>JACCEC010694663.1_pt1 | contig 20760 bp, 20 predicted proteins | sample 7450121 | NCBI WGS metagenome assembly JACCEC01 (sample SAMN15323455, study PRJNA562643) | freshwater metagenome | isolation source: river surface water | place: USA:Blue River Watershed | collected 2017-08-18 | reverse complement strand
TAAGGTTAGGAAATTCTTGGCACTGAATTATTTACCGAAAGCCGATCATGTGCGTGTTGTATCGAATAAGGTACGAGATTATCTCATTGAGAAGATTGCAATCGATAGTACGAAGATAGAAGTGAGACCGATCGTGGTTGATACTGAAAAGATCAAGAATGCGCCGGTTATTGAGGGTGCGGATTTACATAAAAAATATCCTCAGTTCGAGAAGATTGTCCTGATGGCGTCTCGCTTAGAAAGGGAGAAAAACATCGAGTCGGCTATCAAAGCTTGGGTGAAAGTTATCGAGAAAATGCCGAAGGCTGGTTTGGTAATAGTTGGATCTGGTTCAAGACGTGCTTTTCTCAATGCGCTTGCGGTGAATCTTAAAATCGAGCACGAAGTTGTATTCGTGGAATGGATAGATCAATCGATGCTTTGCTCATATTACAAAACTGCTGATTTATTCCTGAATACCTCACTGTTCGAAGGGTATGGCATGACACTCGTCGAGGCACATGCAGCAGGGTGTCATATTGTATCGACTGATGTGGGTGTCGCGAGGGAAGTGGATGCAGAAATTATCTCCTTCACAGATGCTGATGCGATTGCTAATGTAATCATCAAGAGTCTCTCATAATTTATGCGCCTTCTCATCGTCACGCAAAAGGTGAATCAAGAAGATCCAATTCTCGGTTTTTTTCATCGATGGATTATCGAATTCGCCAAGCACTGTGAATCTGTTACCGTCATATGTCTCGAAGAGGGTGCGCATGAATTTCCGGCAAATACGAGAGTTCTTTCCTTGGGAAAGGAACGTGCTGGTGGCAAGTTGGGATATATGGCCCGCTTTTATAAATATATATGGCAGCAGAGGAGTCAGTATGACGTAGTCTTCGTGCACATGAATCCCATCTACGTGATTCTCGGTGGTCTCATCTGGAAGATGCTTCGCAAGAATATATTTCTCTGGTATACGCACAAGCATGTTGATTGGAAATTGAAGGTTGCAGAGAAGATTGTAGATAGGGTATTCACAGCTTCTCAGGAGAGCTTCAGACTGCCAAGTAAGAAAGTCATCGTCACTGGTCATGGTATCGATACAGACCATTTCTGTCCCAGTCCGCGTCAGGAAGCTCCGGATGTCCTCCAGAGGACTGCTTCGTTCGCAGGCTCACAAGACGCCTTCAGAGTTCTCACTACTGGTCGTGTTGCGCCGGTCAAGAATATCCATCTCATGATCGAGGCTGTCGGCAAGCTTGTAAAGGATGGTAAGAATATTCTGCTCACAATCGTCGGTGATGCGGTGACAGATACTGACCGCATCTATTCAGATACTGTGAAAGATATGGTCAGCAAGCAAGGCCTTACTGAATCGGTGAAGTTTGTCGGCCCAGTTGTTCCGCAGGAGATTGTTACATATTTACAGGACGCTGATTTATTTATCAATATGAGCAACACAGGGAGCGTCGATAAAGCGGTACTAGAAGCCTTCGCTTGCGGCGTGCCGGTAGTGTCATCGAATGTTGCGTTCAAGGAAATTTTGGAGTTGCATGAGCTATTCATGCACGAACAGACTGCAAGCGGATGCGCCGAGTCCTTGCGCACCGTCATCGGCCGCGACCTTAGTGGTGTAGCATCTTCATTGAGAGACTATGTAGTTTCCAAACATTCGCTGTATAATCTTATACCCCTTCTTATAAATTATATGTACCATGAAGCAGGTCGATAAAAAGCATTATTCATTCGAACGCTATTGCTACCCGGAGCGTTGGGCGAGCTATTATCACCAGCTCCGCGAAGTCCTCGCAAGCAGTCCGAAGTCGATTCTTGAGGTTGGTGGCGGAGATGGTGTGCTCGAGTCATACATCAAAAGAAATATTGCCGAGGCGATATATACGAGCGTGGACATTGCTGAGGACCTCAATCCAGATGTTGTAGCCGCTATCGACGCATTGCCGTTTGCTGATGCATCATTTGATGTTGTGTGCGCATTCGAGGTGCTCGAGCATATCCCTTTCGAGAAGTTTGAAAAAGCTCTTGGTGAATTGCTGCGCGTCTCCAAAGGGCGGGTGCTCATCAGTGTGCCGCATTTTGGACCACCAGTCGCGTTATCTTTCAAGCTCCCATTCTTGAAAGAGATTAAGCTCTTGTTTAAGTTTCCGTTCCCCAAAAGACATTCGTTCAATGGTCAGCATTATTGGGAAATTGGCAAGAAAGGATATTCACCTCGCTTCATGCGCAAGGTTATCTCTAAGCTCGCTTACATAAAGAAGGAATTCGTGCCATTTGACAGTCGTTACCACCATTTTTATGTTCTTGAAAAGCGTTAAGCAGTCTCAGCTCTATCGCGAGCTCTACTATATTCGTCGTGCCTGGAGATATTACAAGAAACTCGGTCTCTATCTGCACATGCGTTTTATCGTCGGACCGCGCATCTTGAAGTCATCGGTGCCCCTTGATCGTCCAGTCGGCGATGAGTCATATTCGATACATTTCCTCTGTTCGCATCGTGATTTGTTGCTCCTTATGTGGTCGCTTAGAAGTTGGCATGCTGTTGTGCCTTCATCAGGTCAAGTATATATCCATGAGGATGGGAGCTTCACTGCGCGTGATCGTGCGCTCGTCGCTAAGATATTCCCCAATGCTGTTATTGTCGATTGGGATGCTTCGACCGAGCAGGCACAATCGCATTGGCTCAAGGCGATGCCGCATACCCGCTCATATCGCACCGATAGGGCCAATGTACTCATGATCAAACTGATCGACCCGTATTTCACTGGTGATGCGCCGATGAGGCTCATCTTGGATACCGACATGCTTTGGTTCTCTAAGCCGACGGAGATGATTGAGGCGCTCTCCTCGCGTCGCGAGATGCCTTTTATGATGCATGCCAGCCAAGGGATATTCCATCTCGGCGATGGTACGGATATGCCACAGGAATTGTCGGACCTCAATAGTGGTATCGTCGGATATCGTACTGCGGATTTCGATCTTGGTATGGTCGAAGAGTTCTTCTCAAAGGGTACAAAGTATACTCATTTCATCGAGCAGGCATGCTATGCATGGGTTCTGAGTAAAAAATCAGGAGTCGTACCGCTCGACTCGAAGAGGTATGTCATCAAAGAGAATGCGGCCGGGTCTGTTGTTAAGCACTTCACTGGTCCGCGCAGGGAAGAGTTTTGGTTTGAAGGTGTCGCGCTAATCAATACTAAGTTTAAGATATAACCACCCGCAAGAGGGCGTGGCACATGTTCTGGAGCTACTTCGTTTAGGATTGTAAACTAGAGTTTATATAACCAAATAAGCGAAGTAGCTCCAGAACATGTGCCACGCCCTCCTGCGGGTGATTTCAGCTATGTAAATGTGTTATCCGAGTCGCGCGTAGATATCGCCCCAGAGGTCAGTATCTGACTCTTGTGCCAAGAGTTTGAAAAGCTCCTTCTTGTCGACCCAGGTCGTAAGCTTGAGCGCATGCTGTTCACCGATTGAATAATTGTATTGATATGTACCGAGCAAATTTAGACGATCGGTGATTCTTTCAGCAGTACCAATGAATTCACGGGTAAACTCGAACGAGAGAGCTGGTAGGGCTTGTGTCAGGCCACCAAAGACTTCTTCCTCAAATCCTTCAACATCAACTTTACAGAAACGGGGTATGCCGTATTCGGATATGAGGCTATCGAGTGTTGTTACCTCGACGACCTGCTCCTTGTCCCAAGAATTAGTCCCGGCGAATCTACCTTCACTTTGCCACTTTGGAGAGAGCGTCGCGAGTACACTCGAGGACTCCGAGAAATGGAGGGTCGCGGATCCCTTTTCTTTACCGACAGCTTTTTCGATAACGGTAATTGGATATATCTCGAATGTCGAACGGATGAAGTCAGCGCACTTCTTTTGCGGCTCGAGTGCGATGACGTGTGCACCGAGGCCCAGGAATATCTCGCTGCGCGCGCCCATATTTGCGCCGATATCGAAACAGAGGTCGCCCTTCTCTATGAATGGTCTGTAGTGTTTCATGAGGTTACGTGTGCGTGATTCACTCCAGAGCTTTGCGTGTTTCAATGGTTTGAATAGGCCAAACTTCTTTATGGTGGAGGTTATGAACGATTTCATGGGATTGTGTGGAGGATAGTATAGCATGCGGAAAATGCCTTTTTCTGCTATACATATAGGCACAGATCAACGAATCAACTCTATGAATATCGCCTATATCGTTAATGCACGCATACCTACTGAGAAGGCTCATGGCTTCCAGATCATGAAGGTCTGCGAGGCACTCGCGGCGCTCGGTCATAGCGTTGAGCTTATTGTTCCTGCACGCGCAAACAAGATTATGCAGGACGCATTCTCTTACTATGGGTTGAGTTCTGTATTCCCGATACGCAGATTATCAGTTATCGATTATGGATTCAGGATGCAATCCGCATCTTTTCTTGCATCTCTACTTATGTTCAAACCGATGAAGGATACCGCGATCCTTACGCGTGATCCTGAAATTGCATTCCTCTATATCCGTCGTGGGTATCGAGTCTTCTACTATGCGCACAAGTGGCCGCAGAGCAAAGTCGGACTCTTCAAGCTACTACTCAAAAATGTTACTGGAGTTATCTGCAATTCTCAGGGCACTGAAGCGGAATTCAAGGTGCACGGGTTCCAGAATACGGTCGCAGTTCCCAATGCAGTCGATCTGAGAGAGTTTGATGGACTTGGTGACAAGGCTGTGCTTCGTGCCCAGCTTGATATTCCTGCGAACAAAAAGATTGCGATGTACGTCGGCCATCTTTATACCTGGAAGGGCATCGATGTTGTTATTGGAGCGGCTGAGAAGCTTGCAAGCAACCAAGATGTCGTATTCATGATTATCGGTGGCATAGATGCTGATATTGCGAAATACAGGAAGATAATTGCAACGAAGGGGTTATCAAACGTTGTGATTCTCGGCCACAAGAATCATTCGGAAGTGCCATCATACCTGGCTGCCGCGGATATGCTTCTGCTACCAAATATTCCCTCGAGTGCTGAATCAGAGCGATATACTTCACCAATCAAAATGTTTGAATATATGGCGTCGGGTGTTCCCGTCATTGCATCAGATATGTCATCGATGCGAGAGGTTCTCAATGAAAACAATGCGATATTGGTCCCAGCGGGAGACGAGTGCGCTCTTGTTGACGCTATAACATCGATCGCATCTGATCCCTCAATCGCTCTTCAAAAGGCGGGAAATGCAAAGCGTGAGGTGACGACATATACATGGGAAAATCTTGCGCGTAAGATTGCGTCTTTTATCGTACTATAATAATCACCTATGCCGAGCGACAAGAAAAAAATAATCATCATCGCGCACGACGGGGGCGAGCTCGCCAATCAGATCTGGAATCATGTGAGCGTATTCGCCTATGCGTGTGAACGAGGATATGAATGTGTGAACCATTCATTTTTCGAGCATGCTCGTTCATTCCAGAATTTGTCGAAGGGGAGTTTGATTTCAAAATTCTTCTCTCTGCCATATTCACGTAGTCGCCTGCGTAAAACATCGAATTTTATCCGTCTTTGGCGGAAGCTTTATAAGCTTTTGGTAGTGAAGCCTGTCTTGAGATTGAATTCGAAACGTACAGTGTGCTCGAATGACGAAGGTGAAGTCTACTATCTTCCTCCCACAGCAGCTTCGTCTGAGAAGCTCTCCAAGCTCGAGACCTCCGTAGGTGATTTCTATTTTGCCTCAGTTTCTGGAGGTGTATTCCGTAACGCGAAAGGTATCGAGGTTCATCGTGAGAAAATCCTAAGTTCGATGAAGCCTGCAGACCGTATCCAGAAGAAAGTTGCTTCCGTACTCTCTCCATTGAGGGCGACATATGCTGAGCTCATAGCAGTTCATATCCGTCAGACTGATTATAAAACATTCAAAGAGGGAAAATATTATGTCCCTCCTGAGCGCGCCGCTGAAATCATGCATGAATACCTCAATGTTATGAGCAAGAAGTCGGTGAATGTCTGTTTCGTAGTTACCTCTGATGAAGTCGTTGATACGAGCCTATTCAAAGGTTTGAACGTTGTTATGAGTCGCAATGATGTGGTCACCGATCTTTTCACGCTCGCTTCATGTGACGCATTGATAGGATCGGATAGCACACTCGGACATTTCGCATCGTACTATGGGAACATTCCACACATCATCATGAAGAATGAAGATATGGACTGGGAATACTATCGCGACAAGAATGGATACTTCGTAAACAAGTATCTTACAATCATGAGATATTAAGTGCGGGTACTACTACTTACCACGGGAACATTGTCCTGAACGGATTTCGCTTGTATTCGCGGAATGAAGGAGCGTCGCCGAGCACATGCTTGAAGGCGATGGAGCGATGACAGAGGTTATTGATGAAGGGGATGCGCGCAAATACACTGTCAGGAATATTTCTCACGAGCGGCTTCATGAGTCTGAGAAGCTTGTACGTTTCCGCAAGAATAAGGTCTTTCCTGGATGCTTTCCTGCGCATCTCTGCGCGAGCCTTGGCGACATATCCGTAGAATTCGTCTTTGCGTGTGGTGCTCTGAGCGGTGTTAGATTTGCGGTATGCACCAAGAATTGTATTGAGATGGTAGAGCTTTGCCTCGAAGAAGAATTTGCGCCAGAGGCCCATGTCGAAAGCCCACGGGTATTCAGGGTCGAACCCACCCGCACGGTCCCAGAGTGACTTCCTGAAGAATGTGGATTCGTGCTGAAGGTTCCATGGAACCTCGATGAGGTGTTCGTAGTAGTCTTTACGGATAGGGATGATATCGGTAATCATGCTCTCAGGATTGGCTATAAGACCAACTGCAGTGAGCCATTCGACGTGGGGTAGAGTCTCGAATACACGCGCCACAGTGAAGAGACTCTTGGGCATATAGAGATTTTTGTCATTGAGTGATGCAAGAATCTCGCCAGTCGCGAGCTCGAAGCCGCGATTGAGCGCAGTGATAGGAGATGTTCTCTTGCCCGGGATCTGTTCGCAGTGCGTGAGGCGGTCTCTATACTTCTGGATGATGTCCCAGCTGCCATCAGTGGATCCGTCGTCGATGACGATGTACTCGAGGTTTGGGTATCCTTGTGAGAGTACTGACTCGATGGTCTCTGCGATATGCTGGGCGCGATTGAAACAGGGGGTGATGATCGAGATTTTTGGGTAGGTTTTTGTAGTTTTCGCAGTCATGATTATTTCTTGAAATGATACAGTCCAGTTCCAAAGCCTTTCTTTGCATCATATGAATCAAGAATTTTGTCTCCATAGATATATTTTTCTTCTACCAAGCTCAGTTCCTTGAAAAGCTCAAGCACATAATCTCGCGTGAATGCGCGGTGAGCATTGAAGTAGACTTTGTCTGCCATATCGACGGGCACGGATATGTAGAGATTGCCTCCAGGAGCGAGCACGCGCTTCATCTCGGCAATAGCTTTCTCAGAACCGAACTGGTCGATCGGATCACCATAACGTCCGAGGCCGATATGTTCAAGTACGCAGATAGAGCTTAGAGAATGTATCTCGCCATCCTTGAAGGGCAGGTCGAGGACGCTTCCCGTGATGAAATGAAGATTCTTGAGTGACGTGAGCGTGAGTGGACGGATATCAATCATGGTTGTCGGCGTGAATTGCGAGATGATACCGATCATATGTGCCTGTGATCCAATATCGTAGTGATGGCTGGGCTTATTCGCGAATATTTTTCCTGCGCACCACGCGTCTTGATAGAAGTAGACAGGGTCCATGGTATGAGTATCAGTCTTGTCATAGATACACGGGTAGAGATCCGACTCGTTGAGTGCCCACTTCTCATTCTTGGGTAGTGCTCGATATGCTTTGAAATCTGAGAAAAACGAGCGGAGGAGTCCCATCTTCCTGAATACGCTGTGCCTGTTCTTCAGCATGCGTGCACTAATGACAAGTCTTTTGAGCCAGACGATCTGTTTGAGTCGGGTGCGAAGCTTCTTATTCATAGTGTTATGCGATATATGAGCGGGCTTTCTTCATGATAATCTTTCCCGATGCGGTCACATCAATATATGCCTTTTGTGTCCGTTTGAAAAGGAGGGGGTAGAGTGTGATGAATGGCCAGTCTATCCTCAGTTTACTCTTCATCCAGAAGAAGAGTTTGATTCTCTTCTCGAGAGCATCTCCTCGTGCAGATACGACGCTTCTCTGTTCAGTACGATATGCAGCATCCTGAGTGTGCGAGAGGCTGCTCGGAACCTTCCTGAATACACTTACAGTCGCATTGAGAGAATACAGTGACGCATGTTCCGCGAAACGGGTCCAGAGCCAGTAGTCTCCAGCAAGCTTGAGATTGGTATCGATCGGAGCAACCTTATTCCAGAGCGACCTTCTCCAGAAGACGCTGTCTTGGTGTATGAAGTGCGCATTCCTGCCATATATGCCGCGTTGTATCCATGACTGCTCGAATATATAGCACGGTGCACATCCGACTTTTTTGTCCGATGGGTCATTGCTTACGGCGCAAGTTCTCCCTTTGAGCCATTCGATTTCAGAGAATGAGCTGAAGCCCTTTGCGATCAAAGCGAGTGCTCCCGGAAGATAGTAGTCATCGGCATTGATCCAGGCTAATATTTCGCCACTTGTGCGTGAGAAACCCTTGTTTATTGCATCATACATACCCGCATCTTTCTCTGAGAAGCAGGACAGTGTGATTTTTGTGCATTTCGGGGTGATCTCCTTGCGCGCCAGCTTGTCTATGTATTCTTGAGCGATTCGCACCGTCGAATCAGTCGAGAGGCCGTCCACGATGATGTATTCGATCTCGAAGTTGCCCTCTTGTGAGATGACACTCTCGATAGTCTCGCGGATGTACTTCTCGCCGTTGTAGACAGGTGTGATGATGCTGAGCTTCATGGTTGTATCAGTGAATCATACAGGGTGAGGTATTTTTGCACCATGTCGTCAAGATTGAAGTTTGCTTCAGCGTGTGCGCGGCAGCTCTTCCGCATCTTGGCATATTCCTCGGGAGGCATTGAAAGTATCTTGGAAAGCTCAGTAAACGCATCATCAGAGCCCTGGTAGCGCGCTATATAGCCGTGTTGACCAGACACGACAGCTTCTTTGACTCCTCCAACGTCGAATGAGACGACTGGAAGTCCGCAAGCCAGCGCTTCCAGCACAACGAGCGGAAAATTCTCTGCGAGAGAAGTGAACAAGAATACATCTGCGGCAGAATAATAAAGCGCAAGTTGAGCAGGATCTTTTATGTACCTATCCTTGCCTCCAAGCGATATGAAAACGATATCTTTACCATCACTGAAACGTTTCTGGATCTCTTCTACATACATGCCACCTTTCTGTGGATTCCCAAGACCGCCTTGTGCAACGGTGAGTACGATTTTCTTGTTGAGCGGGAGAGATAGCTTTGTACGAGCATCAGTCTGGTCTGTTGGCTTGAATATAGAAGTGTTTATACCGTTGTGTATGGTCTCGATAGGGTGATTTCTTAGGGTACCTTTCTGCGCTTCTTGTGCCAGCCATCGTGAAGGCGTAACGACGCTAAATGGCGTTTCAAACATCCTTTGTTTCGTTCTGAATAAGAAACGTCTATTATTCCAACGGAGATGGGGAGTAACCTCAATTTCAGGAATAGATGATTGTGTGCCAATGAACGGTTCGTACCCCCACGCGTTGTGTCCAGTGAGCGCCCACATGTCGTGAAGTGTCCAGGTGACTGGCTTGAGTCGTGAGATTTTCTCAAATGTCGTATGATTGAAGAAGCTACCGTGAATGTTGTGGAAGTGGACTATGTCGGCATCTTTGAACTCAGGTATCTCAAGGATATAGTCTGTTTTCCAGAAGTGAAGATCTGTTGCGAATAAAGAAGCCATCACTCGTTCGATCTTTCTCTGAGGTATCTCGAATACATGAGTATCGGTAGAATGCTTCCGATGTACGAACATAGTTACGGAATGGCCGGCTGCCTCGAAGCCTTTTTTCAGTTCCCATGAGACTTTTGCGGCGCCTCCTTTGGTGTCGAACGTACCAATCATAAGGATTTTCATAGTCGTGAAGCGAAGATGTTTATCTGGTAATAGAAGTTTCCAGATTTTCTTTTGTGCATGTTCTTGAATGGTGCGCCAGGAACCGACTCAGGAGAGAGATAGTATGAGAATCCTGCGCGCGAAAGGATGCTGAGCATGTCGACCAAATCCTTCCCGTTGAGGCTTGAGGCATGGTATTCAATGAAGATGTTCTTTATCATCGTAAGTTTCGGCTCGATATCTTTGAGTACATCATACTCCGCACCTTCAATGTCGATCTTGAGCAGATCGACAGGATCATTCAAGTAGGGAAGTAAAGATGTTGCCTCGACGCGTACCTTTTCGCTCTTGTTTGGAGCTACGGTGAGAGATCCTGCATCTGATGGTGAACTGTTGAAATCGATAACGCCATTTTTGTTCCACACAGCTTTCTGTAGTATTTGAATATTTGTTTTACCCTTGAGATTCTCTTTGAGCGCTGAGAATGCTTGTGCTTGTGGTTCGAATGCCACGATTTTTGCCTGAGGATATTTGTTAGAAAAATACAGTGTCGCCACGCCAATATTCGCTCCGCAGTCAATGATATACCTTGGTTCGGGTGTGAGAGTCGAGATATCGTAAATGCCACCCTTCATAATGGTCTTATACTGGTGATATGTCGAAAGTGAATCGATATAGGTAATCACCCCAAAAGATGTTTTGAGCCTTCCGGGTACGAAACGCTTCTTCCTTTTGAGCAGTCTGAGTTGTATGTTAGTAAATATATTTTTCATATCCGATAAAGTCGGGGTTAGGGCGTCCCGAGCGCCAGAGGTACATAGGGATGTTGAAAGCGATACTATCCTTGAATGTTGTGGCGACCTTGAAGTTGAAATCGCGGTCTGCTCCTCGTCCGGCGAATGATGGCCATTTCCTGAGTGGGAGTGGACTGAAGCGTACTTTGTCTATAACCGCCCTCTTGATGAGTGGACTGTTGCCAGTAGCTGGGTAGGGATCGAGATTGCCGAAGAAGAGCTTGTTGATGATTCGTAAGCGCTTCCACTCGAATGGTATCAATCTGTTGAATGGTCCGAGCAACGGAATAATCGGTCCAAGGCTCTTTCGTGCGATTTTTAAGATCTGTTCGGTAGGTATGAGGACGGTGTCCGCATGATCTCGTATGATTGCATCAGCATCCATTTTTTTGCCGATGTACTCATCTTTGAAACCGAACCATTGCATGCAGACGTGAGACGAATTGTACTTGATTGCGAGGTTGTATTGCACCTCAATCCTATTGAGTAATGACACATCATCAGCATCCTGGAATGTAATCCAGTCGCCGTGCACACGGTCGAGAGCATAGTTACGGGACATATAGCCCGCATTGATATTCCTACCACGCTTGTTGACACGATGAGGATCGTCGAAAGGGAGTGCGTAGTATGAGATGCGTGCATCTTTGGCGATGTATGGTTTGACTGCGTCGCCAGTACCATCAGTGCTGTTATCATCGACGACGATAATTTCGAGATTACGATACGTCTGGTCAATCATTGACTGTAGTGTCTCGCCGATTGTTGAGGCGTTATTGTGCGCGGGGACTATGACTGATATGAGAGGTTGTTTTTCCATAAAGTTTATTTTTGACCGAGCGCCTTCGAAAGGAATGCGCGGTACGCTGTGCCGAATGCTTCTCGGGTATGATGTGAGTTTGCATACTTCCAAGCAGTTACGGCCTTTTGCCTGAGGTCTTGTGTGGGTAATGATGACAGGTTCATGACGTTTTTCTTGATATCGTCGATAGTACTGTTGTCTAGAGTGATGCCGAAGTCGTGGGTATCAACAGATGATTCTCGACTCACTATCGGGATGAGGCCGGCATGTAAAGCGGTGATCACTGACCCCCCACCACCTTCCGAACATGAGGGGTATATAATGCCGACAGAATCATTTCTTATCTTGTCGAATTCTGTACTGCCAAGGTCAAGCCATCCAGCAAGTGTGATGTTGGGTGTTTCGAACAACTCTTTTTTGTATGCTTCAACAAAATCAGGCTCCTTCTCGATGGGGCCGATGACAGTCAGATGGTAGTCGGGCAGAGTTGAGAATGTCTCAAGGACGATATCCAACCCTTTGTGCACCATACCGCTCCCGCCAAGCCATATATAATTTTTGCGTACCTTGTCAAAATCTTTATGTTCAGGAGATGTATATGTGTGAGTCGTCGATATCGGAATACGCACAATCGGCTTATTCGCATATGCATAAGTGCTGGATGTGAAATCGTTGCCAAGACTTGTACAGAGGTCTGCGTATTCGATATTCAAGCCAGGTTTGACTGAACGGTTCGGCCTCAAAGCGACTCCGCGACGCGATTTCAACTCGAGCAGTCGAGAATATTCTGCATGGTTCATAAATTGCCAATGCGCGCCAGTGATATGGAATATCTTTTTCGCTTTGGTGAGATACGGCGCGAGACGTTCCAGGTTGCTGAATATATCGAGGTATACGGAGTATTCTTTTTTGGGTTTGAAAATTTGGTTATCCCAATCTATAACATCGACGTCATATCCCATCTCGAGCAATATGGTAGCAATTTCACGACATTCCCATGAATTGGTGTGTCGGTTTGAGACATCCTCTTGCAAGAATGGTGCCGTCATATATGAGATCAACGCATCGCCCTTTTTTGTTGCACTCGTTTTGAGGCTGACCGTGCCCGTCAATTTATGAAGCGCTTTTTTGAGGAATAGGGCAGACATAGTGATTAGATGATAGGTTTCGCTGTACGGAGCCATATCTCGAGGCAGAGGAGTATCCAAATACGCTGGCTGTCATTGTTTTTTCCCTTCTTATAGAATCGATACAATATGATATCTATTACTTTGCCCGAGAGCAACGACCTTACAGATGCTCCGGGACCGAGCATTTTTTGCGCATAGGTCGCCATCTTATCTTCTCGGAGCCACTTCGTCGTAGGTGCGCCGAATCCTTGTTTGCGGCGGTTCACGAATTCTTTGGGCATGTATTCTGAAAGCAGGTCCTTGAGCAGGTATTTCTGCCCATCTTTGTGCGATTTGAATTCCTCGGGGAGATTGACCACATACTCTACGAGTGCCGTATCGAGGAATGGACAACGCACTTCGAGTCCGTGCATCATACTTGCTCGGTCAACTTTTGATAAGAGTTGACCCGGTAGGTAAGTGGTTAGATCGAATGCGAATATCTTCTGCATCACGTTGAGCTTCCCAGAATATGCGTCCCTGTCAAATATTTTATTATTGAGGCGAAATGGTGACATCCAAAGCGCTGCACGGAGAATTGGCGGGAATATGCGCTGTGCTCGAACTCGTCCTTGGAATGCATTCAGGAACATCTTCTCGAATGTGTGTGCACGGTACGAGAGATTCTTGTGGCGCGTGTGCCAACCATATCCCATGAATATCTCATCGCCGCCGTCGCCTGAGAGCGCGACCTTCACTTTCCGTGCAGTCATCTGAGAGAGGAGATGTTGTGGAAAATCAGAGTTGTCCGCGTGGGGTTCATCAAAATAAGAGATAACTTTTTCGAGCTCCTCGATATTGTCACCAGATGCTTGAAGAGTATGATGTTCGCTGCCAATTTTCTTGGAAGCTTGTTCAGCGTAAGGAAGCTCATTTATATAGTCACCATATCCAAGTGAGAACGTTTTCAGTGGATGGTCGAGATATTTTTGAGCGAGTATCGATACAATCGTTGAGTCGACGCCGCCTGAGAGGAATGATCCAACCTCGACATCTGCCGCGAGCATACGCTTCCTGACAGCTTCTTCGAGCAGGCGACGCACTTCTTTTTTTGCGTCATCATATGAGACGTCTATTGGCTTGAATTCAAGTTTCCAGTAACGAACGATCGAGAATTTTCCATCTTTGAACAGTGCGCTATGGGCCGGAGGAATTTGAACGATATTTTCATAGATTGATTTCCAAGGAGGTACATACATGAGGCGTAGGTAGTTATCCAGTGCTTCGCGGCTCAAAATACCCTTAATCGTGCCTGATGCAAGAATTGATTTGATCTCAGACGCGAAGAGTATAGTTTCGCCATGTAATGAGTAGTACAGCGGCTTCTTTCCGAAGCGATCTCGAGCCAAGAAGAGGGATTGATTCTTCTCGTCCCATACTGCAAATGCAAACATACCATCGAGATGCCTTGGGCATTCAGTGCCGTATTCCCGGTATGATTTGAGGATGACTTCAGTGTCCGAGCTTGTCTTGAATGAATGTCCTCGTTTCTCGAGGGTGTCGCGGAGCTCCTTATAATTGTAAATTTCTCCGTTGAACGCAATGACGAGTTCACCGTCAGTCATAGGTTGTTTGCCGCCCTCAAGGTCAATAATAGAAAGCCGTCTATGTCCGAGCCAGCATGAATTCGTCGCATGTTCTCCTGAACCATCAGGACCGCGCTTGGACAGGGAATCAAGCATTGCCCGCGTATCATACGTCGCTGGATTGATCTTCTGTTTTGATGCTATGCCTACGATGCCGCACATGTTATTTATTTTTTGATAGGAGACGCTTGATAAGAGGTATCTTTTCTAGCTGATGCTTGACCCAAACGAGGATCTGTAGAACTAGTCCTCTCAGGCTTGGTATGGGTTGCCACGGGAAGCTTTGATCAAAAAAAGCATGATCATAACTCTTGTTCCATGAGATTTGTTGTGGGTGAATTATATTATTTACATCGATGGATGCTAGAGGTACATTATTATTTATTCCTGGCGACGAGTGAACACCCTCTATTCCTATGTTTGATACAAGATTGACCGAAGGAACTATAGAATAACTTCCGCTCCAGAAACATCCCGAGAACCAGCGAGTTGCCCAGCTATTAATTTTGCCAGTGAACTCTTTGTTGAAAAGGTCTGTCATGTTTTGTGCTGCGCCTCGATGATGAAGAGATTTCAGTAGATCTCTATTTTTGCGATGTGTTGGCCATCCTGCCATATCGTCATCATAGAACTTCCAGGCTCTCCTCCAAGTAGCCCATCCCCAGATAGCGAAATAGCGAGAGAAGAGGTATGACTCGTCGCTTTTCCAGGAACGTACAGGCTGGTCACCAGTGATCATCGATATCCTCTCATCATTTTCATATTTCTTGAGCATTTCTTGGCAGAAGCCAAAAAATGTCTGATCGGGCACGCAATCATCTTCGAGAATGATTGCTCGGTCAACCTGGTTGAATACCCAATCGAGACCGCTTTTGACTCGAGCTTTGGTGCGCATATTTGTATCGGAATAATTCTTGCATACCTCACATGGCCAGTCGACGTTGTCTATTATTGCCCGAGTTTTGTTGCAGAGCTCCCATTCTTTGGGATTTCTGCCCCCGTCAGCGATAACAAAGAGTTTTGACGGCTTTGCGCCGCGAATTGCCTCAAAAACCTCACGGGTGTATTTTTCCCGCTTGAAAATAATAAGTACGACTGGAGTGGTGATAGTTGTCATGATGGTATGTATGATCTCATCCAGGTCTCGAGTACAAGTGCAGAATAAAGAAATTGTGATTGACTGCGACTATCTGCAAGCGCTCTCGACATGTATTCTTTGCGGATAATTCCGCGCTTCACAAGCTCTCCTTCCGTAAGGCTACGTCCGTGCTTCTCAATGATAGCATGCAGCCATTCTGTAGAAGGAGGCGAAAATCCACGCTTCTTTCGCGCAAGGATTTCCTCGGGAATAATGTCCTTGGTGGCTTCTATCAAGTCGTATTTATATCCGCGTACATAGTCGGTCGGATCATTCTTGCGCATACCGAGCACGCTTTCGTAGAGTTTATAGTCAAGGAAGGGAAGGCGGAGCTCGACGCTGTGAGCCATACTCAACCTATCACCGAGGGCGACGCAGTTTGATATGAGCCACACACGTGTGAGGAGAACAGAAACTGAGGACGAAGTATTTTTTGTGATAGATATCTCAGGCATATTCTCCAATGTTCCACGGACATGACCGAGGAATCGCTCGGTGAATATCTCTTTCTGATACTCATCGGCTCTTCTCCATGCTGATGTTAGCTGATAGAGAAGTGGTGTTGAGAAGAATGCATGCTTGTATAAACGGGCAATAGTTGATACTGGTCGTTTCAAAATCTTTTTTCTCGATTCTCGAGCAAGTGTAAAGAATAGAAGAATTTTTCCTTTGAAGTTCGATTTGAGCGTTTTGTAGTGAGCAGCCTTACGAGCCCATTCGTATCCCCAGAAGAGTTCGTCTCCACCGAAACCAGCAAGAAGAACGGGGACACCTTCTTTTCGAGCTTCGCGAGCGACCGCATAGTATCCATATGCTGCTATGTCAGCAATCGGATCATCCATATCGTAGATCATCCTCTCAAATCCATCGACCATCTCTTCGGTTGTAATTTCAATATCATGAAATACCATGCCGAGTTTATCAGCAAGAGTCTTAGCCAGCGTACGTTCATCGTTGTCTGGCCTTCCTGGGTATCCGACTGAGAAAGCATGAAGTTTCTCCTTACTATATCGTGCTGCGAGAGTTGCGATGATGCTCGAGTCTATTCCTCCAGATAACGATACGCCCACAGGCACGTCCGATCGAATGATAATTTTTTCGACTTCATCGAGCCTCCGGCGAACCTCCTGAGAACGGTTTTCTATGGTGAGCGCAGGGACTGTCTCCATGTTCCAATATTTTGCATCGGTTATATTGAAATCTTTCATGTCGCAGATAAGCATGTGGCCAGGGGCAAGCTTATGTACTTCTTTGATGAGGGTATATGGTTCGGGGACATAGCCGAAATGAAAGTAGGCGAACACGCTCTCTTCGTTGAGTGCACGCTTTTCTCGAGGAATAGCTTCAATGATGGATTTCATCTCTGACGAAAATATGAGTGTGCCATCATTTTTATAGAAGTAGAGTGGCTTTTCACCGAGGCGGTCTCTGGCGACAATCGTCTTGCTGTTCTTCATATCATAGAGACAGAATGCGAACATGCCACGAAGGAACTCTATGAACTTCATTCCATATTCCTCATATGCATGAATGATCGTTTCGCAGTCGCTCTTCGTCGAGAAATGATGACCTCTTTTTTCGAGCTCACCGCGTAGCTCAACGAAGTTGTATATCTCTCCATTACAGATGAGTGCAATGGTCTTGTCTTCGTTGTAAAGAGGTTGTTGTCCTCCAGTAAGGTCAATAATAGATAGTCTGCGCATGACAAGTGCTACATGGTCGTCTTTGAATGAACCCTCGCCATCCGGTCCACGATGGATGAGCTTTTCGCCCATGTGGTTAGCCATCTGAATATCAGAAGAGTTTAGTTTGTCCTTTGAGATGATTCCGCTGATGCTGCACATTTTAGTGTTGGATGTTGAGCGACCCATTATGATAATTGTATCCAGGAGTCTGCAGCACCTTCCAGTCAATCGTTTCTTTGCTAAAGAAGACAATAGGGATATTGCCGAGATAGGCTGAAATTGCACCAAATGTTGAGTCTGATCCGATCATTGAGTCGCACGAGGAGAGTATGAAAAGATCTTCACCGATGGAACCGCTGTTCAAATATATGTTCAACCCATTAAATGCAGATGTATCCAAATGCTCATCTGAGCAGATGACGAATACAGTTTTACTCCTATCTATGCCGGATTTTGCAATATAGTCATCGAGCATGGGGCGTATCTCTGTCTCGGTGAAATAGAAGCGTCCACCCCAATATTCTTTGTAATCTTTTTTTCTGATATGGACTCCTATCACATGTTCATATCGAGTGCGCAGGTTATTGATAGTAGAGGCAACCTTCTTGTGGATGTGTTTGTTGGGTTTGAAATATGCCGAAATCTCTCGTTGATACTTCATCATGCCCGATGGATTTCTGAAGAGCCACCCTGAAAGATATATATATGGAGAAGACGAAGATTCAGCATTTGCAAGTGACATGTTTTGGTCGGTGTTGCCATTTTTACTTGGTGGCAGGTAAAACGGGGTCTGTGTATCGGCACCAATACTGTTACCTGATGAGAGAATTTGTTCCGCGTACTTTGCCTTGATATGTCGCGAATTCATTGCGATGATCTTGCTCGCAATTCTCCCAGGAAGATATTTCAAAAGTGTGTCGATTACCTTGTCAGCGTGTGAGGTGTCGAATATCTCTGCATATTCCTTGAAAGTGATATTTTTGCATCGATAACCTCTTTCGAGACAATAGGCGAGGACACTGGCGTAGTTCCAGAGTTGGTTACCGAGCCTGCCTCCCTTGTGCTCGAAGATGAGTACTGTTTTTTTCATGCTTTTCTAACGTTCCACTCTTGATCGATATAAAATTCACTGTGCGCATATGCAACTCCTGTGCCAAAGAAGTCTCCTGAGAGCACCTCCATATTAAATATGTTTTGCATGGCGTCGAGTTCTGCCTCATTTGCAGCTATACGCACGCTTACGGAGTATGTCTCTGGTGTGAAGGGTATACGAGGAATCGTACACTCGATAGATCCTTTTCCGGATATATCATTGATTTCTTTTCTTACGAGGTTGTTATGGAGCAAAGAGAGAGATACGCCTTCTTTATTCAGGATATTTACGCCTATGGTGACATTTGGTAACACAATATTTGGTTTACACTCATACTCAAATACAAGCGTCGTCTTCTCGCCCGAGATGACCTGATTCGTCTTGAATCCCTCTTCGTTGCGGAGATAAACATCGGTGATCTTGAGATCTTGGTTGCCGGTTCTGTCGGTGCGCTCGCGGACGGGGGTATTTGCGAGACGGTTGGCGTAGTTGAGATAGTAGTCAATGACCTTTCTGGTTTCGCCGACCATGGCAACCTTACCTTCTTTGATGAAGACAGTTTTCTTACAGAGCCGCTGGATAGCGCCCATATTATGACTTACAAGAATGATAGTTCTACCAGCACTCTTGGTGACTTCATCCATCTTGCCAAGACACTTCTTCTGGAATTCTGCATCACCAACCGCGAGCACTTCGTCGACAAGGAGGATATCTGGCTCAAGGTGAGCTGCAACCGAGAATGCAAGACGAACATACATACCACTAGAATAATGTTTGACTGGTGTGTCGAGGAATTTCTCGATGCCGGCGAAGGCAACAATCTCATCGAATTTTCGTAGAATCTCCTTCTTGGTCATGCCGAGGATGGCGCCATTCAAGAAGATGTTGTCGCGGCCAGAGAGCTCAGGGTGGAATCCGGTACCAACCTCGAGGAGCGATGCGACGCGGCCTCGCAGGGTGATTTCTCCTTCAGATGGTGGAGTAATGCCGGTCAATATCTTGAGGAGGGTAGATTTTCCTGCACCGTTTGGACCGATGAGTCCGACCGCTTCGCCTTTTTCGATGGTAAGGCTCAGATCTTTGAGTGCCCAGAATTCTTCTTTGGTTTGTTTACCTGAGATTTGGCGTGCCTTACTCGCGATAAAGTCGACCGGATGCTTGATTGCGTTGGTAAGGATGTCACGCAAAGCGATATATCGTCCTCGATGATGGAGGATGTTGTATTTCTTCGATATACCTTTTATTTCGATGATAGGTTCCATGATGTTATACGAGATCGGCGAAGAATCTCTCGACTTTCTTGAATATATATATGCCAGCAATCATGAGTACGAGGCAGGCGATGAATGATATGCCAATGAGGAGCCAGTTGATCGGTGCTGTGCCAAGCAGCGCAGCGCGCGCATTCTGGATAACTCCCATCATTGGATTGAGCGCAAGGAATTTCGAGTATGCGCCAGCAATCGATGCGGGATAGATGACAGGTGTGACGAAGAGGAGCATCTGGATGAAGAAAGGCAAGGCATAGCGTACATCACGGTACTTCACGTTGAGAGAGGCGAGAATGAGTCCGCCACCAGTAGCGGCCATGAAGCTTATGAGGAGAAGAAGTGGCAAGAGTAGGATGCCACTGAGGTGAGGAACATATTCGTAGTAGAACATCAATCCAACAAGTATGACTGCGGCGATGGCAAAATCCACGAGCTTGGTTATGGTTGATGATATGGGAAGGATGAGTCGTGGGAAGTACACTTTGGTGATGATGGATTGGTTGCTTATGAGAACGCTCGAGGTCTCAGAGAGGGCTCCTGAGAAGAATTGCCAGAAGAGGAGGCCGACATAGACGAATATAGGATAGGGGACACCATCAGATGGTACGCCTGCAAGCTTGCCGAAGAAGACAGTGAATACCACCATGGTTATGAAGGGTTGGAATATAGCCCAGCCAGCGCCGATGATGGTTTGCTTGTAGCGTACCTTGAGATCACGCCAGGTGAAGAAATAGAGGAGCTCACGATACGCCCACAACTCCTTGAGATCGGAGAAATGGAATATTTTCTTGGGTCGTATAACAGTTGTAGGAGCGCTCATGGACATAGATTTTACCACAGTAGGTGATTCTGCTGAATCACCACCTATTTATCTTATTCACGACTTTCTTTTTGAGTTTGAGATACGAATTCACAGCGTCCTTTTCAAGATCAGGTGAGAGGACGCGGAGAATCTCCTTACCGAGAATGCGGTATTGTCCGCCAACCTTGTTGGCGCGGAGAAGGCCCTTCTTGAGCATACGCTTGATTGTACTCTCGCTTACACGCAAGAAATCGCGAGTTTCCTCTGTCGTGTATACGCCATGGAATTTGATCTCATCAGTCATGTACCTATTCTATCAAAGTGTCAATTGGTGTCAAGTCGGTTCATGAGCATCTCAGCAACACCGCAACAGGGTGCGACATGTGCCTTCTGGGTATGTCATGCTTTTGC
>JACCEC011175556.1_pt1 | contig 20770 bp, 19 predicted proteins | sample 7450121 | NCBI WGS metagenome assembly JACCEC01 (sample SAMN15323455, study PRJNA562643) | freshwater metagenome | isolation source: river surface water | place: USA:Blue River Watershed | collected 2017-08-18 | reverse complement strand
GCTGGCATTTCAGCAGGTACTCACCGCCAATCCCGTTGAAGGCGTAAAGCCACCAAAGCGAGCGAAAGCCTTGCCCAAGGCATTGGGCGTTGATGATGCTGTCAAGCTGGTCAGCAGCACACCAGTCGCTGAAAATGCGCAGCAAGCGTCACAAGAGACGCCTCAGGAAGCCACTCAAAAGCTCTGCAATCTCGCCATGTTCGAATTGCTCTATTCGAGCGGTCTGCGCGTGTCTGAGCTGACCAGTCTGGACATCCATCATGTGCATAGCCGCGAACATGAATCGAGCGCATGGATAGACCTTGAGTCTGGCGAGGTCACTGTCACCGGAAAGGGAAACAAACGTCGTACAGTACCGATTGGCACAGCAGCACTGAAAGCGATTCGCGAATGGCTGCCGCTCAGGACAAATCAGCTGGAATCCGCAAAGGCCGGCAATGCTGATGCGCATGCGTTGTTTATCACCACACGCGGGCGGCGAATGACCCCCAGAGCAGTGCAACAACGCATCAAAGAACATGCGCGCGCGCTCGGAATTCCGGCAGACGTGCATCCGCATATGCTGCGGCACTCATTTGCGTCTCACCTTTTGCAATCCTCGGGCGATCTGCGTGCGGTACAGGAAATGCTGGGACACGCATCGATCGCCTCTACGCAGGTTTATACTTCTCTCGATTTCCAGCGGCTCGCACAGGTGTATGATGCCGCCCATCCGCGGGCACGCAGACAGAAATCCGGCGATTGAGCCGGGATTCGGCACGAAGGCTGAAATACTCGCAGCCGATACCACCAGAAAACACGGCAACACACCGCTAGTTGTTTAGGATGCTGCATGCCAAATCCGGTAAGCGATGGCTGAACAACAAGCGGCCAGCCCTATCGAAAAAAATTCATCATGTCACTGATACCCACCACCATACTCACCGGCTTTCTCGGCGCGGGCAAGACAACACTCCTGAACCGGCTGCTGCATGAGGATCACGGCCATCGCATCGCCGTGATCGAAAACGAATTTGGCGAAGAGAACATCGACAACGAGATTCTTGTCCAGGATACGAGGGAGCAAATCGTCGAGATGAGCAACGGGTGCGTCTGCTGTACCGTGCGCGGCGACCTGATTGCAGCGCTCGGTCAGCTCGCACAAAAACGGCGCGATGGCGAGCTGCAGTTCGATCGCGTGGTGATCGAGACCACCGGTCTCGCTAATCCCGGTCCTGTCGCACAAACTTTTTTCATGGATGACGAAGTCGCTACCAGCTACCTGCTTGATGGCGTGATCACGGTGATCGATGCCAGCAATGCGATGCAACAGCTTGACAGCTTCGAGGAGGCGCAGCGTCAGGCGGGTTTTGCGGACCGGATGTTACTGTCAAAAACTGACCTGATCAGCGAAGATGCGCTGGCGGTACTGGAAACGCGGCTAAGGCGAATCAACCCTCGTGCGCCGCTGGGTCGTGCCGACTTTGGGCGCGCACCGATTGACGAAATCTTCGATATCCGTGGCTTCAACCTCAACGACAAGCTGGAGATCGATCCGGACTTTCTGAAGGCAGAAGATACGCACCACCACTGTGACGATCATTGCGACCATCACCATGGTCATGAACATCACCACGTGCAGCATGACCACCATCATGGCCATCACACTGACGGCATCTCTGCCTTTGTTTTCCGGAGCGAAAAGCCTTTTGATCCAGCCAAGCTGGAAGACTTTATCGGCCACCTGATCCAGGTATATGGGCCCAGGATGCTGCGCTACAAAGGCATACTCTGGATGCAGGGCGCATCTCGCAAAGTCATTTTTCAGGGAGTTCACCAGACGATGGGCAGCGACCTGGGCGCCCCGTGGGGAGAAAACGAGGCTCGCGGCAACAAGATCGTTTTCATCGGTCAATCACTGCCGCGCGAAATCTTCATTGAAGGTTTACGACAGTGTCTGGTATAAAGGGCCACGAAACGACGAAAAGCGAGTCGTCACTCCGGCTAACAGTCAGGTTTTTTCAGGACGCTTATAGGGTTTAAATTAAAAATTTGCAAAGCTTGTCTTCCGGACCAACAATGCGATTAAAATAGCCGCCGATTTGAGGCGGGCTAGCGAGAAGCGGCTCTGGCCGAATGCTTACCAGCTGCACTTTGCGGTGACATTCATCCAGAGGCGCTGATGAGAGACAACCCGACGAGACGACCAGTCAGCTATGCGCCACGACAAGGGGAGCGCAGGCGCACTGGATACAATTCACCGATTCGTAGTGACGAAAGTAAGCAACGTGGCAACCAATACAAAAACTCCGAAGCCCGCTGTCAGCAACGCCCCGCTGACCGAAGAGCAAATTCTTGCAATGGGCGAGCAGGATTACATGAATCCGGCCCAGCTGGCTTTCTTCAAGGCGAGGCTTCAGCAGCTTGAGAAAGACCTGCTGCGTAATGCCGGTGAAACCACTGAGCATCTGCGCGAGACCGTGCTGGTGCCAGATCCCGCCGACCGCGCCACCATCGAAGAAGAGCATGCATTGGAGTTGCGCACCCGCGATCGCGAGCGCAAGCTTCTGAAGAAAGTTCAGCAATCTTTGCTCTCTATCGATTCCGGCGACTACGGCTGGTGCGAAGAAACTGGTGAACCCATCGGCATACCGCGCTTGCTCGCGCGTCCGACCGCAACGCTGTCGCTCGAAGCGCAACAACGCCGCGAACTGAAGCAAAAGCTGTACGGCGACTAACCGATGTCTCCGACGGGTCGGGTGCTTTGAGCATTCGGCCCGTGCAGTGATCTCTGCACACCCGTTCACAGCATCGTCCGATGTTGTACAGGCATTGCTGCCTGCCCCCTCTCTCACAGCCCGCTTGCAAAATCATCGCAGGTCACTGAATACCCCCGAGGATCCAGTGTCTTTTGATGCACGCCTGAAAATTTCGCGCCCAGCTGGCCGCCATGAGGGCTGCGGGGGGATTTGCGCTTTTGCATGACAGAAATGCACGGTTGAAGTAGTATCAATGCGAAAACCGGCATAGAACAAACAGAACCGGCATCCCTAAGCGACCTCATTGCATGTACCCGTCAACGGATCATCGCGCCTCACATCACCGCAGCAGCGCAATCATCGCGCTGTGGGTGGCGGTCTGCCTGCTGTTCGCGCAGTGGCTAGGCTATGCGCATGCGATCAGTCATGCCGGATCAAAGTCCGAGACAGCAAGCGTTCAGGTTCTTGCTGCTGACAAGACTTCCATCGTTTTCGATCATCAGAAGGCCAGCAGTGCCTGCGCTGCGCTGGACGGCGCTACACTGGGCGCGGGACTGCACAGTGGGTCTGTGCTTTCACTGTTGCTGACCTTCTCTGGCTCAAAAGCAGATTGCATCCTTCTCACGCCGTGGCAGCAGTCATTCACCGCACTTTTCTCTTCCCGCGCACCGCCCCTTCTCCACTGAACGCCGACAAGCCGTCGCGGCCCACCCTTCCTCGCCGCTAACGAGGCAGGGCCGCATCCGCATCAATCTCAGTGGAGAGATCATGATCTGCCGACCAACCCGTATCGCACTGGCGATTTCCTGCGCATTTGCCAGCGTCACACTGCCTGCTCAGGGCGAAGAGCCCGCCAAGACACTGGCGCCCGTCATCGTTACCGCCGACCCGCTCGGTTCCGGAGAGGGCGCAATGATCCTCGCGCCCGCACGAGTACTGTCTGGCGATGCGCTGCGCGACAAACTGGGGAGCTCGCTTGGCGAAACACTGGGGCAAGAACTCGGTGTGAACGCGTCGGGATTCAGTTCGGGTTCGTCGCGCCCCATCATCCGCGGCCTCGAAGGACCACGCGTGAAAATCCTGCAGAACGGCATGAGCAGCGGCGACCTGTCGGCGATCTCGAACGATCATGCCGTGGGCAGCCCGGTGGGTACTGCACGGCAGATAGAAATACTGCGTGGTCCGGCAGCGCTGCTGTATGGCTCAGGTGCCATCGGCGGGCTCGTGAACATCGTCAACGATCGCATACCAACGGTACTTGAGCGCAAGGCTACGGGAGAAACCGAACTGCGATACAGCTCGGTCGATCAGGGCAAGCTCGCCAGTTTTTCGGCCGATGCATCGACTGGCAATATCGGCCTGCATGCGGACGGCAGCGCGTTGAATGCGGGTGACTACCGCATACCGGGCAATAGCAGCATTTATGGCGATGGCGATCAGGGCAGACTCAGCTTTTCCGGTAATCGCGAGCGAAGCCTCGGATTTGGCGCCTCGCTGATCAGGGACTGGGGCTATGTCGGTGCATCGTTTGCCACGCTGGACAAGCTATATGGCATACGCGGTGCCGATGAAAAATCAAAGATCGATCTGAACCAGACACGCGTCGATATCGACAGCTTGGTGCGGAACCCTTTCGAAGGCATAGAGAAAATGCGCTTCAGGCTGGGTAATACAGATTATCGTCATACCGAACTCGAAGGTGGTACCGACCCCCATGTACGCTTCACTAACCGCAGCAACGAGGCGCGCTGGGAAATGAGCCATCAGCCACTATCGGGATGGCGCGGCACCTTCGGCTTGCATGCCGAAATCAACCAGACCGAGGCCGCCAATCTTGAGGGTGGCAACCCGACGGTACCTCGTACACGCTCGCAATCGTTTGCCAGCTTCGCCGTCGAGGAGCGCGACTTCGGCGATGTGCGGGTAAACGTGGGTGGACGACTGGAATCGGTGTCGCGCAAACCAACGGGCACGTCAGATCGCTCATTCAGTCTTGCCTCGTGGTCGACCGGCGCACTATGGGCATTTACACCAGGCTACGGTCTGGGCGCGACCTACGCCTTCGCGCAGCGCGCACCGACCGCAGAAGAGCTTTACTCGCTGGGAGCGCATCATCCGACCGAGACTTACGATATCGGCGATAGCCATCTGAAAAAAGAAACATCGAACAATCTTGAACTATCGCTGCAGAAGACATCTGACAAGCTCCGCTGGAAGACCAATGTCTACCAGAACAAGGTACAAGATTTCATTTATGGCGCTATCGGTGATGTGAACCTCGATCCGAACGGAGAATTGCGCGATCGCAGCTTCCGGCAAGCAGATGCGACATTGCGCGGCGTTGAAGCTGAGATCAGCTACAACCTGAATGAACCTGGCTGGTTTGGCCGTTTGTTTGCCGATAGTTCGCGTGGCAAGCTTGATCAGCTGGGTAATCTGCCGTTGCAGCCGGCAACCCGCACCGGGCTGAGTGTCGGTTATCAGGATTCGCGCTGGCGGTCGACGCTGTCAGCACTGCATGCCGACGCGCACAATCGCATCGCCAGCAGCAGCCTGTCACAAGAAACACCTACCCGGAGCTACACTAGCGTCGATGCCAGCATCTCCTTTGTGCAGCGATACGCAAATACCGATCTGACCTGGTTTCTGCTCGCACGCAATCTGCTGAACGAAGATATTCGTCTGTCGACCTCGCTACTGAAAGACTATGTACCTCAACCGGGACGTAATTTTATTATTGGCGTAAGAACAAGGTTTTAAACGGTTTATCAGGCATTCACGCAGATTGCCTGCCACTTTATGATCTTGTGACTCTACATCAATGTCAGCGCGGCGCGACGTTGCCACACGGCGCGACCCTGCATGAACCCTTATTATCGAAATTCGATTAGTGAGTACATTGACTTGTCGTCATCCGACCGCTCTAATCTCTAGCGCTCAAGTCTCTCCGATCTTTGTCATTCATCATGAACTGATGCTGCTCGGTTACTGCCGTTCATACCCGTGCGACGAATCGATTTTCCGTGAAAATTCTAGGGCTGTTTGGAAAACCTGCGATGCGTGATGTGCGAAAGCCGCGCACCACCATCGATCATGAGGCCCGGCGTACCTCCGAAAAAATTGATGCCATTGAATCCGAATTGTCTGCAGAATTCGGCAACGCACGCTGGCTGCCCTCGGTGTCGGCGATTGAGTCCGGCGAAGATTTACCTCCGTTGGCACAATGCCTGGATGAGGCGGCCTTACTGTTTACCAACCAGCAGATTGAAGCCGCACGCGACTTGTTGCTGCATACCTGCGCTATTCAGGACGATGACGATGAACGCCGGCAAGCCTGGTGGATGCTATTCGAGCTGGCGCTGGAACAGAATCAACCCGAGTTTTTCGACAAGCTGGCGCTCGACTACGCAAGCACCTTTGAAACTTCCCCGCCGCAATGGAAACTCGCAACGGAATCAACATCAATCTCTGAATCAACGCTGCCGGTCATAAATTTTCGGGGCAAACTTTCTGGCAACAGCCTGCCGGCATTAAGACAATTACAGCAGACCGGCACACGGCATGGGCAATTCTGTCTCGAATTCGGCGCGATAGCGGAGATCGATCTGGATGGCTGTGCCATGCTGCTTCAAGTTTTTTTGTACTGGCAGCTTCAACACTGCAAAATCAGCATTGGCTGCGGCGATCTGCTGGCCACAGCACTCAGACCCCTGATACAAACCGGTCGACGCGACAAGAATGATGCTGGCTGGCGACTGCTGATCGAGCTGATGCGGCTGATGAATCGCCACGAAGAGCATGAGGCACTGTGCGCAGATTACTGCATCACTTATGAAGTGTCGCCACCCTCGGCTCCGATAGTCGCTGCCACCCCTGTGAAATCGCTTGCTCCATCGGGTGCAGCCCGATCCTTTCTTCTACCAGCTCGTATCATGCTGCCGGTGGATGATTTGCTTCTGCAGATTGCGGACCATGCCGCAACCTCTGACCTTGTGCTGCTCGACTGCGCGCGCCTGATGCGCGTGGATCTCAGTGCAGCAGCACCCTGGCTGAATGGATTACGTCGTGTGGCCAGCGGCAAGCCGGTAGAATGTCGGGACATTGGTTTTCTTGTTGCGCGACTGCTCAAACTGGTCGGCGACAACAGCCAGCTGAATATCATTCACCGCAAGCCCTGAGCCGCAACCCATGGCGCAGGGCGTTTATACCCTGCACAACATGGAACAGTTTCACGGAACCACGATAATTTCAGTCCGCCGCGGCAATATCGTCGCATTGGGCGGCGATGGCCAGGTCACGCTCGGCAATGTCGTGATGAAAGGCTCGGCACGCAAAGTGCGCAAACTCTTTCACGGCAAGGTGCTGGCCGGATTTGCCGGCGGCACCGCAGATGCATTCACCTTGCTCGAACGCTTCGAATCCAAGCTCGAGGCTCATCAGGGCAATCTGTTGCGCGCGTCGGTCGAGCTGGCTAAAGACTGGCGTACCGACCGCATGCTGCGTCGTCTGGAGGCGATGCTGCTGGTGGCTGACCGGGATGCGACGCTCGTTATCACCGGTAACGGCGATGTGCTTGAACCAGAGGATGGCATTGGCGCCATCGGTTCCGGCGGCAGTTATGCGCAATCAGCAGCCAAAGCCTTGCAGGAAAACACCGAATTGTCGCCGGCAGAGATTGTCAAAAAAGCGCTGACCATCGCTGGCGAGCTATGCATTTACACCAATCTCTCGCTCACCATCGAGACGCTGGACTGATCCGCACCTCTTAAGTACTGAACATCGCAATGAATCTCACCCCTGAGCAAATCGTCGCCGAACTGGATAAGCATGTGGTTGGCCAGGCAAAAGCCAAGCGGGCCGTCGCCATCGCATTACGCAATCGCTGGCGCCGTCAGCAAGTACCCGATCCGCTGCGTCACGAAATCACGCCGAAAAATATTTTGATGATCGGTCCCACCGGCGTCGGCAAAACCGAGATCGCGCGGCGACTGGCCAAGCTCGCAGAAGCACCTTTTATCAAGATCGAGGCGACCAAGTTTACCGAAGTCGGTTATGTGGGTCGCGATGTCGATACCATCATCCGCGACCTGACCGAAATCGGCATCAAGCAAACCCGCGAACTTGAAATGCGTAACGTACGCGCCAGCGCTGAAGATGCCGCGGAAGACCGCATCCTCGATGTACTGCTGCCACCGGCGCGCGACTTCGGTTTTTCCGGTGCACAGCCCTCCGAAGACAAAAATGAGAATGCGACCCGCCAGACCTTTCGCAAGCGACTGCGCGAGGGCGCGCTGAACGATCGCGAGATAGAGATCGATGTTGCCGAAGCACGTCCCCAGATGGAGATCATGGCGCCGCCCGGCATGGAGGAAATGACCGAGCAGATCAAGTCCATGTTCTCCGGACTCGGAGCGGGAAGAAAAAAATCGCGCAAAATGAAAATTGCCGAAGCCATGAAGCTCATCGTCGAAGAAGAAGCGGCGCGGCTGGTCAATGAAGAAGATCTGCGCCAGCGCGCGATCATGAACATCGAACAGAATGGCATCGTCTTTCTTGACGAAATCGACAAGATCGCCGCACGGGGCAATGTGCAGGGCGCGGATGTGTCTCGTGCCGGCGTGCAGCGCGATCTGCTGCCACTGGTAGAAGGCACGACCGTCAACACCAAATACGGCATGGTCAAGACGGATCACATCCTGTTCATCGCGTCCGGCGCTTTTCATCTGGCCAAGCCGTCTGATCTGATCCCCGAATTGCAGGGACGTTTTCCAATCCGCGTCGAACTCGAATCGCTGGCGATTGCCGATTTCGAGCGCATCCTGACCTCGACCGATGCCTGCCTGACGCGCCAGTATCAGGCGCTGCTGGCGACCGAGAATGTGAACATCGATTTCACCGAAGACGGCATACGCCGGCTGGCCGAGATCGCGTTCTCGGTGAACGAAAAGACTGAAAACATCGGCGCGCGCCGTCTGTACACCGTGATGGAAAAATTGCTGGAAGAAGTGTCATTCTCGGCCGGCAGCGACTCCGGCGGCAGCGTGACCATCAATGCCGCCTATGTCGATGACAAGCTCGCGGCGCTCGCGGTCAATGAAGACCTGTCCCGCTACGTGCTGTAGTTTTACGGCAAAGCCTTCAGCGCAATGGCCGCGCCGCGGGCGGGGCCGTCAGGGGATTTTCTCTGCCTGCGGCCGCTGTGCCCGTGTTGCCCGGGCCTGAGCTGAGGGCTCCCTGCGGTGCTCCCTGCGCAGTTGACTGTGCAGTTGACTGCGCCGCTTGCGTTGCCGGCGCCGGTGGTGGTGATGGCGGCGCTTGCGCAGGCGTAGCCGAAGGAAGCGGCGCAGCGGACTGCGCGGGCGGTGGCATCTGAGCCTCCGGCTGCGTGGCCGCTGCTGCCTCCATCCCCGTCTGCGTGGCGACCGCCAGCGTTGAAAATTCCGGCAGCATGACTTCCCTGTCTCCGCCGCGCTCCGACAAGATCACTGTTCGCGCGCGTATCTCTTTGAGCTCAATGCCCGGCAGGATCTCCGAACGAGCGCGCAGCGCGCGCGGCGGCTTGCCCTCGACAGCAACGATGGCCACGCTGTCAGAACCCCGGCCGGAATGAATGATGCCGCGCAGCTGTATCGCCGTCGCGCCACTTTGCGCGCTGCTGCCAAACAGATTGGCTGCCGCCGAGAGGGGTGGCATCGCTTGCTGCACGACCGGCGGCGCTGCCACCGGGCGTGGCGCAGGTGCCAGCCACTGCAACAGCCAGTACGCGATCGATGCGCACAGCGCAATAAACATCAGCAACGACAACAAGGCAGGAAGGCGTTTCATCGGCGGCGATGCATCTCGTTCATCTGACCAGCTGGTTGATTTCGATGATGGGCATCAGCACGGCCAGCACGATCAGCAGCACGACCACGCCCATCGCCAGTATCAGCACCGGCTCCAGCAAGCCCGCGATCGTCAATGCGCGCCGCTCCAGATCCTGCTCCTGCATCTGCGATGCGCGATTCAACATCGCCGGCAGCTCACCCGTCACTTCGCCGGCGCGGATCATGTGAATCAGCATCGGCGGGAAGTGGGGGTGCGCGGACAGGGCGCGCGCCAGACTGATACCTTCGCGCACGCTGGCCGTCGCCTCCTCGACCTGCTCGCGCATTGCCAGGTTCGACACGGTGTCGCGACTGGTCTGCAGTGCGCGCAAGATCGGCACGCCTGAACTGATCGTGATCGCCAGCGTGCTCGCAAAGCGTGAGGTGTTCAGGCTGCGTTCGAAACGTCCGTACAGCGGCGCGCCCAGCAGCCAGCGATGCCAGCGCATCTTCAGCGCAGGATCGCGCAGCGCGCGCCGCCAGGCGATGAAGGCCAGCACCGCCAGCGCGGCGACCAGCCAGCCCCAGTGCCGCACAAAGCCCGACAGCGCCAGCATGGCCACCGTCAGGAAAGGCAGTTGCTGTTTGGTGTTCGCGAATACCGAGACGATCTGCGGCACCACATAGGTGAGCAGGAAAACCACAATCGCGAACGCCACCGCGGTGACGATCGCCGGATACGTAAACGCCAGCCGTACTTTCTGCACCAGCGCATTGCGCCGCTCGACAAAATCCGCCAGCCGCGACAGCACCCCGGAGAGCTGGCCAATATGTTCACCGGAGGCCACCAGTGCGCGATAGATATCGGCAAAATCACGCGGATGTCGCGACAGCGCATCCGACAGCGATGCGCCGCCCATGACTTCTGCGCGTATCGACGCGATCAGGTCACGCAGATAAGGACGCTCCGCCTGCTCCAGCAACGCAGAGAATGCCTGCTCCAGCGGCAGCTTCGCTTCCAATAGCGATGCCAGCTGGCGCGTGAACAGCGCCAGCTCGGTCGTCGACAGCTTGTCCCCGAAACGTCGCGCCAGCAGGCTGCCGTGTGAGGCGGCTTCGCCGGTAATCAGGTCGATGACCAGCGGCACCAGACCGCGCGCGCGCAAATCCGAACGTGCGGCGCGCGGGCTATCGGCATTCACGACACCCTTGCTGCTCGCGCCCATGGCATCCACGGCTTCGTAGCGATAGGCAGGCATGTTTATTCCTTGGTCACCCGCAACAGTTCGGCTTCGGTCGTGGTGCCATCGGCCAGCCAGCGCTCGCCATCTTCGCGCAGCGTGCGCATGCCGTTCTGCTGCGCGGTCGCACGTATCTCGGCCTCGGCGACCTGATTGTGGATCTGCTCGCGTATCGCCAGGGTCGCCACCAGCAATTCATACACCCCGACGCGACCGTGATAACCAGTGCGCCCGCAATGATCGCAGCCGACTTCATGCCAGTGCTGTCCATCGAAATGGCGGCAGTGCGTGCACAGCTTGCGCACCAGCCGCTGCGCGACCACGCCCAGCAAGGAAGAAGACAGCAGAAAAGGTTCAATGCCCATATCGAGCAAGCGCGTGATCGCGGCTGAAGCATCATTCGTGTGCAGCGTGGCCAGCACCAGATGCCCGGTCAGCGAGGCCTGCACGGCGATCTGCGCAGTCTCCAGATCGCGTATCTCGCCGATCATGATGACATCCGGGTCTTGCCGCAGGATCGCACGCAGCGCTTTCGCAAAGCTCATGTCGATGCGCGAATTCACCTGCGTCTGTCCGACCCCGGGCAGCTCGTATTCGATCGGATCTTCCACGGTAAGAATATTGGTGGTCGAGGCATTCAGCTGCGCCAGCGCCGCATACAGCGTGGTGGTCTTGCCCGAACCGGTCGGGCCGGTGACCAGCACGATGCCATGCGGCTGCGCGATCAGCCAGTCGAACTGTCGCCGGTCGCGCTCGCTCATGCCCAGCGTCTGCAGATCCAGCCGCCCGCCTTCCTTGTCCAGCAAGCGCAGCACCGCTCGCTCGCCATGACCGGTCGGCAGCGTGGACACGCGCACATCGACCGGCTTGCCGCCGACGCGCAGTGTGATGCGCCCGTCCTGCGGCAGGCGCTTCTCGGCAATATCGAGCTGGGACATGATCTTGATGCGCGAGATCAATGCCGCATGAATGCCTTTTTTGGGTCGCACGATATCGCGCAAGCGGCCATCGATCCGGAAGCGCACGACCGATACCTGTTCGAAAGGCTCGATATGAATATCTGACGCGCCTTCTCGCAGCGCCTGCGTGAGCAGCGCATTGATCATGCGTATCACCGGCGCATCGTCAGCCGCTTCGAGCAGATCCTCCACTGCGGGCATTTCCTGCATCAGCCGCGCAAGATCGAGGTCGGACTCGACTTCATCCACCACCTGCGCGGCGTCGCTGCCGCTACCGGCATAGGCCTTGGCGATTGCGCTTTCCAGTTGCTCGCGCGCGAGCTTGTGCAGGCGCAATCGCCCGAAACGGCGTCCGACCTCGGCGATCGCCGAGGGCTGCGTATCGTCGGACATCCAGACATCGACCGCATCGCTGCCGGCCTGTGCCAGCACGCCGAAGTCACGCGAAAAACTGAACGGCAGCAGCCGCGGATCCTGCATCGCACTCATGAGAGACTTCCGTGGTTTGCGTGAATCAATGCTCACCGCTGATTGATCACCGGCGGCTCCACCGGAAAGACCTCGGCGGGCAGCGTTGGTTGCACTGTGGACGATGAAGTACCGGATGCGGGCGGAGGCGACGGTGAGGGCGAGTGCGAGAGCGACTGCGACTGCGACAGCTTGCCGCCGACCGGCCGGCCGTCTTGCAGCGGCGGCAGCGCCGGCGTGTCGGTACGCGGCATCAGCGCATTCGGCTCGGGCTGTATCGCCAGCTGAGCGCCGCGTATGTAGTCATAGCGATCGCTGGCGAGCGCCACGCTCTGCCCGTCATTGCGCACGACGATAGGCCGCAGAAAAACCATCAGATTGGTCTTGCCGCGCCGCTTGGACTGATAGCGGAACAGATAGCCCAGAACAGGAATATCACCCAGTCCGGGCACTTTCTCGACCGTATCATTCACCGTGTCTTCGATCAGCCCGCCCAGCACGATGATCTGTCCGTCATCCACCAGCACATTCGTTTCGATCGAACGCTTGCTGGTGATCAGCCCCGAGGTTGTCGATTGCTGAATGCTGGACGTCTCCTGATAGATCGCCATCTTCACCGTGCCGCCTTCGGAAATTTGCGGCCGCACGCGCAGCGAAAGACCGATGTCGCGCCGTTCTATCGTCTGAAAGGGATTCACGCCCGCCGCGCCGGCCGACGCTGCCGTGGTGAACTGACCGGTGATGAAAGGCACGTTCTGGCCGACGATGATGCGCGCCTCTTCATTGTCGAGCGTGATCAGATTGGGCATCGACAGAATATTGGCCTTCACATTTTTTTCCAGCGCGCGCGCAAGCAAGCCCAGCCCCAGCGAGCCATTTTGCTGCCTGAATAAGGCGGCCGTCAGGCCATTGCCCGGTGGCAGAGGAGTCTTGTTCGTTCCGAGCACAGAGGCAGCCTGTGAGATCAGGTTATTGCCCTCGCTGGAAAATCCGGTCAGCACACCGACCCGGTAACTGCTGCCACCGTCTCCTGAGACACCCGCCCACTGTATGCCCAGCTCGGCGGCCTTGTCGGCGCTGACTTCGACGATCAGCGATTCCACATACACTTGCGCGCGCCGTGCATCGAGCTGATCGATGATGGTGCGCAGATTGCGATACACGCGTTCATTGGCCGTGATGATCAGCGTGTTGGTGGTCGGATCGGCCTGAATGAAGCCTGCCACACCACCTGCCGGCAGCGGGCCCTGCTGAGGCGCGGGCGAAGCAGGCGCTGCCTGCATACCGCCGCCCTGCTGCGCTGCCGGTGGTGTGGCTGTGGTCTGCACCGGTCCGGCCGTCGCCGCTCCCGACTCGCCGGCGACCACGGCGCGCAGCACCTGCGCCAGCTTCGCTGCCTCGGCATTGCGCAGGTACACGACATGCACATTGCCGGGCAAGGTCGTGGGCTGATCGAGCTTCGCGATCAGTGTACGCGCCAGCTTTGCCTTGGCGGTGGTCGGCGAGCGGATGATGACGGAATTCGTTCTTGCATCGGCGAGCAAGGTCACCCGGCCCGGATCTGCCGCACCGGGCACGCCGCCCGGATCGAGCAGACGGTTGACGGTGACGGTGAGGTCGATCGCGATCGCATGCTCCAGCTTGATCACATCCATCTCGGCAACGGCCGGCGTATCCAGTGATGCAATGATGCGCGACAGGCGTTTCAGGTTGTCGGCATAGTCGGTAATGATCAGCGTGTTATTGGTCGGATCAGCAGCAATCGTGTTGTTAGGCGAAATCAGCGGCCGTAGCACGGCGACCAGACCGGCGGCGCTTTCATGATTCAAGCGAAAGATCTGCGTTGCCACCTGATCGCCGCGCACTTGTCCTGTCTGCACCGGTACGGCCTGCAGCTTGGCCTCGGCCTCCGGCACGACCTTCACATAAGACGGCGTGCGCACCATGGCAAATCCCTGCAGTCGCAGCACCGAGCTCAGCATCTCGAAGGCCTGCGCTTTGGTGACCGGCTTTTCGGACACAAGATTGATTGCGCCCTTCACGCGCGGATCGATGACGAAGGTAGTGCCGGTGAAGTGTCCTATCGCCCGGACGACAGACTCGATATCTGCACCGACGAAATTCAGTGTAGCCTGATTTGACGAAGGATCCTGCGCGTGTGTGCGTGAACCGGTCATCACCAGCAGCAAAGCGACGATGAAGGACATCAGCAGACGGAGACGAAATCGTCCGGCGATCATCATCAGACACACAGCGGTTTTATCATTCATTGGCATTTACTGGAATTCAAGCGCGATGACATTGCGGTCCCCGATCTGGCGCCGCTGACCGAGCAGCGCCAGTAGGCTGGCCAGTCTCTGTTCCTGTCCCGGCTGCGCCCATGCCAGTCCGCTGAACCGCAGCCGGCCATTGACGATCGCTCCATTCCCCTCCAACTGCAGCGGGCCGGACAGGGTAGCCAGTGTCAGCTGCGCGCGCGCTCCCTGCCAGTCGAATTGCAGACGGTAGGCGCCCAGCGGTTTGACGGGTGACAAGGCCGATGCGATATCGCTCAGCAGAAGCTGCATTCGACCCTCGATCTCCACCGAGTTTGTCTTCCTGCGCAACCGGAGTTCGGGCCATGACAGCTGCATGCGGCCCGAAGGCTGCAGCGTGTTCAGCGGTGCGCCAAGTGCAGCGAGCCGTTCAGCAGGCAGGTGCAGACTGGCCGGCCCGAGCTGCCATTCATTCCAGCTGCCCGATATCGTCAGGGTGCTGTCCAGCGCTTGCGGATTGTCGATGCGTGCATCGACCCTGCCCAGCAGCAGCAAGGGCGACAGAGTCCAGTGAAATCGTCCGGGAAGCACCGGTGCGACGGGCGCGCTGGCATCGGAGGCGACGCCGGCAAATGCCGAGCCGCGCCACACACTGCCTTGGGGATCGCCGAGCGTGAGCCGCCCGCCGGTCTGCCTCTCGACGATGGGCGTCAGCCATGCCGCAGGCAGCGAGAACAGTGCGGTCAGCGTGACCACCAGCAGCGCCGCCAGCGCGATCACCACGAAGCGACTCACGGTGTGCGCTGAAGGCTTAAGCGCGCATCCACCCGGCCGGGCACATCGCGCGTGGTAATGCTCGCTTCCGTCACCACCAGCCGCGCAGACGATTGCGTCTGCTGCAGCCATTCCGCAAGCGCAGCGAAAGCGACATTCTTCAGTGCCACCGATACGCCGCTGTCGCTGACCGTCAGGCTCTGAACGTCCAGCCCCTGGTCTTTCAGACTGCGCTCCAGCGACGCACGGGACACATCGGCCGCCGGTGCTGCCGGGGTCGCGCGCGCTGGCAAAGCTGCGATCTCCGATCCGATTGCCCGTGTTTCTGCAAGCTGGCTGCGCAGTCCGGGCAGCGACTGCTGCCAGCGCGATCTGCCGTCGATCGCGGGCTCGATCAGCAGCAGCCAGATTAGCAGCAGCGACAGCAGCGCCAAACCGATACCGAGCATGCGCTGCTCGCGCGGCGCGCGCGCGCTCCAGAAATCACGACATGCCTGTGACGGGTTCATCGCGCGCTCTGCACCCGCCAGCTGCCGGGCTCGCTGCCGCTGGCGAGTTCGAGCTGATGTTCAGCCAGCGGCTTGCGCGCCGCCTCCAACGACGACGGATTGCCAGGCTTGAAGCGCAGCAGCAGGCTGCCATCACGGTACTCGATGGACGCTATTGCGCGCGCGTCCATCCCGGTTGCCTGCTGCATCGCCGGCCAGGCATCGCCGAGCGCGGCGCTGAGCCATAAAAAATCACCGGGCGAGGGCTCGCCGGCAGCGCGGCTACGCGCGGCGCGTTTTTGCTTCATGCGGAACACCGGATCGGCGATGACGGTCTGATCATCCGCCGTGTCGTCCGGAAACGCAGCGCGGTACGCGCGCAGCATGTCAGCTTCCAGCTGCCGGCCTTCCCGATGCAGGCGCCACCAGTCCCAGTTCAGCGCGATCACATTCAGCAGCAACAGCGTGATTGCAAGCGCAGCCGGCACACGCCAGCGTTTCCAGTCGACTGCCGGCGTGCCGTCTGTGGCGATGCCCGCGATCAGGTCAATGTCGGACTGCGCCGCGCCTTCGATCAGGACTTCCCACGAGGCCTCGCGCAGCTCCACCCGGGAAGACGGCTCCTCGGCGGATACGGCCTGTCGCGCCGGCAGCACTGCCGCAAACTCCGGCAGCGCCTGCGGTGGCACGAACAAGTGCAACGGTCTTCCAGCCGTCATCGCAACGACGGCGTCCAGCACGCCCGCAGGCAACGATGCTTCGCTGTCAGGCGCGCCCAGCGGCACGCCCGCGCTGTCGCCATCGATCGTGCGCACCACCAGTTCGCGCGACGGATGCAAAGCATCAGGAAAGTCGAACAGCCATCCAACGGCGTGGCCGGCGGATGACGGCACGCACAGCTGCAGCGGCAATGCCGAGATCCGTCTCGCGCCGAGACGACGCGCGCGCGCCACCCATAATTCCAGCCAGCGGCTGTCGATTACGGCCACGGTGCGCAGTCCATCCCCGGCAGGCCCTGCAGCCAGCACGCAGTCGGCCGGATCGCCGATGATGCGATCTTCCACCAGCGCAGGCAGCGCCTGCCGCAGACGGTGGGCCGGCAGCGGCGGCACGGCAATGCGCATCAGCGTGACATCGCTGGCGGAAAACAACAGCACCACCCGCTGCGACTGTCGGATCGTTTCCGACAAGGCGTCGATGCGCGCGACGCCTTGCTCGCGCAGCCGGCCCCGCTCGGTCAGGGCAAAAGGCAACGCAGGCTGCTCAGCGGCATCAGCCCTGGCCTGCGCCTCGGCACGCGCGGGAATATGCAGATACAGAGCGGCAGCCGTCGCGGCCTTGTTCGACGACTTGTCGCGCATCGCCCTCATGTCTGGCTCATCCAGAGCAGATGCGTGACAGCGCCACTGCGCTCGACCAGACCTTGCACCTGCAACCCGGCCTGACGTATCGCGATGCGGCCGTTGACGAGGAAGTAACTGGTGGCGACCGACAGCAGGGACGGATCGATATCGGGACGGCCTGGCAGGCGATCGGAAATCGCCGAAACATCACGAAAGCTGGCCGTGCGCCGCTGTGCGACCAGCTGATTTGCCTCTGCCAGCGACAAGACCGGCAGCCGCGCGGCCAGCACTTCCGGGCTTGCCGTGTTCGCATTCACCGGTGTCGGACGCGGAAGAAAGATGATGTCGGCGCGCAGCGCATTCAGCACGGCGGGCGTGAAACCCGGCACGGCCAGCAGATCATCCACCTGAACAAAGCCGATCATTCGCGCGCTGCCGGATCCCGGATCCGCATGTCGCTGGCTCTGCGCCACCGCCTGCGCCGCTGCACGTGCGAGTCCGGGATCTTGTCTGCGGAAACCCAGCAGCTTCTCGAAGGCGGCGACTTCCGCCGGATTGATATTGCCGTGGCTGGCCAGCGCACCCAGATTGAGCCGGGCCTGCGCATCCTGTATCACGCCGGACAGCACGGCCGTCGTCGCCTCGCCGCGCAGCGCGGCCGATTCGACATAGCGATCCAGCCTTGTCTCCGACAAAGGCACGGCCCAGGGCTCTTTCAGGTCATCGATCGCCGAGTATTTGGCATCCTCGCGCAGTATCAGCCGCGCCCAGTCAAGCGCGCCGCGCAGCACCCATTGCTTCTGCAGCTGCAGACGCTGATTCTCGATGGACCGTACCTGCACCTGCTGCTGCCAGAACAAGCTGGCGACGATGGTGATCGCCAGCGTCGTCAGCAGCATCGCAGTGACGACCGCCACACCACGCTGCGCGCTGCGCTGCGAGCTGCGTTGCTTCACATGGCCCCCAGCATGAAGATTTTCTGCAGCGGCGCAGGCCGGTCGTCGAGCTGCAGGGACACCTCGACCCCGCGCCAGATGATCTGCGTTGACGTTCTGCCCGCCTGCGGGTTCATCAGCGCGGCGCGCGGCGCCGGCGCGCTCATGCCCGCCTCCCAGCTGCGCCAGCCGCGGCCGTCACTGGCCCACACGCGCAGCACCAGCGAGCGCACGCCTTTTTGCAAGCGGATGCCGGGCGTGCTGCCGCTCTGCGCCACCTGCCACCAGGGGTCGAGCCGTGAGAGATCGCGCGTAGGCGGAGATTCTTCGCGCGAGAGCTTGCCATCGCGCAGCCGCCAGGTGACCAGCTGCAGCGCGCCGGGCTGTGACTCGAGCTGCACACGGCGCGCTATCGTCATGCGCGCGCCATCGATGATCAGCGGCGCATGTCCGTCCAGCACATCGGCATCGACGACATTGGCGCAATCTGTCTGCCACTGCGCGAGCGCGATCTGCAAGCCGCGCGCCTGTTCCAGTTCGCGGTTCAGGCTTTCGCGGCTGCGCGCGATGCTGTCCAGCCCGCGCCAGCCGAGCACGGCAATGAAACCCAGCACGCTGATCGCGACCAGCAATTCGATCAGCGTGAAGCCATCACTGCCGGCGGAACGCGCTTCAGACCGCATTTGGCACGATCTGCGACAGGGTGATGATCTTGCGCGACGGCGCACGCTCATCGACGACAGTGACTTCAACACGCCGGAAGGCAGGATTGGGCGTGGGATTGATCTGCTCCTCGCAACGTAACGGCAGCTCGGCCTGAGCGCAGGCGAATGAGCGGCGGCCCAGCGGCGGCCATTCCTGCGACAGGCGCATCTGCGTCAGCCGGTTCTCTGCCGACCAGGTGGCCATCATCGCTGCACGCAAGTCCTGACTGTTTTGCGTCAGACTGGCCACCGAGCGCAGGCTGGCTGCCAGCGCAGTGCCGATGATGACCAGCGCGACCAGCACTTCGAGCAGCGTGAAGCCCCGCCCCATGCAGCGACGAAGCGCCGCCATACGACACGATGCACGTTTCGCAGAGATCATTGCAGCTGAAAATTTCCCAGTCCGTCGGCCTGCACGGAGACGCTCTGTCCGGCCAGTCCGAGCGTCAGCACGAATGCCTTGTCGACAGGTTCGCGGCCGAAACTGATACGCACCGGCAGGCTCCTGACAGTCGCCGGCGACACGCTCAGCTGCACTGGCGCCCGGCTGAATTCGCGTTCGCGCCACACCGGATCTTCTGTCATTGACTGCCACCGGTCGTCCTGCCGGATCAGAAAACGATAGCGATAGTCATCCGCCTCAAACGCCACAGGCCGGTTGCGCACGATCGCTTCATCACGCGCCATCTGCAGCAGCAGCGCAATGCGCTGCGCTTCGCTCTGCAGCCACTGACGGTCCCCGGGCATTGCATTGACCGCCACTGCGCCGAGCAGGATCCCGGTGATCACCAGCACCACCAGCAGTTCAAGCAACGTAAAGCCGCGCGCGGCCTGCTGATCACTCCGACCATGAACCGATGTCTGCATCATTGCCCGTTCCGCCCGACTTGCCATCCGCGCCATAGGAATACACATCGACTTCGGCGCGTGAGCCGGGCGATTGATACTGGTAGGGATTGCCCCAGGGATCCTTGTTGAGCCGGTCAAGATAGCCACCGGACTTCCAGTTCGGTGGCGCCGGTCCGCCGGAGGGTCGGGTGACCAGTGCCTGCAAGCCCTGTTCATTGGTCGGATAGCGCTGATTGTCTAGCCGGTACAGCTTAAGCGCCTGCATCAGCGTGGCGATGTCCTGTTTCGCTGCAAAAATGCGCGCATCATCTGCGCGCCCCATCAGTCGCGGCACGACCAGCGCCGCCAGCACACCCATGATGACCACGACTACCATGATCTCGATCAGGGTGAATCCGCGCGCTCTCGACAAAAGCGGATAGGACGGCGACAAAAAAATGAAGGGCATCGGTCGATTCGCTGTAGGGATAACCGGACTATGACTGTAGGGCATGAAAAAAGTGCCAGATGACTCACAACGACTCAGACTGCTGAGCAGCGATTATTCAGCAGCAGGAATTTTCAAACGCGATGCGGGTCAAGCCTTAAGAACTTAGTTGATACGGCATTCATGAAAGGCCAGAAAATTCATGTCCTTGCCTCATGCAAAATCCGGTGATGTGGTCAGCGTCAGGCCCATGGGCACGCAACTGGCGCAAGCGGTGCCGCATGCCATTGTGCGGGGAAATCAGCTGGAACTGATCAGAACCGTGCTACACGCAGGAAAATCCGTGCACGAGCACAAGATCGAGGGCGAGATGGCGATACTTTGCGTTGAAGGGCGTCTGGGCGTGAATGCGCACGGACGGCGAATGATGCTGGAACCCGGAGAGTTGCTTTATCTTGAGGGCGGCGTGTTGCACGCGATGGATGCGGAAGTGGATAGTTCGGCGCTGCTGATACTGACGCGCCAATCCTGATTCAATCAGTGTTCGGCGCGTGCCTCGCGCGCCAGCAATTGCTCGATGGCTTGTGCAGGCGCTTCGCCATCAAACAGCACACGCGCTACAGCATCGACGATCGGCATGTCGACATTCTGCTGTCCGGCAAGCGCTCTCACTGCCTGCACACAGCGCACGCCTTCGGCCACATGACCGAGCTGCCCGATGATGGCTGGCAGTGATTTGCCCGCTGCAAGCCCCAGACCCACCTGACGATTGCGCGACAGATC
>JACCEC011472096.1_pt1 | contig 20781 bp, 27 predicted proteins | sample 7450121 | NCBI WGS metagenome assembly JACCEC01 (sample SAMN15323455, study PRJNA562643) | freshwater metagenome | isolation source: river surface water | place: USA:Blue River Watershed | collected 2017-08-18 | reverse complement strand
TCCGGCAGTTTGTCCATTTGATGTTTTGATTACAGTTCCTAATTCAGGCCCAGCATCAATCACCCATCTACCTTCGGTTACTTCATCTGTTAATGCGAACCATATTTGATTTTGAGGAACATTATTATAAATGAAGGCATCTTCATCTGCGGAAGTAATTGTTACTAAATATCCAGTCTGCCCTTTGAATGTTTGTTGCGATGCGAGCGTTCTGGCATTTGTATAAGTTGCCCCGGTTGATATCGGTCTATAAAAGTGTCCGTTTACACCATTATAAAAATATCCCGTTGGATTAACAGTTGCTGCTACCGACAATTGAACATTACCTATTACTAAACCTGTATTTACTTTTAGGGATGCTAATGCCGTATTGATATTAGCCATAGTTCCCGTTACCACTAAACGAGTCTTATTACCTGCTAAAGTAAATCCACTTGCCGCAGTTAAACCTGTTGTAGTATTAAGATAGAATGTAGTTCCCGTTGGTGGATTTACTAAACTTATTGATGCTAATAGAGTTGATGTAGAAGTAAAACCACTTAATACAAACCCACTTGCATCTTGCCCCGTTGTGGATGGTAAAAAAGATTTAGAGTCCGGTGCAGATACACTCTGACCGAACCCTAAAAATGATGTTAATAAAAATAGTAATGTAACTAATAAATGTTTCATATTATTCAACTATTAAATCTATTTTGTTTCCTTTTGCATCTACTGCATCTGAAAGTACAAAGTAGAATAATCCTGCAGTATTTGTTAATTGAACTTTAGGAGTGAATATTAACTTATAAGGAGTTCCTGTTTTAATTCTTGCAGTTTTTATTTGATCAATAGAACCAAATGTCAATCTACCATCTTTATGTGTAGAAAAGTTTGTAATTGTAGAACCACTATCAAATATTACATTATCCAAAGTTAATTTAGATTCATCATAGTTCATAACAACTTCCAATCCTGCTAATCCTTCTTTTGTTAAGTTGGTACTTAATACAACTTTACCATTTTCCAATGTGGATGTTACACTTAATTTTGCAGTTTCAACAGCTTCAGTTTTATATGCCATCGATATATTAGCAGATGTCGCCATATTCTTTATTATCAATGCATCAGTTTTATTTACTGAATTAGTGTAAATTCCGCTACTAATTCTACTAGCAATTACCGCAGGGTCTGATGAATGAGACCAGTTCAAATCACCACCCCATGCGAATACTGCATGCACTTCCTTAGTTGGAGTATCAATTATTACTTTATTTTTTACAACGCCATCTAACCAACTTTGATTTAATAAACCACTAAACCATCTCCAAGAAGTTGCGGTAGAATTTGGAATGAAAGCGTTTGTAGATACATCTATCCCCATCACATGCGCAAATGAATAGTATGAATCAGATTCATTAAATACCGCATCATTCTTAGTTATATTACCAACTTTCTTTTCTAAATTAGGATAAGTAAAGAAATTAGCATTACCACTAATATCGGTTTGAGAATGCCCTAAGAATGCTTTATACGCATCTGAAACTGTAATTACATTATTCATCCAAGTCTTTTGTGAAGCAGGTGATACAAATACACCAACCGAATCACCAACCTTTACTTGTGTTGTAAAAAGTGCTTCACCACTTGCATCCAATGGTAATTGAGCAATAGGCTGTTGTGACCAATCAATATCACCGCTACCATCTGTTTTCAATTTCATCAATTGAACATTATGGTCGGTGATAGTGTATCCAGATGGATATAATACTTTTACTTTAAATTGGGATGTGTTACCGGTTACACTACTTAAAGATATATTTGTAGAACTTCTAGTGATTGGTGAAATATAAGCTCCATCAGCATTAATTGAATACGCTAAATCTAACTTATGAATATCGTTATAAGTGTTTTGGTCTTTTAGTACAAATTTTTGAGTTGCTATATCCCCATTAATTGATGCATCGGTTCTTTGAACAGTTAATTGACCAACATTCCAATCATTGTTTGTAGCATATCCCCAAGGTGTAGTTTGATACTGAGTATATAATTGAGTATCAGCAACATTCGCAGCCGGAGTAAACTTATAGTTATCCCAACCTGTGTAAAATGTTTGTGTTGAAGCACCTTGTAAGAATACGGTACTATTTGGAACTAACGCTAACGCTTTGTTATTAAAGGAATATCTTAACCAAAAATAACGAGGTGTTGTAGTTCCTCTCGTAACAGCATATTTTACAGTCAAAGTATCCCCCACCTTCAAGTTTGTTGTTGGGGTTATAGTTTGGTTTACCGTAAGTTGTGCAAATGATGAAAGGGATATCAAAAACATCCCTAAAAAAATACCTAATGTTTTTTTCATTTTATTTTGGTGGCATAAGTTTAATCACAACCTTTTCACAACCTTTCTTTAAAGCGTTACTTAAGGATGTTTGATTAAACTTGCCTCCTTCATCTACTATAAGAGTAGACATTGAAATCTCAGAGGAGCTTTCTTCAACAACAACTTCTTTTACTTTCTTTCCTTGCTTATAAAGAATTCCTTGTAACCTAACAACTACCTCTTCTTCTCCTTTATGGAAAACTGAGATATTTGTTTTAGTTGTCAAAACATCTAAATAAACAATATTAACTTTTAATTTATATTCTGCATCTGAAGCTAAATCGTATCCAGCTTCTTGCAAATATTCTTCTAATATATTTTTAACTCCAAATTCTAAATTTCTATTACCCGCTAATTTACCAATTTTTACCATATTGGTTACCGATTCAACCCAAATGTGGTCTTCGGCATTGTACATAATATTTTCAGGTGAATTTTTGAATGTACCATCAAATGTGTGGTTAAAAAACGATGTAATCTTCCCTATTGTTTCAGTTTTTCCGCTGAAATTCAAATATATAAAACTTAATTGAAATGATAGTGCAACTAATACCCATACAAATGTGAGTATTATGAATATTGACAATAATTTGTCAGTAAAATTATTTGCAATTGTTAGAACTTTTTGTCTCATAAATTATAATTTTATTAAAAACCTTAATTATAACCTATTTAACAAAACGAACTAAGATTTTTTTATCTTTTATATAAATATCAACTTTTTTAATAAAAAAAGGAGGATTTTCATCCTCCTTAATTTATTTAATATTTGGTTAATTTATCTACCAAAAGTATAACGAATACCTAACTGAGCCGTCCATACATCAAATACTGATGAATTGTACATATAGGTATCCTTTGCCAAATAAGTTGTACCACTCGCATCTCTTTGAGTTGCCAATCTATATGTTGGAACGTTGTTAGCATCTCTACTTACAAAGTTCAACAATTGTGGAGCACCTGCTCTCTGAGATACACCCCATTCGTTGTTAAGTAAGTTTCCGAAGTTAAGAATATCTGCTCTGATTTGAAAAGCATTTCTCTTCCCCTTAATCTTTACAAATACATCTTGTGCCACCGAAAGGTCAAATCTATGTAAGAAAGGTAATGCTAAAGCGTTTCTTTCTGCATATTGACCTCTACGAGTTGATAAGTATGGGTCTTGAGTAATGAACTTTTCAAAAGCCTCTTGTTGTTGAGCTTCAGTATAAATTACTGCGGTTGCACCACTACCAACTGTCAATGTAGAGAAACGAACATCTGAACCTTTTTTTGGAACAAATAGCAAATCATTGTTTGATACTCTATCACCATTAAGATCACCTGCTACGATATAAGAGAATGGATTGTTTTGAGAACCTACATATCCTAAAGTAAATGTAGTTGCTCCACCTTTCTTATTACCATAATCCAATCTATATCCCAACAAACCTACAATACGATTTCTTACCAAATTAGAAGAAACTGAAAGTGGGAGGTCATTGTTATTACTGATTGATAATGCTGATTGCCAACTACCACTAGCGATTGAACCTGCATCCATAAAATCTTTAGCATCAGCAGTTGTATAAGCTACATAACCCCAAAGACCATTTGAAATTGGTTTTTCTAATTTAAATGTTGCTGAACGGTTGTACGCACCATCTCTATTAGTTAATACCGCTGCCATTGATACATTATCGTTTATTCTTACTCCTACATCAGTTCCTGCATAACGATATCTAGTATCAACGCCACCTAAATTACCAACCGGCATATCTAAATTAGCATTATAGTAATGAACTGCGTTAAGTGTTTTGTTATAAAGTAATTCAACACTCGCAACCAATCCTAAGAATGGTAATTTTTGATCTATTGCAAAGTTTGATTTCCAAACTTGAGGTAATTTATAATTAGGATCTGTAAGTGCTAAATCAAATGTAGATGGAAGGGTTGGAGTTGATGGAATAAAGTATTGATTAGGGTTTGCAGTAAAACCATAGTTTGTAGCTGCTGCACCACTCACATCAATAAATCCTGTCAACACACCATTATTTCCAATTTGGTTTGATAAGAACACATAAGGAGGTCTACCGGTAAAGATACCACTACCACCTCTAATTTGCGTTTTCTTCTCACCCTTCACATCATAGTTAAATCCAAATCTTGGTTCTAACAATAATTGTGTTTTAGGCATAACACCTGTATTCCACTTTTCACCATTTCTAAATGTTAGAGAGGTGATTGCAGGATTTTCTAATGCCGTATTTTCAAATGAAACAATGTTAGTTCTTAAACCAAAAGTTAATTTAAGATTATCAGTTGCATCATATTCATCTTGTACATAAAAATCCAAACGATTTGTTTTCAACACTTGCATTGGTTCAATACCACCAGGTAATGCTGAATAACGAAGTTGGAAACGAGCAGGAATAGTTGTAGATGGTTTACCACCATTTGCTAAACTTTCATTTGCTGCTTTGTAAAAATCTGCCAAGCTATTAAAGATGTAAACACCATTAGAAGCCGGATAGAATAAGTTATTTGATTGATACTTTTGAAAGTTAAATCCACCAACTAAAGTATGTTTGTCAAAATACTTTGTAATGTTGTTTGTTACATTAAATGTCCAATAATTCAACTTATTTGATGGAGTAAATGGATCAAAACCTACTGAAGTGTAAGTCGCTGAACCTTCCCTAATATCAATAGTTGGGAACATTTGGCTCAAATATGCTCTATCTTCAATTTGCTTATCGTAGGAAACGATTAAGTTGTTGTGAAGTGTGTTAGAGAATTTAGAGTTTAATTCTAATACTGCTGAACGAGTGTTATCCTGAATAATATATCCACTATTTTGAAAACTCATTGCATTATATTGCTGAGTTCTATTACCAGCTCCTGCTGATTGTGAGTTTGAAATATTGATTTGTGCCTCTGAATTGTGATGAACATAACGAGCAGTTAATTTATTCTTATCGTTAATATTCCAATCAGTTCTAATCAAAAATTTCTTAGAAGCATTTGTATTAGAATAACCTTCCCAAGGGCCAGTTTCATATCCAAATTTATCTTTCATAAATGTAGAAAGAGCCTGCATATCTGCATACTTTACTCTACTTACCTGATTTCCTGTCAATGGAGAACCCTCTGAAATCCATGTTGTACCTGGTTCTGTTCTCTCAATACTTTCATAGTTACCGAAAATAAATAATTTATTTTTAATAATCGGTGCACCTAATCTGAATCCTTGTACCTTTTCATCAAATTTAGATGCAGTAACATTAACACCTCTAGCATTATCTCCTACATATCGAGAACTATTATCTCTTTGTGTTTGATATACACTACCTTCAATTTCGTTAGAACCTGAACGAGTTACCGCATTGATACCCGCTCCTGTGAAACCACTTTGGCGAATATCAAATGGTGCAACGTTCACCTGCAGTTGTTCAATCGCATCTAATGAAATTGCCGAAGCACCAGTTCTACCTCCAGCTTGTGCTGAAGAACCTAAACCGAAGTTGTTGTTAAATTGAGAACCGTCAATTGTGAAGTTGTTCAAACGAGAGTCTTGTGCCCCAAAAGAGTTACCACTACCAAATGGATTATATTTTGTGATACCATCAATAGTTCTAGCTCCAGTAATTGGAACTGATTGTAATTCTCTACGTGTGAATTGTTGTGCCGCACCGGTTTTCTCCTTAGAGAAAATACCATATTTGTTTGCGGATACAACTACCTCCTTCAATTGTGTTGTTTCTTCAATCAACACAAATTCTACGTTTTCTGTCAAACCTAAAGAAGTATTAATATCTTTAAGTTCACCTTTTCGTAACCCCACAAATGTGGCATGAATTGTGTACGGGCCTCCTACTCTAACGGCTGGAATCACAAACGCACCTTTCGTATTGGTAACCGAATAATAATTCGTTCCAGTTGGATTGTGTGTTGCATGAATCGTAACGCCAGGAATTGGCTCGCCCTTCTGGTCTTTTACAACACCAGAAATTGTTGAAGTTGTAATTTGAGAAAATCCTAATAAGGATGTCATCAAAAATACAACCATCATTAACGCTGCTTTTTTCATTTTGTTTTGTTTTTGTTTAAAATTAATAACCATCTATAAAAAAAATAGGCAAGGGTACAATCTTGCCTAATAATTTTTCCTTAATATATAATACGTCGATAAAACATTATTTTTCGCTTCACATGCCATAATTTCACAAATATAGAAAATTTTTTTTATATTAACAAATACCATTATTAACATTTTTTCCACATTAATATTCCTCCGTTAGTAAAGCGGTTAAAATATAAAATATTATGATTGGGAATGGAGTGAAAATTAAGACTACGAAGAGTAATCTCCAAAGAAGGGGGTCAGTAACAGTGAGAAGACCTAAGCCCTCACATACCCCAAATATTTTTTTGCTGTGTTTGACTCTGATAAATTTCTTCATCTAAAAATAAATATCACCAAACTTCTCTTTTATCAAAAGGTTCTTTAGTTTTTTCATCGAACCAATAAAGTGAACGATGTGGAGGATCATCTGATTTGTGTTCAGCATCCGATATATAATAAAATAATCTAATTCCATCTCTCGTAATATGTTCTGGACAATTTAAAGGATGTGGGTGTCCATGAAAAGCATATTTAGAATATTCCCATAATACCATATTACCATTCATAGGGTAATATCTTTTCATACATTCTTTTCTATCCTTATCCCACAGTTGAATATCACCATTCCAATTTTTTTCCCACTCCGGATTTAAATAAATTACCAATGATAATTTTCTATGTAATTTTAATTTTTCATTCCAATTGAAATCAGAATGGACTTGTAAAGAGTCTCCTCTATAACATCTCATATAGGATGCCCCTATTAACCAAGGGTCTGGAATTAAACCTTCTATACCCGTTACTCTTTCTAGCCAATCCAAAAAATATTTAGAATGTAAATCTCCAATTAATTGATGTGCAATTGGGCAAATTTCACCTGCTTCACATAATTCCACCATATGTGAACCATTTCTAGTAAAATTTTTTAATAGATTATTGTGAATTCGATATGAATCGGTAATCTCGTTTTTCATTGAGATTACCATTTCACTATCTAAGAAATTTGGAATTTCTATATTAGGAAATGGAATATTAGAACTATATTCCTGATATAAAGATTTGGTATCCTTATATTGTTCTAATATAGGTGTTATAATCATATGTTATATCTAACTACTATTTTTGAGCAGGCTTTCTACCTCTACGCGCTCCAGTTGTTCCTTTTGCAGCTTTTACTACATCTTTGGATTGCTTAGCTACTTCTTTAACTGCATCGGTTACATCTTTTACCTCAGATGCTACCTTTTTTGCTCTAGCTTTAACTTCTTTAGCCACTTCTTTTACCTCTTCAACCTTTTCTTCGATTACATCAGGAATTAAATCACCATCTTTATCAGCGATTTTACCAGATTTTTGAAGATAGATAACTGTTCCGGCTATTACTGCTGCCAAAACTAAAATAACGATAATTGTTGCCATAATTGTTTGTTTAAGTTATAAATGTAAATATAAATATATTATTTTTTTGTATAAATTTGCCCAAAAAACTCGTAATTTTTATGAACTGATATTTCATCTCCCAATGCTATCGCCTCTTTTTCATCTGAATAAATAGCATCTACTGGACATTCAGGTACACACGCTCCACAATTAATACACTCAGCGGGGTTGATATAAAGTTGTTTTCCTTTTTTCTCATCATCACTCATTTGGGATACCTCCCACCCCATTCTATCGGTATAAATTGGCCCATGAATACAATCAATTGGACAAACACTTACACAACTTGTATCTAAACAATCTACACACTTATTTCCTATTATGAAACTCATCTGATTCTTTTATAAGTTTGGAAGAGGATTGTATTTTATCCCCCAATCCATCGGCTAATTCGATTCCCAATTCCATACACAATTCGGTTTCACCTACGGTGTTTTTATTTTGGTCTCCTCCATTAGCAAATATATAACGATTGAATTGATTTCCCAAACTCATCATAATCCACTTAATACTGCGATTGACGGTTTTCTCTTCATCAATTGCAACCATTGCTTTATCAACAAACTTAAGAGATTCTACTACCAATTTCCTCTCTTCCGCTTCCATAAAATATCTACTTCCTTTTAACTCCCTCTGGTAATCATTATTAACGATGACGTAAAGGAAATCTCCCAACTCCTTACTTCTTCTCAGATATTCTATATGACCTTTATGTAATGGATTAAAATACCCACTACAAATAACTAATGTTTTAGTCTTCTCCATATAAAGAATACTTAGTAATTGGCTTCTCTACTTCTTCTCTTTTAATGATTTGAACAATCCCCTTTCTCGCATCCATAAAGAATTGAGTATCACCGTTTGATTGAAACCACGCCTCTAATCCATCGGTTAGAGATGGGTATATGTTATTAGGTGAATCCACAAAAGTCCATCTATCTCCTGGTGGAACTCTTTTTAGAATAGTTGTATATTCTTCTTTAATTTCAGTATTCATTAGTCAATTACTTGAATAATTTTCGATTCTCTTGCTCCAGTTACTTCATACTCTAATTGAACTCCTGAATCTTCAAATTGTTTTACAACTCTAGCTTCCGCTTCGGTAACTGTCATAGCATCTACCAAATAGTTTTCTCTTACTTTCTTAATTTTTGTACCGCCTTTACCACCATCTACTTCGTGCTGAACGGTCACTGTAACTTCAAAATACTTTGCCATAAATTTTTGTTTTTAAATTGTTTCATCAAATATACGAATCATTTTCCAAATTTCCAAATTAATTTACAAAAGAAAGATGTGATAGGTGAATATATTTTGCACTATTCATTTCCATCCAATCATTTTCATCTAATAGATGTTTCATTAAAATACCCCATAATGCAGCATCTTGCCATGTATGCAAATAAATTAAATTGTTTTCTTCTAACCACTTAAAAAAATAAAAAAAATGTTTATTTTTACGAATTTTTTGTAAATTAAACCCACAAAAATTGGTATAAGGAACTTCTATTCTTTTATCAATAATTGGTTTGAAATTTTTAATAGGATGCAGTTCTAAGAAAAATTTATTTACATATTCCATTTGATTTTTTCTACAATCCTCTCCTGACATATAAGGAAAGACTAGAAACTTATTTTTTAAATTTTCAAATACGATATCAATATTACTCAAAACTATACAATCATCATCTATTCTCACCAGCTTATCATAATCTTTAGTGTATTCTAAAAAGCCGTACGCCCAAAATTTACACATTGAAGCATATCCAGTTCTTATTACACTCGGATCATCTGCTTTTGTTTTAATAATTTTAAATTCCTCATCATTTGGCTTGAAGTTAGGAACTTCTATAAATTTAATTTTATCACCTAAATCATCTGTACACCTTTCTTCAATAAATTTCTTATACTCTTCTGAGAAATCTTTTTCGTGAAAAATAATTAAATCAACATTTGTATTTTCTAAGTACTTTTTTATTGATTTATTTCTTAAAATAATAAAATTATTTTCCCATTTATTAATAATATCGTTACTTCTAACTAACGTCGCTATTGCGTTTTTCGCCATATTATCGGTTATGATAAATGAAGGGGTCTCTTTTTCTTAATTCTTCTAATTTTTTTTGAAACTCCGCTTCTAATTCCGCTCTTCTCTTTTCCATTTCCTTTTCTTCTTTGGTTTTGATGCCAAACACTTTACGAATCTTGTCCATTAATTTTTTCATATTCTATAATTTTTTATCTAAAAATTCCTTTAATAACTCCGCATATTGGATATGCCCGAAGTATCCTGGATGTCCATCTGATGATTTTCCATCCAACTCATCTTTTATTGTTTTACCATTATTAAACGCCCAACTACAAATATCATAATTTTTTTCATCATTTCCAAATTTTACGATATCATCTTTATCAAAACAATCTCTAAATGTTACACTATTTCCCGTCATAGGAAATATTTTAATTCCATTCATTTTACAAAAAGAATACAAACCTACAAAATCCCTTTCAACCCTTTTCCAATTTTCCTTTACATTTGCATGATTTGAAAACCACTTCATAAAAATCGGCTCTAATCTTTTATCTTCATTGTTTTGTTCACTATCTCCATAATATCTACGAGTAGCAGATACAAACTCAGCTTTATCTATTTCGGCATCCAAATTTGAATTAACTATAAAATATTGATTCAAAGGTCGGTAGAACACTTCAAATCTAGATGGATCTGGATTCTCTAATATAAGGAATATCCTATCCTTAATTTCCCAATTATCCCAAATCCACTCATACGCCATTCTAACAACTCTTTCTACTCCACCTCCACTTTCGGCCTCATTTACAAAAGGTATCCCAATAGATTTAGATAAACGGGCTCCAAAATTTAACTCATTTCTATCACCCCATTTTTTAATACCATATTTCTCCTTATATAAATGGAATACCGAATCCTCCTTTAATTCAGGCCCTTCTAATCCTCCACCCTGTGAATGTGAACATCCATTCACATAAAATTTTTCGTATCCTCTATAACTCATATTATTTGTGTATGTATTGATAATCCCACGCATCCTTCTTCACATTTCTCATTGCCTTTCCAAATAGGTCTCCATTGATTTGAAACCAACAATTGTAACACAACATTCGGAGATTATCCCATTTGTGGTTTTTACGATTCCCATCCATATAATCCAAAAGAAGTGGAACTTTGTTATCGGTTACGCGGGGCTCATCGTATCCACAATTGGCACATACTTGAGGCATATATCCCGTTTCTAATAATCTTTTCTTTAACTTCCAATTAGGGTATGATGGGTTATTACCCTCTAAGATGTTTTCTAACGCCCAACTCTTTCTACCCTTATTTAATTTTTTGATTCCTACCCCAGCTTCGTTTTTACAATTCTCAAATACCCCATACATCTTCGCATACTTTTTGTATGTTGGGTATGATACACCTAAAAGACGGGCACAATGTTTTGCGGATTGAGCCTGCTTTTGCATATCTTCTATTTCGGATTGTAGGAGTGGGCGGGATAATTTACCTCTACGAAGAACTCCACCTTGAGCCGGAGGTCTCCAATTCTTTTCGTATTCCTCTTTTGCTTTTTTATCGTAATACTCTTTGTAATTTCGATTAAATATGTAAACCTTTTCTACGGGTTTACTTTCTTCATTTTCATTTTCACCCATATCTATCTTAATTGTTTAATTATATATATGTGGTGGATGTAAAAAAGTGTGAAAATAGTTGAGAAAGAGTGAAAAACTATCAAAAAATTTTAATCTCCGGAGGACAAAGGAAAAGGGGAGAGAGTAACCCCCCGCCCCCTTTATTTTTTCTTCCAAACTCCATTCTCTATTTCTTTAAACTCTTTCCCATTTCTATCTATAAACTGATAGTATGCTGATTCCAACCCAAACCATTCATCAATTTCCTTAAGAACTTGCTTAACTGTAAAAGTTGAACAACTATAAAGGTCGAATTGAAACATTGCAGGTTTTTCTGAATCCCATACATGAATAGAAGCATGTGACGTTGCCAATGTTACGGTTCCGGTCATTCCTTCATTTCCTGGCTCCGATACATACACCGATGTCGGGCCGGCTACTACTTTCATTCCAACACTTCTTACTAATTCAGTAAAAAATATATTTAATATTTTTTCATTTTTAGGAGGGGATTTTAAATATCCTTTTACTAATAAGTGTATATGATTAGGTATAAACATTTATATTCCTCCTTATCGCCCTTGACCGCGATATTTTTTTGGTTTTTGTTCTTTTGGGCCATAACCTTTTTTTGCTTTTCCGCTTATCTTCTTTCCGAAAGAAATCTTTTGTGAAACACCTGATGAACCTTTACTTTTTGCCATTTGTTAAAAACATTTATTAATGTGAATTAACATAACCTATTAATTTATCAAAAACCTTTTTATTTCCTTCTTCTGTCAAATGGTAATCATTTAACATTTGTTGGTTATTTATATTATTTTTTTCAGCCCAATTTTTCCAAATGTATTCTCTATTATCTTCATAAAACCCATTGTAATTTATCCTATCAATTAGGTCTTTTCTTTTAATAAAAAAATCATTATCTACATTAAATATTGGGTTGAATATGTTTTCAATTGTTAATAATAAAAATTTACAACTTTTATTTTCTTTTTCTTTCTTTTGAATTAATTTGTTTGCATTATACAAATCATTTATTAAAAAAAGAGGTTCAAATTTAGTTACAAAATCAAAGTAAGTTTGAGTATCATCTAAATTAAAAAACCCATCACCACCTTCACCAAATTTTATTGATGCAGTAGTAATAGGCCCCTTTAAATAATCATCAAAACACCAAGTTTGATTTCGTTGTATCGATGAATCAAAATTTAAAAATTCATAACGATTGAACCCAGTTAATTGTAATATAATAACTGAATCATCTTCAAATGATGTTGATGCAAAATCTAATAATATTGAGTTATTTCCTCTAGCTGAATATGAAGAGTCAATTAATTCCAATCCTAACTCTTCTGCTAATAATTCGGTGTATAATCTATTTTGAGGATAGTTGTATTGTGTTACACACCAATTTTTCCAATCTAACGAAGTAAATGAGCAACCAAATGAATATAACCTTTTCACTCTATAATTTTATCCAATATAGCAATTTAATTCATATTTACCATTACCCATACCATATACTTGTATGTGTAATTGTTTTCTTTGTTCTTTACCATCTTTTGTTAATCTAATAGAAAATCTATTGGTTTTACCTTCAGATGGTTTTTTTGGCCCAACTCCTATTTTTGTAAATGCGTCATCATTATCAATTTCAAATCCTTGCTTTTCAGCCCACTCTCTAGCGGTTTCAATTGCAGATGTATATGAGTTATGATAAACCTGAAACTTTGCTTCGTTTAATATATCTCTTAATTTTATCATTTTAGTTTCTTTTATTTCAGATTGATATAATTCCAGTCCAGTCAAATCTCCTCTACCGATACTTTGAATAGATGCTTCAATTGATGTTAATTTATGAGTAGTTGGATTTTGTGTAAAGTTTGTTTCATCCCCCTGTCTATTAACTTGCTTCAATGTAACATTATCCCCATCAATAGAATCAACTTTATAATATTTTTCAGGAAACAAACCTTTTAAAAGAGGATACCCATGCACTACATATATATTTCCAACTTTTACGTTAGATTCTACTATTTTAGTTTTAAGTATATCTTTTAATCTCATCATTTTAATTAAAATCCTAAAATAATTTCCTGACCATCTATTTCAATCCAACGAATTTGAAGAGATAATAATTTTTTCAAATCAGCGCTCTCTATTCTCTCACGTCCATTTGGAACTTTGATATAAACTATATACCCATGAATACCATCGAATATCTCACCATGCTTACCACCTAATATTTTTTCAAAAGCCAATACTTGCTTTGCTTTAGTAACAGGTATTTCACCCAATTCTACTTCAGATGCTTCAGTTATTAAAGATTTTAATTTCATTTTGTATTATTTTACTTACCAAATGCTTTTATAATTCCTTGTGCAAACTTATTGTTTGGTTTACCAACAATCGCAGTTGATATATCCATTCTATTACTTAAAGTTTTTGGCCCTTTTAATTTAAGAAATGCTAATAATTTTCTATCATCAATATTATTATCATCGATAAACTTTTGAACTGCTGATACTCTTACCCCAGTCAAATTACCTATTTCTTGTGCTTCCGATTCCTTAATCATTTTTGATAATGAAATTTTACCTTCTTTATTCAAATCTTTCATATAAGGTTTATTATCAAATATAGATTGAATTTTATCCGCTTCCTTATGGAAACCATTCATTCTTAATGTGAATGCAATACCATCAGCAGCTTCTACACCACTCCATCCCGATTCCTGTGATACACTAACTGCATAATTACGAGTGTTATCATCATAATCCCAATACTCAGAACTATCTACTCCACTCTTAATGGCTTTCATTTTTTCTGCGTAATTTGGGTCATCCATTCTAGGATAATTTACTTTCTTAGCCCATTCAGGTTTTCCTTCGATAGATGCTACTAATTCTCTTGCTTCATCATGAAAGTTTGAATCAGTTAAAGCCTCAACCGCTGCCTTATACATTGTTTTTACATATTCCTTATTACCTAATTTTTCAGGAGTAATACCAGCTTTTTCAGCACCGCTCTTAGCTTTTTTATTTACAGTTGGATTACCTGGTCTTTTTTTAGCTGGTTCTGATGATTTTGGTTGTTCATCTTTTTTAGGTTCTTCTTTTTTAGGCTCTGATTTAGGAGCTTCACTTTTTTTACTTGCTGCACCAACAGTTGTATTTTTCCCAGCAACCTTAACCTTAGTGGTATCTCTCATTTTATGCTTTTCTTTGTAAGCATCAAATGCCGCTTGCGAACCAAATTCAATTTCAGAAATAATACCTTTTAATTTCATCTTATTTTATAATTTATTTAATTATTAATGCTGGTGTAATCCCCCACAACCACAATCGTGATTTTCGTTACAACCACAATCATGTTCTTCTTTTACCGGTTCATATCCTCTTTTTTGAGTATCCTTAGTATCATATTGGTGTCCATGTTTTTTATCTCTTAAATCATCAAAATCTATGGTATCCAATTCGGGCCCATGCCCCATATCTTTTGTGTAACTAGATGATGCATGGTGGTTATTAAAATCTTTCGCAGCCTCTAATCCAGGTTCGGTTACTGATTCTCTTACAAATTTTCCATCTTTATCGGCTACATAATAAGCAATTTGATTATATGAACCGCCTCTTTCCTTTTCAAGCTTTTCTACTGCTTTCTTAGCATCTTTATATGATGAATACGAATCTTTAAAAACTCCTGTACCTTGCCCTCTACCTTTATTATATCCTACAAAATACAAACCTTCGTTTACTGATTCTTTTAATTGAAAATCTTTCTTTAATGCTGCTTTTGTTGCCGTATCAACGCCTCTATTCATCAATTCCTTCCAAGCCTTATCACCTTTTTTTATACTCTTATATGTTTTAAAATCAAGAAAGAAAGGAGACTTAAATTCTATTGCCTGAACATTTGGGTAATCTTGTATTACAGTTGCTATGGCGTTTGGAGTATCCGGAACAAATCCTAAAACCTTTCCACCCCTACCCAATACTTTTGATGGCCCAAAAGCGTTCACATTACCAACTACTGCTGGTTTAGCTTCATTTACCGATTCTGCTTTTGAGGTATCAGTTTTTAAAAATGGCCCTCTTCTAAGTGTTCTAAAATCTATGTTTATTTCTTGTCCAAATAATTCCGTTGGTGCTAATACTTTTAACTTAACAGTTTGTTTTTGATTATCTATACCAACTAACTCAAAATCAACCTCACTGTGTTTCTTACCTTTTAGAGTTACATTTTTTCCTGTGATGAATTTATTAACTTTACCGCCACTAACTGCCTGTGCTTCGTTTGTTGATTCTTTAATTCTCAACTCATCCTGAACATCAGTTATTTCGGTATAATCCATATCCTTTAAATCATCTACAATTCTATTTCTAGATACATTAGGGTTTTTAGATACGGCTACTCCTACTTTCTTTTTTGTAAAAGGGCCTCCATTATCGTACATCTTCATAATTGCTTTAAAATGTACATCTCTTTCGCTTGTTTCTCCTAAGTTTCTTGCATCATATGGGTCTACTACTGAGCCAAAAGCTCCTTCTGATTTTAATACTTCTCTGATTACATCTTTAATAAATTCCCTAACATGATTTGGCAATCCTTTGTGTTTTGTAGAAGCAAAGTCTTTCGCATCAGATTTTTTCATTGAATCTGCTGCTTTTTCAACTTCTTTTGATGGGGCTTCCATATCGCCTTTTTGAGTGGCGTGAACCATTCCCATAAATCTTTGTTGTGCTTTACTTACTGCTGGCATATTCCTTATTTTATAGATACTTTGAATTTCTGATCTGCTACTGGTAAATCATCATCCCATTCTGGATCTTCTACGATATTAAATGAATCCATTTGGGTATCCATAAAATAAATAGTTCCTCCATTATTAGGTGAATTTATATCATCTACAATAGCTTCCATAAACTTTGAACCTTTTATTAATTCAACTCCTCCAAATAATTCAGCTCCATCTAATAATTCAAAATTTTCATCAGTTACAACTACTGAATTTTCTAATTTCCATTCCGATACTTTCATTTTATTTTAGTTTTACTTTAAATTTTTGTTCCGATAACGGTAAAAATATATCATATTCAGCATCTTCAACTATTTCAAAATTTTCTAATTGAGATGGAGTGAAATGAATTAACTTTTCAGAATCATCCACATCTATGAATAAAGCATCTATAAGTTTATCGCCTTCCGATGGGTTTGTTCCGTCAAATAATACAACTGATTCTGCTACTTCAGCTGTAATAGCTTTATGATTTTCTATTTTAAATTCCGATACTGTCATTATTTTTAGATTTTGAGTTATATATAAATATTGAATTGATTAATTAAACAAATTTTTCATCAAATAATACTCCAGTCAATATAGCAAACCTATTATAATTATCCTTTTCTATTGGAGTTACCGAGTGCATAGGGTTATGTTTCATAAAATCTAATACTGCAAAATTACCCCACTTTGGTTGCTGTTTAAACTTATTTTGTAAAACCAACTCACCCCCATAATCCTCTCCCCACTCTTCATTTAAGTAGATTAGGATATTACAAATCATCCTAGAGCTTCCACCATCCGCATGATCTTCAATGAAACACCCTTTTGTAAAATTAGATACGTTGATTACATTTCGGTGGATTTCCCACGCTTTCTCTGATATCTCCTTACCATAACAATATTCTAATATTGAAATAAAAAGTTCTTTTACAATAGGAAATACATTTTGTAATATATTTGATCCCTCAGGATTATCATTATTTATAGTATAAAATATCTGCCAAACATCCTTCCCTTTATTTTTTTGGGTTAGCCATAATTCCTTTACGACCTCAGCCTCTTCAAAAGAATTAGTAGTCGTGCTTTCAATTTTATCCGAATATTCACCTAAATAAGAGTGAGTAACTCTAGTAAAATATTCTTTATTAAGGAGAGGTTTTAGAACATCTAATTTTTCAAAAAGTGAATTATCTATTTCAGAAAGATGGCCTAGATAACAACCATTTTCCTCTATTTGTTTTTTAATCATGTTTTACCAACTGAACTTTTTTTCTGATGTTAGGGTATTTGCTTAATCTTTTTCTAACAGCATCAACATTTTTAGAAGAATCATCTACAAAATAAACATTATCATACCCATTATTTTTTATCTCTCTTTCTATCCAGTCCGCCTTTGATTCAGGATTGTTATCTCCCAATGCTACAACAAATACATCTTTAATTCCACTGTCTTTTATGAAATCATATACAGGTTTATAAGCACTTCTTGCAGTAAGGATATAAACTGCTCTGGAAGAATCCCTTACCATTCTTCTTAACAATTCAAAATAGGCTTTAATTTTTTTTGGGTTTTTTACCTGCTCGAAATCTCTAAAATCAAATGAGTCTCCAGGTCTTTCTTTATATACGGCGTATTGCCCAGGTGTTAATTTTGATGTTTTACCATCTTTATGAGTTACATAGATATAAGAAGTTGTTTTGACAAGTGTATCATCAAAATCAAAAACTCTAAGTTTTTTATCTTCTACGAATAGGCTTCTTGCAATCATTAGCCATTAATTACTTTTTTGGTTCTACTTTTTTTAGAAAGCTCTTCGTTTTCTTTAGTAAGATATTCCACCTTAACAGTTAAAGCTGCTACTTGCTTAGTTAGATCTAAAATCATATTTCTCATCTCATCTTTTTCTTTAGATGATTGAGCCAATAATGCTTCTAATTTTGCGATGCGGTCTTTGCAATCGTGTCTGATAAAATCATCATCTCTATCTTTCTTCTGAGCTCTTTTCTCATAGAAACGAAATGCGGATGCTCCTCCTAATACTGTGATTGCCGTAATGATTACTGAATAAATGTTTTCCATAATTAATATATTCCAGGTCTATCACCTTTTTTCATAGTATCCGCCCACATTTGAAACATCTTTTTAATATCAGATGGCAGTTGTTTATCTCTAATTGATAATTTTCCATCTGGTGAAATATGTGCAATTATTTTATAATCACCATGCTCTTCCTCTGCTCTATTCCATATAGTTAAACCATTACCCATCCATCCAGATCCAATATCATATTTCTTAGCTTCAGTTCTAATCATTTTACCGATTACAGGTGTTTCTACAATAGAATTAACAATATCGGTCAATCTTGCTTCGTTTACTGACTCATCAGCTGGATACTTGATACCAAATTTTGAAAGAGCTTTTCTTTGGTATTCTATAGCCTTTGCAGCTCTACTTAAATATTTTTTAAAAAATGCAAGCATCTCCTCTTTTGTATCAAATGACTGTGACCCCCTAAACTGTTTATCACTTAAATCAGTAGTCCAAAATGAGGCAGAACCTCTATCATAGTCATAGTATCCTACAATTTTACCATTTAATACTATTTTACCATCATTAGCAGTTAAACTTTCGTTTATCGATTCTACTGCGTATTTAGCTTCTCCCACATCCCACTGCTTTTTAGTCATTATACCTACACTCTCAACATTAGCAGCTCCCAATAATTTATCTACATTTTTGCTTAAAAATTGCTTAGCACCTCTAGCAGTATCAAAAGTTTTTAATAATTTTTTACCTCTTGTCATTGATAAGTATGCCACCCATTCACCTGGAGCAGATGAAGTAGTTGCTTCTTCCACCGATTCGTTCTTCTTTCCTAATTCAAAATAGATTTTATTCTTAACTTTTTGGAAAGCATCGGTTGCTGCTTTTTGATTTCCAACAAATCCCATTTTTAAACCAATTTCTTTTGAACGAACACCTTGTCTAGCTAACTTTTCAATTTGTGCCGCGATTGGTTTAGAAACTACTTGAGTTGGAGTTTCTACTGAAATAATATGTTTAAACTCTTCGTTTAATGATTCCAATTTCAAACTTCTTTGTGCATTAGTTAAACCACTAATAATGGATTTTAATCCACCTTTAACACCATCGGTATCTCTATCCTTAACTCTCTTATCTAAAATTTTTGTGTTCATTTTTAGAAAGTTAATGATTGCGTTTTCAACTGCATTCCATTTGATTTCTTCTTCGTTTATAGATTCATTCGTTCCATATTCGTGATAGTTAGATGATGCTTGAGAAATAAAGTTTTCTGCATTAGTAATATGGTCTTGAATCCAAGCAGGAATATCTTTTTCGTTTTCTCCCATCTTAGCTTTTAATTCAGTTGCCATCTTAATGATAGTATCTAATGAATTTTGAGCCATAGAAACTTCGTGATCTTCTTCATTTACAACTTCTTCTTTAACCGAAGGTTGTGGTGCAAATGCTCTTACATATGGATTTGGAATTACTTGTCCAGGTTGAGCATTTAAACTCTTTAACCCTAAATTATCCATCAAACTTTTCAAATTCATTTTCTATCTATTTAAATGTTTTTTCATTTTCTCTTTATCTTCTTCAGAAGGTGCTCCATTGATATATCCTCCTGGAAGTGTTAATCCTACTCCTGCCCCACCTGGAAATCCTTCTCTATGTGGTGCTTTTATTCCTAATGATTTTTTCTTATCAGATAATCTTTGTAATGCGTTTTTCAATCTTTTCTGAATTTCCATTTTGGCTTCAGGAGATTTTATGCTATTAATTTTATCTCTTAATTTTTGTATGCGATTATTCAAATTTTGTATCTTCTCTCCCTCACTCTTCGCAGGCTCTTCGTTAATCTGCTCTTTCATTTTTTTCCAATCTTCAACTACTTTTCCGATAGCTTCCTTTACCTGCTCCTTATTCAATCCAATCACTTTTACTTCTCCACTTTCGTTTTGATACATTGCGTGTTTCAATCCGATTTCAGAAAAGTATTTTACTAATTTTTCACCAATTAATTTTCCTTTTAATTCTTTTGTTTGAGGCAATCCTTGTGCAACACGTTGTGGCTCTTCTCCTTCTTCAGTTTTCCACTTACCACCCGCATCTTTATATTGTTTAGCCGCCCATCCATTTGCATAAGCAGAAGGGTAAACATCGAATTTCTTCTTTGCCTGAGAAACATAATACTGCCACTTTGAGGGGTCAGTAGGAACGTTTTTTTCTAAAAATAAAGTAATTGCTTCTTTTATATCCATAATGTATATAAATATATGTTTTTTTGTTTAAGATGGTGGATTAAAGTCTTTTTTACCACTTTTATCCCAACTAACTCTGATTGGTTTATCACCATCAGTTTTTTCACCACCTTTTTTAGCATCACCACC
>JACCEC010123196.1_pt1 | contig 20781 bp, 21 predicted proteins | sample 7450121 | NCBI WGS metagenome assembly JACCEC01 (sample SAMN15323455, study PRJNA562643) | freshwater metagenome | isolation source: river surface water | place: USA:Blue River Watershed | collected 2017-08-18 | reverse complement strand
GTGTTGACCCAATGACTTTTTAAGGGTGTATTGCATGAAGCAAAGTTAGGTTTTTGTGCGTACTTTTACACCCTAATCAACTGGATATGAACCAAGACATCAGAAAACCAATTATAGGCTTTACTTGTGGAGATTTAAACGGTATTGGCATTGAATTAATCATCAAATCATTGTCCGATAGCCGACTACTCGAATTTATGGTGCCTGTTATTTTTGCAAACCATAAAGCAATCAATTTTTACAGCAAGAGCAGCCCTAATTTTCAAATGTCTTTTTCAACTGCACCTGATCTTGATAAGTTAAACCCTAAACAAGTGAACTTGATTCAATGTTGGGAGGAGGAAGCTACTATTCAACCAGGTGAGCTTACAGAAATAGGTGGTAAATATGCATTGATCTCTTTAGAAAAAGCAGTTGAGGCATTAAAAAATAAAAAAATTGACGGCTTAGTGACCGCACCAATTCATAAGAAAAATATCCAGTCACCTCATTTCAATTTTAGTGGGCATACCCCTTATTTGCAACATGCATTTGGGAATGTAGAAAACCTAATGCTATTGGTAGCAGAAAATTTAAGAATGGCCTTGGTTACTGAACACCTCACAATACAAGACATTGCACAACATATTACCAAGGATAAGATCAAACAAAAATTACAAATACTGCACAGAAGCTTGCAAAAAGATTTTGGCGTAGACAAACCACGCATTGCTGTATTGGCTTTGAATCCACACGCCGGAGACGATGGTTTAATTGGTAAGGAAGAAATTGAAATCATTCAACCGGCAATTAAAGAAGCAAAACAACAGATGTTGGTATACGGACCTTATTCTGCAGATGCTTTTTTTGCTAGAGGACAACACGAAAAATTTGATGCAGTTTTAGCGATGTACCATGACCAAGGTATGATTCCATTTAAATCATTGGCATTTGGAGATGGCGTGAACTTCACGGCTGGATTACCAATTGTTAGAACGAGTCCAGACCATGGAACCGCTTTTGATATTGCAGGAAAAGACAAGGCAGATGCCAGTTCATTTACTGCAAGTATTTTTGAATGTATTCGGATTATTCATGCTAGACAAGGCTACCGCGATATGCGTTTAAATCCTTTAAAAAAGGTAAGCCATAAGATGTTTGCAAATGCAGTGGACGAAAGATTAGACGAAAATTAATCCTATTTTTTTAAAAGGGGCAGGCTTTTTTCAATTTCACTAAGGATTGAATACCCCAAGATGGCTCGATTGAATTTGCTCTATTTTGAGCACTAAAAGCTAATTCTGCTTTTTGAATCAATGGCTTTGCTGACTTACATCCACCCCCAAATATAAAAGGTAATTTTTGTTGGATATTGGCTTCCAAAATATAGGCCCTTGGATTATTTGGATTTAATTTCTTAGCCAAGTTCAAGCTGTTTTTAATTTTACCTTCATAGGTTAACCACCTCAATGCAGGATTCACTGACATCTTTGCTGTATAAGCTAAACTTTCTGCACAATAGATTTCATCATTCACTTGGATGGATTTTGCCCTCGCTAACCACATTAAAGCATCATTGGCAAGCGCATCTCTATCCCCCATTTTCAAAAGACACATTAATGATCTAGTCATTCCAGCATAATAAGGAATCAACCAATTGGTTTTATCTACACTATAGAGCTGTTCAAATTTCAAGTATAATTGTGTGTAGGAGCTAGGATTATTTGTCTGATTAAATTGCATGACAGCAGACTCCAATGCTTTTGTTTGATTGCTAACCTGTGCATACAAGGGTAACTGCAAGAGTAATATGAAAAGGATAATTGTATTTCGCATCTAATGCAAATTAGAACATTGAATTGGAAACACCTTGATTGATCACATAATTTGTATAAGTAATTTCGATGGTACCTTTTTTTTGCTTTAAAGCTTTTTGCTTTGCTGCAGGATCCTCGTCTCCGAATTCTAATGTAATCCCATTGGGTAATTTATAGTCCTTGGTGTTGAAACCAAAAATAAGCTTGCTTGGAAGTCCATAGTTGGCATATTGTCCATACTCCATGGTTATCTCATAAGTGCCATTTTCTTTTGTAGTGGTAAAAGTCTTGTACACCAATGCATCCACCGGATCAATCCATAGTGTCGAAATCACCCAATCCAATTTTTCATCGGTTGGAATTAATTTAATCATCTGCAAGGATTTACCTTTAAACATTTGAACACCAGATTCGATAGCAATATATTGTTTGTTGTTTAATAAAGAATTGATCGTCACAGAAACACCCCCTTTAGGTAATAAAGAGATACCGCCCTCTTTTTTTACTTTCAATAAGTTAGGCTTCTTGAAATATATTTTAACCTTGCCCAAGGAGGCTTTGATAAAAGCCACATCGGTTTTCATCACCCCGGTTGCCACATAGTCATTGACCGTATTCAATTTTTTAGTCACTCTTTCAATCAATGGATTAGATTGCGCAATAACATTAAGTTGAACAAGGAGTATTCCTATTATAAGTGCACTAAGTTTCTTCATATCAAACTAATTATGTTTTTAATTCAAGCTAGTTTAGCTTAAAATATCTTTCTTTTTCATGATCCAAACAGAAGCTCCTACAAACAATCCAATATGTATCGCTAGTATGATGATTGAATTTTTAATTTTAGCCACATTTAAAATACTACCAGTGATTGCGTCATTTGATTCATTGACTTGTATATCAAAAAATTCTTTCCAATTATTCATATGGGTTGTAAATAAATAAGGCTTCACTATATTGAATAATGGAATGTTTAGCGTACTTAGAATGGTAAAAAATACAATGGCGCTAATGGTGGCAACAAAGGGTCCGATTGAATTATTCGCTAAACTAGACATCAAGAAGCCTAATGCGGCTACTGTCAATAAAGAGAAACTTGCAAAAACAAATGCACCTAGGTATCTCCAAAAAACATCTTGTTCTTGAATCAAGACCACATAATTTGATTTCATCAGGAATAAATCATCCGTGCCAAATATCCACATGCTTAGGAATAGGGCTAAAAAAGCCAGCCAGATCAATAACAAAATAGTATACAAACTAGCTGCTACAAATTTAGCCAAGACCCACTGTGTTCGGCTATAAGGAGTGGTAAATAACAATCTCAAAGTGCCCAAATTCGCTTCGCCAGAAAGCATATCAGCTGCAATCAAAGCCACCAATAGCGGCACATGCACAAGTAGCAATTGCAATAAAATATAACAGATCAAATACCCATTTAGCACTTTCCCATCCACCGTTAAAGTGTCGTTGATATCCTTCATCAAAAATGCGGCATAGGCTTCTCCATCTATTTTTAATCCCATTTGTATCACCAATATCAATGCAGCAATTGCACCAAAAGCAATATAGGTTCTAGGCCTCTTGTAGATTTTAAAAAGTTCAATTTGAATGATAGGCCACATATTAAAAAGTTGAAGTAAGTTGTAAAAAATAGTCTTCCAAGGAATTTTTTGCTTCTAATGAAATCAGTTCGATATTAGATGCGACTAAAAAAGCATTTAAAGCAGGGATATCTAATTTAGGAATCGTCAAATACAATCCTTCAGAGCGATCTAATACATTTGAACGATATGCCGATGCCATTAATTTTTGTTTTGCATCCGCGTCATCCAAAGTTTTAATTTGTACGATGGTTTTATTTGGATCTAGTAAACTTGAAGTAGGTCCTTCTGCCATTTTTTTACCTTGATGGATGATCAAGATATGGCTTGCAATTTGTTCTATTTCTGAAAGTAAATGCGAAGAGACCAAAACTGTTTTACCCTGGTCCTTAGAAAGTGATTTAATCAATTGACGGATATCTGCAATTCCTTGAGGATCCAGTCCATTGGTGGGTTCATCTAATATAATCAACTGAGGGTCGTGTAATAAAGCAATACCAATACCAAGTCTTTGCTTCATTCCTAATGAATAGGTTTGTACTTTATCATTGGCTCTTGACAATAAACCTACCTGCGCTAAAGTCGCTTCGATCTTGGCAGCAGTAATTTTTTGCTTACGTAATTTTGCAAACAAGGTTAAATGCTCCTGAGCAGTTAAGTAAGGATAAAGATCTGGGCGCTCTATGACTGCACCAATCTGTTCTAAAATAGCAGAACGATTGTTTGATAATGATTGACCAAAGATTTCAATATGACCTTGTGAAGGATGGATTAAGGAAAGCAACATTCGAATAGTGGTGCTTTTTCCAGATCCGTTTTGACCCAAGAAACCATAAACCTGACCTGCTTCTACTTCAAACGAAAGCTGGTCTACTGCCTGAATGGCGCCAAAGTTTTTGCTTAATCCTTGTACTTTAATAACTGACATAATAGTATAACAATCAATAGAATGATTTGTTGCGAATCCTTAGCGCTATTCACAAAAAAACCCCGAAAATTCGGGGTTTTTAATATTCAAGTATGCACTTATTTGTATTGAGGAATCAAGCTATTCGCTAATTCAACCATTTGCTTTAATCCATCTTCAGGTAAGTTACCTTTTTTGAATTCAGCCAATACATTTGGTAATTTATTAGACATCTCTAACAAGAAGTGTGTTTCAAAATCTTTCACGTTTTTAACCGCTACTTCTTTCAACAAACCTTGTGTACCCAAGTAGATAATTGCTACTTGTTTTTCTACCGTAAACGGTGTGTACTGTGCTTGCTTCAAGATCTCTACGTTTCTTGCACCTTTGTCAATTACATTCTTAGTTGCTGGATCTAAGTCACCACCAAATTTAGAGAAGGCTTCTAACTCACGGTATAATGCTTGGTCTAATTTTAATGCACCAGATACTTTTTTCATTGATTTGATCTGCGCGTTACCACCCACACGACTTACAGAAATACCTACGTTGATCGCTGGACGAATACCTGCGTTGAACAAGTTTCCTTCTAAGAAGATCTGACCGTCTGTAATTGAAATTACGTTGGTAGGGATATAGGCAGATACGTCACCTGCTTGTGTTTCGATAATTGGCAATGCTGTCAATGATCCACCACCTTTCACCAAATGCTTGATAGAAGCTGGTAAGTCATTCATGTTCTTAGCAATCTCATCGTTTGCAATTACTTTCGCAGCACGCTCTAATAAACGACTATGTAAGTAGAATACATCACCTGGATAAGCCTCACGGCCTGGTGGACGACGTAATAATAAAGATACCTCACGGTAAGCTACCGCTTGCTTTGATAAGTCATCAAATACAATCAATGCTGGTTTACCACAATCACGGAAGAACTCACCAACAGCTGCACCCGCAAATGGAGCGTAGAATTGTTGAGGCGCTGGATCAGCAGCAGAAGCAGCAACGATAATTGTATAGGCCATCGCACCATTCTCCTCTAAAGTCTTCATTACACCTGCAATTGTAGATGCTTTTTGACCAATCGCAACATAAATACAATATACTGGTTCACCAGCATCGTAAAATTCTTTTTGATTGATAATGGTATCCACACAAATTGCAGTCTTACCTGTTTGACGGTCACCAATAACCAATTCACGTTGACCACGACCAATTGGAATCATCGCGTCAATCGCTTTGATACCTGTTTGTAATGGTTCTTTTACAGGCTCACGGAAGATTACCCCAGGAGCTTTACGCTCCAATGGCATCTCATACAATTCACCTTTAATTGGACCCTTACCATCGATTGGTTCACCCAACATATTGATAACACGACCAACTAAACCATCTCCTACTTTAATAGAAGCGATTTGACCAGTACGCTTTACTTTATCACCTTCTTTGATTTGCTTGCTATCACCCATCATTACCACACCCACATTGTCTTCCTCTAGGTTCAATGCAATGGCTTTGATGCCATTTTCAAATTCAACCAACTCACCACTACTTACACCGTTTAAACCATATACACGGGCGATACCGTCACCAACTTGTAGTACAGTTCCTACTTCTTCTAAATCAGCAGAAGCATTAAAATTGCTTAATTGCTGTCTAAGAATTGCAGATATTTCATCAGGTTTAATGTCCACCATAAATACTTATTTAATGTATGATTGTTATGTTAATTATAATTTTGATACAAATTCGTTAGATAGAAATTGTTTCTTGATATCTAATAAATCTCTTTTAATACTAGCGTCCACTAAGTTATTATCGAATGACAATACAAAACCACCTATTAAGTCTTCGTTGGTGTGTGTTGTTAATTCAATGGTTGTGAATTGAGTTTCCGCTTTAATTTTTGCTTCAATAGCTTGCTTCAAAGTGTCGCTAATTGCTACAGCAGTGGTCAAACTAACTTGATGTATTCCTTTTAATGCATTGTATTGTTCTATGAATGCAGTTGCAATTTCTGGCAATGCGCTTTCTCTACCTTTCTTAATCAATAAAACTACAAAAGACAAAGACAATGTGCTCACTGCATCTTTAATGACAGCAAGTACAATGGCATTCTTTTGATCCGCTTTAATGATCGGGCTTCTTAACACATTTACAAAATCATGGCTTTGCGCACAAACTGCTTGAAAATATTTCATATCAGCATGCACAGTGTCCAAATGATTTTGCTCAATGGCTAAATCAAGTAAGCTCTTTGCGTATCTTCCTGCTAAACGTACGTTGGGCATTTCTTACTTTTTAATTTAACTTAACTCCTTCAGCAATTTGTTTAATATAGCTTTCTTGTTCTGCTTTATTAGACAATTCTTTTCTTAATATTTTCTCAGCTACTTCAACAACCAAAGTGCCCACTTGATTCTTCACTTCAGTCAATGCAGCATTCTTTTGTTGTGAAATCGCCAATTGTGCGTCGCTAATAATGCGGTCATACTCTTGCTTCGCTTTATCTTTTGCTTCAGAAACCATTTTGTCTGCAGTTTCTTTTGCATCTTTAATCATACCAGCTCTTTCTTCACGTGCTTTAGCCAACAATGCTTCATTTTCATTTTGCATTGCAGCGATTTCAGCTTTCATCTTGTCTGCACGTAATAAAGCTTCTTCGATGCCGCTTTCACGCTCAGAAATTGCTTTCAACATTGGCTTCCAAGCAAATTTACCTAGCACAATCAAAAGCACTAAAAACGCAATGGTGTTCCAAAATACCAAACCGATATCTGGTAACACAAGAGGATTTACTTCTAATAAAAACATACTATTCGTTTATCTTAATGAATGAATCTAATAAAAAATAGGCCTTTCGCCCTGTGCTAGGGCCTATTTAGTTCTTTAAAGAAATCTTTAACAGATTATCCGTTACCCAAAAGGGCAACTACCACAGCGAACAAGGCAACAGCCTCTACGAACGCAGCAGCAACAATCATGTTAGAACGGATTTCGTTAGCAGCTTCTGGCTGACGAGCAATACCTTCAACAGCACCCTTACCAATCATACCGATACCTAATCCAGCACCGATAGCTGCTAATCCAGCGCCAATTGCGGCAACACTTCCTACTACCATTTTTTTACGTTTTAATTGTTATTGAAAAAAGATTTAAATAAATATTTTTAGTGATGTGCTACATTTTTATGTCCATCATGGTCATGTGCTTCATGATGGTGTTCTTCTGTTGCCATACCAATATACATGGCACTCAACATAGTGAAGATATAAGCTTGTAAAAAAGCCACCAACAATTCAATCATTCCAATGAAAACAGCAAATGGCACTGCAATGGCAGAAGCATAAACTGTTTTGAATATAAAAATTAAACAAATCAAACTTAATACTAGAATATGCCCTGCTGTAATGTTCGCAAACAAACGAATCATTAAAGAAATTGGCTTAGTGAATACACCAATTAATTCAATGGGTGCTAAGAACAACTTCATGCTCCAGTGCATGCCTGGCATCCAAAAAATATGCTCCCAATAATTTTTATTTGCACTTAAATTAACCACCACAAATACACATACTGCTAATGTCATGGTGAAAGCAATGTTACCACTCACATTCGCACCACCTGGGAAGAATGGAACCAATCCTAAAAAGTTATTGACTAAAACCAAAAAGAAAATAGTCAATAAAAAAGGCATGTATTTAGCAAACTTCTTTTTACCAATATTTGGAATCGCTACTTCGTCTCTTACAAATAACACAATTGGCTCCATGAAGGACTGAACGCCTTTAGGTGCAGATGTGATACCTGTTTTTTTATAAGCCCTTGCAGCAGTAAGCAGTACAGTTAAAAGAATAAACACGGATACAAATAAAGAAGCTACGTTTTTAGTGATTGAAAAATCCCATAAACCTTTAGATGCTTCCACATCAACTGCTTCTGTTGCGTCTACTATTTTTATTTTGCCCTCGATGATTTTATAATCGTAATTCCCCTTGTACATAATTTGCTCATGGTGTTCATTCATGAATTTTGCAGAAGAGAAAAATTCGAATCCTTTTGGAGTGTATAAAATAACAGGCAAATGAAGAGAAGTATGTCCCCATAAATGCCAGCTATGATCGTCTTTGATGTGATCTAATATCGTCTCTGTCACATTAAATGCTTCTGGTTCGTGTGCTGCTGGTTCATGTGCTGCTGCTGGATTGCCCTGTTCAGCTTGCACCGCTTTTTCATTTGCAAATACATTGCCAGAAAATGCGATTGTAAACAAGCTCAAACACAATACCAGTAAAGATTTAATAGTTCTAGATGCCATAGTGATCTCAAAATTTGCGGCAAAGATAGGGATAATGCTGCTGAAAATTCATAATATTTAGCAGAAATATAGCACGAAAAAAAATGTTTTAGAATCTTCTAAATAATTGATTTACAGCTATTTGAAAAAATCAGCACCCTTTTTTGGATCAAATTGCATTTCATTCAGGGCCTTGTAAAATCCACCCTGCTCCATTAAGTGCTGATGCGTCCCCTTTTCTATGATTTTTCCCTGCTCTAGCACAAGGATCTGGTCTGCCTTTCGGATGGTCGATAATCGATGCGCAATCACAATAGATGTTCTTCCCTGAATCAAAGTTTCAATTGCTTTTTCGATGAGTTGTTCACTCTCCGTATCGATAGAAGAAGTGGCTTCGTCTAAGATTAGAATACTTGGGTTGTATAAAAGTGCACGGATAAAACTCAATAATTGCCTTTGTCCCAAACTTAGGGTAGCGCCTCTTTCCATCACATGGTAGTGATAGCCTCCAGGTAATTGCATAATAAAATCATGCATTCCAATCATCTTTGCTGCTTCCTCCACTTGTGCTGGAAGAATGGATGGATTGCGTAAAGTGATATTGTCATAAACAGATCCAGAAAATAAAAATACATCTTGTAAAACAACGCCTATGGACGCCCTTAATCGGTCTAGCGCATAGTCTTCAATCAACACCCCATCTAATAAAATTTGACCTGCTTGATAAGGATACAATCGATTCAAAATACTAATGATCGAGGTTTTGCCACTTCCAGTTGGTCCTACTAAAGCAACCGTTTCTCCAGCAGCTACCTTAAAATTCAATTCATTTAAAATCCAATTGGGTGCTTGATAAGCAAATTGTACATTTTTAAATTCAATCGCACCTTGAATTTGAGTAGGCACATATTGTCCTTGATCTAATGTCACGTCTTCATTGTCTAAAATTTTAAAAACACGCTCCGCTGCAACCATGCCCATTTGCAAGACATTGAATTTATCTGCAATCATCCTAAGCGGTCTAAAAATTTGATTTAAAAATAAAATGAATGCCACCAGCATCCCAGCGTCTAAACTTTGACCTGCTACCCACCAAACAATTAATCCAATGCTTAAAGCCAACACCACTTCGACCACTGGAAAAAATACGGAGTAAGCGAATATGGCTTTAATGTTTGCGTTTTTATGGTGTTCGTTAATGGCATCAAATTTTTTCATCTCTTTTTCCTCTGCTGCAAAAGCTTGTACCACTTGCATGCCAGAAATATGTTCTTGCACAAATGCATTGAGTGCTGCTACCGCATTGCGCACCTGAACAAAACTTTTATTCACACTTTCTTTGAAAAAATAAGTGGCCACGATCATAATTGGAAATGGAATTAAACAGATCAAGGTCAATTCCCAATTGATAAAAAACATCGTCGTTAAAGTAACCACAATCGTTAAAAAATCTGCGATTATCGGAATCAATCCATCCGAAAAAATATCATTGATACTTTCAATATCATTGATTGTTCTTGTAGTCAATGTGCCAATTGGCGTTTTATCAAATTGACGCATTTCCCAATACATAATTTTTTGGTACACTTTATTCCTTAAATCACGAATCACTTGTTGCCCTAACCAGGACATACCGTAAGTAAAACAAAAACGAAATATGGTTTCAATAACAATGAATGCTACCTGAAAAAGGGATATCGCCAATATTAATTGCAACACCGAATTAAATGCTTCATTTGGCAAGCACCAATGCACCCATTGAGGCAGTATAACCAATTTACCAATCGCCAAGTTCACGGTCGCTTGAATCAAATAAGGTCGAATAGGGGTAGCGAACGCTAAAAAGATGCCTAAAAAGACATTGATCCAAAAAATAAATCGATATGGGCCAACAAAAGAAAATACCCTGCTTAAGATAGCAGATTTGAATATAGGTTTAGGCTGGGTTGACGACATAGCGAAGTAAAGTTACACCGCTTTTACGTATTTTCGTACAAGCATGGAAAGTACCAATCAAGAATTATCAAATGCAGTTGTGACACCCTACAACTTGACCGACGAACAAGAGAAAAAAGAAATTGTTCGTCATTACCGTGCATTGCTTAGAACCCTAAGGACTAAATTAAAAAAAGGGGATCGGGAATTACTTAGAACCGCATTTGAAATGGCTGCCGAAGCACATAAAACAATGCGTCGTAAAAGTGGGGAGCCCTATATCCTTCATCCTATTGCAGTTGCAATGATTGCAGCAGATGAAATTGGATTGGGTGTGCGAAGTACTATCTGTGCTTTATTGCATGACACAGTAGAAGACACCGATATTACTTTAGATGATATCAGAAGAGAATTTGGAAATGAGATTGCAAAAATTGTGGATGGATTGACAAAGATTGCAAATGTGATGGACACCAATAGCAGTCAACAAGCAGAGAATTTCAAAAAAATCTTACTCACGCTAACGGACGATCCAAGAGTAATCCTAATCAAATTATCGGACAGGCTGCACAATATGCGTACCATGGATTCCATGAAGCAAGAGAAGCAATTAAAAATTGCCTCTGAAACCATTTGGGTTTACGCACCACTCGCTCACAGGATGGGTTTGTACAATATGAAGACCGAATTGGAAGACCTGGCCATGAAATATATGGAGCCAGCAACCTACCATGAGATAGCAAAAAAATTAGCAGAAACAAAAAGGGAAAGAACAAAATATATCAATGAATTTGTCAAACCTTTAAAAGAAAAATTAGGCCAAAGCGAACTCCAATTTGATATTTTTGGTCGCCCAAAAAGCATTCACTCCATTTGGAATAAAATAAAAAAGAAAGGGGTAAGCTTTGAGGAAGTGTATGATCTTTTTGCCATCCGTATCATCCTTGATGTCCCCTTAGAAAAAGAAAAAGAAGCTTGTTGGAAAGTATATTCCATCGTCACAGACGAATACCTCCCCTCTCCCGAAAGATTAAGGGATTGGCTAAGCAACCCAAAGAGCAACGGCTATGAAGCTTTGCATACAACGGTGATGGGGCCAGATGGTAAATGGGTAGAAGTGCAGATTCGAAGCAAAAGAATGAATGAAATTGCTGAGAAAGGTTTAGCAGCGCATTTCAAGTACAAAGAAGGAACAGATCAAAGCGAGGACCGATTTGATAAATGGTTCATACAGATCAGAGAAGCTTTGAGCAATCAACAGGAAGAAAGCATTGATTTTTTACAAGATTTTAAAACTTCTTTTTTAGCAGAAGAGATTTATGTCTACACACCAAAGGGAGAGGTGAAAATGTTGCCGGTCAATAGCTCGGCACTTGACTTTGCATTTTATATCCATACCGCAATTGGATCAAAATGTATTAGTGCAAAAGTCAACCATAAATTGGTGCCCATTAGCCATAAATTAAGAAGTGGTGATCAAATAGAAATCATCACTAGTAATAAACAAAAACCAACCGAAGATTGGTTAAATAATGTGGTGACCGCAAAGGCAAAAAACAGTATCAAAGATGCCTTAAGAGAGGAAAAGAAAATCATTTCTGAAGAAGGAAAATATACCGCTCAAAGAAAGCTCGAAGGAATTGGTGCAGTGTATAATACGCACAACTTGGATCAACTCATGCACTTTTACAAATTACAAAGTCATTTGGATTTATTGTACAAAATCGCAACCAAATCGATTGACCTTAAAGAGCTTAAAAGCTTCCAAGTCATTGGTGACAAAATAGAAGCCCCAAAGCCTATCATAGCTCCACCAGACCCAAATGCAGAACCTCATATTTACAAGCCCCTTCCTAAAAAAGGAGATTCAGAATTAATCATTTTTGGCGAATCAAGTGATAAGATTCAATACAACCTTGCAAAATGCTGCAACCCTATTCCAGGTGACGATGTATTTGGATTTGTAAGTACTGGCAAAGGATTAATTATTCATAGAACAAGCTGCCCGAATGCGACACAGTTATTAGCCAATTATGGTCATCGTGTTGTCAAAACTAAATGGGCTAAAAATAAAGAAATCTCCTTCCTTACAGGCCTAAGTATTATTGGCTTAGACGACGTAGGCGTGGTCAATAAAATCACGACCATTATTAGTGGAGATCTCAAGATCAATATTGCTGCATTGACCATTGAATCCAAGGATGGGATGTTTGAAGGCACCATTAAGGTCTTTGTGCATGATAAAGATGAATTAGAGGAATTGGTAAGTCGGATCCAAACCCTCAATGGCATTCAAAAAGTGACCCGTTTTGATGCAGATTTGATCTAAAGTCAAGTAATCAACATGCTGGGAAAAATATGTGTGAAAACATTTCTTTTTATGCTGTCCTTAAATAGGTAATCCCCGTTTCTCGACTTATTTTTGCTACTCAAATTCAAATTTATGGTAGACGTTATTTTAGGACTTCAATGGGGTGATGAAGGTAAAGGAAAGATCGTGGATTATTTTGCACCCAACTACGATGTCATTGCGCGTTTTCAGGGTGGGCCAAATGCAGGGCACACTTTATATGTAAATGGCACTAAAATGGTCTTACACCAAATCCCGTCTGGCATTTTTCATCAAGACAAAATCAATATCATTGGTAATGGCGTTGTATTAGATCCAGTGACTTTGAAAAAAGAGTGTGATGCTGTTGCAAGCATGGGTATTGATGTGAAAAAGAATTTATTTATTTCGGAGCGTACGAATATTATTATCCCAAGTCATAGAGCTTTAGACAAAGCATCTGAATTGTCTAAGGGAGAAGCTAAAATTGGTTCTACATTAAAGGGAATTGGCCCAGCTTATATGGATAAGACAGGCAGAAATGCTTTAAGAGTTGGCGACTTACTAGATAAAAAGTTTGTAAGCAAATACATTGCTTTAAGAATGAAGCATCAAAAGATTTTGGATAGCTATAATTTCAATGAAGACATTTCTGAAATGGAAACTGAATTCTTTGAAGCGATTGAGTTTTTAAAGACAATGAATATTATCAATTGCGAATACTTTATCAACGATCAAATTTCAAAAGGCAAAAAAGTATTAGCAGAAGGCGCTCAAGGTTCTATGTTAGACATTGATTTTGGTACTTTTCCATTTGTGACTTCAAGCAATACAATTTCTGCTGGGGTTTGTACTGGCCTAGGTGTATCTCCAAAACAAATTGGGGAAGTGTTTGGGATTTCAAAAGCCTATTGTACAAGAGTGGGCAGCGGACCCTTCCCTACCGAATTGCATGACGAAAAAGGAGAAGAATTAAGAAAGATTGGAAGTGAATTTGGTGCCACAACAGGACGTCCAAGAAGATGTGGATGGATTGACCTAGTTGCATTGAAATATACTTGTATGATCAATGGTGTAACGCAGATTATTATGACGAAAGCAGATATTCTAGACTCATTTAAAGAACTAGAATTAGGTATTGCATATGAAATGGAAGGTAAACAAATAGACTATGTGCCATTTCAATTGGTTGGCACTCCTGTTACCCCTATTTGGAAAAAAATGGCAGGCTGGGATGTAGATACCACTAAAATGAAAAAGGATGCTGAATTACCAGCGACCATGAAAACATATATTGATTATATTAATAAATATTTAGGCGTTCCGGTGAAGTATGTATCCAATGGTCCGGGTAGAGATCAAATTGTACATTTATAGTCAAAAAAAAGCAATAAAAAAAGTCGCATTATTTTTGATAAATAAAATTTTCATTTGAAATTTACATAAATATTTTGATTGAGTTATGGCAGTAAAATCTACAAAAGAGAAAAAGACAGCGACACCAAAAAATGGCGTAGTCAAAGCTGAAAAATCAAGCAAGACATCTTCAAAGAAAAATGTGGATGACGAGGATGATGATTTTGATGAAGAGGAAGAAACGGATGATTGGGGCAAGACAGAGGAGGACGATGATAACTGGGATCCTGACTTTGCAGAATTTGATTTACCTAAAAGAACTAAAAAAGCGGGTAAAGCTAAAAAAGGCGAGGACGATGATTTTGGTTTAGAAGAAGACTTAAGCTTAGAAGACGATGATTTATTTGATGACAAAGACGATTTCGAAGATGACTTTTAGCGCATGAATTCTTGCGGATGAAATCTATCATTCGTTAATCGATATCCAGATATAAAGATTGTATTGAGGCCTGTAAAATTTGATTTTTATGGGCCTCAAATATTTTAGCCTCTTTAGCAGGCAGCATCATTGTATAAGCTTTGCCAGTTGACAATTGCTGATCCATATTGGGATTCAATTCCTTAAGATAAGTCAATGGCATCTTTAACCAAGTAGCGATTGTTTTTGCATTGAACCTCCCTGTAATCATTATTTTTTCCATACCTGCTGGTTCAGTAATCATTTTCGTTCCCGCACTATTTTGATTCTTATCTAGTGCTGCCATTGATACCCCCTCAAAAATAGCATGTGTGGCGATGAATTTTTTAACATGATTCCTTGTTTCCAACGGTAACTCATATTGCAAGGCCCAAAAGTCTTTTGTTTTCTTTTTTTCAATCGCTTTACTTAGTCTTCCTGCACCACCATTATAAGCAGCTACCACTAATAACCAATCCCCAAATTGCTGGTACAATTCTTTAAGAATAGTTGCTGCAGCTTGCGTGCTTTTTTGATAGTCCATTCGTTCGTCGTTAGGTAGTAATTTCAAACCTAATCGGGTCGCTTCTGCAGGCATAATTTGCCAAGGACCTGCAGCACCTGCCCAGGAAACTGCTTGTGAACTTAAATGACTTTCAATGACACTCAAGTATTTTAACTCCACTGGTATCCCATTGGCAATTAAAATTTCATCGTATAAATTAAAGTAAGGTCTTGCCCAGGTTTTCATCTTTCTCAAACCTGCCCCTTCTTTTTCGATATAGGATTGTACAAAACTGATTGCCTTGGGATGCATTTCAATGACAAAAGACTTGTCTTTATTAGGTACTTGTTGCACCGAGAATAAACTGCTAAAGCCAATTCTATTAAAACTCAAACTATCTTGCGCAGCAATACGGCCAAAACAAAAAAGTAGACAATAAAGGAATAAAAATAGTCTCATTGGAAAGCAGCTATGATTTCATGAATGAATTTGAAAAATGAAGTAATGAAGACTCGTTAAATGAGGCACTCATTACTTGAAGTCCAAATGGCATCCCATTTGAATGGGTATACAAAGGCAATGAAATAGCCGGAATACCCACTAGGTTGGCATACACTGTGTAAATATCGGCTAAAAAAATGTCTGTTGCTGATGGATGTTGCATGCCAATTTTAAAAGCTGTCGTTGGCACCGTTGGCGAAATAATGAAATCGTATTGTTCAAAAACCTGATGGGTAAAATCTACTAATTTTTGACGAACCTGTTGTGCTTTGGTAAAATAAGCATCAAAATAACCAGCACTTAAAACAAAAGTACCCAGTAAAATTCTGCGCTGTACTTCTGCCCCAAAACCTTCTGTCCTAGACAAAGTATTCAATGCATTCAAATCCTCCACATTTTTAGAAGTTCTATGTCCATATCGAATACCGTCATACCTGGATAAATTACTAGAAGCCTCTGCTGTAGTTAAAACATAATAAGTAGGTACAATATAATTTAATAAATCAAAATCAATTGCATCTATAGTATGACCCGCTGCGCGTAATTGTTCGATTTGATTTTCGATTTGATTTTTGATTTCAGGATCCAATCCTGGATGACTTAAAGTTTCTTTGAAGTAGGCAATTTTCTTTTTTGCATGCACTGCATGAAGGGCTTCACGATAAGCAGGAACCACTTGAGCAGAAACCGTGCTGTCGAAATCGTCAGGACCTGCAATCACTTCTAATACAATAGCAGTGTCCGAAATATGATTACTTAAAATGCCTATCTGATCAAAAGAGGAGGCGTAAGCGATGAGTCCGTATCTTGACACCCTACCATAACTTGGTTTGAATCCAACTACCCCACAAAAATCTGCAGGCTGGCGAACAGATCCTCCTGTATCGGATCCTAAACTCACCATGCATAAATTCGCTTGTACCGCAACTGCTGAACCGCCAGAAGAACCACCCGAAACCAAGGATTGATTGGCCGCATTTTTTACAGCACCAAAGGCAGAATTTTCATTGCTACTTCCCATTGCAAATTCATCACAGTTTTGACGACCAATAATAATCGCTCCTGCTGCAAGTAAATTTTCAACTGCAGTCGCTGAATAAACTGCTGTATAATTTTCTAGCATTTTAGAAGCTGCAGACAATGCATGCCCCTTGTAAGAAATCACATCTTTGATACCCACTACAACACCATGCAATGCCCCCATTGGTTTACCATCAAGTCTTTCTTGATCCAATGCATTGGCTCTTTGAATTGCCTCATCAGCAAAAACTTCTAAATAAGCATTTAGATTTTTTTGACCTTCAATTTGGTCTAGATAAAATTGTACTGCTTGCGCACAGGTTGTTGCTCCGGTCTTTAATTGACCATGGTAGGTTTGAATGTCGGTGAAACAGAACATCGTTGTTTAAGAAGCTTTCTCGTCCTTTTCTTTTATGCCTTCTTCGATTTCTTTTTTCACGTTATTTTTAGCATCATTGAATTCGCGGATACCTTTACCTAATCCACGCATGAATTCAGGGATTTTACGACCGCCAAACATGACTAAAATAACTATACCAATAATTAATAATTCTTGAAATCCTAAGTTGCCCATAATGTATCGTTTAGAATTATAAAGGTAATGCAAATAGCACAAAAAAAGGCCCTCGAATAGAGGACCTTTATATAATTTAAGCGATTAGGCTTAGAATCTTTTTTCTTTAATACGAGCACTCTTACCGCTTCTGTCGCGTAAGTAGTACAATTTAGCACGACGTACCTTACCAGACTTGTTTAAAACGATACCATCAATATTTGGAGATAAGAAAGGGAATAAACGCTCTACACCTACTCCATCAGAGATCTTACGAACGGTGAAAGTAGCTGTTGCTCCAGTTCCTTGGGTCTTAATCACATCCCCACGGAAACTTTGGATACGCTCTTTACCACCCTCTACGATCTTGTAGTTTACGGTAATATTATCACCAGCCTTGAATGCTGGATAAGATTTCTTTGCTGTTAATTGCTCGTGTACGAAGTTTACTGCTACGCTCATAATTCATTTTTTTTGCGGAGGGCAAAGGTAGGGTTACCCTTGCTATTCTCCAAATTATTTGAACCAAATATTAAAATCCATGCTTTTTAGGCCCGTTTTCCTTGTTATGCGCCTATCTAGCGATGTTTACAGCACGTTTTTCACGGATTACCGTTACTTTGATTTGACCAGGATAGGTCATCTCGGTCTGTATTTTTTGGGCAATTTCGAAGCTCAATTGATCAGATGATTGGTCTGTTACTTTTTCTGCTTCTACAATCACCCTTAATTCACGTCCAGCTTGGATGGCGTAAGCCTTCTCAACACCTTGATAACCAAGTGCTAAGTTTTCCAAATCCTTGATACGTTGGATATATTGTTGCATGATTTCACGTCTCGCACCTGGTCTTGCACCGCTAATAGCGTCACAAGCCTGGATGATTGGAGAAATCACATACTGCATTTCCATTTCATCGTGGTGGGCACCAATGGCATTCACCACCGCTGGATTCTCACCATATTTTTCGGCCAATTTAGCCCCTAATAATGCGTGGCTTAATTCAGTCTCTTCATCCGGCACTTTACCTATATCGTGTAATAAACCGGCACGTTTTGCCAATTTAGGATTCAATCCCAATTCAGCTGCCATGATACCACATAAGTTAGCAGTCTCACGAGAGTGCATCAATAAATTCTGTCCATAAGAAGAACGGAAACGCATTTTACCGATGATACGAATCAATTCTTTATGTAAACCATGGATACCTAATTCAATCACAGTACGTTCTCCGATTTCAGCAATTTGCTCTTCTAACTGACGACGTGTTTTGTCTACCACTTCCTCGATACGCGCTGGGTGAATACGACCATCTGCCACCAATCTTTGTAAACTCAAACGTGCAATCTCTCTTCTCAATGGATCAAATGAAGATAATAAAATCGCTTCAGGCGTATCGTCTACAATCAAGTCAACACCTGTTGCAGCTTCAATCGCACGAATGTTACGACCTTCTCTACCAATGATCTGTCCTTTCATTTCGTCAGACTCTAAATTGAATACAGTGACTGTATTTTCAATCGCTACTTCCGCAGCTGTTCTTTGAATAGATTGGATAATGATTTTTCTTGCTTCCTTATTTGCTTTCTGTTTTGCATCTTCAATGATGTCTTGTTGTAAAGCCAAAGCCTGAGATTGTGCTTCGTTCTTTAAACTTTCAATCAATTGTTGTTTAGCATCTTCTGCGGTTAAATTTGCAATTTTTTCGAGACGACGAATATGCTCTTCTTGGTGTTTCTCTAATTCACCACGCTTAATATTCACTAAATCAATTTCACGATTTAATTTTTCTTTGATCGCTTCGTTGTCATTGATTTGCTTGTCTAAAACAACCGACTTTTGATTAATACTTAATTCGTGTTGTTTAATTCTATTTTCAGCTTCACCGATTTTCTTATTCTTTTCTAATATTTCACGATCGTGATCGGCCTTCAATTGAACAAAACGCTCTTTCGCTTCTAATTGTTTTTCTTTTTTGATGGTCTCGGCCCTTAATTCTGCCTCTTTTAGAATATTAGCTGCTTGATTTTCTGCGTCTTCCACCTGCTTTTTGGTGTTCTTGGCGAAAGCAAAACGCCCTATGAGTAAACCTCCTATTCCAGAGGCGCCCCCGATGATCAATAATAATATTGTTTGGTCCATTGTTTAATCTTGTTGTGTTAAATAAAATCACCCTACTTCTTCACTAAGGTTAGGCAACGAAGATAAACAATTAATGTAAAGATTGGACCGAATAGACCCAATAATGTGTTATAAGTTGGTATTTACTAGCACTTTATCAATAGAGGCGGACATGCTATCAATTTGGGCCTGTATCGCCTCAATTTCATATAGTTTTTGGCTATTTTGTTGCTGTTCTGTGGTGAACCATAATAGGACCATCGAGATGTAATCCTGGGTATCACTGCCTGCATAAAGGGTCTTGTACTCCAATAGTTTTTGGTTGATCAAGGCAGCTGTTTTTCGCACAGCCTCCTCGTCCTTAGGGCTAATTTTAACCCTGTAATTCCTGTCTGCAATCAATATGTTGACTGGAATTAAATTTTCCGGGGTTTCGTTTAGTTGATCGGACATGGTTAAGGATTCAGGTTTTGAATACAGTGGTCAATTTCTCTGATAAAATCATCGATTTTCTTATTCAAAGCTGCTTTTTCTGCAGGGTCCATTTGTTGTGCTGGTCGCATCTGTGCTGTAATCAAGGCAGCTTGTTCATTTTTAAGTTCATTCTGGAGCTGCGTCATCACAAGTTGCTGCTCCGCCAAAGTCCCCTTCAATTGATGGTTTTCTTTCTCCAAGGCAAGTTGACGCTTTAGCAAAGCTTGCAGTTTTTCTTGGAGGCCCGATAAAGCGGTCTGTAGGTCAGACATGGAACTTTGTTTATGACTTGAAAGTACTTATTTTCTTATTTCTGCTTGAATATTTTTTTCAAAAGCAGCAATTAATTTTTTCATCATACCGTCAATCTCTGTATCCGTTAAAGTGGCCGATCCAGCATTGAAAACAAAATTAATAGCAACCGATTTTTTATTCAAGCCCAATTTATCACTTACAAAAATATCAAATACACGTGTTTCTTTCAAGGCATCTAACTGCACTGTTTTAATGGCTTGTTCAATCGCAGCATACGCGACAGATTGATCAATCACCAAAGCCAGGTCTCTTTCCACAGATGGATATTTAGAAATCTCTTGGTACTTCACAGAACCAGATAAATAAGCGTTCAATAAAGTTGTCAGATCAAAATTTAAAAACCCAACAGCTTGTTTGATATCGAACTGTGCTAATTTTTTAGCACCCACTAATTCAATCGTACCAAGAACTGTCTTTCCTGTAATCACTTCGAACTGCCCATGTCCAATTGGATTGTAATGCACTTTTTTCAATCCTAGTAATTCCCAAATCGCCAAGGCAATCCCTTTAAGTGCAAAGAAATCCTGCTCCGCAGCTTTTGCTCTCCAGCTGTCTTGCATTTGCTTGCCCGAAAGGTAGATGGCTAAAGTTTCTTGCTCTTGGTATTTCCCTG
>JACCEC011309637.1_pt1 | contig 20795 bp, 19 predicted proteins | sample 7450121 | NCBI WGS metagenome assembly JACCEC01 (sample SAMN15323455, study PRJNA562643) | freshwater metagenome | isolation source: river surface water | place: USA:Blue River Watershed | collected 2017-08-18 | reverse complement strand
GATTTGTACGCTTATAAAATTTATTTTCTTCCTTGTGGTAAAAATTTAAGTGATTTCCACAAAGTTTTCATGACAAGTTCGGGCTTAATGGGAATGATGCGATCGCACTCCGTCGAACTCACGTTAAGTTAAAAATTTAGAAATTTAAGATTTCTTGATTTTACTGATTCTAGTGTTAATGTTTTTTACTTTTTGTTGGATAAATTGAGTGAAATTATTTTGTATCTGAGTCAGCTTATTGGGACGAACAAAGGTTTGAGGTCGTTGTTCAGGACAATTGAAATAACGATAGTGTAAGAATAACTCTTTGTAGGGAATATCGACATCATGACCTTGACAAAGTTCGGTAAATTTACTGGAGGGAACGCTCATATAATGAAGATAGGTTAAACGTTTACCTTGATCATAGAGGACATGATCTACCTCTTGAAATTGAGAAGACCAATGACTCCCCGTTGCATTATTCACATCATGATAAGCAAAGTTATAATAGGAAATTTCACTCCGAAGAACCATATAATTAAACAAGGATTGATCAGGCCCAAATAATGCCATTGTATCGGCTTCACCTGCTTTTAAATAATCTAATAGCTGATTTAATTGTTCATCAGAAAAAACTCCTTTTTTAGATGCAAACCACCCCGCACAGAAAATCTGAGATTTGAGTTGTTCAGAATTAAAGACTTGGAGTAATTGTTCTAAGGGTTGATCAAAAATATATTTAAGATCAGATTTGTATTGAAAATCATATGTGACCCAATCATCATTTTCTAATTGGTCATAAATAGCAGTTAAGGAACCCATTAATAATGTATCTGCATCAAAATAGATAAATTTATCAAAAGGGCCATCAATGCCACAGAGTTTGCGGTGCATCGCCAGACGATACACAGGGGGTAAACTTCTTTCTTTCCAGACCTTTTGCGCTCTTTCGTGAGATTTCCAGGCTTGGGTTGAAAAATTTTCCCATCGTTCTATGACTCGGTTATCCTCAAACAGAGTTACGTTTCTTCGAGTTGCAATTTCAGCTTTTACTTTTTCCAAACGATGATCATAAGGAATTACACAAACCGGAATATCTTCACCTGTATTTGCTTCAATACTATTTAGTAAAGCCACTAATTGATCATAAACAACATCATTGGCTAATGTATAAATACCGTTAGTCATAGGTTTTGATCCTCATTTAGTTAGGACGGGAAAGGAAGGGCAATAAACGAGTTAATTTTCTTTGCCAAGCGGGTTTTCCTTCATGCAAATAACGATAATATTCCCAAATATTCCAATAGGAACCTCCTTTGAGGGGCGTTCCTGCCCAGTGTAAATATTTAAGGCGTTTGCCGTGATCATAAAGGATATGATCTTTTTCTTTAAAATGTTTAGAACCGCCCCAACTTCCGGGCGCATTTTCAGGCGGTTTTACTAAATTCCCGCGTTTATAAATTTGGGTGAGAACAATATAATTGAGAATAGGTTGATCGGTGACACCGTGACTAAAATCAAAATATTCTCGATGTTGGGAACAGTCTCTTAGTACATCATAAAGTTGTTCTAGGGAAAAAACACCTTTTCGAGATGCCCAAAATCCACTGTTAAAAACATCTTGGAGTTGTTCTTCACTGAAAATGTTATTTTCTCGGACAAAAGGGGAAAAAATGTTTTTGAGTTTTTCCCCGGCAAAGTGATAATCACAACAGAAGAAATCCCATTGTTTCAGGTAATCTAAGTTGGCAACAATATCCTCAAAAACAATAATATCCGTATCAATATACAGAAATTCATCTAACGGCCCAAACCAAACCGCTAACTTTCGCATTTTATTGGGAAGTTTGAGAAAATCTCGATCAAAAATTTCTCCGATTTTTTGCGTTAATTGTTCTAAAAAGTCTAAATCAGGGAAGACTTGCACCTGATGTAATTTTCCTAACGTTTCGGCAATTTCCTGATAATCGTCATTAAAAGGAACGAGATAAATCGGAACCTCTGAGTTATAACAGCGAATGCTATTGAGGAGGGCGATCGCATTTTCCATCACCCGATTATTAGCAACAATATAAATTCCTCGGTTCATGACTTCTCCTTAACGGCTTAAGTTTAATTTTCTTAATATTCTTCTGAAAAGGTTTGGACGAGAATTCGCATTATAAGCAACCCCTGGGGTGGTAAAAATCGGTCGTTTTTCCGGTTCATGTAAATAGCGATAATACAAGAACAAATCTCGGTAGGGAAACTCAATATTTTCACCTTGACAGACCGCTTGCATAACGCGAGGTGAAATCCCAATATAATGAAGATAAGTTAAGCGATTGCCTGTGTCATAAAGAATGTGATCTTTTTCTTCAAAATGACTAGAGGTAACGCTGTTCCCGGTTCTAATGCTTTTTGGTAAGTCATAGGCAAAGTTATAAATGGGGATTCCTGAGCGCATGAACATATAATTTAAAACTGGTTGATCTCCCGTAGGATAAAGAACTTCTGCTTCACCTCCCGCTTGCAGATGGGATAGTAACTCTTGACATTTATCCTGATCAAATACCCCTCGTTTAGTGGCATAAAACCCCGAACAAAAAATTTGAGAATCCATTAACTCCTGTGGAAAAACTTGGGTTAATTTAGGGGATTTAACATTATAAACTTTCTCCGGGTGGAGAAACTGAAAATCATAAACAACACAATCATATTGATCTAATTTATTAAAAATAACATCCAGGGGACTCATTAATAATGTATCGGCATCCATGTACACAAACTGCTCAAAAGGGCCATTAAAGGCACAAAAGCGACGATGACCGCCATAAATTCTATATTGTCGATTGATACTGGCTGGACTCGCTCCGGCCATAAATTCATCCCATTGATCGATAATCTCTTGATTGTCATATAAACTGACATTTGGACGCCGAGAAATTTCTGCGGTTAATCGTTCTAATTTTTCATCAAAGGGAAACACACAAACGGGAGTTTCTGAGCCTAAAATGGCATCAATACTGTTGAGTAGTGCCACCAGTTGGTCATAAACTACATCGTTGCCAAGGGTACAAATTCCCTGCATACTGACTCCTCTGTTTTTATAAAGGTTTGAGACGCTCCCTGTTGAGCCTTAAAATTTAATCAAATTCTAGGTTAAACGCTTGAGAAAACTTGGATAACCAATTCAATAAATTCAGTTTGTGTAAAACAATCTGTCGAGCTTCTGCGATCGCTGCTTTTGCTTCAAACCAAGCATCAGGACTGCTAATTATCTCCTGAATATAGGATATTCCTTTTTCATCTAAACTGGGTAATCTTAAGAAACTACCCGGAGGGAGTAGGCGATCTGCGGCTGGCCCGCCATAATAAATTGGGAGACACCAAGCCAGTAAAGAATCCCACAGTTTTTCCGTCACATACCAATCATTATCGGCATAATTCTCAATGGCTAAATTGTAATAATAAGGTGCCATTCCATACCATTTATTTTTTAATTCTCCCGATGCTGTAATCCAAGAGGGTAATCCCCGACCATAAAAATCAATTTCCCAATTTTGAGCTTGTAAGGCTTTCAAAAAATCTAATCGTTTCCGATGATTAGCGGTGCGATTAATTCCTGATGTAATCCAACTACACGCTTTGACTTTTTCCGGGGGATTCATTTGATTTAACTCGCGGAATGAGTTAGAATGGTACCAAATGGCAGGCATATAATCCGGTGTTGGAGCCCAATCATCAGGGCCAGAAATGTAACCGCAATACTGTTTGGCTTTTTCATAATTACTTTGATTAATTTCTACAATTTCTTCTAAGGGAGGTTCGCGCAATAAATAAATCCTCCGTTCCTTAGGAACCCCTCTAAACTTTTCCTGAATATCGGGTTCAGGAGGTTGGGGTTTAAGGGTTTGTTTTAAGCGGTCTTTCCAGGTTAATTTTTTAACAGGTTTCAAAAAATCAAATTGATAAAGTAACAGAAAATCCGGCTGAGGATGATTAGCTTGAATCCTAATATTCCCCCACGTGCCAAAACTATAAGGGGTTTGTTGCCAAAGCCAATCACTTTGGTTTAAGCCGGGATAGCTGGTGATCATGCCAACAATTTTTTCACTCATGGGTTGATCCTAATTGAAAAAAGTTTAATTCAATTTGAAACTCTGCTATTTAAGCGAATTTTTACACTTTGTTCAATAAATTCTAGGCTATCTAAAATAAACGTTGCTGAACGATAGGACTCGTTGAGGAGTTCCTGCCGTTCTTCTGGATCATCGACTAACTCATCGGCGAGTAATTGTAGGAAACCGATCATGGGGTTCAGGCGGCTGCGAACCTCATAGGAACTGCGAATAATCGCGCGATCGCGAGAAGCTTCATCGGCAAATTGCAGGGTGTAAAGTTGAGTATATTTTCCACCTTTTGCCAGGAGTTGATCATGGGTTCCCACTTCCGCCACACACCCTTGCTCTAAAACAGCAATTTGATCAGCTTTTTGAATAGTAGATAAACGGTGAGCCACAACAACGGTTGTGCGCTCATGACTGAGTTTATCAATGGCTTCTTGAACTAAACGTTCGGAAACCGTATCTAAGGCGCTGGTGGCTTCATCTAAAATCAAGATATCGGGATTTTGTAAGATAGCCCTAGCAATAGAAATCCGTTGACGTTGACCCCCAGAGAGTAAGATTCCTCGATCGCCAATGGGGGTGAGAAACCCTTCGGGTAACTTAGTAATAAATTCCTCTGCATTCGCTTGTTGAGCCGCAAAAATAATTTCTTCATCGGTAGCATCCGGTTTTGCGTAGGCGATATTATCTCGAACGGAGGCATTCAATAGGAAGGTATCTTGACTGACAATTCCCATTGATTTTCGGAGACTTTGTAAATCAAAATCTCGTAAATCTTGACCATCAATGACTATAGCACCTTGAGTTGGATCATAAAATCGAGGCAGAAGATCCGCTAAGGTAGATTTTCCTGCACCGGAACCCCCAACTAAAGCTAAAGTTGTGCCGCGCGGAATATACAGTTCAATATTCTGAAGGGCGGTTTTGTCATGACCCGGATAGGCAAAAGAAATATTATTAACATGAATCCCTTCTTGAAGTCTTGTAAAGGGAATGGAACCGGATTTCATAATGGGTTTATTATCCTGTCTTAAAAACTCGCCAATAATCTTAATAGCTGCCACCCTTTGCGCTAAGTTACTCCGAGCATTATTGAGTTGAGAAATTAGCGGTAATGTACGGAAGAGAATAAATAAATACGTCAGTAGAATTGTTGATAACGAGCTAATTTGCTCTTGGGATAAAAAGAATTTCCCGACCACAATCAGCACCAAAAGAACGACCATATTGATCACTTCATTAATGGGAGCAATGGCGGCGGATGCCATTTGAGCTTTAAAATCCGCTTTTTCTCGTTCTCGAATTAATTTTTTCAAATGGTCATATTCAGGTTTTTCATTAGCAGTGGCTTTGACTAAGCGAATTCCATTCAAAACTTCCATCTGCTTAATCGAATAATTTCGGGAAGTTTCTGACAGCAGATTACCGGATTTTTTGGCTTTTGTAATAATATATTGATTTAAGAACGTGACAATAAATAACAATATACCTGTTGCTAAGGTAAGTTGCCACGAAATCGAAACAAGAATCAGTACAAAGACAAAAATCGTGATCGATGTGGTAAACATCCCAATATAAATTCCAATCGCACTGGAAGCTCGGGCAATTTCTCCCCCTAATTGGTTAATTAAATCTCCGACTTTTGTTTTTGCATAGAAATCTAAATCCACATCTAACATTAACTTTAATCCTGCTTCGCGCATATCACAGGTTAAGGCGCGACCGAGGGAACTAGAAACTAAGCTACTCCAATAGGTTGTTAAATTCTTTAAAACTAATGCTAACAAAATTGCTAAAGCCATTAATCCTAATCGATAGGATTCGGGAACATCCCCAAAGGGAAGTAACATTTTTTGGATTAAAGGAGGAGCACCTTTTATTTCCATTTCTTGGCCTAAAAAGTTTAAGACCACAGGAACAATTAAGGTGGTACTCACCCCACTAAAAATCGCTCCAGAAAAACCTAAAATAATGGTCAGGATAATCCGAATAGGATATCGTCGTGCATATTGAACTAAATAGTTTTGATTAGACATACTAAATTTTTATAATTAATCCCATCCGAGAGCGAACCTTGATTGTACATTTCTGTATTTAGCTCGGTGCTTTAATTCTAACGGAGTGTTTGAATAACCTCCTGTAAAATAACAGCCATTGCATCGATACTGTAGTTTTCAATACATCGTTGCCGAGCTTTCCAACCTTTCGCTTGCGCTTCTTCAAAATGATCAAAAATCCTCCCTAGGGTTTGAGCAATTTGTTCTGGAGAACCTGGCTCTACCAGATATCCAGTTTCCCCCAAAATTTCAGGAATATCTCCTACTTGGGTTGCGAGAATCGGTTTTGCCATGGACATTCCATCGGTTAGCTTGAGTGGGAATTGAGCTTGGGCTGCGGGGACGTCTCGTTGAGGAACCACAACAACATGGGCTGCGGCAACCACTTCAGGCATCATTATAGCTGGAGTTTTTGGTAACTTAATGATCCACTCTCCCCATCTTTCCATTAATTGTTGGTCATATTCATCATAGGGGCTTCCTCCCACAATTACTAATTTAATATCCTTTTGGTTAAGTTGTTCTAAAGCCATCAGAACATCTTCTAATCCTTTATAGGGTCTCGGTGCCCCCGGAAACATTAAAATTCGATAGTCTTTCAATCCATACTGGAGACGACTCGCTTCTGGGTTATACCGTTGGGGATCAAATAAGCTGGTGTCTTTTCCATTGGGTAAATAAATCCCGCCAAAGCGCTGTTTTAAAAATTGGGTGTGAAGGGTAATACAATCGGCTTGAGAAACCAACCGTTCTATCCATTTGAGATACAGGGGATAGTCGGGTTGTCTTAAAGAGCCATCAGGTTTAAGAAGATCTCTTCCCAGTTGTTTGAGGGAAGGTTTATATTGGTATTGCTCTCCCCCATGCCAGCTTAATTCCCAATCATCAATATCTAAAATCACAGGACGATGGGTTTGCCATCTTTTGAATAAAGATAAACCAAAGCTGCTGGGTTTGAGTTTATAAGCATAGATGATGTCCCCGGTAATCTGGTGCAACAGGTGTTGAGCCGATTTAAAAAATTGAGGATAATAGGTTTCTTTGATGATAGAAACAATCGGAATATCCTCACTCACGGTTAAGGTTTCATCTGCTGCTTGAGTGAAGCCGACAATCTCGATTTCACAGTTGATTTTTTTCAGGGCTTGAGCCAGTAAAAAAGGGCGAACCGCACCTCCCCACCTTCCGGCTCCGCTACTGGATAAATCACCGACAACGATTGAAACTTTCATAGTCTAAGGGGCTATCCTTTGATGATTGTGGAATTTAACAATTTCTGCTTAAAATTTTTGCAAGAGAAGCAGTTAAGGGTTGTGTTGGATATAAGCGAGAATTAAAAGTTATGGCTTCTATCAATTTAGTCTTGATCCATTGCTTAGGTTAACGTTTTATGAAAATCGGTAATAAATTCGGTTTGATTCCCCCATCTTTATCCCTAGAAACTCTCTTAATTTCAGCAATCCTCATCAGCGTTTTTATTAGAGTGATCAACTTAGGAAGTCGCGAGTTTTGGTACGATGAAGTATTATCCCTCCTCTTATCGACTGGACAAAAAAGTGCTTATATTACTCCGAATGATGTCCCTGTTGTTTTAGCTAATTATACTCTACTCCTGAATTTACCACCGGAGTCTAACTTTAGTGATATTGTAAGAACTCTAGTCAGTTTGCTCAAAGGAATTGTTGCAGAACCCCATCCCTTCTTATTTTATCTGAGTCAGCATTTCTGGTTACGGTTATTTGGCAATAGCGAAATTGCCCAACGCAGTCTTAATCTGTTACTTAGTTTATTCAGTATCGGGTGTGGTTATGGTTTAGGACGAACTTTATTAGGACATCGCGGCGGTTTATTATTTGCAGCCACCTTAGCAACGAATCCTTTCTTTTTATTCCACTCTCTCAATGTCCGAATGTATGCTCCGTTAGTGTTATGGACAATTTTAAGTGCTTGGGCTTTAATTCAGTTAATCGGTGTGGATAAGATTAATCCTAAAAGCTCTCAAATTAATACTAAAGCATCCCTGGGATGGAAAGGACAACTGTTTTGGACTGGGGTATTAATCGCTGCTGTGGCGGCAGGATGTTTAACGTTTTATTTATTTGCTTATTGGCTAATTACTTTAGCGGCTTTAGTCTTATATTTAGATCGATGTCACTGGTGGAAACACGCTTTACGTTTAGGAACTGGAGTATTAATTACTGTTCCTTGGGTGTTATGGGGAACTCGTCAACAATTACGCAATGCAGACCTAGGAAGGTTTAGTACCCCTCCCGGTTTTTTTGCCACAATGGTAAAGCATTTACAAGATGTTGCTTATCTTTTAGGGGTGCAATTAGGAGTGGGAGATTGGGTGACGAGTATTCCGGTTTGGGTTGCAGTAAGTACGGGTATTTTATGGATTATTGTATTTATTATTGGCAGTATTCACCTGTGGAAATTAGGAGAACGCCAACGTTTAGGAACGGTTCTAATTTTAGGAATTTTCCCTCTGTTATTAGCTTTATTAGCCGATATTGTGGGTAAAAAATTTACAATTGGGTTTGGTTCAGGAAGAAGTTTAATGATTATTCTTCCCGGTTGCTTATTATTGATTACGCTCTTAATTCAAGACATCAAAAAAGAACCGTTATATCGTCTGACAGCAACGGGTTTAATTTTAGTGTATTTAAGTATTAGTATTAGCGACTATAGTTTAAGACCTCGGCAAATGTTTCATCAAATTTCTGATATCATTGCCACTGAACCCACCACCCCCACCTTAATTGTCATGAATTCTCAAGCTTGGGGTCATGTTAATCGTTTAGCTTATTATATTCCTCCTCAATATCCTGTGTCGTTATTGGCTCAAGACTCTGCTAAACTGATTCTAGCTTTAGAAAAAACTTTAACTTCTACACCCTCAGCTTATGGTAGAATTCTATTTTTAGAGCCCGCAAACCCTGTTTGGTCTGAACAAATGACCGATAATCAAAGACAAGAAATAGAAGCTTTGATAAATCAGAATTTTAAATTAAAAAAACAGGAGAATCTATTAGGAACAATGGATATTGACCAATTTACAGTTAGTTTATTTGTCAAAAATTAATAATCAAAGTGAATACAAATAAAATCAATCAAATAATTTTTACGTTTACCGCTTTATTGTCAACATATTTGTGTATTAAAACTATAGAGTTAGGATTAATTAAGTATGAAAAAATTAGGTCTAAAACTGGAGGTGATTTTCCTATATTTTCCGATCTAAAAACCCAATATATTATAGGAATTAGCTATGTTTTATTAAACGTTATTTATTTGTTTTGGTTAAAAATAAATTTACCCGATAAACAACAGAAATCAAATTTATTTTTAACAATAAAACCAGGTCTATTATATGTAATAATAGCGTTTTTATCTTACCCAATCGGGAATGATATCTACTTATATCTACAATATGGAGTTATGGCTCTCAATGGTGTTAATCCTTTTGTAGAAGGATCTGGTCAATTTGCCTCTAATCTATCTCCTTTTCTTCGATGGGGACAAACTTCTAGCTATGGCCCTATTTCAATAATTAGCTTTATTTTGGCTGCGTTACCCGTTTCTATCTCCCCAATTATAGGAATTTATATTTTTAAACTTTTCTGTGTGATTCTTCATTTTTTCAATACTTATTTACTTTGGGAAACTATTAATTTTTCTGATTGGAGGAGTAAAATTACGCTGGCTTATTTTATTCACCCTTTACTGTTGTATGAACAAATTTCTGTTGCTCATGTAGATATTTATATTTCTACCTGTGTACTGGTGATTGCTTATTTATTTCAAAAGCAGCGATATCCCCTAACTATTGTGATCAGCTTTTTGGGTTTTTTAGCTAAAACAATACCCATTCTTTGGATGCCTATGATTGGAGTTTTTCTCCTGGGAAAAAGGCAATTTAATAAACTGATCATTCCGTTAATTACAGTGTCATCTATCATGATTATCCTGAAATTAACCGTTTTACCAACAATGGGGGCATGGAAAAGTCTGCTCAATCCTGGTGTAACGAACAAAGCGATTAACTCACTACACGCTTTATATGCGTTCTTATTGGAAAATCATTTAGATATTTCCTCAGATCGGTGGATCACTTTGTTCCGGTTAATTACATTAAGTGCTTGGGGAATTTACTATTTTTTCACCCTCTGGCGGATCTTCCAGAACAAATATTCCCAGGAAAATTTAATCCTTGATATAGGATGGGTAACTTTATCATTATTTCTCTTTGCTACTCCTTGGTTCACCCCTTGGTATCCAGCACCTTTACTGGCGATTGCAGCCATAAAATTTAATGCAAAACAGTTTACAATTACAGTCTTACTCTTGAGTTTATCCAGTAGTTTTTCTTATTTAACTTCTGCACCCATTAATTCTATGGTTGTTTTAATTCCCATAGCTTTTCTAATTTTTTCATTTCTAAGACCACACAAGGATAGCACCAATTAATAAACTACAACAGGTGAATTAATTTTTCTCACCTATATTGATTTATGACAACAACTTCTTCCTCCCAACCCTACAATCGCCTAAGTGAACTGTTACCCATCCTCAAAGCCATCGCTATTCTCTGGATTGTACTTTATCATATTTGGGCTTACACCAAAGGATATCTAAAATTTTCAGAAATCACGGCAATTTTAACTGAAAATGGTGTGAAAGGGCTGGTAGAAGGATGCCTAAATTTTTTCTGTTTAATGGGAGAACAGGGGGTACATATTTTCCTAATTGCAAGTGGGTTCGGACTGGCAACCTCTTGGTGGAAAAGTTATCAAAAAATACCAAATAATCCTTATGTTATAGCATTAATTCCTTTTTGGAAACGGCGATTATTCAGAATTTTTCCCCTGTATTGGATTGCTCATGGTTTAGCTTTATTGATCTATGGGATTAACCCTCAATGGGTTCCCTTCGGTCAAGAAGTTTGGAGCCAAGGAGGATTAACCATTGCTTCAGCAATTTTCGCCAGTTTAACAACCTTTAGAAATTTTATTATGCCCTTTTATGCCTTTTTAAATGGGTCTTGGTGGTATGTGGGGTTAATCGTTCAACTTTATTTCGTTTTTCCATTTTTAATTCGCTGGGGGAAACGCTGGGGATGGCAAAATCTCTTAATCAGTTCGATTATTATTTCTTTACTTTATCGCGGCTTAATCATTTTTCTTTCCCTGGGCGATAGCGTTACTGATCGATTATTGCGGGGAGCATTTTTTCCGTCTCGGTTATTTGAATTTGTCTTAGGAATCGTTTTAGCGATCGCTTTATTAGAACAAAATTCTTTATCTGATCCTTTATTAAATTGGAGTCGAAATCTACTGTTTCAACGCCGATGGTTAGGAATTTTAATCATGATTTGGGGCTTAGGATTAGCTGGTGATTGGGCATCGGAGGAAACCTTAATGGTTTGGAGAATTCCCGCCGATTTTTTATTAGGAATTGGAGAATTTTTTGCCTTATTTCAACTGATCAATTATTTACCAAGCTTAAAACGATGGTTAAATCCCATTGGTGATACATCCTATGGAATTTACTTAGTCCACATGAACTTAGAAACTATTTTATGGGTTACAATGGGTTTTATTTCCTTTTATTGGTTACGTTTATTGGTGGTGGTTGCGATCGCTTGTTTATTAGGAGGATTGTTTGATCTAGCTGGAAATTGGTTAATTAAACAGGGGTTAAAAAATACCCCTTTGTCTTCTTAAACAGAATCGCAAAACTCGCCATCATTTCACTTCCGTTACCCGCCAACTCAATTTTAAATTCAGCCAGAAATTCCAAAATGTGACAATGGCGATCGCAATAATTTTAGAGACATAGGCATTCATGCCAAATATATTAAACAGGAGATTGACAATTAAGACATTTAAAATCAACCCGGATAAACAAATTAAGTTAAACTTCACAAAGCGTTTAACCCGTTTTCCTATACCTTTCTGATGGCTAGAAATATCTCCAAATGTCCAAATATCATTCCACAGGAAATTATTCAAAATTGCCACTTCTGCGGATAAAATTGCACTGCGGGTTAAGGCTAAACCGATAACGGTATAAAGGAGATAAAACACTCCCATATCTACAAAAACGCCACTAAACCCTACAATTCCAAACCGCAAAAACCGCATCACGGGCCATCGAGCTAACCGTAATTTCACTAAATGTTGTAAATATTCAATATATTGTTTCCAAGTGACTTTGCTTTCCCCTTCTAACCTTTCTTGGAACACATAACCGACTTCTCCCACCCAACGAATTTGACCTCGACCTAATACTTCAATCAAGATTTTATAACCCACCGGATCAAGAATTTTATCCGCTATTGCATCCCGTCTCACCATAAAATATCCACTCATGGGATCAGAGACTCGACCAATAACACCGGGTAAAATAATTAATCCTAAAACCTGTGCTCCTCTCGATAAAAACCGCCGAATAATACTCCAATCACTAACCCCTCCCCCTTCAACATGGCGACTAGCAACGGCTAAATCTGCACCTTTTTGGATTTCTCCTAAAAGTTGTAATAAACTTTCGGGAGGATGTTGTAAATCGGCATCAATTACCCCTAAGATTTCTCCTCTTGCCGCTTGCCAACCTCGGATCACGGCCGTTGATAATCCTCGTTCTTCCTGACGTCGCATCACCCGCAGGTGAGGAAATTCTGGTATTAACTCCGCCGCTACTTTCCAAGTTAAATCCGGGCTATCATCATCAACAATAATTAACTCATATTGATGGGGAATTGTTGCTTCTAATAACTGAGTTAACTGGTTAACAATTGCCTTGACATTTTCGCTTTCTTTATAGGTGGGAATCACCAAAGATAATCGAATTGTAAACTCCCCCATTTCTGTAGGGATAGCAGCTTGTGGGGGAATTTTTAATGGCCCTGTAGGGACAGGAAAAAGGCTAATGATTTCAGAAAAACTCATAGGGGTTTGACCTCATTAATGATTGGTTTGATCGCATTGATGATGAATTTACTTTTACAGGAAAACTAGCTCATAACTTAGCTAATTCCCTGATTCTAATTATTCTCCCAGGTGTCTGTTTTCGAGGTTTCCTTAAACAAAAATTAAATATCATTAAATGTGATCCGATGTGTTTGGACATAATCAAAAACTCGATTAATCTGTTGGCGTTCAGACTCATTAATATCTTTATCAGATAAAATAGCAGAGGTTAATCTCAAATAGTCAACATGACTGAGTTGACCGGAATTAATAATCCGATCTGTCAATTGCGAAATTGAAATTTTAGAGCGAGTTTTAATTGTCCAGAGCATCTGAATGATCACCTCTGTGATTTAAGCATTGAGTGAATTTTACGATAAGATTTGCTAAATGACTGATACACACCCGGAAAATATTAACGATTCTAAACTTTGATCAAATTGTCCCAGGAGATTGTTGTTTTATGCAAATTGAACGAATTCCAGCCCTCTCTGATAATTATATTTTTTTACTGCATGATCCCCATCGGAAGATAGCGGCCGTTGTTGACCCCGCAGAAGCCGATCCTGTTTTGCACCATTTACAAACCTTAGATGTTGAATTAGTTGCAATTTTTAACACCCATCATCACGGAGATCATGTGGGAGGAAATACTAAATTAATCCAACATTATCCTAATCTTACGGTGTATGGCGGTGCAGAAGATCAAGGCAGAATTCCGGGTCAAACGGTATTTTTAAACGCGGGAGATCAAGTTCAATTTAGTGATCAAACCGGAAATGTCTTGTTTGTTCCGGGTCATACAAAAGCCCACATTGCCTATTATTTCCCGCCTCAAAATAGCGATGAACCGGGTGATTTATTTTGTGGAGATACCTTATTTGCTGGGGGATGTGGTCGTTTATTTGAAGGAACTCCTCAACAAATGGTGACTTCCTTAAATCAATTCCGTAATCTACCTGAAACGACCAGAGTTTGGTGTGCCCACGAATACACCCTGAATAATTTAAAATTCGCTTTAACGGTAGATGCTGACAATTTAGAGTTACACAATCGTTTCCAAGATGTCAAGTTAGCTCGTAGTCAAAATCAACCGACTATTCCCTCAACAATTGGTTTAGAAAAACGCACTAACCCGTTTTTAAGGTGGGATATTCCTAGTTTGCAAACCGCAGTTAAGAGTCATGATCCGATCCAAACCTTTGCGCGTTTACGAGGGATGAAGGATCAATTTTAAAGAACAGATTTTGTCGGGTGCGATAGGTCGAGTTAAGTCATCGGTTAATGCAAAAACGGATCATGGACTTGCGATCGCACCCGGATTTCGTTAATATAGAGTGTTTGGGTTAAAAAAAATATAGGAACTGATCATGGCGAAGCGTGTTCAAGTGGTTCTGACCAAAGATGTCAGTAAACTCGGAAAAAATGGGGATCTCGTGGAAGTGGCCCCTGGTTATGCTCGTAACTATTTACTGCCTCAGAGTATTGCAGTTCGGGCAACTCCTGGCATTCTCAGACAGGTAGAACGTCGTCGGGAAGAAGAACGTCAACGGCAATTGGAACTTAAACAACAAGCGGAAGCTCAGAAAAAAGCCCTGGAAGCGGTGGGTGTGTTCAAAATTGCCAAACAAGTTGGGGAAGAAAACGCAATTTTTGGAACGGTTACAGAGAAGGAATTAGCAGAATTGATTCAACAAACCATCGGTCAAGAAGTTGATCGTAGAGAAATTACTCTCCCCAGTATCAGCAAATTAGGAACCTACAAAGCTCATATTAAGTTACATTCTGAAGTAACGGCTGATGTGGATGTTGAAGTGGTTTCCCTGTAAATTTTTATTGGATTCAATTTAACCAATCCTAACAGCTTTTCCCTTTAAGCCCGGACTTGAGTTCAGGGCTTATTTTTATTGTTGTCTTTTTAAAGAATAATAAAGATTAGCAACCGTTAAATCTGGAACTTTAGATTGTTTTCGAGATCCAGAATTTTATTCTCTTTTAAAAAATAATAAAGATTAGCAACGGTTAAATCTGGAACTTCTTTCCAGTTGGTTAAGGCTAATCCTTTAAAATTCAAAGCGATCGCTTTTTGGGTAATATAGGATTCATACTCAGAGCGTAATTCGGGTTTAAGGATAAATCTAAGTTGATCTTTCAAAGCAACAAAATGTGATTTATCCTTTAATTCTTGATACAGTTCAAATGGGGAGCGTTTTTGTAAAGCGTTAGATTCTTGGGCTTTATTTAAACTAACAATATCCGTTATATTAAAACTCGCTAATTTTTCCTGATCCTCAATCGATAAATTTTGTATAACTTTTAAATTGTTTTTCCAAAAATCAATTAAAATTATATCATGATTAATCATAGAGTTAATTCTAGGAAATATAAAATCAATTTCTTCTTGTGATTGACAGGATTCTGTTAATTCCATACAATCTTTAATAATTTTCTCTTTTAGATGATTTAACTGAAAAACACAAGCCTCAAAATCATTCTTTAAAATATCAACTAACGCTAAAGTTTGTTCAATCGCCCAAGCACATTCTAATCGCTTCCATTTTTCCGAAATTAAAGGCGAAGAAATCAGATATTTATTGTTATAAATTGATAAACAAATTTGTAAATTATTCCAAATACAGTTTAATTTATGATTTCTATCTTTAGAATCTTGTGTGATTAAAGCCGATGGAAGCTGATTATGATGAACAGACTCAAAGATTCCATAAGCCTTAACAAATTCAACTTTGTGTATTTCTTGTTTAATGTCTTGACCGACTTGATTGATGGTTTTTAAAATTTCATCTCCTTGATGATTAATCATTGATGTTAAATCTGTAAAACCTGTTTGAAGCTCTAACAAAACTTGATCTAATTTAAAATTTGATTTCCCAGTTTGCTGCAAATTTACTGCTGAAAGGATTCCCTGTAAAGCAACACCGACTCCTAACGTTGCTGTGGCTGATTCTAATATACTTGCTTTTTCCTGTAAGCTATCCATGCCTTTTTTTAGATAGTCTAATTCTCGATCAAGATTGTCAGATGCTACCTTGCTTTGATGATTTAGGGCTAATTTCACCCCCACTTTTGCAAAAATTACTACAGTCCCCAGATAAGGAACACTAGATGCAAAAGGAGTTGCCACATCTAAAGCAAAACCGACAGACTTTAAAACAACTTCAGCGTCCATAACTAAGTTAACCTGAGTGTCAGAAGTGAGTATAATTAATTATATCAGTGATACCTGTTAAACCTGATCTCTGATCCGGTAAAAATCTTAGTTTAATCGCACCTTAACGATCATGAATGAATCTCTTAATGCTTTTATAGCTATTAATCAAGCTATTCAATTCATCCAAAACAATGAAAATGAATCTTCAGAATTAAAACAATCAGTAACGGATTTAAGTCAATCTGTTCAATCCTGTACTGAGGAAATGAGAAACTTTGCTAAGAAATTAGATCAATTATTAAAAAATTGTTATCAAGATTTAGATCAAGCTGAAGAAGTTTGGAATAGTAAAGCCATAATTTTATCTATCCCAAAGGATGAAATTTGGGAACAGATCGCACAAATTAGTAATGTAGATGTACGGATTCGTAATTTAAGGAAAAAATGTAGAACAGAAGTTGTTCAAGAAATGAAACAAGCATGGGCTAATCGTTTTACAAAACTAAAAAGACAGTGGTTTACTGAAAAGAATACCGGAAAACTAAAAGCTGAATTAGGCTTGTCAGATAAAGACGGTTTAATTAAAGCCTTTGAAAAGGAGTTAATGGAGCAAAACAATCAAATATTTGTATCAATTAAACATAATATAGAATTGTTAGCTAGAGAGTTTTCTGGTCTTAAAATTTATCAATTAGACTCTCATATTAGTTGCTTGGAAACTAAATACAAGAATAAGTTGGTGTCTAAGATAAATGATGATGTTGTTAGGATAAATTTCTTTTTTAATGATGTAAAATATACCTTTCCTAACCCTCTATTTTCTAATCCTTTAATTGATTTAATAAAACCTTCTTGGGAAGCCTTTCGGAAAGACTGTTTTTTAGTTGTCAAAATAGAAAAATTTGATAATTTTTCCAATACAGTTCTATTATTTACAGAAAGTAGCCTATTGCCAAGGTTAAACAAATGTTTTGATTTGGCTATATCCATTGTTAATTTTTATTTAACCTTTTATGATGATTTATTAGAGAAACAAAATAGATATGAACAAGAAATACCTGAAAAATGGGAATCTGAAAAACAAGTGTTAGATCAACTACGTTCACAATTAGATAAAGTTCAGACAGAAATTGATACTATTTTAAATTCTATTTCATAATCTTTAAATCCTACAAATAACCGAAAATCAATCCCAACGTAGGGGCGAGGCGACCTGGCCCCTACGCAGATAGGTGATTATTGTTGTGTTATAAGTGCGTAGGGTGCTCCATCAACGCGCACGCACCAGATAAGATAGAATAGAAAGGAAAAAATTTTATTGAAATCCTCTTATTATTATAATGAATGAACCTCAATTTTCTAGTATTAGCGATCGCATTCCCCCGCAAAATATAGAAGCAGAGGAAGCTATTTTAGGGGGAATTCTCCTTGATCCAGAAGCCATTAGTCGGGTAGCAGAATTATTACAACCAGAATCCTTTGTTATCAAATCCCATCAAATTATTTATCGGGCAACTTTAACCCTACATTTTCAAGGAAAACCTACGGATTTAATGACTGTTACTACTTGGTTAGCGGATCAAAATTTACTTGAACAAGTGGGAGGACAATTAAAATTAACTCAACTGGTTGATCGGACAGTTTCGGCTGTTAATATTGATCAATATGGTTTATTAGTCTTAGATAAAAAAATCCGTCGCAGTCTGATTACTGGGGCATATAATATTATAGAATTAGCTTATGATACCAGCCAAGATTTAGAAACTGTTCTCGATAAATCTGAACAACAAATCTTTAATATTTCTCAAGTTAGACCCCAGCAAGATTTAGTTTCCATTGGTGAAACCTTAATTGATACGTTTCAAGAAATTGAAGACCGCAATGAAGGCATTTCTTTACCGGGTATTCCCTGCGGATTTTATGATTTAGATGCGATGACAGGGGGTTTCCAACGGTCGGATTTAATTATTATTGCGGGTAGACCGTCAATGGGAAAAACGAGTTTTGCTGTCGGTTTAGGACATAATATTGCTAAAGGTCATAAGTTACCGATTGCTATTTTTAGTTTAGAAATGTCGAAGGGACAGTTAGTACAAAGACTGTTATCCAGTGAAGCCAAAATTGAAAGTAACCGCATTCGTTCAGGTAGAATTAGTCAATCGGAATGGGAACCGTTAACAATGGCGATTAGTTCCTTAGCAGAATTGCCGATTTTTATTGATGATACTCCCAATATTACCGTGACTGAAATGCGTTCTAAAACCCGAAGATTACAAGCAGAAAATGGGGGTGCGTTGGGATTAGTGTTAATCGATTATTTGCAATTAATGGAGGGAGGAAGTGATAATCGGGTACAGGAATTGTCAAGAATTACTCGGTCATTAAAAGGATTAGCGAGAGAATTAAGTGTACCTGTTATCGCATTATCCCAGTTAAGTCGTAGCGTTGAATCTCGAACGAATAAACGTCCGATGTTATCGGATTTAAGGGAATCAGGATCGATTGAACAAGATGCAGATTTAGTTATGATGATTTATCGAGATGACTATTATAATCCTGATACGCCAGACCGAGGAATTACAGAAATTATTATTGCTAAACATCGTAATGGCCCCACAGGAACCATTAAACTTTTATTTGACCCTCAATTTACCAAATTCAGAAATTTAGCCAATCCTCGGTCTAGTTAATTTAACTTAAATTCCCCCAATTTTAACATTAATTTTTAGTATAATTATTGGAGGATAAAAAACGACTTGCTGGCTAATCAAGATGGAATTGATAAGCGGAATTTACCTCATTTTAGGAGTTGTGTTTGAAGTCATAGGGACAACCTGTATGAAGTTGTCCCAAGGCTTCACCCGAATCTGGTTTTCTATCGGAATATTTGTTTTCTATGGACTGAGTTTTACTTTTTTAACAATAGCCCTCAAAAAAATCGAAGTTAGTGTGGCTTACTCGGTCTGGGCTGGATTAGGAACTGCTTTAATTTCTATGATAGGAATCGTTTTTTTTCGGGAGTCAATTACTCCGATTAAATTCCTATCAATTGCATTGGTTATTATCGGTGTAATCGGCTTAAATTCAGGAAAATAAATTAAAAACCGGGTTTCTGGATAACACCTAGATTTAACCTAGTAATTATGCGTAGAAACCCGGTTGATTTGTAACTTTTGAGGATAAAAGAATTACTTCACGCCCAACAGTTCCACATCAAAAATTAAGGTTGCATTGGGAGGAATGACACCGCCAGCACCGCGAGCACCATACCCTAATTCCGGTGGGATAATTAACTTGCGGCGTCCGCCCACTTTCATCGTCATAACGCCTTCATCCCAACCTTTAATCACCTGACCGACACCAATTTTAAATTGAAAGGCTTGTCCGCGATCGCGAGAACTATCAAACTTTTTACCATTCGTTAAAGTTCCAGTATAATGAACGCTAACAGTATCACCCTTGTTAGGAGATTCACCAGTACCCTCAGTTAAATCAACATACTGTAAACCAGAGTCAGTTGTAATTACTTTTTCTTCTGAATTTGTCATGTTTTGAGCAATAATAATTTGATCATTTGACGCAATACCTTGTGCAAACAAAGGATTGCTAGAAGGTTTCACCGTTGAAGTCGAAAAAACCGTTTGTTGTACCGCAATAGGAGTGTTTTGATTGGCGGCTTTCGCCTGTTGTATTGAGGTTGTAATTTGAGCAACAACTAACACAACCGTACAAACAATAATCACCCCTAAGCTAATTAGAATTTCTCGCAAAATTCATCCTCCTGCGTATCCTGATTTACCTTTAGGATTGTTTTCTTAGAGAAAACCCAATCTTTAAGTTTGACATTATTTGGGGACTCTTTAGCGCCAAAGACGATTTTCTAAATCTCTAACCTGACGTTCGAGACGGTCGATGCGTCCGCGTAACTCATCGAGTTCAGACTGACGGGGAACCCCCACATCCTGCATTAAATTTCGGAATTGTCGCTGCATCAGGTCTTCTAAACTGGTATGATCTAACCTTAAACCTTGCATCATATCGTCTACAAAGCGTTTAGCTTGCTCTGTATTCATTGTCCCGTCTTTGACCCACTGATCCGTTGCTTCCTGCAATTTCTCAGCGACTAATGATGTTGTTCCGATCCCAATCATTAGTAGTTGTCGCAGCAAGTTATTTTGATTATCCATAGTTCAGTGCCCTTATCAGGCTGCTAAAGTGCAAATATAAAGCTAGGCTTTATTTTCAAACTGACTCACATTTTCTATTTTGTGGCATTTTCCCCAAATTCGCAGATTCCATTTTTGCCAGTTTATTAGGGGTCGAGGGGGGCTTTACAACCCCCGACTCCCATTCAGAACCGTGCGTGCGACTTTCACCGCACACGGCTCCTAGTCTAGTTGACTGTTATCATCAGAGCATCCAGTTTCTTTTGAGTTGTAAGACCCATCGGTTGCCGTTTTAATATCGTGACAGTGGCGATGTAGTAATTGTAGGTTCTTATATT
>JACCEC011030667.1_pt1 | contig 20804 bp, 18 predicted proteins | sample 7450121 | NCBI WGS metagenome assembly JACCEC01 (sample SAMN15323455, study PRJNA562643) | freshwater metagenome | isolation source: river surface water | place: USA:Blue River Watershed | collected 2017-08-18 | reverse complement strand
TGATTGGATTTTTTTGAGGCGCAAAGATACGACCTTTTACTGCTTTTATCAATGATTTAGTGAAAACGATTTTTCAAAACTTAACAGATTACTGAGGGGGGGGTAGTTTTGAATAAAAAATAAGGGTGGATATACCCACCCTTATTTTTTATTCGGAAAAAGAAAAAATCAATTTTTATAACATTGATTTTCCATTATTTATACATGAATAATAAATTTATTTATTTTTTAAGCTACCACTTTACCGCCTTTGAGTTTTAAAATATGATTGGTTTGGTGGGCTAACTCCAAATCGTGGGTGACTAAAACGAGGGTGGTTCCTGCCTCGCGGTTGAGGTCGAAAAGGAGTTTTTGCACTTTTTCGGCGGTATCAGCATCGAGGTTGCCTGTCGGCTCGTCCGCAAAGAGTATTTTAGGGGCGTTAGAAAAAGCCCTTGCCAAGGCGATTCGCTGCTGTTCGCCGCCCGAAAGTTGAGAAGGATAATGATGCGCCCGACTGCCTAAGTCCACTTTTTGCAATAGTTCGAGTGCGCGCGTGCGCGCCTTGCCTGCCTTGCCTTGCAATTCGAGCGGTATCATCACATTTTCGAGTGCGGTAAGGGTCGGAATCAGTTGAAAATTTTGAAAAATAAAACCTACATGCTCATTCCGAACCGCAGCGCGTTGGTCCTCGTCTAAGCGGTCAATACAAATGCCATTGAGCCAAACCGAGCCTGTAGAAGCGCGGTCAAGCCCTGCACAAAGCCCCAAAAGTGTGGTTTTGCCGCTTCCCGAAGGTCCGACTATCGAAAAAGTATCGCCTGCTGCAATATCAAAATTTACCGAGTGCAACACCGTTAAATCGTTGCTGCCGCTTCGGTAGGTCTTAGTTAAATTTTCAATCTTTAACATATATTTTTAATAAAAATTTATATATAAAAACTAATCAATTTTTTATACAAAAAAACTAATAATCATACGTAATTTCAAGCGTTTCAGTAGTTGGGCGAAGTTGGCAAGTGAGTACATAACCCTCTGTTATTTCTTCGGGGTCGAGCGAAAAACAAGCGTCCATTTTTCCTTCACCGTTCACAATTTTTGCCATGCAAGTTGAGCAAGCCCCTGCCGTACAAGAATACGGAACGTCAACTTTGTGTTTGACCAACGTATCTAACACTGTTTTTCCTGCCTCTACCTCAAAATCCATGCGCTTTCCGTTGAGATGCACAATTAGTTTTGATGCGTTGTTTGATGAAACGCTTTTAGCGGTGGTAGGGTTTGTGCCACTCAAGAAATGTTCGACATGAATAGCTTTTGACTCGACATTTCGCCGTTTTAATTCGTTTTCGATAGTCGTCATCATGCTTTCAGGACCGCAAATAAAATACGCCGCACCATCTTTTGTGGTGACAGGATTCGCGCCCAAAAATTCGCCCACTACCGTAGCATTGCAACGCCCAATTTTGCCCCCCCAAGTCATTGTTTTTTTACCAAAAAGCCAGCCGCCTTTTTTCTCAATTTTAGGTTGACTCAAAATGTGTTCGACAAAAAGTTGACCCTCATATTTTTTTTGTAATACATCTAACGCATCTTTAAAAATGATACTATCTTCATTCCGATTGCCATATAACAATTTTACTTGGCTCATCGGCTCTTCTTCCAAAATCGTTTTCAGTATCGAAAATAAAGGCGTGATGCCACTCCCCGCACCAAACAAAAAATAGGTCTTCGATTGCCCGATACTGAGGGGGGGGGTAAAGCGTCCTTGTGGTGGCATCACTTCTACTAAGTCACCTATTTTCAAGGTGTTATAAATATGATTAGATACTACACCTTTTTCCACACGCTTGACGCTAACCGTACAAACACCCTCTAAAGGAGACGATGACATGGAGTAAGCGCGGCGTTCTTCCTTGCCGTTGAGGGTGAAGCGCAGGGTAAGATACTGCCCTGCCAAATAATGAAACGTGTCTTTCAAGTTAGACGGCACCTCGAAAGTAAGCGAAACCGTATCCGCCGTTTCTTTTTTAAGATTACTGATTTTTAATTGATAAAAATTGGTATTCATTGTATTTTTTATATTAAAAATAGAAAGGTCTTTTTAACACATTTTTTTAGTGAAGTGTTCAATCCAACATTTAGACGGCACAAAGTTACCTAAAAAAGCATATTTCTTTTATGGAAACCTTCACTTAGAGCAAAGATAGCGAACATTTTAAAAATATCCGATGCGTTTTCGCCTTCATTTTGCTAAATAAAACGGGTATTCTAAAAATTACTTCACCTAATTTTTTTATATTTTATTTAAAAGCCGTCTCTTGAAATCTAATTGAAAAGATAGCGCAAGAAACCGAAAAAAAATAGCTTGTTCAAACAAAATTAAAAAATTTATCCCCTCAGTAACTGCTTACTGAGGGGGCGTATTATTGTTAGTTCTCTAACAAATTTTATAAAATATTGATTTTCATTTTTTAAAATATTTGTATTTTTAAAATTTTTATTATATGTTGGCTTGTCAAAAAATTTGTAAAAGAACTATTAAATCTTAATATGCTCAATTCCCCTATCAAAATCTTTCCTTCAAATGAAAGTTTTAATAGCAAATTAACTATATTAAGTACCCGATTCTACAACAGGGTTTTCATTCCATTCTCTGCCATTTAGCAAACGTCCATTCACTTTTTTATTGCGTTTAATACCATCTTCGCCCCAAGTTCCCCATTGTTTGAAGAAAAAAGCAGCACCTTGCTCGTCACATTGCTTTTTGACTTCCAATGCCCACTCTGGTTTCATAGGTCGCGCTTTTGCACCACTTTCACCACCTACAATGACCCAATGAATGCCCGATAAATCTAATTTCCCAACTGTCCCAATCAACGGCTCAATAGACAAAAAGCGAATTTTTGCATCTATATTTCTAAGATAATCAATACGATGTTTTGTTTTTTCCCACTCCACAGTGACACCTAACCATACGTTATCAGGAACTTTTCGAGTAGTAAAATAATCGCTCAAAATTTGCTCTCTTTTTGTCAAAATTTGATAACTATGTCGAGGAGTATTGGCGATGACTTCAAAAACTTTATCTAAAAAATCAAAAGACATTTTTTCATGAAATAAATCGCTCATTGAATTAACAAAAAATTTGGTCGGTCTTTTCACTTTATAAGGCATTTCTAAACGTTCAGGCATCAAAGAGAACTCAAACCCATTTTCATAACCGGGTGCGCCCATTGCTTTTAGCCGATTTGCCATTGTTTCGGCATAACAATACTTGCAGCCTGCTGTTACTTTATTGCAGCCTGTACTCGGATTCCAAGTGGCTTCCGTCCATTCAATTTTTGAGTACTTCATATTGTATTATGTTTTTATTTTTATAAACACTTTCATACGTGATAAGTGGCGATTGATTATCAAAAAAAACTAATTTTTCTTTTTTTAATGCTTTCAAAACTTCTTTTGCATGTTCGGGAATATGCCCTTCCGAATAGACAAAATCAAGCACAGATTTATTGGTTATCAATGTTTTATCTAATATTTTTTTTCGCAATTTTTGCATAAATTCTTCTTTTTTGGTCAAACTTTTTGCTTCAAAAAAACTAAGTTGCGATTTTTTAGTGTCGTCATCTATATCATAATTTGCTTCTCCGTTCTCGCTATTCATCTTCCACGCAAGCGACAAAAATTTATCTACCGCTCTTGGGTGCGATGCACCAAATACAATTCCGTAAATATTTGACCCCTTTTTGATGGAGAATGAATACAATTTCATATTAGGATTCGTAATTTTTCTTTCCAATTCTTTCACCAAAAAACGATGCACATGGGTAGAAGGTATATTTTTCAGCGAATTAAGATTGAGTTGCTCAAATTCTGGCGTTTTTTCAAATCTTGGAATATAAGAACTTGAAACAAAATATAAGAAATCCGTTTTTTGTGTGGCTGTTAGAGGAATGAAATATTTTTCATGCAAAAACTTAACACCATTTTGGTCTATAAAAACCAAAGAAGGTTTATTTTTAATATTTTCAATTTCAGCAGGATAAGCATCTTTAAAATCTTTATTCTCAATGCGAATAGTAATCAATCCTGATGCCCTGATTGTAGAATTAGCTAAATACGTTTCACACTCTTTAACCAATATATTATATTTGTTCTTATCATACTCATTGAAATACAAATGAATATGCACTTTTTTTTCTATAATATTAGTAAGTTGCTCATTTACTTTGTCTAAAATTCGTATCGGGCTACCTTTTTTCCCAACTAAATCATAACCTCTGCCAGCAAAAAAATCAAAAATATAAATATCTTTGTGATGTGTTGACATTACAAAAGTTGGCAACCACGCTTGAGCATACCTTTCAAATATGTCTAATTTTAAAAGCGTTTCTTCTGAAAATGGCTTATTATGGAGATTTTTGTTTGCCATAAAATAATTGCAAATTTAAAACTTTTTGTTAAAATTTTAAAAAAAAGAGATTACAAATTTAAAAAAATAATCTTTGCATTTTATCTTTTTTTCTAAGTAAAAAAATATTTAAATATAAATATATTATAAAAATATTTGTTTTTTAACAAATTATTTTGCTTTATAAAAAATTCAGTTACTGAGGGGTAGGAAAAAATCAATATTAGGAAAATCGCTTTTACATTCAACTTAAAAAGCATTAGTTACGCATTATGCTTAGTGCTATTACCTCAAAATCGCTAATTTTGCAGCGCGAAAGCGAAGTGATACCCCCCTCAATAGTTTGAAGTTTTAAAATACTAAAAATAAAAATTGAATAGTTAAAATGTCAACCATAAAATCTTTTACATTCAATCCGTTTCAAGAAAATACTTACATCGTATATGACGAAACAAAAGAATGTGTTATCATTGACCCGGGCTGTTACACCCCTGCCGAAAAACAACGCCTCGCCGATTTCATCATCAAAGAAGGGTTAACGCCTGTGCGCCTACTCAATACGCATTGCCACCTCGACCACATTTTTGGCAACGAATTTTGTGAGGATACATATAGTTTATCGCTCGAAATTCATCGCGGCGAGTTGCCTGTTTTGGCGCGTGCGCCGCAATCGGGGCAAATGTTCGGCGTGCCGACCCCTGCACAACGCACTCCCACCCTATTCATCGAAGAGAGCGACACAATTTCGTTTGGAAACACCCATTTTCAAGTCATTTTAACGCCCGGACATTCTCCTGCAAGTATTTGTTTTTATAATCAAGCAGAAAATTATGTCATTTCGGGCGATGTACTCTTTCATCGAAGTATCGGACGCTACGATTTGCCCGGCGGTAATTTAGAAACGCTATTGAATAGCATCAAATCCAAACTTTTTACCCTGCCTGACGAAACAAAAGTGTATGCAGGGCATGGCGAACCGACAAATATCGGTGATGAAAAAATATATAATCCATTTATGAATATGTATTAAATTGATTTAATTGAATTTAAAATATTTTTATTTTTAAAAATAAAATGAAAAACCAAAATATTTTATTGTTAGGTAGTGGTGGGCGCGAACATGCTTTGGCGTGGAAAATGCGTCAAAGTGTGCTTTGTGGCACTTTATTTATTGCCCCCGGAAATGCAGGTACGGCGCAAGTTGGGACAAATGTTCCGCTTTCGGCAACCGATTTTGAGGCGTTAAAAAGTTTTTGTTTGGCTGAAAAAATTGATATGTTGGTAGTCGGGCCCGAAGAACCTTTGGTGCGTGGCGTAGTGGATTTTTTCCGTCAAACTCCCGAATTGCAACACATTACAACGGTGGGACCCTCGGCAGAAGGCGCACAACTCGAAGGCTCGAAAGCCTACGCCAAGCGATTTATGGAGCGGTACGACATTCCGACCGCTCGTTATCAAGAGATTTCGACACTTACTGAGGGGGTCGAATTTTTGAAAACTTTAACGCCGCCTTTCGTTTTGAAAGCTGATGGTTTGGCAGCAGGAAAAGGCGTTTTGATTATAGATAATTTTGATGTGGCAGTCACAGAATTGGACGCGATGTTAAGCGGAAAATTTGGTGCGGCAAGTAGCAAAGTCGTTATTGAGGAATTTTTGAGCGGTATTGAGTTTTCTGTTTTTGTCTTGACAGACGGAAAAAATTATAAAATTTTACCTGTTGCCAAAGATTATAAGCGAGTAGGGGAAGGCGATACGGGGTTAAATACAGGAGGTATGGGTGCGGTGTCGCCCGTTGCGTTTGTAGATGCCGACATGATGCAAAAAGTAGAAACACGCATCATTCGCCCGACCGTAGAAGGCTTATCAAAAGAAAATATTGATTATAAAGGTTTTGTTTTCATTGGTTTAATTTCTGTAAATGGCGAACCGATGGTCATTGAATACAACTGTCGAATGGGCGACCCCGAAACCGAAGTCGTGATGCCGCGCTTAAATACTGATTTAGTAGCGGCATTTGTGGCACTTGGCAACGGCACTTTGGCAGATGTAAGCATGACGGAAGACCCGCGTACTGCCACTACGATTATGTTGACCGCAGGCGGTTATCCCGAAGATTATCGAAAAGGAGACGTTATTACGAACATTACTGAGGGGGGGGCAGATAGACTAATTTTTCATGCAGGAACAAAATTAGTTGGCGATTCGGTAGTCACAAATGGCGGTCGCGTTATTGCGTTGACGGCTTACGGCGATGACATTCCGAGCGCTCTCAAAGGCTCAAACGACATGGCGCAACGCATTGTTTTTGAAGGCAAATATTACCGCAAAGATATTGGTTTAGATTTGATGAATTTATAATTTATTCGATACGTTTAGAAAGTCCCTTTTGCACATTTAAGGGACTTTTTAAATTTATCAAAATAACACATGATATTTTTTCAAAATAAATATTTACTTTTGTAGAGATTAAAAAATTAGTAAAAATATTTAAAATAAAAAATGCAATTTTGTTTAAAATATTGATATTCAATGCATTATGAATGATAGCTATAAAACAATTGAGCAAGCAGTTATAGGCGAATTTAAAGACAAGGGTAGTAAATTTTTGGCGTATGCCACTCGCCTAAATACAGATAGCGATTTTGAAATTTTTTTAGAAAAAATAAAAAAAGAACATCAAAAAGCGCGTCATCACTGTTATGCGTGGCGTTTGGGAGTGGCGGGCAATCTTTGGCGAGCAAACGATGACGGCGAGCCGAGTGGCACCGCAGGCAAACCCATTTTAGGGCAGATTGACGCTTTCGGGCTTACGCACGTGGGTGTGGTGGTGGTGCGTTATTTCGGAGGCACTTTGTTAGGTACGTCTGGGCTAATCCATGCCTACCGCGAAAGTACGGCTGATGCGTTGCGGCAGGCTACAATTATTGAGCAACTATTAGAAGATTTTTATATAATACATTTCACTTATGAATATATGCCTGATGTAATGAATGTGTTAAAAAAAATGAATATACCGATATTGCAACAAAATTTTGAAGAAAAAGGTCGCATTCAAGTGGCTTTCCGACAAAGCGAAACAACGGCGAAATTATTGGCGTTCAAAGCAAATATATTAAAAATTTCTCTCGACTATGCCGAACAATTTGATTTAGCAACCTTTACTGAGGGGGGTATTTTGGTCGAGAAAACAGCATAATGGCATATTTACAGTATGTTAAGTAGCCCCACCGAAATCCTCTCGAAAGGAGAAATAGGCGTAAAATATTAAACAATAAATATATGAGTTATTGATAATTTTGTTCCGATGCGCTGCATCTGTTAGTAAGTGGGGTTGTTTAATCCCCCCCTCAGTACCTGATACAGCGCATCGGAACAACCACACAATTAGAAAGGCTTAGAAGCTAAAACTTAATTTTTTTTTATTTTTTGATGTTTTTTAAGTACTTGTTATAAAAAAATACTGCTTTGAAATAGTATAATAAATTGATTTTCAACATTTTGCAAGTCCTCTTATTTGGGTAGGATTTAGGTGGGGTTACTTATCACTTTTTTAGACAAAATTAAATTTTATTTTTGTACTTAAAATAAGACACATTAAAAACAAGCATCAACCATTAGTCAAAATAAATTTAGTAAAAATAGCATCATTTTATCGAAATTTTAATTGATAAAAATATATGAATTTAAGTAAAGAATTTAATAATGAAAATATGCCTAAAATTCAAGTTTCTTCTGAAATTGAGCCTTTAAAAAGGGTCATCGTGCATCGCCCTGACGAGGGAATTTCGCGTGTTAGCCCCAAGCGCGCCGAAGAATTATTGTTTGATGATATCGTCTATTTGCCGCAAATGCAGGAAGAACATGATATTTTTACAGATGTATTGAGGGCATTTTTGGGCGATGAAAATGTGTTGGAGACTCGTCAACTGCTCGCGCAAGCCTTTGACGCAGCTTCCGAAACAAAGTTAGAAATGATTGAAAAAATCATTGATTACGAAGAACTGCCCGAAAGTTATATAAAACTTTTAGGCAATTTATCGCATGAAGATTTGGCGGATACGCTCATTACAGGTTATCTGAAACAAGATAAACACATTTTGTTTGACCCAATTCCAAATTTTATTTTTACTCGTGATATTGCGGTGACGGTCAATGACCATATTTTGATTTTGAAAGCCGCCAAACAAGCGCGTTTTAGAGAAAATTTTTTAGCGCGTTTTATCTTTTTGGCGCACCCGATTTTTAAAGAAACTCGTGAAAAAGGGAAAATTATAAATCTGAATAATGTTGATATGTTTCCTCCTTCCAAACGCGGCGAAAGTGTGAGCATTGAGGGCGGCGATTGTATGATGATACATCAAGATTATTTATTTATTGGCTGTTCGGAGCGCACGAATGCCTATACGATTCGGCTGCTCAAAGACCATTTGATTGAAAAAGGCATTGTTAAAAATGTGGTTCAAATCAATTTGCCGCCTGAACGCGCTTATATGCACATTGATACGGTGTTTACACATATAAATAAAAACCATATTGTTGCTTATAAACCGATTGTGGTGGACGGTTTGAGTAGTTATGTGGAGGTGCATCGCGCCGAAGGAAAATCCACTTTGTACCCCTCTGTAAAAGATTTTATCCGCACCGAATTGAACCCAAAAATGAAATTTATTTTGGCAGGAGACGGCGAAAGCCCCTATCAAGAGCGCGAACAGTGGACAGACGGTTGCAATTTGGTGGCTATCAAAGGGGGGGTTGCCCTCACTTACGACCGCAATCCGCACACCGAAGAAGCCTTTAAAGATTACGGATATAAAATTGTTGCTGCAAAAAAATTGTTAGCTGATTTCAAAAAAGGCGTTTTGCGTCCCGAAGAAGTCGAAAACACTATCATTACATTGCCTTCTAACGAACTTTCGCGGGCGCGTGGTGGCTCGCATTGCATGACGTGTCCGATTGAAAGGGGATAAGTAGCCCTGCCTAATACTTGACAAGGGAGAGGACTTTAAAATATTGAAAATCAATTGATTATACTATTTCAAAACAGTATTTTATAACAAATACTTAACACATCAAATAAGTTTTAATCCAAATAAAATTTTGAAATATGCCACAATATGCGGTCATAGATTTGGGTACAAATGGGTTTAGATTGCAAATTGCCGAACCTACTGAGGGGGGGGAACTTCAATTTGTGTATAAAGAAGGGGTCGAATTTAAAATGATGGCAGAAAATATTGAGCGCATTGGCGATAATTCGTTTGCGCAAGGTTTGGCTATCATGCGACACTTTGCCACCGTTTTGGCAGCCCACCCTATCGAAAAATTTTTGGCGATGGGTACGGCAGGGCTACGGCTTGCGGCGAATGGCATGGAATTTATCGAAACGGTGAAGCGCGAAACGGGTATTGAGATTGAACTCATTTCGGGCGACCGCGAGGCTGAACTCATTTATAAAGGTATGCTTTGCAGCCTTCCCGCGCCTTTGCTCGAACAGCCGATTTTGATGGTGGACATCGGCGGCGGCAGCGTAGAGTTTATCATCGGGACGGGGCGCGAATTGCTTTGGGCGCAAAGTTTTAATGTGGGGGTGGCAGTTTTGTGGCACAATTTCCAACAACATGACCCCCTTACGGAGGGGGATATTGTGGGCATACAATCATTTTTGAAACAAACTTTACAACCACTTTTTGAAGCGATGCGTTTTTATTGCCCTGCATCGTGGGCGGTGGCATCTGGCACTACAGACGAATTTGTACGGATTTTGCTCAACGGTGTGCCGCAGCCTCCACACTATCCTATGCCAACGAATGTTTTTTACGATTTTTATAATGATTTGATAATCAAACAAGTAGATGAATTAAAAACGACTAAAATGCACCCTTCTAAAATCGAAATGTTGGGCGTAACCTTGGTTTTGACTGATTTTATTGCCGAACTTTTTGTGGGAAGTCCATTTATTCATATCTCAAAATATTCGATGAAACAAGGCATTTTGCAAGAGTTAGCATTTAACGCATAATTTTTTTTCTACATTTTTTATATACAAAAAAAATATACTATAAAATAGTAACCTTGCCTTGAAGATTACTATTTTATGGTATATTAAAATTAGTTTTATACAGCAACTATTAAGGATTTTAAGCACCTGCGGTTACTTGCCACCAATCGGAAAAATTCAAATATTTTTGTGCAAGTCTTTGAATATCAGCAACTGAAATAGTTTGAATATTTGCAATCAATTCATCAAATTTACTGAGGGGTAAATTTTGGGTTGCTAATCTTTCAATTGTGCCTGACACCGAAATAGGTCCGTCAATCACATTTAATAAATTGCCTAATAAATAATTTTTGACCAATTGCAACTCTCTTTCGGGCATCAGCTCCTGGCGCAGCCGCTCCAATTCGTAGCGAATTTCGGTTAGGGTAGGTGCTACCACTTCGCGCCCTACATCTGCCGAAATGAACATCCAACCATCGTGGTGCATCAAATCAATAGAAGAATAAATACCATACGTAAATCCTTTATCCTCACGAATATTCGACATCAAACGCGAGCCAAAATAGCCCCCCAAAGCCGTATTGAGGACATACATGCCTGCAAAATCTTCGTGCAAGCGCGTAAAGAGTTTGCGCCCGATATACACCGAAGTTTGCAATATTTCGGGATTAGGATTTTTTACGTGTGCTTCTTCGGGGGTGGTGTGGTGATTACTGAGGGGGGTATTCCATCGTATTTTTTTAGTTTGATGCTTTCCAAGATATTGATTTAGAAGGTTTAATGTATGTTGATTAGTGTCACCTGCAATAAAAATCATACAATTATCTGCTGTCAAATGCTCGGTATGAAATTGGAATAAATCTTCACGTGTAAGGGCTGCATAATCCGCAATTTGAGTGTTATAGCCGTAGGGGTGATTTTCTGTAAAAATCAGTTGAGAAATTTTGCGATATGCAAGTGTATCATTTTCATGTAAATCTACATTCAATTTTTGAATATTATTATCTACAAAAGTTTTTAGTTCTTGTTCGGGATAAGTCGGGTTCAATATCATTTCGGCGATAAGTGCGAGCAACGGCTCAAAATGCTTGCTCAAACAATGCAAAGTTAGTCCCGAAGTATCCAAAGAATGAGGGAAAGTGAGCGAACCTGCATAAAAATCTAAGATTTCGGCGATTTGCGCACTCGTATAGTTGGGCGTTCCTTCGCGGGTAAGGCGGAGGGCGGCGCGCGCAACCGCGCGTTTATGTTCGTCAGGTCGCCCTGCCTTCGGAAACGTAATACTCAATTTCAAAATAGGTTGCGTCCCTAAGCGCGTTTCATAAACGGGAATCCCGTTATCGAGTGCCGTTACTGAGGGGGGGGGCAATGTAAGCGAAGTGACCGTCTGCGTAATGGGTGCAATTTTGCGATTTAATTTTGCCGTTTTCAATTTTATTTTATAATTTTATTTTTATTTAAAAAATTAAAATTCAATGAGTTGAGTAATAAAAAAATGGTCAATGGAACAAAAACGATATGAAATCTATCTGCTTGCCCAAAAGACAAGGTACTCAAACAAATGATTGCCCAAACAACAATAAACAATGGCAACCAAATTTTTAAAGTCTTATATCTTTTCCACAAGATAATCGGGAACAAAAATAAAGCAGAAAAAGAATACAAGATATTTTGAGGGGTAGATATAATGAAAAATATTTTTAAGTTGAATGAACTCAAATTTTTAGGCATATATTTTTTTGCCATTCCATAGGTATAAGCATTGCCATATAAACTGTTGGAAATCAAGCCTCTACAAAAAGTAAAAAGTGACCAAAACGGTTTTTGCGTAATCGTTTTGAATAAATATTGTTGAAAATACTTTGCTTGCACAGCACAATCAGGACAATTCGGACCATGCCGATATGTAGAGTCGGGGTTGTCATTGCTTGACGCAGAAACATAATGATTGCGTGTAGTGCGCAAATTTTGGGTTACTTCTCGTGCGGCTGCCACACTTTTGACCGAATCAATGGCATCTACATACGTTGAAAAATAAAGATATGAAACGGCATCACCAATATAACTTATTTTATATTCTCCAAATCTTCTATTCATATTCCAACTTTGTACGCCAACGGTGCAGTAAATAGCAAAGGCTAAAAATGCCCAATTTTGCCAATTTACTTTGTTTTTCCATAAAAAATACACTAAAACGGCTAAAAATGGAAAAAATAAAGGCGATAAACTTGGGCGTACAATGATAGAAAAACTCAAGGTAGCGAAAGCTATGACTAAATTTGTCCAATTTTTAGTAAATACATATTTTACATAAAAATATAACATCAAAGTTAGTGTAAAGGTATAAAGTGTTTCAGTATATTGAATGTTATTATAAATGATATTGCTGACATTGACGTAAAAAAAAGTAGCCCCAAAAAAAGAGAGGTGCGGATTAAAAATAAATTTTAAAGATTTATATAATAAAAAACCTGTACTTAACCAAAGCCCCAAAGCTGTTATCCGAAAATAGACCCGATAAATTATTTCGTTATCTGTAAAGAGTTTAGGCAGCCCTAATAACAAGGGAAAACCCATCGGGCGAGTAGGGTGAGCAGTAAAATGTTGCTTGTATAATAGGTCAACGGCTTCTTCATACGTCCAAGCATCGGAGTCGGGTTCGACTATAAAATGCCATAAATCAAGCCCTGCAAATGTTAAAAGATATACAATACTTGCAATAAATATTAAACTTATAAACGGATATTTTACAATCAAATAATCAATTTTTTGCTTCATACATTTATTTACTATACACTTAAAAATATGATTAAGTTTTATTTTTGCAACAAAGTTAAGCATATCACGCTTTTTGACGGTAGGCAGTAAGATAATTGTGAAAACTATTGATGCAAAAAAAATGGGTGTCGTTTGTAAAGCTGCTTTTTTAGGTAAAATATTTTTTTTTAATATACTTTGATTCGCAAAATACCCCCCTCAGTAATACCTTACTGAGGGGGGTATTTAAATTTTTATCGAAGTCTTCGCTTATAGCGAAGACTTCGATAAAATAAAATTTTTTTGAAAATTATTTAGGAACAGTATATATTGTTTCTAAATCAATATCAAATTATTAATTTATTTAACTTTATTAAAACCTTCGCTTAAAGCGAAGATTTCGATTGATGATTATTTTATTGGAACGTTTATTTTAGTTCACTTACTTAACAGGATATTTGCGTCAAAATTATTTTAAGAAATTTCGAGCATTTTATTTTCTATATGTATTTATCTATTTCTCAATGAAATAGGAGGGCATTTTAAATCCCCGAAATAATACAACACCCCTACTCCGAAGAAAGTGTACATGTCCCACGTGCGACTATTGCCGCGCTGCCGCCCTGCTTGACCAAGTTTTACGCCTTCGGCATTAGGGAGTGAGCGGTCAGAAAGAGCCACCGCCGTAGCCCCTCGCGCATTGAAAAGGTCGCGCATATTGGGGTAAACGGTGCTTACATCGTCTAAATAGTCGGTAAATAAACGGCGCGAACTCAACTCCAAATTGATGCTCAACACCTCTGTTAAGCTCCATTTTAGCCCCACGCCATACGCCAAAGCCCCTTGCACCGAGTAGTATTCTTCGCCTTTAAACTGTCCTTCTGTACCCAAACCGCGCAAAGCGACCCATTTATCATTGTAGAATGCTTTTGGGTTGAAATAAAAAACATTAATGCCACCGAATACATACGGGGAAAAATATTGATTTTTAGAACCATGTATGAAGGGCAAAAAATTAAATTCAAATTGCATGATGCCGTCTGCAATGGGCGATTTGAAGCTAAGGTTGCGTTGTTTTTCAAATGGGTTTTTGGAGTTTGCGTCATCGGCTTGCAAAGTGCCATAGTTTAGCCCCATTTTCATACAAAGCCTATCGTTGAAGTTAAAACGCCCAATTAAGCCCCCTGCAATGCCCGGGTGCGTCAACTCAAAGCTGGTATTGAGGTCGCCAAAATAGTGCGATACACCTGCCCACGCGCCCAACTCCCACCCGCGTTGTGCAATAGCTTTTTGTGAAAAAGTGGCGATGAATAGCAAAAAACAAGATAGCCATAAGTTTTTCGCAAATTTGAATAGTTTATTGACGACCATTTTTATTTTTTGGTTTTAAAAGAATTTGCGTTGCTGCGTTTTGGTTATTTAATGATTGAATAGATTTTTTTAATAAAATACTACTTAAAACGTTGTGCCAATCTTAATTCGTATATCGTTAAGCGACCTTAAATTGGGTAAAAATAATAGTAAAAAAAAAACTATCCAAAAAAAACATATATCTGAAATATAGATTTTTTATAGTATAAAAATCAATTTATTTCAAATAATAATTTTTTGGATAGTTTTGTATTATCAAATAGCAGCGAACCTTTACGATTGGTGCGTGCTTATTTTCAGCGATTTAGTCTTCCACTTCCACTTCATTCATCAATTTGCGCAAAAGCACCTCGACATCGGCTTCTTCTTGCTGAATGGTTTGGACATCTTTGAGGCATTTTGCGGCTTCTTGAAGTTTGCCTTGTGCTTTAAGCACCTGCGCGAATAACTTGAAAGTATGGCGGCGCAAGCTAAAATTAGGGTCGCTTGACGCAAACTCTCGTTTGACGACAAAGCGCAATTCATTGAAAGCATTGTCCCAATCGCCCAATTTTATGAAAGCCTCCCCTTTTGCTCGTTTTGCCATCCAATAGATAGGCTGCAAAGGTACTGCATTTTCGTGTGTAGCCGTAAAATCGAGAATAGCCCCCTGCAAATCTTTTTCGGAAAGTCGCACGTGAGCGCGTCCCCAAAATGCTTGTGGCGTTGCGAAACATTCGATGCTCGTAGAAAATGCTTGCTCTGCCTCTTGAAAACGCTCCAAACGCAAGCAAACCCAACCGCGACACAAGTAAGCACGTGCATTTTTTTGGTATTTAGCAATCGCCTCGTCAATGGCTTGGAGTGCTTCCATCTCCTTTCCTTCTTCTTTCATCAAAGCATGACCCTTACGAAAAGCCGTTACTGCGGTCTTTTCGCTCGAAGGCTCTATCACAAACGAATGTAACAATTTGTTTTCTTGCGAAGAAACCCAAAATTCTAATTTTCCTGCAATGGCAAATTCGGCTGCATTTTGAAGCGCGCCGAGCGAGTTGCGCCAGGTACGTTCAGGTAAAGTTAAGATTTGGCGAGGCATCAAGATAGAGGCGCGGGCTTCCGAAAACAACTCAGAAGCAAACACTTCTTCGCGGAAAAAAGTATCATTGCGATAAAGGTTTTCGATGCGTTGACGGAGTTGACGCAACATTGTTTCGTAAGTGCGAGGCGAACCAAAATCAAGGTTGCCTTTAATCGTTACTTTGAACATGGCTAATGCTGTCTTTTAAAAATGCTTTATATTTAATGTTCTCGGATATTTTTGGGAGTTTTTACAAATAAGGAGGAATAGTAATGTGCCTTTTGTATTTGAAAACTCTATATATTTTTAAATTTAATTTTTTACTATTTGAGCGACAAAAAACCTTAAAACGATGAGGCATTTTAACGTTCATCGTTTTTGTGAAATGTATGTTAAATACAATATCAACACACATCGTTTTAAGCCCTTTTTTTGAGCGTCAAAATTTGACTTCCCCACACTACTGAGGGGGTGGCAAATGACTGACAGCATCAAGCAAGAGTCAGTAGTGCGACAGTATAATCTCTTTCTTTTTTTTTATGGTTCTTCTCGCAGGAAGTTAGGAGTTGAATGTTAATAAAAAGTTTAACTTATCATCTCATTTAGGCACGCAGCGAATAGACCTCGCGACGAAAATTGTGCCTTTGTTAGTTATCGTAGTTTACAAAAAACTTTAATGGAATTAGAATAGAGAAGACGCTAATCAGAATTACGCCACAAAGTTAAGTTTAGTTTATAGAAAAATCAAGTAAATCATTGAAAATTATTTATTTATAATGACTTATTTTTGTTTTATATATATATTTTAAATCAATAACAATAAACTAACAACTCCCTTTTTCGCCTGCTTCATCTATTTTTAGGGCTATTGGGTTAAGAAGAAATTATATTTTATCGTAAACTTTCTTTTTTTCCATATAAAATTTGGTTATTTAGTGTAAAATCCACACTTACCGTTTTTTATTTTGTGCAAACCTGAGCAAATGGTACTTTCGCAAAAAAAGTAGCGAGGAAAAAAACATATTATATATTTTATACTTTTGTAGGGACTAAAAAAATAAAAATTTGGGTAAGATTTTCATAAAAAATGGAAGTATTTAAACCTATTTACGGCAAAGTTGTTACCTTTGTATAGATTTATTCTAAATAAAAAAAATTAAAAAAGGAAATATCGAAATGGAAGCAGTAACAACGCCCATCATGCTCTATACCGAGCAAACGCCCAATCCAGAGAGTTTGAAGTTTGTAACCAACCGAATGTTGTATCGTGGCACAGCCGACTTCAAAGACGAACAAACAGCTGCCGAATGGTCGCCCTTAGCTACCGAACTTTTCAAAATGCCTTATGTAAAAGGTGTTTATGTATGTAATAATTTTGTAACGGTTTCAAAAGAATTTAACTACGAGTGGTCTGATATTATGCTCGAAATCAAGGCGTTTATCAAAGGCTATGTAGCAGAAGGTGGCGAAATTATCCGCGAAGGTTTCGCCGAAGCCATGGCAAAACAAGAAGCAGCACGCCCCGAATATCAAGGAGATAACGCCGATTTAGTCGCTCGCATTAAAGATTTAATTGATACTTATGTCAAACCTGCCGTAGAGATGGACGGTGGCAATATCGAATTTAGGTCTTTTGATAAGGGTGTTGTCACTGTATTGTTACAAGGCTCTTGTAGTGGCTGCCCTTCTTCGACTGTAACGCTCAAATCAGGTATTGAAGGTATGTTGACACGCATGATTCCCGAAGTTCGAGAAGTAGTAGCTGAAATGGGATAATAGTTAAAAGTTTTTCTTAGCCGTATATACTAAAAGTTGGTCAAAAACATGGAGTTTTTGACCAACTTTCAGTAGTGGGGGAATGAAACAACGTTAGTAAAATTTTAAAAAATTTTCTAATGTGTGTTGTCAACTTATGGCATTTTCGCAATTCAAAACAGATTGAATATAAAAAAAATGTATATTTAATTATTTTTATACATTGGGCTACTTCCTACGCCCAATTTATTGAGGAAATGCGTCAAAGATACCCGCAAAACGCCCAAACCATATTTGGAAGAGCGAACAAAGTTGATACTTGATGCTTCTTCAAAATATTTGGTAGGGCAAGTTACCTCTGCTATATCAAAACCCGCATAAATAATTTGCGACAACATTTCGTTATCAAACACAAAGTCATCGGAGTTTTGGTTGAAATTGATGCCTTGCAACACCTCTCGGCTAAATGCCCGATAACCCGTATGATATTCAGAAAGTTTGTAATTGACTAACAAATTTTGGGTCATCGTCAAAAAGCGGTTAGCAACGTATTTATAAAGCGGCATACCCCCTTTAAGCGCGCCTTTTCCCAAAATACGCGAAGCCAACACTACGGGATATAGCCCTTCCCCAATGATATTGACCATAGTAGGTATGAGTTTGGGCGTATATTGGTAGTCGGGGTGAACCATGATGACAATATCCCCCCCCAATTCGAGTGCTTTGTTATACAATGATTTCTGATTGCCGCCATACCCTTTGTTTTTTTCGTGGGTAATGACGTGGCGAATCCCCAACTGTTTGGCTAACGCCGAAGTATTGTCGCGGCTTGCATCATCGCACAAAATAACCTCATCAACCAAATCCATCGGGACTTCGCGGTAGGTTTGTTCGAGGGTTTTAGAAGCATTGTAAGCAGGCATTACAACAATGACTTTCTTTCCTTTATACATTGAAATAAATTTAATTTTTCTAAAAAAAGTTCAGAGCGATAGCGTTTTGACAATTAGCAATACTTCTGAAAATGAAAGGAGGTGCTTGGTCTCGTATTCCGTTGAAAAAAGTTATTTTTTTAATGCGATATTTTGAGCATTTTCGCACTTTACAACGATAAGGTATGAAAATAGGGTATCAAAACCTCTGTTTAAAACAGAGGCTTTGACGACAAATTCCTACTCAGTGGTTTCGCTTGCGGCAGGGGTTTCGGTTTCTTGTAGCAAATTGCGGCTATACAAGAAATTAAACCATTTAATCAATTTTTTAATATCAGAAACATGAACGCGGTCGCGGTCGTAGTCGGGCAACACATTTGCCATAAAATCGCGCAAGGTAGGCGTATCGGCTTTTTCAGACGGTAGTATTTCGCCTGCGTCCGCTTTTGCTTTAAGCGTAGTGAGTACGTTACTGAGGGGGGTCGCCCCGTTGTTATCCGTATAAATAGAAATGACTTCTAAGGCAGAGTAGTTAGTAGCACGAGAAGCGACAAATTGACGTTTTTGTGTATCAAAATCTTCGATAATTAAACCATCTTTGCGAGCGGCTACCATTTTGTAGATGCCCGACATACCCGAAACGGTAATAAATTCTTTAACGTTTACCATATTTTTATTGACCTAATAAAAAATAATTCAAATGAGTAAAATATAAAAGTTATTTTTTAAAACGCCGCAAAATTACGATAAAGTAATGGATTTCAGTTTATTTTTAGAGGCGAAAAATCTTATTTTTGCTTTAAAAAGATAGTTTACGTTTATAGGTTCGGGGGGATAACTGCCCGAAAATGTCCATTCAGTTGCGCTCTCTCGCGTAGGCGTTCCATTTCTCTGACCGTAGGCAAAATGTTTTCGAGATGGTCGAGCATATAATTTTGGCGTTCATGTTCGTCAGCCAAGCACAAAAACTCATATTCTTGGTCAATCGTAAACCCTACATGATGCCCAAATTCTAAGGTTTGAAAATCGCTTACGTATTCGGGTAATCGCTTCTGAATGTGTATGATTTGGAACATTTCGCGTATATATTGCAAAATTTGGCTTTGCGTCATAAAATCGCCGTTCTCTTCGAGGAGTTCGCGGGGCGCGACCGTAGCACCCGAATACATTTTGTTAGGTAAAGTTTTATGCCATTCTTGTATTTCAAAAGTACCGATGCCTTGTGTTCGTATGTCCATTTCACCATTCGGATACGTCTTTTCGATACTTAAAAGGCGCATTTCAGTACCAATATTCATCAAATTACCATTTATTACAGGAGGAATACCAAAGGTTTTTTGCCCCCTCGAACGGTCGCAATCTTTTACAAGTTGCTGATAACGTGGCTCAAAAATATGAAGATTCAATTTTTCGTGTGGAAAAACCACTAAATTGAGCGGAAAAAGCGGAATAATTTTCATAATCTAAATCTTTCTTCTAAACGATAACAAAGTCAAAAAAATAACAAAAAAGAGAAAACAAGGACACTTATGAAAGGTTGTACTGAGGGGGTGCGATTTTAGAACAAAATTACTAATTTTTTCAAAAACACGTCTATACTTTTTACCACAATATTTCTTGTTAGATAAAATAAATTAACTTTACTTGTTCAATAAGCCGAAAGAACATTGTTAATTAAATTATTACCCTACTTTTCAATCCACGTTAGGAAAACTTTTAAAGTTCCCTAACGTGTGCTATCAACCTTTCAATTTCGGTTTTATAAATAAAGGTAAATATATATTATATCACCTTTTAAAGGTAAAATATAATTTGTATTTGGTTTTATGCCAAAAACAAAATTATCTTTACCACTTAAAAGTAAATAAATAATTTACAAATTTAATATTTTTGCTAAACTACCTAACCGTTTAGAAAAAGCACCGCATAAATTTTAAATAAAAAATAATTTATATTTTTATACTTAAAACATTGATTATCAAGCTAATTGAACTATATTTTTAAAAGTAGTACTTATACCTCCAACTTCATCTATTTTTAAGCCACTTAAATTTTGAAAGTTTTTATATACAGTCCTTAGCACAATTTTAATTAACTTTATTTTTATAAAAACAAAATTAAATTTTGTTAAAAGCATTACAAATGTTTATTTCCAAATAAAATTTGTTTAATCAAAATAAAAGTATCAAAAACAAATAAATTATAAAATATCGTTATATATAAAATTTAATTCAGAAATATTATTTTAATTATTAAACCTTTTATTTTAATAAAATTTAACTTTATGAGATTAAACACTATACGCTTAGGTTTGATGCTTTGTGCGTTGCTGATAAGCAGTATGCTATTGGCACAAAAAACCATTACGGGTTTGGTGAAAGATGCCGAGTACAATGAACCCTTAGTAGGGGTGGCAGTCATTGTAACAGGCACGACCCAAAAAGTATTGACTGATGTTAATGGTCGTTATAGCATCGAAGCACCTGCGAAAGCCATATCTTTGACGCTTTCTTTTCCCGGTTATTCGAGTCAAGTCGTACCTAT
>JACCEC011990591.1_pt1 | contig 20810 bp, 7 predicted proteins | sample 7450121 | NCBI WGS metagenome assembly JACCEC01 (sample SAMN15323455, study PRJNA562643) | freshwater metagenome | isolation source: river surface water | place: USA:Blue River Watershed | collected 2017-08-18 | reverse complement strand
GTCCAAAACGTGCATCAACCGCAAGCCCAGCAATAGTCAGTGTATCGACATACTCAAAATAGCCTCGGCTTGAAATAGCAATAATGTCACTCGACACAAAAGGTGTTGTCGGAGTAAAGGTCACTGTAGTTCCAGCAAGTGAGTAATCAATGCCTGGTCGTTGCAATACACCATTGACTGACACGCTTATCGAGTAAATGCCATTGACGCCAAACAGACCAACACGATTGCCCGACGAATCGGTATCATCTTCTACATCATAGGTTGATGCAGTATAAGGAGCCTGTACAGTATTGTAGCGAGAAATTTCAATCTCTGCGCCAGCAGCAGGTTCTGTAACAAATGTTACATTGTTGAACCCAACATCTACTGTGTAGTCGGTGGTCAATGTTTGCAATGCACCGTCAATGGTAACACGTAATTGATACTGGTTGGAAACTTGAATTGTGTCCCCAATATAGTATGTCTGCGTTGAACCATCCGAAATGGTCTTGATAAATTGATCTTCCCAGTCAACTCGTCCATAGGCGTAAACTTTGTTTGCACCCGGGGCGCCAATATATGCCCAACGCTCATCAGTACTCATTGCCACACTGTAACCAAATTCACCGTTGGTATCTAAGTCTTCGGGTAAAATCAGTTGCCACTGAGCATAAGGGTTGTCACCTGCTTGGCCAGCAATAGGATCTCTGTAAATTACACAAGCATATCCTACTCCAGGTTCACTACTGGCTCCTAGACTGCGACTTGCACCAGCAAGCGCCCAGGTTTGATTTCCAAAGTCTACAGCATTACCGTAACCCAGGGCACCCTCAACGTCTAATTTTAAGATAGCATCTTCATTGCCTGCTGGGCTTACTGGTTGATAAGTTTCTTGGTAGTTCTTGACATAAACGTACACCCCACCTTGACCGTTTAGATAGTTAGGGCTACCAATCAGTACAGCCAATCGATTCTTCGCTTGCGACACTGATGTGCCAAACTCTTCGTCAACTTCAGCAATGATAGGCGCAAGCTCGCTGACCTCTGCAAAGGGGTTTTGCTTCTCAAGCACAGCCCAACGATTATTGCCGTTGTTGTCAACCCAAACTTTGTTACCAGTGGTAATGTCATTGGCGTAAGACAAATTAATGATGTCGCTAGGTTGAGCCACACGTTGGCTTTGCAGGGTGAACCCGATACCTGTACCTTCAATCACTGTACGGCCAGCAATAAAGGAGTAAGCGATTATTACAGTGTTGATATCGGGGACCGACAACACTTCGTAGACACCATCCAATGTGGGATCAAGATAACGAATAATAATTTGATCGCCCACAGACAAGCTGTGAGTCTTAGTGAAGCGCACAATGCTGGTACCGTTGAGATTGTCACAAACGTGGTTAATATAACCAGGAATTTGCACACAACGATAAACGTTCCAGTCATAGTTGTTGACTTTAGCAACCCAGATGCTAGCTCCTACTTTAACATCTGTTAAATCGGCTTCAATGGCTGCTTCGTCAAATAATGTAAATGCTGTGATGTCAATGTCATTGAGATTAACATATCCTGCTGACGGAAGTGCAGTATCAGTGATAGTGACTTCTGTTGTAGGCAGGAAGTCTGGACTTGTTAGCTTGTAGCTTTGTCGCCATACATCTGAAAGCAGTATCTGTTGGTCAGCAAGGCTCTCTTGCTGCGGAAGTACGACTTGAATCAAGCTAGGATTACTGTTTAACAGCGCACGATTGAGTCGCAACTCAACAAAACTACGGTTAGCATTAGCACCGTAAACAGCACGTTGAACCGCCCAGTTTTCGTAAATGTTATAATCCGCAGCTTCTTTGCCAAGGTTAGCACGACTCAACAATTCTGCTGCTTGAATTGTACCTTTGGTCTTCAAGAACTGCTGATACACGTTGACTTGGCTAACATCGTCAAGATTCAACGCGGCCATGTACTGACGCGGACGGAAACCAATCAAGCCGTAACTTAGCAGGTCTTGATCAGCTTCTAGGTTTGCTGCGTTTACGCTGTAGGTCTGCTGTAACTGATTAGCCTTGTTGGCAATGTTTGGTAGCAAGCCCTTTTCAATTTGTTCGTAGTCGCTCTTGACCCAATCGTTGAAATCAAATGTCGGCTTAGGATCTACAATGGTCTGTGCTGACCAGTACTGATCTTTGTACTTGACAACTTGACCTTTGGTATACTTCTTGAGTCCAGTCCATTCTTCAACGTTGTTTTGGTTGAGAATAAAGCCCTGTGCGTCCACGGTGCCGTTCCACTCAGTGGAGTTAACCGCAACAAGATTCAGTCGGCTTTGACGAGCGCCTGTAATGGGCTCGTAGATAAGATCGCCAAACACACTCTTGTTGTTCAGCACAATCATGTGTTCGTAATTAGTGAAGCGAATATCCGCAAAGCTCAAGCTTTCATCTGTGAGCGGTTGCAGAGTCAATGTGTTTTCTAAACGAACAATGTTTAGATTTCTTGTATCAAGCTCGCGCTTGTTTTGATTCAACAGCACATTTTCGCTAGTTTGAGTAACAATGCTGTCAGCGATTGCACCCGGCTTGGTAATGTTCAGCTTGGTTGACAATGGGTTCAAGTTGATCAAGCTGTTGACTTCCCAACCTTGTTGAGTCCAATACAAGAACTCCTGGGCCATTTGATTCCAGTCCAAGATGAAACTGTTGTATCGATCTTCGAATACAAGACCTTGACGTTCTAAAAGCTTGCCGTAGCTCAACAAGAAATCACAAACGCTGGTTGGGTTAGTGAATACAAATCCATAAGGCACCTGAGCCACTGTGTCTGTGTACTGTGTCGGAACTTTAACTGCCACGTCGCCCACAGTAATGGTCTGAAGACGACCAATGCCTTGACTTACCAGTATGTCAAAGTAAGGTTGTGTTGTTGAGTAACCGTAGACAGCATAGCCGCCTTCAACTATTTGAACCACCACAGAACTATAGACCAGTCGATCAAACGGCTGGTTCTTGTACAACAGCAAGTCGTAGCTTTCGTCTGGGATCAACAGTGTCGAGTTCAAACTATTGGGGCTTGATTTTTCAGTGTAGATCTTGATATACTGCTTGTCTGAGAAACTAGCCATGCGGTAGCATAGGCGAACGTCAAGGTTCGCCAAGTCAGCTTGCAGATTAGTTGTAGAACTTAGTCCTAACTGCTGATTGTAGTCAACAATCCAGTTAATAAAGCTAGCTTTGCTTACTCCATCGCCGTAAACTTCAATGCCATTGGCGTCTAGTCGATAACGATTGTTGTAGAGGTATTGACCAAATTCATCGTTGTAACGATACAAATCACGGTCAGCAAACAAGCTGTAGAATTTTGCAGGGCGTGTCAATGCCAACAAACGCATAACAGCAAATGGATATGCACTACTATTCCACCAGCTTGCTTCTACTGGACCGCCATCGCCGGCGCTCCAGCTACGTTGCCATTGTTGGTCGTCGTAGTTTCCTACAACTGAATCAAATGGACTTAGCAAGTTTCCTTCAGAATCAACAGGAATTACTTTGCTGAGTCCAGGGCGAGCGTACTGTGGCAAAATATAAGATGCAACAGGATCGCGAACCAAACCTAATTCCAAGTCGTCCCACAACACCAAGTTAGCATTGGTATATGGCGCTGAACCGTAGGTGCTGGTCCACCAAGTTGGCGGCACGGTGAATCCCAGCATTTCCCAAGGAGTTCGGCTTGGATCTTCAGTGTCGTAAAAATATCTATAGATACCGCGCCATGCTCCTAGTAAATTATCGCCTGTTAGCTTGTTGGTTGCATTGCTGTAGTTCCACGTGAACTCATTGCTAGGAATATAATTTTGAGCATTGTAGTCGAGCTTGTTCCAGCCAACATAGCTCAAAAAGTCCACAGACAAAATGTCATTGATTTCGCTGTAGCTGTAGCCAGTGTCACGGAATTGCCCAGGCAGCACATCAATTACAGACAACGGAACTGGGTTGCCGTCTAGCTTGATGTTGCTGTAGATACGCTTTTCAAATTCCAACAGAACTTGATCTCGAATGTCACCAAACACTGGGGTTTGGCTTCCGTCGTGTCCAACAATGACTTCCGCAGTGCCTGAGCTAGTTGTAACTGTGGTTATTTCGGGTTTCCAGGCAGGATACAATCCAAGCTTGGTCGGAGTGTTTGGCACAAAGCTGCCGTAAGTTGCTGAGAACTCTTGGATAGTAATCTTGTCACCAACTGCAAGGCTAGTTGTGATTGTGATTCGAGGACCATCGGTGGCTACTATGTAGTCAAAGCCACGAACCAATAGTTCATTGTTTTTGTAAACCAGCAAGCCAAGATAGTTCGCTGAACTAAAGTTGTAAACTTGTACAGTGTCAAACACATTGGTAGAGATCAAACTAACAGTATAAGTGTTTTCAATAAACACTGATCCTGTTGGGATCATGTCACTCCAGTAGAAAGGATTGTTCTCTACTCGTCCAGCAGTGATGTTAGCCAATGCTTCAGTCAACAGTTCGCCTGCTGTCTGGAAGTTGATCTCAAGTCGAGTAACTTCTTGAAGCAACAAGTTTTTAAACTTGGTATACTCACGACTGTTGTACTGCAAAGCCCCAAAGATGTTGTATTCTCGGCTGCGGTTGAAATAGCCAGCCAGAGTCAACGGAGCACTTTGTTGTAGAATAATTAGACCATACGGACCAATGTTGCCTAGGTCTCGTGTGTTGTTTGCGCCGTTGACTGGGCCCACCAAGTCTGTTAGGTTTTCGCAGATGCTTTCATAGTGTGTTCGAATTGTACCCAAAGTAAAGCTGTCGCTGTTACCGTTCAACGGATTCTTTTCAAGGTTAATAGGAACCTGATAAAACGCCACACGACTTGTTTGTGTACTCAAGGCCAAGACTTCAACTACGTCGCCAATTGCGTAAGTGTTATCTAGAACAATAGTTGTAGAGTCGTCGGTAGTAGTCACTGTGTAGCTGCCCGGATCTCTAAAATCAGAGCCAACATAAACTTTGATTGCTGGAACTATTTCAGCCAAGTTTGCAGACAATGGGGCCTCTGCTTTGATATCAAGTTTGAGAGCTTCGCCAGTGTAGGTAAACTTAAACTGTTGGCGAATTTCAGTGTCAGTGATTGCGTCTACCCAACCAATTAATCGAACAAATGTAGTACGGTCTGCATATTCTCTTACAAATCCTGAGCTAATAGGTTCAGTGGTAGAAACGTTGTCGCGAACGTATAGGAACGTATCTTTGTACAAATTGTTTTCAAATACAATATCACCAACGTTGTTGAGGTTGAGATATTGCAATGGGAATTGCAAGATAGGATCCAGTATGTTTGTGTCGCCAATTGCATAACTGAACAATTTGCTGCCAACAAAAGTCGACGAAGGGTACTTAACAAGATTGCTGAAGCTCACGCCGTCTGCATCATACACATTGAACAACGGTGCTTGTTGCACTGATTGTTTGTTTTGTGCCCTGATCCAATCGGCACCGTCGTACCAGAATGTAATACCTCTGAGGGTATCACCAGCTAGACAAACAGTGCTTTGGTCTACCAATACAATTCCGTCACTAGCCAACGTCAAGTTAATGATTGGCTGGTCAATCAACGGAGCCACTGAGTCCGGCTCAACAAAATTAACTACCCAAATTTTGTTGCGTACATCAGCGTCTTGATCCGCTGCAAAAATTACTCTACTACCGTTGACAAAATTGTAGCCGTCAACTTCGTAAGAAGTAGCGCCTTGTACATTAGAAAAAGCATCACTTTCAGCAAAGTCAATGATATCTACTGGTTGCTTGCCCTCTGTGCCCATGTTGAACAAGCGAAGGTCAGGACGGAATTCAATGATAGGGCGCTTGGCTCTAAAACTGTTGTCAATGACACTGACAGTATTATTGTATTCTGCTGTAGCGTTGATAACGTCAATGTGGAACCAACGCTTGCTGCTTGTCCATGCATTTAGATCTCGGCTAGCTCTACTAATTGTCAAATAGTCAAGGCTAGAATCATACTCTTCAGGAGTTATAAAGTTTGATACTGGCAACAGCTCAATGGCCGTACCAACTCCAGATACGTAGTATTCAACGTCATAATAACTGGCAGGCTCAACTGTGCCTAGGAACACTACTTTGAGTCCATTAGTGAAGGTTACACCATTGGGGCTTGTGTATGTTTTCTTGCCAAGAATTTCTTCAATAAACAGTGTTGAACTCTGAGACTGATCAATCAGTCTGATGCGACCAAAAATTTCTGGGTTACTGCCGTCTTGGTAGTATAAGGTATCTTGTACCGCGCTCAACAAAGGAATTTGACGGAAGATACCAGCATCATTTTTGTACCAGCTGGTACTAGCATAGACATTGCCGTAGCGAATGAAGAATTTTTCTAAGTTGTTAACGGGTTGTACACTGCTGAGCTGAATGTACTGAATTCCATTGCTAGTAACGTAATTAATTTGCCAGATACTGTAACGCTCGTCGACAGGCACTGGCGTTTCTTCTGCGTATAGCAACGAATCAAAGCTACCCGGTAGCCCGTTGTTTGCTGTTCCTTGTTGCAAAGGATCATAGGTTGTAATTCGTCTCCAGCCGCCTAGCACAAGATCTTCAACTGGCTGTTTGAATATCAATGTACGACCATTGAGTTCTGTAATGCCATCGATGCTGCCTTGGGTAGCAAGAAAGTCGGCAACAGATTTTCCGTTGATTTGATCAAACAACAGATCAGTGACCAAGTCAACGTTGTAAGGCGTTGTTGATCCGCCTACCCAGGCTAGGTCATAGTAAAACTGCTGTGCAGTTTTGGTAGGAACGTTGAATGTAATTGTACCAAGGTCTTCGCCGTTATTGGTTACGCCAAGTACATCGCGGCTGCTGATGTTAGGGGTAGCAGGAATTTTACCACTAACACCAGGGGCTGTTTGAATCCAAAAACCTGAACCAGTGCCAGACGCAGCGTCGACAATGTTGAACTGACCTTGCATGTTGCTTTGATTCGAAGCAGCATAGTACAACACATCTGGTGCGTTTTGCGGTACAACAAAAGTAACTTCGCCTTGCACAGCACCGTTGTTGGTCACACCATCACTGTAGATATTTGTCAATCCAGTGGTAGGCTGTGTCTTGATATAGAAGGGGAAAGGACCAGACAAAGCCAAACTAAAGGTATATGTGTTGCCACGCACAAGAGAGATAGTAGGATTCTCAGCTTGATTGATAACATAAGCTGCTGTGTTGTTGTTGGTAACACGATAGTTAATTGTTTGCTTTTGGTTTTGTGCTACTTGGAAAGTGTAGCTACCTCCGCGCACAAGATCAATGGTTGGGTTGTTGCCTTGGACCCCAGAGAAGTTATAGTAACTGCTGGTTCGTGTGACGTCAAAATTATAGGCCGCAGGAACTCCAGCAGCTTGAACTTCTACAGCATCAGGACCGTTTGGTAGCCAGAAATACTGACTGAAGTTGATGAATGGGTCCCAATCGATAAACGGATCCCAGGTATAATACTGGCTTTCAAACAGCCTGTCGGGGCGAGTTGCATTGCCACCTTGATAGGCAATGCTATCTAAAATACCAGGATAGGTAATAGCATCTTTAACAGTATTGGTATCTGGTACAAGACTGATAACACCTGCTTCTAACTGATAGTCAGCACGAACTTTGTTGGGTTCAACAACATACTTGTCGTTGGGGTTTACGCCAGGTCCTACTGTGCGTCCGATAAAGCCTTGAGTCTTTTTAAACTTAGGCTCTTGGACTAACTGATCCAGTGTTGCAGCCAGGAACTGCTTGTTTGTTTCAGTCTGAAAAATTTCAGGTAAAAAATCTACACTTCTAATTCTTGCCATTAAATTACCCCGCTACCAGGAGCTGTTCTTAAATTGGTTGAAGTCAATGCTTCAATCACGTCTATATTAGTTATGTCTGCTGCATTCACGAAGATTTCGTTAGGAGCAGATCTGATCTCATACAAGTCACCAAAACTCTTTTGTGGGTCCAAGGGAACCAACACAACAGAACTGATGATGGTACCCAGCTGACGATGCAAGTAAGCTGCCAGTTCTGAGAAGTAGAAGGTGTCACCAAAGTTCCACTTGTCGATACTGAAATACTTGTTCATCTCTGCGACCACGGAGCTCTTGATCTCGCTGGTACTAGCAGTGGAACCTTGAGCACGAATCACTTTGATTGTTGCTCGCAATTGCTGTGCTGCCTTGGCACCAAACAATGGCTTGAACACCACGCTGTTTAGTACCACGTTGTCTGACACCATTTTGTAATCTTGCAGTCCTTGATAGGCTGTGCTGAGTTCATCAATGGTGGGCACACTGGGTTCTGCTACTGTGCCAGTAGTGTCTTTGATCCAGTTTTGATAGGCCGTGTAATACGCCTGTGTAACCACATACAAGTCAATGATGTTAGTAGTACCTGGATCAATTCGAGTAGTCAGTGGGCTGTTGTGACGATACTGGAAGTACAAATCTTGACGTCCTGTTCGTGCAATCCACCCTGATTGCTGTGTCAATGTTCTTACACCATTGGTATTCACACTCAATAGCCAGAAGGTTCCTTGACTATAGGCATAAAAGATCTGGCCTGGGCTCCATTCTGTCTTGGCCAGCTCAATGTCATCGTAGGTAGCATAGTCAGAATTTACCACACCTTCTTCGACTAGCAGATATCGTTGCAAGTTGTCAAAGTCTACTGTCTGTTGCAAGAACACCAGCTTTTGATTTTGGTTAACACTAGGAGCAACGATTTCGCTAAAGAAATCTGGATTGTCAGGAACACCGTCGTTGTCACTGTCGCGGTAGCTAACAAGAACTTGGAAGTCATCAACATAGCCGTCACTCTCTACAGGCTGTCCAATGATGGTCATATAAACATCACCGGGCAGTGGACTTGTACTGTCAGGTTGTGTGTTCATTGCCAATACGTTGACAAAGTCTTTGATCACTGTGCCTGTGCGGCTGTCATAGACTAATTGGTTGTCGTAGAAGAAGAAACGTGTCTGCAACACAGAACCAAAATAGTACGCTAAACCACGGAAAGTCACAGTGTAGTTTTGATTTTCAACTACAAACTGAATCAACCAGCTGGCATCGAGCTCGCCAGGAACCTGCGTGCCAGCATTGTCTAAACTAAACGCTGCATCAGTGTCTAAATTCTGTTGCGGGATAAGGTACCACGAACCAATGGTTCCTGTTACAGTACCTAGCCAGTCGTAGCCAAGTCCAAAGTTACGGAATAGTTCAATTTGGTCGCCAATGTCTTGTTCCAGCGAAATAGGCAAGTCAGTGACAAACAGCGGAATCACTTCGCTGACCACAGCGCCAGTTGGCACAAAGTTGTTTAATGTGATCGGGCCCAGACCAGAGCTAAGATTACCAATGCCGTTGTTGTTGCCATTGCCTACGATGGCAGTAGGGCTAGCCCAGATCTCAGTGCGCTCATCAGGACGAGTAGGTGTGCCTGGCTGTAGTCTGTTGTTCTTGTCAAAGTAATAGTCCTGTCCGTTGATAGTAGGTGCTGTAAACTTGATCAAGCTACCTACTTGTACGTATTTGAAATTTGTGCCACTGTCGCTGCCTACAGGGATAGGAGAACCAGCAGCGTTTTTAAAGTAACCAGTGGTTTCGTTGGCCAATGTAGTGCTTTGATTCCAAGTGCTCAGTGCAGTAGAACCAGTGTTGATCTGCGGCCGCGGCTTGAAGTTAGCATAATAAAACTGCTTCATTGTGGCTTCAGTCAACTGCGGCTGAACTTGATTGGTCACAAAGTCAGCAATGTCATTGCGGTTGATCCAGCTGAACAAGATAGCCGGAAGAATGTTTTGTTCCCACAATGCTCCATCGCTGGAGAATGTGTTAGTACTAGAATACTTGCCTGTGTTATCCACCAAGTCCAAGTAACGGCTGGTGCCGATACTTGCACGGTTCAACGCTTTTGACTTGATGATAGAGTTGTAAGCAGTGAACGGGAAGATGTTGTAGTCTTCGCCGTTGACCATACGGTTTTGTGTGTAGTAGCGAGCAGGAGCACGTTGCTTGATAGCATCAATGCTTTCGCGTGCCTGTGCGTTGGTAACAGGTTGAGTAATACCACAAGTAAAAGTAATGGTCTGCAGGTTGCCATTGCGGTCAGTGTAACTGATCGGCAAACTGACGTTTTGCATTTCTTCAGGGTTGATGATATACTCTAAACCGTTGCTGGCTCGAGTGTAGCAACGGAAAATACCCACAGGAATTTCACTGAACACGCCATCGCCAAATACCAGTGTGATCTGGTCGTTGGTACGACTGGTTGTTGAATAGATAGGGCGCAGTGCCACTTGTTCTTCAGCAGCGGCTGTGTACACGCTTTCAACATAAGCCCACTCGCGAGCAATGTTGCCAATATTGTCAAGCTGGAACAACCAACGGTCTTCGTTGTTGACGCCTTCAACGTTGATGTTCACTGTACGGTTCGAAATACGTTCTGCAAGGTTGAAGTCTGTGTTTTGCAGTGTGCCTTGTTTGAACAAGAAGAAATAGCCAGTGTTGGCCGAATCAAAGCCCAGTTGATCGTTGCGGAACAAAATGTTGAATGGCTGGCTGGGACGTGGACTAGGTTCGTACACATAATCACGGTTTACAGAGGTAGAAGTCACTGCTTCAAACGGCATGTTGACACCGTCCACTGTGGCGCTGTAAGGAATCACAGGCAAGAAACCTGGCAGCAAGTTAATAGCGTATTCGTCGGTGCGAACGCCTAGAATAGTTTGGCGGTTGCCAGGACGCCCAATACGTTGGCTGTCTACCAATGCTGCATTGATAATGGCAGTGAATTGCTCTTGCCAGTCTGGATTGGTAGGATCTGCCCAGTTTACAGTAACGTTGCTTAGGTTGATACCATTGTAGTCCACAACGTTTTCTGTGGTTGTAACATTGAATACTTTGAGGTAGCCCTGGGCAGCAGTGTTACGCTTGGGTGTGTAGCTTACGAGGTTAGCAAGGCGCACAACTGAGTCACGACGTTCAGCAGTGTCTAGATAGTTTTCACGAGTGTTGAGGTCAGTACGGAATGCAAGGCTTTGTCCCATGAACGCAATGATGTCCAACAGCGCAATAAATTCGCTGGATTCAATGTAGTCATTGAACGTTTCGGGATAATACAAACGCAGATAATCAACAAAACTCTTGCGTAGAGTTTCAAAGTCGTAGCTTTGGAAGTCAGCTTCGCGATAGGTTTGATAGATCTGTTTCCAGTCTTCAACGCCAAATATAGCTGTTTGTCTAGTAGTCTTTGCCATTCGTGTATGCCTCGTTCTTTATTTATCGAGGCAAAAAACGGCTCAGTTATACATAGCTGGCCACACGTTGTTGTTGGTCAAAAAAGATAGCCAGGCGTTCGGCATTCTTGCTGGGGATGACCTGAATCTGTAATTCGATCAACAAGCCGTTTTCTTGAGGATAGCACTGAAGGTCAGACACAAATATTCTAGGGTCGCCGCCGGCTACACGTTGTATTTCGTTGATTACGTCTTGTTGTGTTTGCTGTGTTTGCGGTTCAAACACATAGTTCCAAATTGTGCTACCGTAACTGGGTCTTCCGGGTAATTCGCCCGGGCGTATGTTAAATGCATTCAACAGATCACGCTTGATCAACTCAAAGTCAGTGAGTGTGAACTTCTTGAATTGATTGATAGTGTTGAAGCCAATGTATACAGTCATGGTAATATTTATCCGGTGGTTCTACGTCCCAGCAAGCGAGAAATAAATTGAAGATTGCTGTCAATTGACGATACCAATATCAGTAATTCATTGACTCGTGCTTGCACAGATGCTATGAAGCTTGCTGACACTGGCACAGTTTGCTGGGCACGAACAATCAATGCATCTAGACTGCTTTTTAACACAACCAGGTCTTTTCGCAGTGCAATAAGTTGAGATTCTTTGGTAACACTATTGGTTGCACTAGGCGGCTGGGACAACACGGTCTGTACCAAACCGCTGAGAGACACAAACTGTGAACTCAATGTATCAAAATCTTTCAACAAGTCCGGGTTAACTGATTCAGCACCGTAGCTAATTTTTGGTACTTTTTCGTTGCCGACAATTTGATTTGCAGCAGAATTGATTGCCTGGCGTTCTACTGTGTGAGTATATCCACGACCCTGGGTTTGATTTTTCATTGCACCATTGGTGCGACTAGCAGAAAATTCCACAGCATAGGCTGCATCTCTAACAATGATTTGTGGTATTTGCCAATTGCTGGTTTGTCCACTGGGCAATGCGCCGTAGACTTTGATCGGCTGCAAAGAATTGGGGTTTTTGGTCCAGGTCACTGCCAGTGCTGTGTCAATTGCGGCCAACAACAGCAAGCCAGCTTGCTCTGCCGCAGGCATTGAATCAATGTTGATGCCTACTTCAGTTAGCTGTGTTAGAGCTGTGCTCATTAGAAATTGCTGTATTCTATCTTGTAGGTCTGAGCTTTGTAGCAATTGGGTCAGAGCTGTGATACCTTCTTTACCTGTCCAAACATTGTTCATGTTCAACACACTCAAGGTGCTGTACAAGTTAGTAGACAAGTATTTGCCGGCAGTACCTGGCTTGATATATCCGGCCTTTTCTAACTGTGACACAGTGAATGCATACTGCCCGGCACCTAGATTAGTGGCGTCAGTGTACAGCTGGGCTGTGAGTTTTTTGACTTGTGCAAGAACACCGGTAACTTCCGCTTTGCTGATGTTTCCGATATTTTCATTGGCTTCTTTTTGTTTTGCATAGTCAGCCGAATCGATGCCCGCAGTAACAGGGGTTTTAAAGAATACCGGGTTCAACGAAACGCTGCCACTGGCAATGGCAGTTTTGACATCAGTGAGAACAGCGGCTTCTGCTGTTTTTAATCCATTGGCTAACTGAAACTCGGGTGTAATTTCCTGTCCAACCTTGAGTCCAATTAGTGCGCCTGCTGCTTTTTGTTGATCAAAAATTCTCTGAGCTTGTTCTTGTGTGAGAGTGTTTGTACCTCTAACACCGTATTTTCGACCATCGTCAGGATTGTAAAAATAATAAGTTCCCATGGCTGTTTAAGGTCCCACTGAAAATACAGAAGTACCACTAGGTACAGGTGCAGAACTAGGTGGTGTGCTGGTACTACCATTCATGTCCAATGGTGCTGCTGCGCCTTTGTTGTGATCAGGGTAGGGCTCATGTGTGGGTGCTCTAGTAACTATGCTTTCGATTGCCCCGTTTTTAACCACCCAGCCGGTGCTGGAATCAAATTCAGTATCGTCGAGCTTGATAGTAGGCAGTGGCTTTGGTGTAGCCACTGTGGTAGCGGCTGGACCGTTGAGATCGATTGTGCCTGCTTTAAACACCATGCTGCCTGCACCCCAGCTGGCCTTGGTACTGTTCTGAACAGATAAAGTGCCATCAGATTTAACTTCAATTGCTGCTTTGGCATACAGCTTTAGATTTGTTTTTGTGGTTGCAACAATGTCTTTGTCGCATTCGACATTTATTCCGTTGAGCGATTTAACATTGATCTTACCGCCAGCAAACATATTGATATCTTGGTCAGCATGTAAGTTGATTGTGCCCGCTGTACGAACGTTTACAGAGTTTGTGCTGTAGATATCGACTGTGCCTTCCTTGCCAAACTCCAGCCATGTTTGACCATTGGCGTGTGTGATGTAAAAGAACTCACCCGAATCGCTCATTGTGATTTGATGACCTTTGGCACTGCGAAGTCGCACCAACTGATCTGCGCCATCAACTGCTCCGTCGTCCATGACAAACGTATGACCGCCCAGTCGACCAATTACTTTGGCATCAGAAGGAGTTATGTTTGTAGCCTCCAGATAGATTTCCTCTTGTGTGAAACCGCCTTGGTATATAGGTCTACCTGGTGTACTGATGCCAAACACTTGACTAGGAGTTTCTCGCTGACTTGTGCTGGCTATTGGTCCGCGCTCAGTGTCTTTGATCAGTCCTTGCTGGAACATAACTGCTGCAACAATGCTTTGCACAGGCTTTTTGCCTTCAAAATATCGAGGATCGTTGATCAGTTCTGGGTCATTAGCGTTTAGCTCTGACACGGGAAGTTGACTTGCTCCAGCAAAGTAAGTTTGCTGACTTGAGTTAGATACTGCAAAATTTTTACCAGCACCAATGGCTGGAATCATGTGTGTCAGCCCTTGCTCTGGCACAACACCAATGTAGAAGCCTTGACTGCGGTCACCGTTGGCAAATATACAAATTACCGTGACCCCAACGTCGGGTGGTGTAAACCACATGCCATAGGCATTTCTGTTGCCCGGATATGTGCCTACACCTGTGCTGGTTCCTGAACGTGGTGTTGCTCCGTAAAAACTCGGCAAATAATTCACAGTAACCCATTTTGAGTCATCATCACTGGGACCATCAGCAAAAGCTTCGATGTACACACGCAAACGTCCGCTGCGAGTGGGGTCAATGTTGCTCATTACTTTGCCCAAAAATGGACCGTACTCAGCAGGAACGCCACCGCGATCCTGCTTGTAATTCTGTGGCCGACCTCGACTTCGCTGAATATCTTCTGACATGTGCTATCCTTATGGTGAAACAGTAATTAGCTGCTGAGTCTCTTGTAAGAAAACAACCCCATTACTATCTACCGATCGAGTTACTATGGTTTGAACACCATCCGATGATACCGATGACCTAATTACTTCTGGCGCTGGCAAGTTTAAGCCAACAACTTCGCCATTGCTAATTGGTGCTGAATTTTCTTGTCTCTGTACTGTATCGGGCAATAGATTATTGGCATCTGTTGTATTGGTCGTTTGCAAATTAACAGCATCCGTAGTAGGGGGTGCTGCGGTTGCGCCTGCGCCAGGAATTGCCAGCTCAGCAGTGCGAGTAACTTCTGTGCCTGCTGCACGATCCGACACTCCGCTGCTGTTAACACTGACGCTGACTGGCTTAGTTGCTGGAGTATTTTGTCCACTGGGGATTGGCCATGTGTACAATGATCCTTCGATCGTTTGTTCAAACTTGCCCTGGCGGAATTCACTGATACATTTTTTAGCAATGTAAATGTTGCTTTGAATAGGTTCTCTAGCGCCATTGATATTGGCATAAGGGTCTGCCAGTCCTGTGCCGAGATCATAGTCTTGTGGGCGCTGCCAGGCGATTTCAAACAGCACTTGCTGGCTGTCCATGTTGATGGTACCATCGGGCAAGAATCCACCAAAGTTGAAAAGATTAGGGTTCACGCCTTCTGACAAACTGCCTTGCATGATCCATGCAGGGTCTCCCACTATACGAAGTTTGGTTTCGGCTAAGTCAGTAGGACTGTATAAAAATTCCGCAGCATTGGCAGCAATTTCGTTGGCACGACCTTCGGCACCTTGTGAGCTTTCTGAACTTGTAGTTTGGTACACATACTTAGGAACATCACGCATGGCTGCTGCACGCTGCTGTCGTAGCTTGTCTGTGGCAGAATTACCCGGCTCGCTGCCGCTCACTGTTTGTTGATACATGTGATTAAACGTGACTTGGTAATCTAACACCGCAGTATTCTCGCCGGTCCACCAATACTTGTAACTCTTGTGAACACCGTTGAACTTGGGCACAGGAAAATACTTGCTGTCAAAGTTTGGAGCAACATATGTGCTCACATAGTATGTGATTTTAAACGCATAGTCGTTGCGTTTCTTGTCGTACTTGGTAGGCACTGCACTCATAGTAACATTGTGCCACAATATCAGTGCAGTTGGCGGAGTATTTTTTGGTATTTCGTATTCATTGCCAAACTCGTCGGTGAAGATTTCTGGCTCTTCTTGGTTAACTACTCGGGCTTGGTCACTGATAAAAGTACTGTTACGAATCACAAGGTCAATGACCTGTAACAACTGCTGACCTGCTGTGATAGTAACGTTTCGCACATTGTTGTCAACGCTGACTCTGCTGGGATCTAACCCTGTTGCATTTTTGGTTACCGGCGGAGCCATAGGTGTGGCGCTGAGATTCTTTACAACGTTTTCTGGTTTTAAAATACTAGCACTGGCAATCACATCTGCTTTGTCAACAAACACAATTTCGTATTCGTCGGGTATTTCGTAGATCCCGTCAGCTACTAACTTTTTCTGGAAATCATTCATGGCGCCCATGAGTCCTTGGCGCACAGTTATTTTGTTAGTAGGCGCTGCATTGGCTTTGTTTGGGGCTGATGTGCCGCTGGTTTCTTGTATTTGCACATCACCTGACAACAGACCTTTTACAGTACCGTCAGACAGTTCAACGTTGTAAGGCACTGTGCCCCGCGATGTAGTTGCACCAATGGCCAGCGGCACCGGCATACACTCAAAATCATAGGTCACTAGTTTGTTGCTAACGCCCCAGTTGAGCTTGGATATGCGAAATGGTATAAACTTTTCAACGGCTGCATTAGGATCGCTCAATGTGTTTCCGCCTAGGCCTTTGATTAATTTGCCATTGAGGTCCCAGCCGTACCAACGTATAACCAGCAGATACTGAGCAGCGGTATAGTTAACTGCACCAGATGCGTCTTGAGGTTTGAATTCTTGAACAGCTTGATACAAACGGTCAAGGAAGCTAATGCCATTAGGCTCAATCACTGTCATCTTAAATGATGCAGCACTGTGCGATTGGCGTGTGCCCTTGCCTGGGAACGCTGTTTCCAGCGTCAACCCGTCGATGTAGAAGTCATTGCCAAAGTAAGGACTACGGCCGCCCACCGGAGCACCTGCACTTTGGAACAGTAAATTATAGCCAACCACTGTTTTTACTTTGCTTTGCACCAAAGTAGCATACTGTTCAGGACTCATCAAATACACACTGATAGAATAGGTGTAGCTACCGAATTGATCCAATACATTGGCCTGTGGCTGTACAGTTTGTGGATTGTTATAGGTGTTGTTGACTTCAGTGCTTGTTTGCCTAGGGCCCACTGTAACTGCGTCATCGTTGATGCCTCTGCCCGGAGCCAATGGAACTTTGGCTCCAGGTTTTGGGGTAACTGTGAGAGGTACACGACCCGTGTCAATTACATCCTCGGGAATAGGAATAGGTCTATCTGGCTTGTTAATTTCAGCTTGTGTCACTGTCAACGGAACCACAGGTCCGTCAGTGTTGAGATCTATGGCTCCGCTTTCTGCTGTGGGAGTCGAATCAGCATTGGTAGGTACTACCAGCGGATTAGCTGGCGTAATCCTACCAGTCACAGGATCAGCTTCTAGTGCAGGAGGCCTAATAGGATTGTCTATTGAATCATCATTGACTGTTTGACCAGCAGTTACCGGCGGAGGCGGTATCTGTGTTATCAACGAATCGTCTGCTGCCGTGGCGGATGCTGCTGCTAATTCTTTTTCAAGAACGCCCAGTTGCAACTCGAGTTGATCTATTTCAGTTTGTACTTCTTGTCGTTCGCTGCGACTCGAAAGCGGATCATCTAAAAGTTGATTAAGGCGATTTCTTAGAATAGCAAGCTGAGCCCTAATCTGATTAATCCGAACCTGTAACGCTGTTATGTTAGCCATGTATTAAATTCCAAGACTTTGCTGTAGTACAGAAATCTTAGGTAGATAAATCTTTTTACCAGTGGTAAAATCCACTACAGGTGTGGTCAGTGAGTTGGGATTTCGTTGATAAAATACCCACCATAGGCCTGCATCACCATACAAGTCATAGGCCAACAAGTCAGGGCGATACTGATATGTTTGTGTAATTTCAAACGACAGGTCATCACTTTCTCGAGGTATTGGCCTGTTGACCATAACGTCAAGATAGAACTGACTGTAGCCTGTTGCATAGTAAGGACTGGAAGTTGTGTATGTTGACATTACCAGAATCCTCCTTTGATTAGTTTTCCATTAGCAAAGTCTTTGACACTGAATTGCTGACTGACTTGTGCTCGGGTATTGGTCGGCAGCAACGAAATGTTAATTTCAATTTTGGTAGGCACATAAGTTGCAGTGCTAAGATTATTCACGTTGGTATTGATGATACTTGGCGTGGGCACATTGGGCTGACTTGGATTAATTGCATTTAAACCTGCATTAACTAATCGTGTTGCTGTAGATCCCAACAGGCCGCTACCGGCGCTACCTGTGCGCTCTCGCTTGCTGAACAAGTTACCATAGTTGTTGGGTGCTAGAGCGCGAATGTAATCAACATCGTTGGGTAGACTGTAGCTAAAGTTAGAAACCAAGCAAGGATGTCCGTTAAACTGGTAATCGCCTAAGCCGCTGAGATACACCAATGGTGGGGGTGCTCCACGAATAGGGTCTTGTCCATAGAACATTTTGGTCACAGAGCGGAAAAAATGTATCACAGCCAACACATAGTTAGCTTCTTGTGTGTCCTGTGCAGTAAATGTAGCACGAATGTTAACGTCATTCACTGCACTGCCTTTGTAGAAGTACCCTCGGTAGTTAGAATGCACGAGATCGTACTTGTCATAGTTGGCTGCATAAGACGTTTCAATTTGTGGCATGTAAGGGAATATCACGCCTTTGGTATCAAACAGCGGTCCTAAAATGCCTCGCTCAGATTCTGGAGACATGTACAAGTAATCAGCACCTGGTGCCAAGCTCAGTCTCACTCGCCAATCATTGGATGCTGCTTGATTGTAACGAGCGTTTAGTGTGGCTTGATTCTTGGCTTTGAGTAAAGTTGAAAATTGTTCTCCAAAAGATCCAAATGTATTTTCAATAGATGTCAAGCTAGTGCTGAGACTGCTACTGATATTTTGCGCTGCTTGAACAAACGGGCTCAGTGCGGTATCTAACTTGGGAGGATTTCTCAGTGCGCCACTGATGAGGCCCTGTGCTGAGTTCAACGCACCTGCTGCACTCTGGAATCCAGCCAATGCAGTTGTGGCCACCGCGGCTGCTGAACCCACGGTTCTAGTTACAGTGTTAATCCCGCCGTTAGCCAGGTTAGATAAGCCACCAGTTACTGCATCAACTGCACCGGCAGCACTGTTGACTGCCGAGTATGCAGACACAGGAAAACCTTGACTATTAACTGCGCCAGATGTGGTAACAACTGTGGCGCCATTAGCAGATAGACCGTTTGAGGTCGAGCTAGTAGGACCTGCTACCAGACCAGCGGCTGCACTTGCAGCAGCAGCTTGACGGCCCCACTCTTCAGGGTTGGTAGCCCTCAACGCCCATGAATCAAATGTGGCTTGATCCCAACCATTTTCGGCTTTGAGTTGTTGTTGATAGCTAATATCAGTCAGTGCCCGGCTAGCCGACGCAAATGCTTCTTTGTTGCTGCCCTGGTACTGTGGCCAGTTTGGATCACTCCACTCACCATTGGGTCTACGTTCAATCAGATCCAGTGCTTGCTCAACCAATCGTGGGTCGCTGTATGGGTCAGAAATCCCTTGCCGTGCCCATGTTTGCCCAACTGTGCCTCCGTTGTTGGGATCATACTGCGAACCTTGCCATTGAAGAAACTTGGCTACATCTGAGTTAGAGTCAATTTTTATTGCACCCTGTGATGTGTTGACTACAAGATCAACTGTGGGTAATGCTTGTATTGATACTTCTCTAAACGGCGTAGTTACTGTAGAAGTTCCATAGGTAGGTACACTAACGTCTATGGCCACTGGCGGTTTTGGATTGCCTTCAAAATAACTGGTGATGTCAATGCTTTTGCCGTCGGCTAAAGTAATAAAAACTTTGCCGTCATATGACATAGTGGGAATCGCTGCGTCTGGAGGGAACCCATTGGCAATAGCTGCTCGACGTAAATCTTCGCGAGCAGCTTGTCTCGACAGTTGTTCTGCTTGTATGAATTCTGGAGAGCCTTGAATAAATTGCTGGCGGCCGTCGGGGTCAAGTGTGCCTGGAACTACACCTGAACCTGTGGTAGCTGCATTGTTAGAAGCCGTAGTGCTAGTCACAGGAGACTGAAATTGTGCCGGCTGCGGCTGAGGCAGTTCGGGATCGGCTACAGCCGGTACCGGCGCAGAGGGGCCGTAGTATGCCCCGGTCGTTGTATCAAAGTAACCGTAGTATCCTTCGCCATAATCTCTGTATTCGACTGCCATTGTATCGCCTTTTGATACATTATTTATGGATTGTAAAAACGGCTAAGATTTAGCTAAATATGGTTGACAACTGTTGTAAAAATGCTACAATAGCTACATCTATGACTTTATTACCAAAGACCCCTGCCAAAGTAAACTATCTCAACAACAGAGACATTCTCAAAGAGATTCACCTCAGCAAAAACACATATTGCTGGTACAGAGATCGTGTAAACGATCATCAGTACGATATTATCCTGCCTAGCCTGGACAAAATTAACCAGCGCACTGTGGCCGAAGCACGCCGCAATCGTGCTGATCGTATCAAGCGCGAAACAGGCGAAATTGTTGATCCTAAAAAGATTGCCAACACAGATCTTGTGTTTCGCATCACTTGCTGGGATCACATTCCCAAAGCCCCAAAGAAGCTTACCAAAGCAGAACAAAAGAAAAAGAAACTGGACGAAATTTTTGAGCTCGAAGACGTTGCAGAAGACCCAATTGAGGGATTAGAAGATGCGCCTGTGCTAGATATGAATCATGTGCGTTTGAACTTTCCGCCGTTTGAGCACTATCGCATTGACGAAGATAAAAATCCTTTCATTGTTGGTCGCAGTCACTGGAAGGGCGACTTAGAGACAGGCGAGTTTTGTCGCGAACACGGACAAATGACCAAGAAACTTGCTCTAATGTTTATGAAGCTGTGCGAGCGTTATGCAACAAGGAGCAACTGGCGTGGCTACACCTACAACGAAGAAATGCGTGGACAAGCTCTTCTACAGCTTAGTCAGATCG
>JACCEC010387268.1_pt1 | contig 20818 bp, 11 predicted proteins | sample 7450121 | NCBI WGS metagenome assembly JACCEC01 (sample SAMN15323455, study PRJNA562643) | freshwater metagenome | isolation source: river surface water | place: USA:Blue River Watershed | collected 2017-08-18 | reverse complement strand
TTTACGAATCAGTATTATGCCCCTTTAATGCGAAAGTCACCAGTAAAGAATGACATCTCTCTTAAAAAACAGGTAATTATAACAGGACCCAATGCCGCTGGAAAAACAACCCTTATAAAGTCGACTCTTTTTAATATTATCCTCTCACAACAGATTGGATATGGATTTTATGATACAGCAAATATTATTCCATACCACTACCTTCATTGCTATCTTAATATTCCCGACACATCTGGCCGAGATAGTCTATTTCAGGCAGAGTCACGACGATGCAAAGAAATTATAACATGTTTAACATCTAACTCTGATAAACGACATTTTTGTATCTTTGATGAACTTTACTCCGGCACAAACCCATATGAAGCAGTTGCCGCCGCGTACGGATATATTCATTACCTGTCGAAAATGCCAAATGTTGATTTAATGCTTACGACACATTATATTGAACTTTGTCACTTATTAAGTGAACACGATCGTATTGATAATCTGCATATGGAAGCATCAATCAATGATAATTTCGACCTAACCTACTTGTATAAAGTTGCAAAGGGTGTATCAACCATAAAGGGTGGAATGAAAGTTCTGCATGATTTAGAATACCCGAGAGAAGTGATCGATGCAGCAACCGACATTCTTACAAAACCGCGGAAATAATCGACATTTTATTTGTTGTATAATTGTAATATTGATAGCGTATACGACTACGAAGATATACGATAATCATATGGATACCGCGTCTAATGTAATGGCAACAACCACTGCATCTGTATCAAACACATTTGAACATGTTAATAATGTATTACCGTCGGGTGATAACTTTCAATTATACGTTGGAATCATTGTTACTTTAGGTATTTGTATTTTATTAGTTACGGCACTATTTTATTATGTTCGTCAGCGCATTGCAGTATTAGAACATTCACATAAGGAACAAGTTATGGTGTTACATGACTTTATACGAGGAACATCAAATGATTTAGAAATAATGAAACAAATGTTGATGAATATTCCGGTTGTTTTTAATGGTCGACATGTAGATGAACATGGACATGAAAATGGAAATGGAAATGGAAATGGAAATGGAAATGGAAATGGAGATGGAAATGGAAAAGAGAGAAATACTAAACTAATACATATTTCAACCGATGACGAAGAGAGTGATAGTAGTGAATCGAGCAATTACGATAGTGATGATCAAAGTAGTAGTAGTAGAAGTAGCAATACGACGGTAAGTGATGATGATGATGATGATGATGACGAAGAAGAGGATGAGGAAAATCATTGTATAAAGAGCGAGAATAACATAAAGGTTGTTGAGTTAATTGACGGTATGCCAATTGACTATATTAACGGGAAGCATACAACTGACTATTATAGAGGCATGCATGATACCATGATTAGTAAGGATCAACAAAAACGACAAACTACCCATGACACCGACTATAGCAGTACAGGAAGTGATACAGGTTGCGATAGTAGTAGTGGCAGCGATAGTGGTAATGATAGTGGTAGCGATAGTGATACCGGTATCCATAATAACAGAAATATACATGTTGTATCACAGTCATCATGCGACCTTGATATTAAGTGTATTCATATTGATAACATTGATAACATTGATAACATTAGTGATTCGTCTGTAATTGGACAACCTGTAAAAGAAACAGGATCATCAAGAGAGTCAGTATCTTCTAGTAATGGAGATAGTCAAGGTAATATTCGTATATCAGATATCACAGTTTTACCAGATGAGGTGAAGTATGTTCATATTATTGATAGTATACCTCTTGGTACAACAAATATTACTATACCACCGCCGGTTGCAATTGATGTATCTTTATCATTATTGTCATCATCATCATTGTCAACATCATCATTGCCATCATCATCAACTTCATCGTTGTTACCCGTTTTACAAATCGAACAGGGTGTAGCAACAGAAAGCAACGTAAATGTTAAGAAGCAGGTTCCTTCAACACCATTGAAGTCCGCAGCCGCCTATATGAACACTTCAGTAGGAGATTTAAGGCAAACTCTTCGAGATAAAATAAAGGAACTCAACATTTCAAATGAAAAGGTAATGGAATATGGAGATATAGCAAAACTGAAGAAGCCGGTTATAATCAAGATTTTACAAGAATTATAAATGAGTAGCGGTATAGGAGAGGATAGACAATAAGTTATATAGTTGTAACGAGAGAAAAAGGGTGGAAAATATTATATGTAAAATATATACGTGTATCTTAGACAATATAAAATAAATGTCCGAATCATCATTTTCATGGAAGAATAATTACAGTGGTAGTCACAATGTATACTTCGAGTTTCCACCTCTCATGAGTGATGGTAGAAACTTTGCAGGGTGGCAGAGAGGTGCGGTTATTAATGAAGACATTCGCAAAAATAATAATATTGCTAGTAATTGGGACTACCGTCAATACCTCACCAACAATGCAGTAAAAATAATCGAGGCGAATCACCTTGACGCAATTAATGAAGCTGGTTATTCTCCTTTCTCTCCTTCTTCGTCTCTCAGTGGAGAAGGCGCACAGAAGAATACACCATTTTTATTTTCATCAGTGATGGATGAGAGAGTTCCGTTTGGATACCAAACAAGTGATTTAAAGGAAGTATATCTCTCCCGCAATCAACTTCAGGCTCGTATGGTTTCTCCTGCAATCTCACAGGATCAATTATTCAGCAGTCGCTCATAAGTATTACAACATATAACAACATATATGAACATAAATACAAAAAGTAATTATATTCATTGATTAGTTTCACTTTGTTTCATTTAACAACTTCAATGCGCCTTATTAGTTTCGATGTAGGTATGAAAAATCTGGCGTATTGCATAGTTAACATACCACAATCTCTCACGAATGAAACTCTAATGAGTATGTCACTTCAAGAGATTACTTCTTCTATTCTTATTGAGAAATGGGATGTAATTGATTTGCGGGTTCCACCAGAACAAAAGAAAGAGGGTCAGGGAAACGGAGAGGGAGAGGGAGAGACAGGGGTTTTACATCCTACAAGTATCCAACCATTACTATGTTATCGCGATACGAAACGCGCAAAGTATATGATGATTTCATCCCCAACGACGGATGGTGGTATGAACCACACAATTAAACTTTATTGTGCAAAATGCGCAAGTACTAGCGGTTTTATAATACCTGACCGAGAGATTCTCTCATATCAAAGAAACAAATCTCTCTTACAAAAGAAAAAGGTACATGAGTTGGGCGAGTTGCTTGATCGCTTGAATAAACAATGTATCCCAGCCACAACAGTCGCCACATTGTTTTGTAAGGTGCCGGAACCAACAAACAAACGTATGAAAAAAGAAGATATGGTTCGAGAGATTGAGAGAATAATCGCCACGCGATTTGTAGTGACTTGTCCAGCTGATATGACACTTGAAGGTATTACTCGCATGTATTTGCCAGGTTCGATTAAACCAGTTCTTCCAAAGAAAGCACATGACCTTGATTTAATAACATATGGACGTAACCTTGCGAAACATTTAGACGCAATTCTCTTGCATACCAAGGTTGATATGATGATTGTTGAAAACCAAATAAGTACTATTGCTACTCGAATGAAAACACTTCAAGGAATGATTACACAATACTTCATAATGAGAGATACACCACGTATTGAATATATATCGGCAAGCAATAAATTAAAATTATTTATGGAGGCTGATGCAGAGACAACATACAGCGATCGAAAAAAGATGGGTATTGATATTTGTCGAAGGCTACTTCCTAGTACCAATCCATCACTTAAACCATGGATTGAGAGATTCAACTTACATAAAAAGAAGGACGATTTAGCCGATTGTTTGTTACAAGGATTGTGGCGTATTAAGCAGGGTTTAGGGAAACAACCGGAAATATGTATCGATGACACCCTAGAGATGAATGCGGATGAATCTGAATTATAAGTTCTAAAATATTCATAAGAGTAATAAGCAACATAGAGAGATTGCAATTAAGGAATAATAAGACATAGATAATGAGTGACCCTGAGATTATTGATATTGGAAGTTTGGACAGTTTGTCTGGTACGAGATCTTCATCTAATTTTGGAGGTGGGTTAGAGTTATTAATGAATGACCGGTTTAAGAAGACAGATGGAGGCGGAGGCGGTGGTGGCAGTATTGATCTTGATGACCTAAATGATCTTGAAAATGAACTCAATGAACTTTCTGATGCTCCTAAACGTAGTGCGCGAGAGATGAGGTCTGATATTTTTGGTGGCGGTGGTGGCGGTGGCGGTGGCGGTGGAAGAAGTAGGGGGCGTGATGATGATGATGAAGGTCGTGGAAGCGGTGGTGGCATGAGTATTGGTCTTGGTGCATCTACAGCAAATACAGATGATGATGTAAAAACTTGGGACGGGTTTGGGAAGTTTAGTAATGTTCCGATTGATCCTGATTCTAGAGCAGAAGCAGCGCCAGTTCCATTAACAAAAGAGGAGATGTTGAGAGAGAAGTTCAAAGTATTACGTAAACTGGAAGAGCTTGAATCAAAGGGTGTCCAGTTAAGCAAGAAATATTCTATGGAATCATCCCTCTCTGAAATGAAGGGTGAGTATGAAGCACAGATTGAAGAGAAGGAGAGATCAAATAGTGTAAAGTTTCAAGGTAAGATGTTGCTTGCATGTATTACTGGTCTTGAGTTTCTGAATAATAAGTTTGATCCATTTGATTTGAAGTTGGATGGATGGTCAGAACAAACGAGCGAGAGCTTGAATGAATATGATGAGATTTTTGCCGAACTGCATGAAAAGTATAAATCAAAAGCAAAGATGTCTCCTGAGTTGAAGCTTTTGTTTCAATTAGGTGGAAGTGCAATTATGCTTCATATGACGAACTCAATGTTTAAGTCTGCAATGCCTGGAATGGATGATATTATGCGTCAGAATCCAGAACTTATGCAGCAATTTACCCAAGCGGCAGTTAATTCGATGTCTGGCGGTGGTGGTGGCGGCGGCGGCGGCGGCGGTGGCAGTGGTCGTGGCGGATCTTCCGGGTTTGGAAACTTCATGAGTGATATTATTGGTGGAAATGGTATGTTTGGAAAGTCGAATGACATGCAACCACCTCCTATCATTCCTCAGAGACCCCCTCCTGCACCCATTGCAACAAAAGGACCAAATGCTCCTCCTCCTCCGAATCGACCTGGAAACATATCAAACCGTCCTGATTTAAATATGGGAATGGGTATGGGTATGGCATCAAATACAGGAATTGATGTAACAAATAATTACGGTAATCCATCATCTACAAATGTTCGAAATAAAACACCAAGCAACAATGACTTTAAACCAAAGCGCCCCGAAATGAAAGGACCATCAGCGGATGTATCTAGTCTATTATCTGGATTAAAGACCAAGACAATCAATATTCAACCACCGTCAAATGTGTCTACCGCCCCTACGACATCCGCATCATCCTCATCTAATATACTTGGAGACATTATATCAAATATCGGAGGTGACATTGAACTAGACACAATTCACGATGCACCCACATTTCCAACAACAATTAATGTATCTGATATAAAGAGCGCGGATATTTCAATTGACTCATTGCCTCACAAGACAAAACGTCGCCCTAGATCAGAAAAGAATACAGTAAGCCTTGATATCTAAGATATAAAAATGCGACCTATAATATCAATGTAAAATTGATACAAATATTATATTATTTACTATACCATTATTTACAGGTATGATAAATAAAATTACAACCAATGATGACGAAAATGTAATTACAGAATCACTCGTTGCATCATTTTGTGAAAAGGTCCGAGAGGTACGAGAAAAATACGCAAATCAACCACCAAAGTCTCTTCGATTCATATCATACCACAACCTCTCCATGTATCATGACCCAGTGAATGCAAACGATTGGAGAATGGAATATAATGACCACGCAAAAACAGATGTATTAACTGCCGAATATTATAATCTTGTTCGACACGGTATAAAGCTCATTTATCGAGTACATAAACCATTATCATGCAATGTTAGTCATCCAAGCGATGCATATAATCAGTTCTTTATGTTTGATGGACATTTGCACGATAGGACAGGATATACATACGACCCATCACGTGTTATAGTTGAATGCCAAAGCACACCCGTATTTAGCATCGAGACATTTAAATCAATTCTTATTAAACTGTTATACTATAATAAAACATTGACGCATTTGTCGAGAGAAGACCGTATTTTGTTATTCATAAAGGGCGCACTAGGGTATACATCTCTCGCTGGATACCTCTATTACTATGATGCACTATTTGAATTGAATCATTGGTTTCAAGAGACCATTGGATACTCGATGGAATCACCGCTTATGATATTGTAAATCGACCTTATACTACTATAGATGACAATCAACACATGTTGTTACGTAAAAATGTATTAAAAGATATTGTGTGTTTTTATACATATTGATTGTTACTTATTGTTATTTATTATTTCGATGTCTAGTAAGCAAGCGACGGATGAGTTTAAGGTAGTATGTTCGAAAGATCAAATGGTTCTTCGAAAACACAAAACCCAAAACCTTTTTTGTCTAGAGTTTGGATGCAAAAATGACAACTTTAATCTTACTTCATTCATCACATTTAAAATATTTGACCTTGTTTTTGAGTTAAATCGCGATGTGTTAGATGCAATCAAACCAATGAAGCAAATATCTGATACGGAATATGAATATATCTACCTTTTTAAAAACCTGAATGAGGATTTAGGAATGAAGAAGAAGTATATGTATGTAAATAAATCAATCAGCTATAATGACTCCGGCCGAGAGATTGTTATTACAAGTAAAAGTGTTCCATTTGAGGGACATGCAGATATGGTAACGAACGGATATGACGTAATGGAGACATCACTCTCTGTACAGAAGTTTGTATGCCCCGATAACCATACAATGAGAGTGTTACATATGTTTAAGATAAATATTGTCGATGATCTTCCAGTATATATGGAAAATACAATTGGAATTGTTATTAAAAAGATTTATCACAGATTCAAGATGTTTATCGAATCGATGTCATGACCGCAAATTCTATGACCCCACATAATACGTATATATGTATCAAAATAAGATATCAAAATAACATATTGAAATAAGATACATATATAAAATAAGATATTTATAACCTTTTCATCATTTTGTTTTGTTTTGTTTTGTTTTGTTTTTGTGGTAATATGCTCTCATACTTTGTGAATAGATTTAGAAAGAATTGTCGTGTGAACGAGAATAATGCTGGCAAAGATATCAATATACTAGATTATGATGTACCTCCTTCTCATCAACTATCACCTTTAGTAACATCCCACCTGTATAATGAATATTGTTCTAGTACTTCATATAAATCACCAACCATTAAAAAGTGTCTCTTGTTTTCTACGAATGAAGAGTCTAACCAACCTCCCACGGATCAAACAACGCAAGAACCGTTATACGAGACAACCGAAGAATACGACAATAAGATTCATAACTTTTATTCACACAGTAAGATTTTAAATATAAAGGCCATCATTTTTACGATAAAAGCATTGACAATATGTTCATTCGAATACATGAAGTACAGGTTCAATATTCTATCATTTAATGACATGGTTAAGAGCATCGCAGTAAAGCTTGCAAATCAAAATATGTTTTATATTAAACTCTTTCAGGCTTTTGCAACGAATAACACCGTATTAGATGATGAGCTTGGTGAGTTTTTCACTCGATACACTGATAATGTTCCGTATACAGATGATGAATACGATGTTGAAGATCTCAAGAGGTTGGAAGGGATAGACCTTGATGAACAAACTGTTCAATACTATTTACGACGTGTTACATCATATTCATGCGTTGCAAATTCGGATGATAATAATAAGAACATCAACCTCACCAGTAACAGTAACAACAATAACAACAATAGTTCATCCGATAGTCTAGAAATGGTTAACCCGGAATATGAAAATCACCATGAAGAAGTGAAAGAACGGTGCCAACTACGTATTTTACATAACTACACACCAATCAAATCAGGTATGATGTCTATCATTTTTGAAGGTGAAATCGCAGGACATCGCGTGATCGTAAAGTACCTTCGTAAAAATATTCATGAGAGATTTAACGAGGCGATTGATGTTATTCTCAATTTTGCAAAGTTTGCGAATAAACTACCGCGACTTCGGTACATGAATATCGAGGAAATTATTTTCGAGAACGCAATCTCAATTCATGAACAGATTGACTTCCATAACGAAGTAAGTAATATCAAAATGTTCTATTCTAAATGGGAAAATAATAATTATGTCAAGATTCCGTATGTTTTTAATGAATACACAAACATCAACAAGAATATTATTGTAATGGAGAGAATATATGGCATGAAGTTAGGAGAGATACATGTAGATGAACGAGATGGATTTGCAATCGCCCTTTCGAAGTTTAATATGAAGTGTGTTCTATATGATCGGGTATACCACGGCGACCTTCATCCCGGTAATATGTTATTTATGCATCACGGCGACCAATATATCATCGGAGTCATTGACTTTGGAATTATCGGAAAAATGAATAAATCGGAGCAAAATGATATTTATAACGTAATGAAACTTATTTTTAAGAAGAAGTTTACTAGCTCGGCCACATTAATTGTGAATGACTTTTCGGAGAGGTCAACGACGATTTCTCCGAAATATAATAAGACAACAGAACAAATTATTTGTGAAGTACGGGATGTAATGATGAAGAGTGAAACGGAAATACGATGGGTAGGTGTTGCTGACCTATACAACATAAATCGTGTGTTAAATGAAAACGGACGCAAGTTCAAGAATGTATTGTACAAAGTACTTCTTGCGTTGGCTGTTGGCGACTCAATCGGCCATAAACTTGGAACAAAACGCTCATACTTTGACCACTTTATTCGATCATTTGGAGAGATGTTCAATATCACATTTGATGAAAGTGAACGAGAGGTTGTGATAGAAGGATCGGACGCGAATATACATTCAGAACTCGACGATCATGACGATGATAATGAATCCAAATTGTCAGAGAGTATGAGTATGTCATTGTTACAGGACTTTATGGATTAGTCCAACCTCACGATTTGTGTGGTGTAAAATACATATTACATATTACATATATAAACATTCATTTATGTATGTAACTAGATAGGCGACAACTTGGTAAGTCATAAGACATACACGTTACACTAGTCATATTATGAGAATCGGTATTGTTGGTAATGGATTTGTAGGAAAAGCGACACAACTTCTTTCACCGAGCGCCGATAATAGCGATATTCAAGTACTAGTATATGATATACGCCCCGATGCATGTAATCCTCTCGGCACAACATTACGCGACCTTGAGTGTAAATGCGATATCATATTTTTTTGTTTGCCAACACCACTTAACCATGACGGTACATGCTATACTAAAATCGTAGAAGAGAGCATTCGTTCCGTAAATCACCCATACAAGGTAATTCGAAGCACAGTTCCTGTCGGGTTTTCGATGAAACATAACTGTTATTTCATGCCAGAGTTTCTTACAGAGGCGAATTGGAGAGATGACTTTATTCATTCGAAACGGTGGGTATTTGGTATACCAGTATCCTCGCCAGAAAATATTGAGAATACTGCCCATCATTCCAGGTTTATTTCAATTGTAACCGAACTAATCAATACAAGCCAGCGAATAAATGCAATAAAGCATAATACGATCGAAATACTAACAAGTAATGAGGCGGAAATGCTTAAGTTGATGAAGAACTGTTTTTTAGCAGCAAAGGTTGGAATATGCAATGAAGTATATGAATTGTGTGCTGCAACAAATACTGACTATAACCGGATGATTGATATTGTAAAAAAAGACGAGAGAATCGGACATACCCATACAATGGTTCCTGGACCAGATAATAAACGCGGATTTGGCGGAACATGTTTTCCCAAAGACACGCACAGTTTATATACGCAGTTACAGAGTCATAATGTGCGGTCTTATATTTTCCCTGCAGTTCTTACGCGAAACGATACACATGATCGTGTAGAACGCGAATGGGCTTCAGATGTATGGCGCACGACCCTTCCTAGAAACGAAAGCAATCCGATTGCTGTAGTAATGGGACATAATCAAGATGTCCCTACCTTAAAACTTGATACTTGTGCAAAACTGATAAATGACGGCTATACCGTGGTATGGGTTGATCCACCAAAAGGTATGTCTGTGCCATCTGCTACCATGAACCCGTCGGTAGAACAATCTGATTCAGAAGCGTCGTATAATCGTGTTATCACATCACTAGATACATTACAAGACAGCGAGAGGTTTATGTTGAAACGGAGTGATTTAGCATCACCGATATTTTTTCCACATGTAGATCAAATATGGTTTTTAGGATTCTATGTTGAAGACAATTATGATGTTATCAGAAAAGTAAGTATTATTAAAAACTTGTTTGAGTTATGCGAACGTCATCCGAAAGCAAGTGTCTTTGTTGTTAAAAATGCATCAACCTCTCAATATGACTCTATATTTGCAGAGTTTATTGGAAGATGTAATAAGGAAATACATAACCTAACATTCTGGGTTGTATAGACCATTATTTGTTATTCTATTATTTATTTTGCGACATGACTATTTTTTAATCGAAATGTTATATAGTATAATAAATAATATCTCAAGAGTCATCAAACGACGTTTTTGTCACTAATATGGATGACCAACCTAGAACGCCCCCTAGAACACCCCCCTTTTCTTCTATGTTAAGTCCTTCACAATTATTTTCACCAGTTTCAGTACCTGGGTCAGTTAAAAGAGGAGAAAGCGAACATGACCCATTCAAAGGGCATGTTAATGCAACAGGTAAATCAATGATTAATAAGCTAAAGGCAATGGATGTTATAAGTGATGATCGAGATGCCAGTGGTAATATGTTAAGGTTCCATGCGTGGATGATGGGACTTATTCAAAAGTATTCACATAATATTATTACAACATCATTAAATCAATTAAAAGGCATCATACAAGGTTCAGTAATCGACGAAGAAGTTGACTCATCATATCAACCCGTATATAACGAAGGAAAGGCGTTTTTAGTATCAATATTAGAGTCATTTGACAATAACTCATACCCTCCATCAGTTACTGATACTTCAAATATTTTAATTATTGAAGGTATATTTGAAAAGATACCAGAAGCAGAAGTAGACACAGACACGCCACCTCCCATCCTTGAGACCAAAGTATTTACTGCACTACGTAGCATATTAAATTATTCAAAGATTCGTTTATGTGTTAAAAATGAGAACTATCCTAGTTTGGATTATCTTATGGATCCATTTGAAAATTATACAAAGGTATTCGGGGCAATGTTCTGTAACCTATTATCAAGTCAAGATGTACATCATAGTGCAAAAACCTGGCGACAACTTATTGAACATATAAGTGCAGTCAGTCAATGTAATTATGCTAAAAGGTTAATTGCACCAGATAAAGATAGTCAACTGTATACTGACTGGAATAAATGTTATATATGTGGTGAAGGGTCAGAACATACTGCATATGAATGTGAACATGTACTGTATGCATTTTTGGCGATTGGTCTGGGTGTTGGTTCTGGAATTATTCAGTCATCGGATGTTACAAGAGAGGTATCTGATGTGGGTTACCAATGGTATCTAACCGAGTATGCGAACGCACACCGATGTTGCAATCAAATAAAATCAGATGATAATTGGGTAACGATTAAATATGATAACAGCCAAAACCAGTATGTTATTAGTCCATCAGATGAGTTGATTAAAAAAACATTGATTAATATTAAAGAGGGAATAAAAAGAAAATTATATGATTGCGAGAGTATAACGCAATTTACAGAGAAAGGGATTCAGGACCGCGTGAACAGTATAATCGAACCACGTCTACGTCTTCTATGTAACCTTGCTACAGAAGAAGCAAGTAGATATAAGTCACATTTTATTATTAGCATGAGATTAAAACAATTAATTGCACTACGACGGACAATCAAAACGATGTCCGAGAGCTTTTTACGGTCAGGACAAACTCATCCATCAGAAGAACCAGAAGCGAAACGTCAAAAGGTAGAATTGGCAGAGAAAGAAACGCGTATAAAAAATGCCGACAAGTTGTTAACGGATGCCCCATCTATTACATCTAGGTTGAGGCCTCTGCAAGATATGTCTGGTGTATCACTTCGAGACACCACTTCATATATTACAAAAAAAACGAATGAATTAATTGATTTTAAATGTAAGAATGCGTTTATTACATCTTTTACAAATGATAAAAACGTAACTTATAACAATGCAAATAATTATTTGGTGCAAATTACTACAGATAGCACCGAAAAAGAGAACTTCAAAAACTTACTAAAACGAATTACTCGCAAAGAAGGTGAACAACTGCCCGCTGTATTTACACCCAGTTCTATTTCAGAATTATTTAAAACAGTTATACGTGAAGATGTTTTGGAACGAAGTATTGGATTTATAGACCGACTTATAGATATTTATAATCCACCACCTCCTCCTCAAGAAGTAATGATTCATCCATCAATTGCAAAAACAATTATTGAGATGGTTGTATTAAAAGTTGGATATACCGTATTTAAAACCTTTATAGAATGTCGTCTACCTGATACTGAAATCAGTGGCAACCCGTACTTGTCTGTTGTTGTGAATCAGTTTAATAATTCTAAAATTGTACAGAATATGCAATACTATAAAAATAACCTGGAAAGTAATTTTAGTACATTTATAGATTCAGCAAGACAAAATAAACAACTACCTGATAACGAACTTGATAAACTTGCCCGGTTTATAAAGTATGACGTGAATGAATGTAAGTCGCCTAGTAGTTCAAGTGGTTTAACTGGTGGTGGTGGTGACGATGAATCTAAACAACTAACATTATTTGATGAAATTGGAGAAAGAACTCTTTCAGGTACTCTTAACCCGGATTATATGGTATTATACCTTGAGACTGTATATGGAAACCGCGGACATGTTCTTCAAACAACATTCGATGAACTTTATCAGGACCTTTTAGATGATAAAGATGACGATGATGGTTTCATTAAAGATAGTATGGATGATGTTATAATTAATGACATAAAAGGTGGAATAACACAAATATCAGATAACATTCATGCCAAATACAAACAAGTGGTAGAAGAGTTTATAAAAAATAAACCATCCAATTCCCCACCCTTTGATTCACAGTCGGTATATGGAGAAGAAACACAATCACAATTTTATAAGTCAGATGTTGAGGAACCGGATAGTCCTATCAAAAAACCACCATTTGAGGGAGGTTCATCTATTACTAGAAAACGTAGAGTAACACATAAACGTATTCATAACTCGCGCAACAAAAGGCGAGTAACCAAACATAGGGAAACAATTCGTCGAAGTAAACGTCGTCATATTCATAAATATAGTAAAAATAAACGAAACCGACGACAAAGACAACATGTATAACGCACATTACATCCGCGGTATAATTGTCACAATATCTTATTGTAGAAATTATATTACCATTTCAGTATATATAGCATGACAACGAATAATAGTTGTACCGTGTCACATTCCTATGAACATTTGAAAACCGGAGATCTCTTATTATGCGACAATTTAGGACATAGCGGTCTAGGACTGTTCGGATGGTTAATAAAGTACTTCACATATAGCGACTACTCTCACATTGCGATGATAATAAAAGACCCCCAATTCACAAAAGAACCACTCGATGGGTTATTTGTATGGGAAGCAGGGTTTACCTCGAGTGATGTAAATGACGCAGAGGATAACATTCATAAGTCAGGTGTACAAATCGTGCCATTATCTACGTTTCTTCAAAAATATGAAGGAAAAGTATATGTTCGAAAGATTGAGACACCAGATATTGATACATATGAACATATATTTAACACGGAATCGCTGCGTAAAATACATGATGTAGTATATGATAAGCCATACGACCTCGTATTGAGTGATTGGTTAAGTATCTACGCTCAACATGACAAAAAGCCCCAAAAAACAAATCGATTTGTGTGCAGTTCTCTCGTTGGTTATATTTATTCGAAGCTCGGACTTCTTCCATCAACGATTGACTGGAGTATTTTATCTCCTGCATTCTTTTCATCAGACAATAAGTCATTTCCTTTAGTTGCCGGGTTCTCTCTTCACAAAGAAAAAGAAATATCATCGATGACATAATGTGTCAACCCTCCTCGCCCTCCTCATCACCATGACCACATGACCCCATGGCCCCACTTGACAAAAATAATAATGTCTTCGTATATTACATACAAATACATTATAAACAGAGAGGAATGTACCCAGTAAAATATGTACCATTAAAACTCTCACAAAAAGATCGAAAAACACAGCGACATCTTCTTGACAAGTCCCGCAAACTTTACAAAAAGGGGATTTATGTAAATCGAGTAAAAGACGGCAAAACATTATCATCATATCCTCACAAAAAGTCGAAGCATATATCTCATGCCGAGAAAATATACACAATTAAAAATATTCATGCATCGCCTGAACTCGCAAAAAAGACAGGATGTTCTGTCAAAGCTCTCGCTGAAATAGAGCGCAAAGGGGAAGGTGCGTATTATTCGTCGGGAAGTCGCCCTAACCAAACTGCACAGTCATGGGGTCGGGCGCGTCTAGCGAGTGCAATTACTGCTGGAAAGGCAGCCGCAGTGGATTATAGTATTCTTGAGAAGGGATGCAGTACAAAAAGTAAGGCGCTTACACTCGCAAAAAAAGCAGTGAAAAAACACGGACATGGTACTAGACGTGTACCCAAGAAAGGTGGCGCACCCCCTGTCGTTGTAAACACCGATGATGTGATATCAATTCTTGGAGATAATAATGAACTCCTTTTATTCAATCGAAACCATTGGGATTATGACAATGACTTTTACGATAAGTATACATATGATGGCAATTTTCCGCTTTCATCTGTCCCATTGAAATACCGTAGGATATTAAACAACCACGGATTCACGATTCCGTTAGGTTATACCCAAACAAATGCTGATGCGCTTATGAGAAGAGTTGCAACTCCGATTTCGTTTTCGTCTTCTATGTCATCACCAGGAAGTCCACGAACACCCGGAAGTACATTATCTAGGTATGATTCATCATCACCTGGATCCCCTTACATCGACCCTTACCAGTTTTCACCAATCAAAGAAGAGGTCGACCTGTTGAAGTCACCTCCTAGAAGTCGGACTAATACAGAAAAACCATCTCCTGTTAGGACAAATCCATTTCAAATTGATGTAACAAACTCAAATGCAAATCAATTTCAATGGTATCCAAGTCCGCCAAGGTTTGTTGGACCACCTCCTCAATCCGATTCTGATGGTGAATGAAATAGTATTCGTACGTGTCTCGGATGTGTTACTTTTACATTTATTTTCTAGATCGTTTTGTATAATAACGCTTCGATGCAATCATAACATGTTTCTGGTTATGTTTGTTTCTTTTTGTATACTTTCTCTTATCATTTTTTCGTTTGATAGTCTTTCTATTATTTTTACTAGTACTTCGAAGCAATGAGTTGGATGCCCTTTTCGTATGTTTTGAACCTCCTTTTGGTCCACCTTTTAATACTTGCGAATATGTAGGTCGAGGTGTTGGGGATCCAGATGGTGGTGGTGGTGGTGGTTGTGTTTCTATAGATGTGGAGGGTCTTTGTAACATCGCATTTGCAGTATGTGGAAGAGATGGAAGAGATGGTTTACCCTTGGATGAATGGGTCTTTTTACTAACTATGCCACTATCTTTACTTTTAATCTTTTCAATAATAATATCCATAAGATGATTAAGAGTATCTATTTCAAAATTTTTGCTTAACCCAAAAAAACCTTCATTAGTTTTTACTTGTTTTTTAATTAAGGAAAGTTGATTTGGGTTATTTTTTAAAGGTAAAGTAACATATATATAATAATTATCTTGGGCTGCTTTTGTAAACATTTTTTCATTTTGTATATTTGTATCAAGATATTTTTTCCATTCATCAAATATTATGTCATCAACCTTATCGATAATGCTTTTATCACCAATATCCGGATCGTATGTAATTCGATTAATAAGCGATGTCCTAAATGTAGTATAATCTTGATTTGCTAGTCGCTGGGTTGTTTGTATTGGTTTTGACGCTGTTTGCTGTGATACAACCTCACTTTTTTCTCCGAATAACTTGGCATACTTATTATATACATCCGGATTACTTGTTGGTGTTAGTAACAAGCTTTCAAGATTACCAAGAGAAAACGAATCTTTTAGTATAGATTGTATATTGTTTGATATTATTTGTATAATCTCTTGGAATGTTTTAATCATAGTTAATACCTTCGCATTGAACTGAATTATATTATTTCGTTTTTCACGATCTGTACCACTGTTCTCTTCGGGTATAATTGATGATGATAAAGGGGTAGAATGTACACTAACGATGATATCTCCTTTTTTACGTCCAGGAGTAGTAACAACTTCTAATATGTCTATCTCAGAAACAGAGGGTTCATATACTTTTCCCCATTTAAGTGTTTTATCACCTCCGAAATCAATATACTGTGAAAATAATGAAAAGAATAACGCGAACTCATTCTGGTCAATAATAAGATCACGTGTATCAGATTTTGTCTTTTCGTCAGACATCCTTTTTTCAGACATTTGTACAAGGTCACTAATTGGATCGTTTGTTAAACGTATAAGCTGATATACCTTTTTGGCCAGTTTCATTTGTGTTTCATACATTGGATCGGAGGTAGTCGTTTCATTTTTCGATATTTTTTTCATGATAGATAATCCAATATAACGAATTAAGTTCGATATGTGTGTACTTTGAATGCTATTGAGTCCCTTTCCCATTTGTGAAGCGACGGTTTCGCGTGAAAGTGTTCCTGTTTTATCATCCTGCATTTTTTCATATACCTCTTTCATCATTGTATATACCTCATGTGCTTTTGTATTACTCGGAACATCGTTACCGGGAGGTTTAGGTTCAAATAGAGGAAATGTATAGAGAGGTATTATTTCATTTATATGTTGAATAATTTTTTTATTAATAAATGAAAGCTGAAGCCCTTTATCTTCTTGAGTTGTCTGGTCTATAAGTTCTTGTATTTCACTTTGTAATACCTTGTATCGTGGTTCTTGAGGTTCTTCAACCGTTGTTTGTGGTTCTTCATGGACTTCTTCGACAAGTAGTTGTTCTTGTGGTTTAGGAACACCATACATTTTTATAAGTTCAAATAATTCCTTCAAATATGTAAGTGTTTGTTTCTCATTATCAATAAATTGTGTTTCTTGATTCTTTAATTTTGCTTCCGCCGCCTTGGCTTCTTCCTCCTTCCTTTTTGCTTCCGCTGCCGCCTTGGCTTCTGCTACCGCCTTGGCTTCTGCTGCCGCCTTTGCTTCTTCCTCCTTCCTTTTTGCTTCCGCTGCCGCCTCTGCTGCCGCCTTGGCTTCTGCTGCCGCCTTTGCTTCTTCCTCCTTCCTTTTTGCTTCCGCTGCTGCCTTGGCTTCTTCCGCCGCCTTTGCTTCTTCCTCCTTCCTTTTTTCTTCCGCATCTGCTGCTGCCTTGGCTTCTTTTTCATCAAAATACTTCTCCATCGATTTCAACTCCTCTATATTAGTTTTAACTGTGTTTATCCTGTTATTAAGCTGTTCAATTGTGACATCTCCAATTGTAATATCAACCAATTGGACACGGACCTGTTTTTTATTCGGAACATTTGTAGATTCGTTCAGGTCTTTTTTATTCGGAACATTTGTAGATTCGTTCAGGTCTTTTTTATTCTGAACATTTGTAGATGCTTTCAGTTTAGTAACATATACTCTATAAGGTTTGTTATAAGGTGTGTATTGTTCCTCTATTCGATTACTTATTTTATTTGTAATTCGTCTCATTTCTGTGTTAAACTCTGCAATATATCTGTTTAGATCAGCAAGAAGTTTACTCTTTTCATCATCTTCTTTCTGTTTCGCTTCCGCAGCCGCTTTTGCTTCCGCGGCTGCTTTTGCTTCTGCGGCTGCTTTTGCTTCCGCGGCTGCTTTTGCTTCTGCGGCTGCTTTTGCTTCTGCTGCTGCTTTTGCTTCTGCTGCTGCTTTTGCTTCTGCTGCTGCTTTTGCTTCCGCCGCCGCCTTTGCTTCTGCCACTCGTCTGGCCTCTTCTTCTTTTAGTCGGGCTTCTTCTGCCATTTTTCTAGCAGCCTCTGCCTCTGCTGCAACTCTGGCTACTTCTGCTGCTCTTGCTGCTTCCGCTGCTGCCTTTGCTTCCTCTGCTGCTGCTATTTCTCGTTTCTTTGCTTCTTCTGCTGCTCTGGCTGCTTCCGCGGCTGCCTTATTTGCTTGGTCATTTTCGAAATATGCATACATGTCATCAAGTGATTTTATATTTTGGTTAACCTGTTTTATTCTATCTTGTAGACTTCTATCAGAAACATCATTGATTGTTACCTCACGCATAGAATTATCATATGGTGATCCAACTTTACCCTGTTTAAAAGTTGAGTCATTTAGGGTTCTCATATATAGTTCATACTTAATGTTTAACCCACCTACATTATAACTTTCACCTTTTTTATCACCAATCTTTTGTATAGCGACTTGTAAAGTCGAGTCAAAAAGTTTAATCTGGGTTTTCAACTCATCAAGAAGTTTTGTTTTTTTAGCATTCTCATCTTCTGTCCTCTTAATGTCATTAATAACGGCTGTCTGTAATGCAACTGATGGGGCAGTTGTTGTAACAATTCGGTACAGGTTATCGATATCGTTAGTAATATTAAGTTTAGACTGTTCATTCGAGGTGGTTAACGCAGCGGCGGTTCCTGTTGTGAGTGCAAGTTTAGCGGTGGGGTCATCAGGAATAACGGGTTGTGGCTGGTTATCAATATTCAATGGTTCTTGAACACTGGATTGTGGCTGGTTATCAATATTTGATACTAACGTAGCAGTGGCTCCTGTAGCGGTTGCGATTGTTGCGGCAGTGTCATCAGGACGAATGGGAGGTTGCTGGTTATCAATGTTCGATGGTTCTGGGGCTGGGGGTTCTTGAACACTGGGTTGTATCTGGTTATCAATATTCGAGGTGGTTAACGCAGTCGCGGTTCCGGTAACGGTTGCGATTGTGGCGGCGGTGTCACCCTGACTAACGACAGAAGGTGCAACAGGTTCAGGAAGAATAGAGGGTGGTTTATTATTAGTATTCATTGTGGTTAACGCAGTAGCGGCGGTGTCATCCTGACTAACGACGGAAGGTTCATCCACCCGTTGTCGTTGTTCTACCAAAGGTGAGATGGCGACTTGTGCATTAGTACTATGAGGAATAAGTGATTGAATGGTTGAAGGGACAGTGGAGACGATTGTTGATAACGATGAAACTGCTCCAGTAGTCGCTGCTAGTTTTGCAACAATGTCTTTGTCGTCATAACCAGATGGAAACCTGGATACTGGATTTAATTGGTTAACAGTAGTTTCGCTATCACTGTTAGGTCCAGTAACAACCCTACTAGGTACTGTACCACTGGTAGGTCCTGTATAACTAGGAGGCCCTTGTTGATTATTATCAGGTCCTTCAGCACCGGTAGATGTAATAACACTACTAGGTACGTGTAAAGGGGGCGTGTTATCTTCTCTCGCCTTCTTCTCTTCCTCCTCCAAACGTTTCATAATATCTTGTATAGTTTGGTTATTCGATACATTATTCACAAGGGCATCATATAATCCACTAATATGATTCCGTTTTTCAAAACATGTATTCTGGGCCGAACCAAGAAAGTCTTTTGTCTGTTGTCCCACAATATTCGCTGCGCCTATTCCTGGAAGCCCGGTTTTCATACCACTAGCGAATCCGAAACTCCCTGCATTTCCGCTACTAGTAAATAACGCAACCTTTATATTATGCGTTATAGGTTCAGAACTGGAGGTAACCTCCTTATCAGCGATTGCATCAATTTCTCGTTGTGGAATCTCTACTTTGTTCACAACCTTTATAACATATTCCGATGGTGCAATTCGTGTAGAACGATTATACATAATCATCTTCGGGGAATAGTAAAATGGCAGTGTTCTGTCCATGAATAAATTAATAACTGTTCGAATATTGTTAGCATATCTTTTCTTCAATGTATCGGTATTACTATTACTATTACTATTCGCAACGTCATTCGTTTTATTAGAAAATCGCTTATTAAACTCCTCTTTTTTTGTATTAATGAGAGGAATTACCTTGGTTTGTGTTACTTGATCTACCAACTCTGCATGAGCAGCATAATCATACATATCGGACTTATTAATTGGCTTCTTTTTCAGTAAAGATATATCTGGAAACACAAGTGTACTATCATTCGACGGTAATATACCCATCACCATACTTGCCATATTTTTCATACTAGTTATGGAATATAACATTAATTGCTCAACACGTGCCTTTCGAGAGGTATAATCCATTGTAAGCTTTGAATATGATTTGTTAACAATTTTTTCCACATTTTCTGCAATACGCAAATACTGTGATCGTTGGATACTCGGTAATATATTCATTGAAACACTGCGTTTTATTTCAGTACCAATTGTATTCAAGTACTGCCCCATTTCACTGAAATATCCTTGGATACCAGTAACCTCAATTAGCTTGTCAACTGTATCTGCAGAGGTTGGTATGAATGCTGGTATTGTTATTTTTTTAGAGGAAGTTGATGATGACAAAGAAGTAACCAACTCATTCGTG
>JACCEC012424177.1_pt1 | contig 20824 bp, 18 predicted proteins | sample 7450121 | NCBI WGS metagenome assembly JACCEC01 (sample SAMN15323455, study PRJNA562643) | freshwater metagenome | isolation source: river surface water | place: USA:Blue River Watershed | collected 2017-08-18 | reverse complement strand
ATCCGCTCCTACATTTTGTTTAGAAGCGATGGTGCCCGTTGGAGCTACGAATTGGATTCGGTAGCTGCCCGTTGTCAGGCTATCGAATAAGTATTTACCCGTAGCATCTGTCAATGTTGAATCTATTTTCACACCCGAAGCATTCAGTAAATATACTTTCACTCCTGGAAGGGCTGGCTCTCCTGATGTCTGTTGACCATCATTATTCACATCACTCCATACGTAATCGCCGATGCTGCCATAACAGTTTCCTTGGACTAAATTTACTGGGCAACATAGCAAAATCGGGCATAAACTCACGTCAGTTGCCTTCCATATATACTTTCCTACCTCGTTCGCAATGTAAACTTGGGAAGTAGCTCCTGCAATTGCTGTTGTATCTGTTCCGCTAATCAAATACCACTGATAACCAGTTAAACCAGATTGAGCAGTAAGTATGTAGCTCTCACCTGCACAAATTGGATACGTAGTAGTTGGGCATGCACAACTTAATGGAGCAGTGTAATTTGTCGTCGTAGGACAAGAAATAGCACTAAAATTAGCTGATACCGTATGGCTTGCACCATCAGATATCAAATTCGAAATAGTATATGAAATTGGACTCGTAAATGGTGCATTAAATACAACCGATTGAGAACCTATTGAAATTGTCAATGTACCTGTTGTAGGTGGATTTGTGAATGATACACTACCTGAAACACTGTATGAATTAGTAGTAGGCGAACACACACTTGGTTGGGCTGTGACACCTGTGATTCCTCCACTGGTTACATTTGTTGTAGCAGTAGCCGTACAACCATTCGTTGCATCGGTTACTGTAACAGTGTACGTACCTGTTGTTGTAATATTAACTGTTGCGGCTGTTCCTAAATTATTTGACCATAAGTACGCACCTCCACCTGTTGCTGTACGAGTAACCGTAGTTGTTATACAAGATAAATTACCAGCACCAGTTATACCTGCCGTTGGTGGCGTATTATTCAACGTCACACTCGTTGTTGCGGTTGAAGTACAACCATTTATTGCATCAGTTACTGTTACTGTATATACTCCCGCAGTTGTAATATTGACTGTTGAGGCTGTACCTAAGTTATTTGACCATAAGTACGTCCCTCCACCTGTTGCTGTACGAATAGCCGTTGTAACCGTACAAGACAAGTTACCTACACCAGTTATACCTGCCGTTGGTGGCGTATTATTTAACGTCACACTCGTTGTTGCGGTAGTCGTACAACCAGTGGCTGAATTTGTAACTGTTACTGTATAAATACCCGCAGTATTAATATTCACTGTAGCAGCTGTTCCTAAACCGCTTGACCATAAATAAGTACCACCTCCAGATGCCGTACGAGTGACACTTGTTGTCGTACACGAAAGATTATTAGTTCCTGTGATACTTGGTATTGGTAAAGGATTCACGGTAACTTGGGCTGTTGAAGTTCCTGTACAACCATTTGAATCCGTCGCAGTTACAGTATATATACCACCTTGAGCAGCCGTAACATTCGTAATTAATGGGTTTTGACTTGTAGAAGTAAAACCATTAGGGCCAGTCCAACTATACGTATATGGAGCCACTCCATTAGAGGGTACGATTCCTATAGTTGCTGTACTTCCAGAACAAACTGTTGCATTAGTACGAGTAAATGTAAAATCTGGGCAGGCTGTAAAAGTGAAGCCTGAAATTCTGATAGCTTGGTTATCACTCACTCCGTTGGTAGCACCTTTTGCAGGTTGTGTAATAGTTCTACCATCAGATAAGGTATAAGTACCGCCATTTACCCACCAACTATACCAAGTTGGATTTGCCTGTTCAGCTGCTGCATCATCTGGACCATTTGAATAGGATATATCTAATTGAGTAATAGCATCAGTCGTATTAACTGTTATTGTTCCTCGGGCGTCGTCAGGGGTTAAGTTTGTAGCTGTATTATCATATGTACATCTTACGGTTTGGCCTACCTGCGTTAATAAACTTCCCAAAGCACTGTAATTAACGGGCACATTACCCATTGGGCCAATGGCCGTAACAGTTACTTCATCTTGGTATGAATTCCCTGGTAATTCATAAACCGAAAGCGTTGAAGGCGAGCCTGTTTGATTTTGCGTTCTATCTTGTTGTAAAGTTCTACCGTCAATATCTCCGATTGTGAAAGCATCTAAAAATACTGGTTTTGAAAAAGTAAATCTAACAATTACATCTTCTAAGTGCGTAAATGAATTCATCGCAAATGTCAGATAACCTAATCCATAAGCACCACTCGTTTGAGTATAAAAAGGTGCACAGTCAGAATCCCACGGGTCAAGGATATTTCCATTACCCGTTACGTTATCTGCTTGACCAGTAACTCCTGGATAGGGTAAACAGCCTCCTCCTGCATCGAAAGGATTAGTATTATAAGTGTCAGGGTCGCAGTTCCTGTTATTTGGGTCAATAATAGTCATGGTTACCGTCACAGTACATCCAGTTCCGCATGAAATAGTGTATGAACGCCCAGTTGACACATCGGTAGCATTCCAAACGTTACCAGTTGTGCCGTTAAACCAACTAAAAGTTCCTTGTCCGACTGATATAAAACTTATCAACGAAAGCAAAATGCTAATTGATAAGGTTGTGAAAAGCCTTTGAGTGTTGATATAATTACCAACACAGAACAGACTTTTGAATTTATGAATAAATATTTTCATCGTACGAATGTTTTATTTTCTATTTTTCAGTGGTATGTATCTCTGAACTTTTAGTTTTTAGTTACCGTAACCGTTCCGCAGTTTGGAAGTGTACATTTAGGAGTTTGTGTTAATCCAATATCCAAATTATAATTACTCGCACCTGGTAATCCTGAATTAATCGTTATTACCCCTAATGCAGAGGCATCACTATCTGCCATATCGGTTGTACCGTTAGTTTGGTCTGCTATTGTAAAAGATTTATATCCTGCCAAAGCCCCTGTATTGAGAGGTGTAGTTACTTTAATCACATAATCAGTTTTGGGCAAAATACCCGCACTCACATTCAAGCTATTAAACTCCCATTCACCATTGGTATTGGTAGTTGTTGTGCCAAGTAAGGTTGTACCATTTGCTGCGTAAAGTTTAAGCTCAACCCCCGCAATTGGCAACTCACCAGGGTCTTGAATACCATCTTCGTCGGCGTCAAACCATAATCTATTACCAAATTCAATTGGTGCAGGATTACACAAAGCTTCCAAATCACCGAAACCTACTCCTTTACCTTGAGTTACACCACCAGTTGGAGTATTATATAATTCAAAGCCATTTCTCGGACGTTTACCAGTCGTATTGCTTAAAGTAATTACTCCCCCAGTATTGTAATTAGGCGAGCCTGTAACTGGGTCATAAGCAATTGACATCACCTCGCCAGTACCTGGAACTATCGTTAAGGCTCCAAGAGTAATTTCGGGATGTCCAGGATACCAGCTTATTCCAGTATTATCTAAACCTCCATCACTATGAAAATAATCACCCAAATAAAATTCACCTGGTTTACTCAACTGAGTGCCACCACTGGTTAAATAACCGTTAGTATCTGTTGTATTAATGGCCAAACCCTCAGCACTTTTGCACGTTCCTGAGTTATCTTCGATTGACCAGCCAGTAGATGTCTTACAAGCTCTCAAAATTTCGCCTCCTGCATAAATTGAATAAAGTGTTGTACCCGTTCTACCATAATTTTCAAAACCAAATTGATAACCAGTTCGGTCAGTAAAACCAAGTACCATATTTCCATTATCATCAAATTCTATATCAGTAAGTAAAGGTGTCGGATAACCAATATTACCATCTGCACAAGTAGCAGGCACAACATCAGTCCACGGTTTCCAACGGTTGATTAAATCGCAGCCAGTAGAATACTGAAATGGAGGTTCACGAGGATAATCTAACGGAAACGTGAGAACTTGTGTAAAAGAAGAACCTCCCGCTAATTTATAAATAGTAGCTTTTAGGTTTGAAGCACCCGAATTATCCGAAAGATTAGAAGGCACTCCCGAAGCACTCCCGTCGCAAGTAACTCCTACATATATTTCGCCTGCATATTCACCCATTGCCCAAGGTCTTGCAACACCATTTACACAGCCAGGGTTAGGAATTGCAAAAGAGTTTTGGAGCGTTTTTGTGTTTACATCAATCGCATATAATTTCTTATCATAAAGATTTACTACATAAAGTATTTGTCCATCAGTACTTAAATCAATATCACCTATACCTACTTTACCCACATCAACAAACGCTTGAGCATCATTCGATGGCGGAGTAAGTACCCCCCTGGTTGCATTTGATAAGTACTGCGGATTGGCTGATACTGAACTTACAGCAATACCAAGGTCATCAGTCAACTGTAGCCAAGGTGTTGAATTAGGGGAACCCGTTGTAGGGTCAATTGTGTATATTGCATCTAAACCCTCTGCTCCAAGCGGAACGTGAGCTTTTAGTACAGCCGATGTATAAATTACTTTTTTAATTCTATCATAAGTCATACCCCATAAGGCACCAACAGTTGCTGATTTTGCAATAGCCGTTTTGTCTAATGCCGCAGTACCAGTGTTATTATATGACCACTTCACAACTACATCCTCAGCTAAAGATGCTGTTTCGACGTAGCAGGGCGTTACCATTACAGGATTTGTCTGGCAATAGTCTGAAGCGTAAATCACAGGTAGATTCGCATTCGTCGTAGAAGTCCCTGCCGTAACAAACTGCACAGCCGTAGAACCAGACGTACTGGAATTTCCGTAGGTAGGAAAGTTAGTAAACTCCAACCTCACTGCTTTTCCAGAAGCCGTAATACCAGAATTTGGGAAAGAATAACTTCCGTTTGCAGCAGTTGTTGTACTAACCGAAGCCCCCGAAGCATCGTATGCTTTTACGGTAACTCCGCCAAGTCCAACTTCGGTTAGTATAGTTGTGGCATCTTTGGTACCATTATTATTGAAGTCATTAAAAACATTTCCTGATACTTGAGCAATCGCTCCTTGCGTTATTAACGAAAAAATGAAAAGTAATGCTGAAGTAGGAAGGTTTTTAAGAGTATTTTTCTGAAAATTACTCACTCCAAAAATGCAAAAAGTAGGCAAAAACGCTTTTTTCATGTTTATAAATTATTAGGAAAGCAATATTATACATGCCAAAGAGTTTCAAAAAATATACCACCCTAACAATAAAAACCATAAACTTACCAAGCGGTAGCATTTGTGCATAAATTAGTAGAAACTACAAAATGTTGAAAGTGAAAACGCAAATTCCCAAAAGCTATGCCAAAGTAAAATTTGCACTCAGCATTGGCCCAAATGAACAAAACAATGTTTATTTTCCTTTTTTGGACCCTAAATAGTTGATAGCTTTATCAATATTGTATTGGATTTGAGCTTTTTAAGACGTAACAAAACTATCTCTCTATAAAAAGCGTTTATTAAAAATAGTACTTCAATTTCTGAACATTTTTTGCATTAAAATACCACATGAAAGGTTTCCGTTTTTCTGAGTTCAAACCCGAAATGAAGGGTGATAATAAGTTTGAACAATTACTCAATATTTTTCAGCAATTATTGCTCATTACAGCAGGAGATGTAACTCAGGCTCTTTCTTACATGAGCGACCTCGACCGCCAATACCAGCTCACAAGCGATGATTATGGCATGGCGAACTTCATTGATGACCTCAAGAAAAAAGGCTACATAACCGAAGAAAACCAAGAAGCTGGTACTTTCAAAATGACTGCTAAAAGTGAGCAGGGTATCAGAAAGCAATCGTTGGATGAAATCTTCGGTAAACTCAAACGTACCAAGTCGAGTGGAAGTCACCATACCCCATATACGGGAACGGGAGATGAGCTCAGTAGTGATATTCGTTCATTTCAATTTGGCGATACGCTTGACCAAATTTCGATGACAGAATCACTAAAAAATGCTCAAATCAACGGTGGAATTGACGACTTTATGCTCCTTGAAAGTGACTTAGAAGTAGTTGACCGTGAATCAAAGATTCAGACTTCAACCGTACTGATGATTGATATTTCGCACTCGATGATTCTTTATGGAGAAGACCGAATCACTCCTGCCAAAAAAGTTGCCTTAGCCTTGGCAGAACTGATTCGTACTAAATATCCGAAAGATACGCTCGATATTTTGGTATTCGGAAACGATGCTTGGCAAATTCAGCTCAAAGATATTCCTTATCTCGAAGTTGGGCCTTATCACACAAATACAGTTGCTGGTTTAGAACTGGCCATGGATTTATTGCGTAGAAGAAAAACCAAAAACAAACAGGTTTTTATGATTACCGATGGTAAACCCACTTGCCTAAAAGAAGGAATAAATTATTACAAAAACAGTTTCGGACTCGACCGTAAGATTGTAAATAAAACTCTGACGATTGCAGCACAAGCTCGTCGTTTGGAGATTCCGATTACAACCTTCATGATTGCTTCTGACCCATACTTAAAGCAATTCGTACAGCAATTCACACAAGTGAACAATGGACGTGCCTATTACAGTGGACTGAATGGTTTAGGTGGATTTGTACTCGAAGATTTCCAACGAAATAGACGAAAGAATGTGAAGTAGAACACCCCTAACCCCTAAAGGGGGACTTTTATACAGCTCTAATCTAAATTTACAGTAAATAAGAATGTCAATCGAAAAAAAAAATTCCCCTTTAGGAGTTAAGGGTCGTTTTTCTGCATTAGTTACCTATTTTTCAGAAAATTACCCCGAAGCCGAAACCGAACTAAATTACTCTAATCCCTATGAATTATTAGTAGCCGTAATTTTATCGGCACAATGTACTGACAAACGAGTAAATATTGTCACCGAGAAACTTTTCCCTCGTTTTCCTACGCCCGAAAGTCTGGCAGCTTCAACCGCCGATGAAGTCTTTGAGTACATCAGAAGCGTAAGTTACCCAAATAACAAAGCCAAACACTTGGTTGGAATGGCTCGTATTTTGGTTAATGATTTTAACTCAGAAGTGCCAAATACGATTGAAGATTTGCAGAAAATGCCAGGAGTTGGACGTAAAACGGCCAATGTTATCGTTTCGGTCATTTTCAATCAACCAGCTATGGCGGTTGATACGCACGTTTTTCGAGTTTCACATCGCTTGGGTTTAGTACCCAAAACGGATAAAACTCCACTTTTGGTAGAAAAACAATTAATTAAGCATATTCCGAAAGATAAAATTGCCGTTGCTCACCATTGGCTTATTCTTCATGGTCGATATATTTGCGTAGCTCGGACCCCCAAATGTGGAGAATGCAACCTAAAACCATTCTGCAAAGCCTACGAAAAACAAAAATTTGATACCCCTCATTTGTAATCTTGTAGGACAGGTTTTCAACCTGTCAATATGATTAGGAAAAAAAGGGAGTAGTAACAATTAAACAAGGTAAAAACCTGCTCTACAAGTTTATGGAAATAAAAGAATTAATGCAGACTTTCGCCCACGCAGGAAAGGTAGCTTGGTTAAGTTACAGACCTGGCCCAACTTCACGTGGAGAGATAGTGGTAGTTGATGAAATTGAGGTTTCGGAGAAAAAAGGAATAGTTGGCGATAGATATAAAGGAAGTAACAAAAAACGTCAAGTCACGCTCATTCAAGCAGAGCATATTGAAGCGGTCAGCAAAATACTCCAAAAAGATAACATTGACCCAGCACTTCTCCGCCGAAATATTGTAGTTTCTGGACTTAACCTTTTAGCTCTCAATAATTTAGAATTTAAAATTGGCGAAGCGATTCTAAAAATGACGGGATATTGTCACCCATGCAGCCGAATGGAACAGAATCTCGGAACGGGTGGCTACAACGCCATGCGTGGGCACGGCGGCATTACATGCATGGTCATCAAAGCTGGAAAAATTAAAATTGGCGATTCAGTAAGTTTGGTTTAAAATCCCGCAATAATTGCCTTCAAGGTCGATTCATCTACAGTATGCTTACCTTCAAAACATATAACCTCAGGATTAATATCCTCAATCATAGAAGCTCTAAACTTTTCTGATATTTCTGGATAAGCCACCAAAAACTCGTCTTTATCACCATAGATATAGTAGGTTTTTACATCTTTTAGTTTTTCTGGCTCTATTACTTCTCTGATACCATTACTAAAAAAGCCAGCCCAGAGTAATAGTCTATCACACTTAATTTGTTCAGCCCCAAACCATCGGCAAACAGTTGCACAACCTTGCGAAAAACCCAAAATATTGATACTGATAGTACTCAAATCGTGGTCTTTTAGCAAACTATCATAAAGAGCATTCAGATAATTATTATTATCATCAATTTCCGACTGGCGTAATTCACGAGTCATCCACGATGCACCAATTCGCTTAAATTCATTATCCAGATAAAATCTCGATGGAGCTTCGGGAGCAACAACAAACGTTTGAGTATCTGCAATGCTGGCAAATTTTTTAATAAAATACTGTGAAAGCTGACCATACCCATGCACTACAAACCAAATCGTTTTGGTATTTTCGTTCAACTCACCCAAGGTATAGTATCGTGCTGTTCGTTGTACTTTTATTTGGTGCTCTGTCATATTCAAAAAATAAATGAAAAAAGTATGCTATGAGTATAAAAACTCTCAACTCAGAATTCAGAACTCCAATCACCCACCTGCCTTCTTAGCTTTATAGCCTTCTTTCAGCAAAAAAGTTAAGATTTTATCACGGTGGTCGCCTTGTAATAAGATTTCACCCTCTTTGGCCGTGCCGCCACTCCCGCAAAGATTTTGGAGTTTTTTTCTCAGATTTTGTAAATCTTCATCTTTTCCGATAAACCCATCTACTCTACTCACAATCTTATTTCCTCCTTTTCTATCCAGCCAAATCTTAAAGTTTTGTTGTTGGGCAGGGAGTGTTTCGGGCTCTTCATCCTCTCCGAAATTAAATTCAAAATCAGGGTTAGTCGAATACACAACTCCCTGCGGGCTATTTTTTTTATTTTTCATAGTATTACTCTTAAACATTTTTCTGAAATACTGATAATCAACTCATTTGTATTTAATCGTAATGGTTCTCCATCGTAATGAATCAAGAAATTTTGGTCGTTTGAAAGCTTAAACTTCGTTCCTCTATAATTCTCCGAAAGGTCAGATGAATGAATATTTCCGTTAAATAATTGTGCAATCATCGGTAAAGCCTGCCAAGCTGACGGTGGGCTAATAATAGTACAATCAATCAAACCATCATCAATAATGGCGGTTGGGGTAATGTAGGCATTATTACCAAACTGACTGGCATTACCGAAAGTTATGCTGAAAACTTCGTAGTCATTTGCTCCGAAAACACACTTGAGTGGTTGATATTTCCAAAATTCCGAAAATCCTACTTTTACATAATTCATCAAGCCTCTACCCTTCATTTTTGAGAAAATTTCGGCACAATGAGCATCAAACCCAATACCTGCCGTGCAGAAAAAAGGCACGTCATTGGCATAACAAACATCAATTTGCTTGCTTATAGGCGTATTCAGCGACTCAATGGCCTTTGCGGCTTTCATCGGGATTCCCAACTCTCTTGCTAAACCATTACCCGAACCAGTAGGAATAATTCCTAAAGCAGTATTGGTATGAATTAGTGCTTTCCCGACTTCGTTTACAGTACCATCACCGCCAATAGCTACAACCGTCGGAATACCGTTTTTCACAGCTCCTTCTGCAATTATTGTAGCGTGTCCTGCATATTCGGTATAACAAATCTTGGGCAAGTACACTTGCTTATCTAACTGACTATCAATTAGTTCTACTATTGATTTGTGTACTTTCTTGCCTCCCGAAATCGGATTTACAATAAACCAAATTGCTTGTTTATTCACGAAAATTTAATAGATTTATGCTTTCGTGCAAAGATAGTATTCGATTTCGGATTTCGGATATTCGGCTTCGGAAAAATCCCCAAATTAAAACTAACTTAACCAATGAAAAAAACTGTTTTAATGCTCTTATTGGCATTTATTTCGTTCTCAATTTTTGCTCAAACAACAAATGACCGACAACAGGTATTAGATGTTCTGGCCCGCCAAAATAAAAACTGGAATGAAGGAAATATTAGTGCCTTCATGGAAGACTATTTGAAGTCTGACTCTTTGATGTTTATTGGCTCAAAAGGAGTTGTTTATGGCTGGAAAGCAACTCTCGACCGATATAACAAAAGCTACCCCGACCGAGCGACGATGGGTACGCTAAAATTTGATATTCAAAAAACCGATTTTCATTCAAAAACTACATGCTGGGTACTGGGAAAATGGCATTTGACTCGCCCCGAAAAAGGTGATATTGGTGGTTATTTTACGCTTGTACTCAAAAAAATCAATGGAAAATGGCTAATTGTATCTGACCATACAAGTTAAAAGTTGAATTCGTTAAATAACAAAAATACCTTGCTCTACTGTTGAGCAAGGTATTTTTGTTTGGTGTTTTTTACTTATTTCTTGTACTTCACCACTCTCGCATCTTTGATGACACCTTTCCAGTTTAAACCAAAACCAAAATCGTATTTATTCCCTTCGGAGTCTTTGTGGCAAGTCATGTCGTAAGGAACATCTTCGGCTTGCTTTTCAACCACGCTCATATTTGCTGGCATTTGCATGGGTAAGAGTGCCGAAGGTTCATTTTTACCAGCAATGGTTTCAATAATGGCTTGGTCTTGCACACCAAAACTCAATAAAATAGTCGAAGCAGATGGTTCAATCTCAGAGAAAACCATTGGGTTGGTTGTATTCACTACCACTACTACTGGCTTATTTTTCATTTTTGCTTTCGTGTTTAACACCAATTGCATATCAGTAATATTTGGTACTTTGGCAGTTTTGCCTTTATACGAACGATTCGTGAAATTTTCTAAAGCATCACCACCTGCAATACTTACTTCACGGGCTTCATCAGCTTTATAATCATTGTACTGCAAACTGATTGGCACATAACCGTTACCACCATTTTTAGTGTCTTCTTTATCATAACCTATCGAAGCCTTCGGATTTTCGATGAAAACCAATGCAAAATCTGCTTCATCGGCATTATCAGTTACATTGAAATGCTTTTTCACGATTTCCAAATTTACAGGATAATCTTCTGATGCTGGTGTTTCTATTCCTAAGAAATTTCGGCTGGCGGCAACAAATCTTTTCGGTACATAAATCGTCTTTTTTGTAGTTATCGGTAATGTTTTTGCTTGGTTTTTAAGCATAACAATTGATTTCAACTGTGCTTCGTAGCCAGCTTTCATAAATTCAGGTTTTCCGACAATGGCTTTAGTTTCTTCAGTATTCAAATACGGATTCTCGAAAACGCCTACTCTAAAAATGTTTTTCAATAATCGCACTGCCGAAGCTTCCATTCTTGCACGCATTTTGACTTCGCCGTGTTCTTTGATGCCCATTTCATACGCCTCAAGGAGCGGTTTTATATTATTATTACCACCATATTGGTCAACCCCTGCCATCAATGCTTTGTAGTGAAGTTCAACCAACGAAAGATTTTCTACGCCCCACGCTTTCCCATCTAAAAACGAATCCATGGCTTTGTGCAGAGCCACCACCGACCAGTCAGTACAAACTACGCCATCGTAGCCGTATTTAGTACGAAGCAAGTCAGTAATCATGTATTTATTATAATTATTAGCTACATTTTCGTGGTTTTTCTTATCTTGATTCCACGAGATGGTATAATAAGGCATAATTGCCGAAGCCATTTTGGTTTGTCCTTTGAGTTTAAAAGCACCTTGTGTAAAAGGTATAAGGTGTGCATCGAAATTATTGCCAGGGTAAACTGCAAATTTTCCATTGGCGTAGTGTGCATCGCGTCCTGCCTCTCCAGCACCACCACCTGGCCAGTGTTTAACCATGGCATTTACACTTTTTGCTCCCCAAACACTCGACTGAAAACCATCGCAATAAGCTTGTCCCATTGCAGCCGAAAGCCACGGACTTTCACCAAATGTACCATTGAAACGCCCCCAACGTGGTTCGGTAGCAATATCTACTTGTGGAGAAAGAGCAGTTGTGATACCCAACGCACGATACTCAGCTGCCGCTATTTTACCAAATTTTTCAGTGAGTGACGGGTCGAAAGTAGCCGCCATACCCAATGAACTTGGCCACATCGAAATTTCTCCACCAGCAGCAGCATCATATTCAGCTCTTGCTTTAGTTCCATGACGTGGGTCTGAACTATTATTTGCTGGAATACCCAAGCCTACACTCTCACAATAAGCCTGCATTTTATTATTCCACTTAGCTGCAATTTCGGGCGTTTGTACGGTTGTAATCAACACGTGACGAAGATTATCTTCCGCTAAAAACTTCTTTTGTTGGTCGGTCAAATCACTTGGGTCAGTCTCGCCAGCTTTGAAGGGTTTTCCACCGTAAGTTCCTGCAAAGTATCCACCTGAACGAGCAGGAACAGACTGGTGCGAAGAATATAACATCAAACCCGCAATTTGCTCAACACTAAGTTTCGATGCTAAATCTTTGGCACGAATATCATCGGCCAAACGCCAGTCTTCGTATTTATCAAGTTTGCCGTTTTTATTAAGGTCTTTAAAAGACAAACCATTGATTGTCAATATTTTCACTCCCGAACTTGGAGCGTAAGCGATGGTTTTACCACCTTTATTTTGGATAACCTTAAAAACAGATTCTTGGGCGATTGCACTCACAAAACCTGTTAGTAGTAAGGCGGTTAAGGCACTTTTTTTCATAATTTTTATTGGTATTTGATATAAAAAACAATTTGATTCTCATGCAAAAATGCTGATAAACGTAAGTAATCTAACCTACGACTATCAGCTCTTGAAAGTTTAACATTGGGAAAATACTGATAAAACTAAACTACCTTATTTCTTAAAATACCTATCCCTTCCACTTCTAATTCCACTACATCGCCAGGCTCGAGTGGGCGATGAACAGTAAAATTATTCTCGATTAAACTACCCCAACCGAGTGTACCCGAACCAAGAATATCGCCTGGCATTAGGTTTACATTATTTTCGGAAGCTCGCTCAATCATCTGCTCAAAATTATAGTACGATGTTTTATAATTTCCTTCGCATACGGTCTGCCCATTGATGCGTGAAGTCATTTTTAGATTCAGTCTATCGCCTGCCACCTTCGGTACGCTGATAGGTTCTTGAAAGACGCTTTCATCAAACGCTACTCGGTATTGCTCCATTTCGTCGGCAGTAACGATACATGGGCCAATGGCATTGGCAAAATCTTTACCTTTATGCGGTCCGAGCGGAATCTCCATTTCTACTTTTTGAATTGCACGGGCTGTCCAATCATTAAAAATAGTGTACCCAAAAATATACGGACGAGCATCGGCAGCTTTAATATCTTTGCCTTTTTTGCCAATTATACAAGCAATTTCAAGCTCAATATCCAACTTGGTTTCTTTGGTTGGGCGTTTAATTTCGTCTTCTGGGCCATAAATAGCTTGGTGGTTGGTGAAATAAAAAATAGGCATATCGTACCAAGCTGGGCCAATTTTATGACCGAATGAGCGAGAAGCATTTTGCATGTGCATCTCAAAACCGATGTAATCACGAAAACTTCGTGGATTGGGTAATGGAGCTAAAAGTTTTACCTCTGCCAAGGTATAATGTGGTTGAACTTCGCCCAAATTTTTTATAATACTGAAATAGGTTTCATGATTATCAATAAAAGTAAGCATATCAGTCGGCAATTTTTCACTGGCCAAACGCATATCTACTACGCTTTCGCCTACTAACCAACCGATGCTACTTTCTTGATTTTTATCTAAAAATGTTATTAATTTCATTGTTATTCTTTGTTAGGAGTTGTATTAAATACCCATTCGGAAATCTTTTACACTGGTTTCGGTAAACTGAAATTCGGAGAAAATAGACTTGTTTCCTTTACCAGCGGGCGATTGCGTACCAATACCAATTTTTAAATTTTCGCCATATTCATTTTTAAAAACCCTGACTAATTGCCAAGTTTTTGCATCGAGCGAATAGTAAAAGCCCAGAACTTTAGTATCAGACGAAATTTTTAAGTAAACCGATTTTTCGGGAATAACATCATGGTTATTATCATCCGAAAACCCTTTCGTTTTTACAGTTACGATTCTTCCAATCATTCGTTCATCTACTTCAAAGGCAAATTTGAGCCATTCAGAATCATTTACATATAAAAAAGCCATCCCTGCATCATATTTTACAAGATGTGTTGGGTTCACTTTAATAGAAAAAGTAAACGGTTTGGCATTATCAACGGGCATTAACATCAACGGTGCATTTGCCTTATTATAAGGTGGTTGCCCAGGTTCGATAAAGAAATCGGTTTCTGGACTCGAAACCATTTCGAGGCTATCGCTGCCAAACACTTTGCTATTTTCTTTAGCTTGATTAAGACTTTGCGTAAAATCCCAAACAATCTTTTCAGATTGATGATTTGCTTTTTTACTCTGGCTACATGCCCATAAAAAGATAAAAATTAAGCTTAAATATCTCATATTTAGCAATTTATATTTCCTCCGTTAAAGCCATGCCTGTTTTTCCCATGAGCATTCCCATATTTGCTCCTTCGGGTAATGGCTGGTCGGTATATTCGAGTAATTCCCAAGCACCGAGCGTTTCAGAAACATCTACCACCATCTTACAACGGTCAAAGCGGCGTTTCATATATCTCTCAAAAACTTCTTCTACCGAACCGTCTTTTTGTAATTCTTCAATCAAAACTACGGCATCTTCAATAGCCAAAGCTGCTCCCGAACCCAACTGTGGGATGGTCGTGTGGGCGGCATCGCCCAACACTACTACACGATTTTTATACCACGGTGCGGGCATTTTGAGAGTTTCGAGGATACGATAATTGACGAATTTGGCATCGGTTACTTGTGGAATAAGCTCCTGCACCATCGGAATCGGATAAGCCGACATATATGCTTTTAATCTATCAACCAATTGGTCTTCTGGAATCATTGGGTTATCGCCCTCAGCCGAGTTTACGAATATATAACATAAATCAGCAGTCATTGGAATTACTCCGAGTTTGTGCTTTTTATTGAAGAAAATATAGCCCGTATCTAAGTCGGCTGGACGCTTGAACGCATATCGCCAAACTGATAAACCTACATAACTTGTTTTAAATTCGCCAAAAATGAGTTTACGAACTTTTGAGTTTACGCCATCAGCGGCAATGACAATATCGTAGCTACCAGAAGTTCCATCCGAAAAGGTTACATTGGCTACATCTGGTTGATTATCAATACTTTCTACGGTTATACCCATTCGATACTTCAAGCCTACTTTTTGTGCTTCTTCAAACAAAACATCGTGTAGGATTTTGCGGGAAATACCATTATGACTTGGAAAACGACCAATAGGAGGAGTACCCGCTTCGCCAATTTGAACACCATGAGGCAAGCAAAGTTTTACTTTCCCATAAGGCGAACCTCGACGCATAGCTTCATCGGCTACTCCGATGGCATCTAATGCTCTTAGTGCATTGGCTTGCTGAATGATACCAACGCCATACACATTAAATTCTTTATGAATTTCAACGACATCTACTTCAAAACCAGCTTTTTTAAGGCCAATCGCAACGGATTGCCCTCCAATGCCAGCTCCGACTACTAATATTTTTTTTGCCATAGTATTTTAGATTTAGGGTTTTACAATTGAGTCGAACGGTTCGTCGCTGCGATTACGATTATTAATTCAGAACTACGAACAAACATTCGTAAATCGTCATTCATTCGTCAATCAAATATAGTGTTGTACTAATGGGGGTTCTAAGAAAAACGGGCCGATTAAAGCACGCCATTCTTTGAAAAGGTCAGACTCTCGGAAACCAACGGTATGGTCTTCGAGGGTATCCCACTCAATCAATAAAATATAGCGATTCGCTTGTTCGATGCATTTTTTCACGGTTATTTTTTGAAAGCCCTTCGATTGTGAAATTACACCTTTAGCCGTTTCTAAGGCTGTCTCAAAATCTTGATTTGTACCTTCTTTAATGTCAATTCTTGCGAGTTCTAATATCATTTTGGTTACTGGTTTATTTGGGAATTGGTTTAATGGTTATTAGTTTCTTGGTAGATTAGTTAATTTTCTAATATACGAATCAACCAGTAACCAATCTCTAATCAACTAATAACTAATCTTCCAAAATAGCTACTGCTCTTGTCCAACCAGCACTTGCTTTTTCGATTTTTGCAGGAAAACAAGCCACTTTGAAACCAAAAGGTGGTAATTGGTCAAGATTAGCCAATTTTTCGATTTGGCAATATTCTTTTTCGATACCTACATAATGGGCTTGCCAGATAATGCCTGGGCGAGGATTTTCTCTAAAATCGGCTGCTTGAATATGCAGCGGAATATCCCAACCCCAGCCATCTGTTCCCATTACTTTAATTCCTTGGTCAATGAGCCAGTGCGTAGCTTTTGCCGACGCCCCAACGTGAATTTTTACAAAATCATCATCGTGAATGCGTTTGTCAGCATCGCAACGAATCAAAACAATGTCAAGTGGTTTTAATTGATATCCAATAGCATCCAGTTTTTCTTGTAAATCTTCTGGCCCAAACATATAGCCATCTGGTTTATCGGTAAAATCAAGCACTACTCCATCTTGAAAAAACCATTCTAAGGGCATTTCATCAATCGTACGAGCGGGCTTACCTTCAGAAGTGGGAAAGTAATGATAGGGTGCATCAACGTGTGTTCCACAATGACTCGTAACGGTCAAGAATTCGCCCGCAGGGCCATTGCCATCAATAAATACATCGGTCAAGCCTTCAAATAATTTCCCACCCATTTTTTTTGCACCTTCTTTATGGTCTTCGTAGACGATTTTGGTCGGAAGTGGCTCTTTTATTTTTTCAGAAATAGTTACTGAAAGGTCTATTATTTTCATTTATGTATGATTTTAATATCGTTATATTAGAGACATTGCATGCAATGTCTCTACGGGAATACAATTATTTTAATAATCTTCCACCATCAACTGTGATGATATTTCCAGTTGAGAATGTCATTGTTGTTGCAAGTGAATAAACCACATTAGCCACATCCACACCCGTTGCAAAACGTCCCAATGGTGTATTATCCATTTGGTTTTGAAGAAATTTTGGGTCGAAATTTTTGGTATATTCTCCCTCTACAAAACCTGGTGATACTGATACAACCCTAATTTTTGGAGCCAAAGCCCTTGCCAAAGAGCGTGTCATAGAATCAATGGCTGATTTTGAGGCACAGTACGCAACATTACTTCCGATACCATAAATGCCTGCGATAGATGAAATATTGACTACCAAAGAGGATTCTTTGCTTTCATCTGATGCCCTTTCTAATAAATCTTTGGTAGCTCTTACCATCGCAAACGAACCTCTGAAATTGGTTTGCATAATTTTATCAATCCATTCATCGGTTAAACCATCTAAATCATCATGCGGAACAGGTGTCGTAATTCCTGCATTATTCACCAAAACATCTACTTTTCCGTATTTTTCTGCTACAAATGCCTTCAAATCATTTACTTTTTGTGCGTCGGTCGTTGGAGCATGGAAAATACTGTGATTAGTAGATTGGTTATTGGTTACTGGTAATTGGTTCAGTTCTCCCAATAACTTTTCTGCTTTTGTCGAATTTGAATGATAGGTTGCAATGACCGAAAAACCATTTTCGGCAAATTTCTTGCAGATTGCAGAGCCTATTTCTCCTGCACCGCCTGTCACGAGAACATTCTTCGATGTTGAATGTTGAATGTTGAGTGTTGAATTATTTTTCATAAATTATTAAGCATTAAACATTCATCATCAATCATTATTTACTATATTTTCTTACTCTCAAATCTGCTTGTTCTTTATGGCCTGCGAAGTTTTCGATTTCGCAAAGCCTTGAGCAATATTCACCGATTAACTTACTGGCATCTTCGGTTTTAATTTCTTGATATGTACATGTTTTTAAGAATTTACCTACCCAAAGTCCACCTGTGTAGCGAGCCGCTTCACGAGTAGGAAGTGTGTGGTTTGTGCCAATCACCTTATCACCGTAAGCTACATTAGTTTTATCGCCCAAGAATAATCCACCGAAATTGGTCATTTTTTCTAAGAAAAGACGTGGATTTTCGGTCATTACCTGTACGTGTTCACTGGCAATGCGGTCGGCTTCTGAAATTAATTCGTCAACAGTATCGCACAAAATTACTTGTCCGTAATCTCTCCACGCTACGCTGGCAACATCAGCCGTTGGTAAAACAGCGAGTTGCCTTTGAATTTCGGCTTCAATGCCTTCGGCAATAATTTTACTGGTTGTCAATAAAATTGCTGGTGAAGTTGGCCCGTGTTCGGCTTGACCGAGTAAATCCGTTGCACAAGTTTCTACATCAGTTGTGTCGTCAGCTATCACCAGCGTTTCGGTTGGCCCTGCAAAAAGGTCGATACCTACTTTACCAAAAAGTTGGCGTTTAGCTTCGGCCACGTAGGCATTTCCAGGCCCTACGAGCATATCAACAGACTTAACGGTTTCTGTACCAATTGCCATCATAGCGATTGCCTGAACACCACCTAAAAGATAGATTTCATCAGCACCAGCCATGTACATTGCTGCTACTGTGGCAGCAGGAATTTGCCCATTAATAGGTGGCGTACAAGCAATTACACGCTTCACGCCTGCTACTTTTGCAGTGAGTACGCTCATGTGAGCCGATGCCACCATCGGATAGCGGCCACCTGGCACATAACAACCTACCGAATTTACTGGAATATTTTTATGCCCTAAGAAAACCCCTGGGAGGGTTTCAACTTCAACATCTTTGATAGATTCACGCTGAATTTGAGCAAAATTTCTGATTTGCGTTTGAGCAAACGTGATATCATCAATTACTTGTTGAGGTAATCCTGCAATGATTTCTTTGATTTCTAACTCAGAAAGCCGAAAACTGGCAGGCGACCATTTATCTAAATTTGCTGAAAACTCACGCACAGCGGCATCCCCTTCTTGTGTGACTTTTTCGAGCATATTTTCTACCAATGCTCTTACTTTCAAATCTGCCTCTTTACTCTCGGCGTAAGTAATTCCTTTTTTGAGTTGTTGTATCATAAAGCCCCTAAGATTTCGTATCCCGCCCCCGATGGGGGAATTTTTATAGTTGAATTAATTTTAACAACCGTACCAAAGCTCCCCTTTAGGAGCGGGGGTTATTCTTTTATCTTCTTCTCAATCCAATCGTACATATTAAACGACTTCGTGAAGTCATCTACTGAGCAGTGAGCTGAGCCACTTTCTTCCTTCGGCACAACTTCCATGACGTGCTCACAGGTAAGTGCATCATTGGTTTTATAAGCATTTTCTACAAAATTTTGGCGGTCGTCCTCACCATGTAGAATGTAGGTAGGGCATTGAATTTTCTCTGCCACGCCTTCGAGCGTAAAGTTTTTCAAACGCTCACGGGCCTCCGTCATATTATCTGCTCCTACAATATGTTGCACAATTTCAGCCAATGGATGATTATCTGGGCGGTTTTTCCAAATATCATAGTAAGACCAAACAGCTCCGAAAATCATACAAACCTTAAAACGTGGCTCAAATGCCGCACAACGAGCAGCCATGTATCCACCCATCGACACCGCTCCGATGCCTACACGAGAGGTATCAACGTGTTCGCCAAGATTTTTGATGATATAATCTAAAACTGCCGAACCCGCCACATTATAATCGTAACGTGTATGAATATGATTTAGCCTTAAAGCAGCTCCTTGCCCTGGCCCATCGACTGCCATCATAGCAATGCCTCGTTCGTTGAGGTGTTGAGCAATCCCGAAATATAGTTCTTCGGCCAAACTATCTAAGCCCCCAAACATGACCATTACGGGTGGATTTTTAATTCCAGACGGTTTGAAAAGATAGGCAGGAAGTGTTGAGCCTTCAAATGGGATATCCATTGTAACTGGTCGCTCATCGAATAAATCAATGGCTTTAATGAACGCATCACGGCATTTGAGGTAATACGGAATCTTACGCTCATCATGCAAAGTCATAAAAAACTCAGCCGTACGGAGGTAATTAAAGGCTCTTAGGTATGTTCGACGAGCTGAAACTCGCTGACCTGCTGCTGCGTAGGCTTCGGCTTTGTCATAAACCTTATCGCCCATTTTTACCCATGCACGATTGAAACTCTCACGGTCAGTGGGGTCGATTTCACCTGCAACTTCTAATATTTCAGCAAATTCACCACCGCCATAATGGGCCTGGGTCAATGCTCTATTTACTTGGTATGAGGGCATGTATTGCCCAGGAAAATAATGCCACATGCTGATTTTGGATTGGAGATTTTGGATTTTGGATTTATTCCTATTATCCTAATCAATTATTCTTTTTTAATTTCTTTTTGATAGAATTAATACTTGAAACTATAATTGATAATAATTCATTGCCTTCTTTCCAAAGTGTAGAAACTAAATTCCTTTTTGATTCATCAAGGCCAACTGTGAACTCTAACCAAAACAGGGTTTCATCTAATTCTTCTTCAACAATTTCTAATTTGTACTTAAAATCTGTTGTTGATTTACCTCGACAAGCAGCTCTATAATTTGCTGCTGCCGAAGGAGCACATCTTACAATTTGATTCCGTACTGTTCTAAAACCAAGCGTATCAGGTAAGCTTTCAGCAAACTTTACAATCGTAATTGCATAAGTTTTTAGTCTGTCTTGTAATTCTTTTTGTGTCATTTCGATTTAGTTTTTTTTATTAATGATTTGAACATAATAGTTTCTTTCAAAAAATCCGAAATCCCAAATCAAAAATCCAAAATCACTAAACGTCTGCTGGTTTTACGGTTCCATCT
>JACCEC011222876.1_pt1 | contig 20838 bp, 6 predicted proteins | sample 7450121 | NCBI WGS metagenome assembly JACCEC01 (sample SAMN15323455, study PRJNA562643) | freshwater metagenome | isolation source: river surface water | place: USA:Blue River Watershed | collected 2017-08-18 | reverse complement strand
TCGACGACGGCGCGGACGCTGGCGAATGGGTTTTCGGTGGGGGGATTGGTGACGCTGGGTGACGGGACGAATACTGGCGTTTTGACGATTGGGGGGACCGGCACGCTGACGTCGAATACGACGGTGACGACGCCGAGTGGGGTGGTTTTGAGCGGAGCGGTTGGAGGGGCGTTTTCGTTAACGAAGGCTGGGGCGTCGGTGCTGACGTTGGGCGGAGCGAACACGTTTACGGGCGGAGTGACGGTACAAGGGGGTGCAGGCAGTGTTTTACGGATTGGTCACGATACGGCGCTTGGGACGGGGATGTTGACGTTGAACACGGCTGGCGTGGTGGTGTCGAGTGATTCGGCGGCGGCGCGGACGATGGGCAATGCGTTTTCGATTGGAGCGGACGTAACGTTGGGGGATTCAACGAACAGCGGGGCGCTGACGTTTGGCGGGGCGGGGGCGATTACGGCGAACGCGACGGTGACGGTGGCGAGTGCGGTGAGTTGGAATGGGGTGGTGAGCGGGAGCGGTAACTTGACGAAGGCAGGGACGGGAGAGTTGACGTTGGGTGGGGTGAATACGTACACGGGGACGACGACGGTGACGGGTGGAACGCTGACGTTGAATGGCGGTTCAGCGATTGTGGACACGGGCGCGGTGACGGTGACGTCGCCTGGGAGTTTGAAGTTGGGAGCGAGTGAGACGATTGCGAGTTTGGCTGGGACTGGCGGGGTGGATTTGCAGGGAAGTGCTTTGACGATTAGCGGTTCATCCACAACAATTTATAGTGGAATCATGAGTGGCACGGGAGGGGCGTTGGTGAAAAATGGGACGGGCGTTTTGACGTTGAGCGGTGCGAGCACATTCACTGGTGGCTCGAATTTGAGTGGGGGTTCTCTGTACGTCGGCAACGATGCGGCTTTGGGCACGGGAACGGTGGCTCTCAGTGGTGGCGTCACCTTGGCGAGCGATTCTGCGACGGCGCGTAATTTGGCGAATGCTTACAGCCTGAATACGGCTGTGACCTTGGGGCATGCGACCAACAGCGGGGTTTTGACGCTGAGTGGGGCTGGAGCGTTGGCCGCATCCACTTCGCTGAGCACGAATAGTGAAGTTATTTTGTCGGGAGCGATTTCTGGGGGCGGGTTTGGATTAACCAAGGCGGGTGCGGGCGCGCTGACGCTGAGTGGTGCGAATACATTCAGTGGCGGGGCGACGTTGAATGCGGGTGCGGTGTATGTCGGAAATGATGCTGCGTTTGGGACGGGGCCCTTGGTCATCGCTGGTTCGACGGTGTCGAGCGATGGAACCAATGCGCGCACGATGGCGAACGCCTATTCTATGGGGGGATCAGTGAGTTTGGGAGATGGGGTCAAGAGTGGGGTATTGACCTTTTTAGGCGCTGGCACGTTGAGTTCTCATACGACGCTCACGGCGTTGAGTGATATCTTGCTTCAGGGGGTGGTGGGTGGCGGGGCTGTTTCACTGACCAAGTTGGGTTCTGGTGCGCTCACGTTGGGAGCGGCTAACACATTCAGCGGGGGTGCGACGCTCAATGCGGGAACGGTCTATGCGGGGAATAACGCTGCATTTGGTGACGTTGCCGGAACGTTGAGGATGGCGGGCGTTACGGTGGCTAGCACGCTGGCGAGCAGTTTGGGCGGGGATCGAACGATTGGAAATCCGTATGAGTTGTCCGGTTCTGTGACGTTGGGGAATGTCACTCGAGATGGGGTGTTGGCGTTTTCAGCAACGGGTGCGCTGATGGCAACGACGACGTTGACGATTGATAGTTCGGTGGCTCTCAACGGGGCGTTGAGTGGTGGTTTTGGTCTCACGAAAAGTGGGAATGGCACTTTAACGCTGAGGGGTGCTAACACGTTTACCGGCGGGGCTACGATGAATGCGGGTGCGGTGTATGTGGGAAATGATGCGGCCTTTGGGACGGGTTTGTTGACCATGGGCGGATCGGTGATTTCGAGTGATTCCTCTGCGGCTCGAACGATGGTGAATGCCTATTCCGTTGGCGGATCGCAAACGCTTGGAAACGGGACGCTCAATGGGGTACTGACGTTTGCGGGCACGGGGACGTTAAGCTCAGCGCTCACATTAACGGTGGACAGCCCCGTTGTTCTGTCGGGCGTTTTGGGAGGACCTTTTGGCCTAACGAAAGCGGGATTGGCTTCTCTCACGTTGCGTGGCGTCAATACCTTCTCGGGAGGTGCTATCTTAAATGCGGGAGCGGTTTATGTGGGGAGCGATGCGGCCTTTGGAACCGGAAATCTCACCTTCAACGGCGCTTCTGTTTCCAGCGACGGCGTGACTGCGCGCACGATTTCAAATGCTTATGGGTTTAACTCGGCGTTGGCGGGGGTTCAGTTAGGTGACGCGACGTTCAACGGTCTTTTGACCTTTTCTGGTTCGGGCACGTTGAGCGGGGATTTAACGATCACCACTGCGAGCGACGTGATGCTCACGGGCCCAGTTGGCGAAACTGGGGGGGCGAGAAGCATCGTAAAGGCGGGGGTGGGTGAGTTGACGCTGGGCGGCGCGAATACCTTTACTGGGTCTGTGACGGTGAGTGGTGGAACACTCAATGTCAGCGGCGGATCCGCAATCGCCGATGCTGCGGGGGTGACGGTGACTTCGCCGGGGATTTTCAAGTTAAGCGCGAATGAGACGGTGGGAAGCTTAGCTGGGGATGGGGCGGTGAATCTCCAGGCTAACAGACTGACGGTTGGTGGTTCGTCAGTGACAACTTATTCGGGTGTGATGAGTGGGACTGGTGGGTTAACCAAAAGCGGATCTGGCACGCTCGTTGTGACGGGAACCAATACCTTTAGCGGCGGTGCGACACTCGGTCTTGGGGTGCTTCAGTTAGGCAACAACTCGGCGTTGGGTTCGGGAACGATTTCGATTTCTGGTGGCACGATGTCGAGTAACTCGACTGCGGCGCGGAGCTTCTCCAACGCGTTTGACTGGAGCGGGACGTTTACTTTGGGGGATACGGTCAACACCGGTGCGTTGACTTTCGGCTCGGGTTCGTTGAGTTCCACTGCGAATGTCTCCGTGGCGAACCCGGTGGCAAACTCCGTCACGATCACCGGTGTCGTAGGGGGTGCGGGGGGATTGGTGAAGGGCGGTTTAGGCGTTCTGACATTGATGGGTGCGAACACCTTTACGGGAGGAGCAACGTTGAATGCGGGGGTTGTTCGCGTTGGTGCGGATACGGCATTTGGAACGGGCATATTGACGCTCAACAGTGGCGCGACACTGACGAGTGATGGGGCTTCGCCGAGAGCGATTTCGAACGCCTACACACTTTGCTCGACGCCTGGAACGGTGACGTTGGGGGCGGCGACGACTTACACCGGGGCGCTGACGTTTTCCGGAGTTGGAACGTTGGGATCTAACGCGACGTTGACGGTTTCAAGCCCGGTCGTTTTGAGTGGCGCTTTGGGTGGATCGTTCTCGTTGACTAAAGGTGGGGCATCAGCGCTGACCTTGGCGGGGGCGAACACGTTTACGGGCGGGGTGACGGTGCAAGGGGGTACAGGCAGTATTTTACGGATTGGTCATGACACGGCGCTTGGGACGGGGACGTTGACGATGAATACGGCGAACGTGGTGGTTTCGAGTGATTCGGCGACGGCGCGGACGCTGGGTAATGCGTTCTCCATTGGAGCGAACGTGACGTTGGGAGATGCCACGAACAGCGGGGCGCTGACGTTTGGCGGGGCGGGGGCGATCACCGCGAACTCGACGGTAACGGTGTCGAGTGCGGTGAACTGGAATGGGGTGGTGAGTGGGGGTGGTAACTTGACGAAGGCTGGCACAGAAGAGTTGACGTTGGGTGGGGCGAACACGCGCACGGGGACGACGACGGTAACGGCGGGAACGCTGACGTTGAATGGTGGGGCGGCGATTGTGGATACGGGCGCGGTGACGGTTACGTCACCTGGCCTTTTGAAACTGGCGGCGAATGAGACGATTGGGAGCCTTGCTGGGACGGGAGGTGTCAACTTACAGGGGAATGTGCTGACGGTCGGGGGGGCGACGACGACGACCTACAGTGGGATCCTGAGTGGGACTGGCGGGTTTGTGCGCGGAGGGAGTGGGACTACGACGCTTAGTGGGGTGAGCACGTTCTCAGGCGGCGTGACGATTGGGTCGGGAGTGGTGCAGGCAGGGAATGATGCGGGATTGGGGACGGGAGTGTTGACGATGACGGGCGGGACTCTGTCGAGTGATGGGACGACGGCGCGGACGCTGGCGAACGGGTACTCGTTTGGCGGAGCGTTCACCTTGGGCGACGGGACGAATAACGGCTTGTTGACGATTAGCGGACTGGGAACTTTAACGGCGAATGCGACGGTAACGGTGGCGAGTCCGGTGGTTTTGAGTGGGGTTTTAGGGGGAGGATTTGGGTTAACGAAGGCGGGAGCGGGAGCTTTGACGCTGAGTGGCGCGAATACGTTCACGGGAGGGGCGACGTTGAATGCTGGCGAGGTGTTAGTTGGAAATGACGCGGCTTTTGGCGGGGGGTTGCTGACGATTTCGGGTTCGGCGGTTTCGAGTGATGGGACGACGGCGCGGACGATTGCGAACAACTACTCGTTAGCGGCGGCGGTGACGTTGGGGCATACGACGCGGACTGGGGCTTTGACGTTGAGTGGGTTGGGGACATTGACGGGAGACACCACATTGACCGCTGAGAGTGCGGTGACGTTGAGCGGGGCTGTTTCGGGGGCTTACGGGTTGACGAAGGAGGGTGGGGGAGAGATGACGTTGAGCGGGGCGAACACGTTTACGGGAGCAGCGGTGGTGAATGCGGGAACCCTTACGCTTGGGGGCGGATCGGCAATCGCTGATGTGGCTGCGGTGACGGTGAATGCTTCGGCGGCGCTCAAGTTGAATCTGGGCGAAACGATTGGGAGTTTGGCGGGAGCGGGGTTGGTCAACTTGGGTTCTAGCACGCTGACGGTGGGGGGATCGGCGGTGACGTCGTACACTGGGGTGATGAGTGGGACGGGTGCGTTGGCGCATACGGGAACGGGCACCCTGACGGTGGGGGGTGTCAACACGTTTAGCGGTGGCGCGACGGTGAGTGGCGGGACCGTTTTGGCGGGGGATAACGCGGCGTTTGGAACGGGGGTTTTGACGGTGAGTGGCGCGACGCTGGCGAGTGATTCGGCGACAAACCGTGCGTTTACGAATGGGTACGCGTTTGGCGGAGCGGTGACCTTGGGAGCGGTGGCAGGGGGGACGTTGACGTTCAGCGGTAACGGCAATCTGACCTCGAATGCGACGTTGACCACGCTGAGTGATGTGGTGTTGGGGACGGGAGCCTTGGGAGGAGGGTTCAGTCTGACGAAGGCGGGGGCGGCGGCGTTGACGTTGAGCGGCACAAACACGTTTACGGGCGGAGCGACCTTGAGCGCTGGTGCGGTGTATGTTGGAAGCAACTCGGCTTTTGGGGCGACGACCGGTCTGGTGACGTTTGCGGGTTCGTCGGTATCGAGTGACGGGACGGCGGCGCGCACGATTGGGAACGGGTATTCGATGTCGGGATCGTTCACGCTTGGCGATTCGGGGAAGACTGGGGCGCTGACGTTGACGGGGAATGGGGTGATGACCGGCAACACCACCATTACGACGCCGAGCGCGGTGTCTCTTAATGGGGTTATCAGCGGGGCGTTTTCGCTGACGAAATCGGGAACGAACTCGCTGACGTTGATGGGAGCGAACACGTACACGGCGGGCACGACGTTGAATGCGGGAGCGGTTTATGTGGGGAATGACGCGGCGTTTGGAACGGGGTTGGTGGCGATTGTGGGGTCGACGGTTTCGAGTGATGGGACGCAGGGGCGGACTCTTGCAAATGCGTACAGTTTTGGTGGATCGGTGACGCTAGGTAACGCGACGCGGAACGGCTTGCTCACGTTGACGGGCTTGGGAACACTGACGTCGAACACCACCTTGAACACGGCGAGTGACGTGGTGTTGTCGGGCGTTGTGGGGGGTGCGGTTTCGTTGACCAAGAGTGGGGCGGGAGCGTTGACGTTGAGCGGCGCAAATACGTTTGCGGGTCCGGCGACCATGACATCAGGGTCGGTTTACGTTGGGAATGATGCGGCGTTTGGTTTGGGGACTTTGGCGATGAATGGGGCGGTGATTTCGAGTGATTCTGGGACTGCGCGAACGATTGCGAATACCTTCACCATGGGAGGGGCTCGGACATTGGGGAATGTGACGCGGAATGGGGTGCTGACGTTCACGGGGGCTGGGACGATGACGTCGGCAACGACGCTGACGGTTGCGAGCAATGTGGTGATGAGTGGCGTGTTGGGCGGGGCGTTCGCGTTGACGAAAACGGGTTCCGGTGAGCTGACGTTGGGGGGAGGTTCGGCGAATAGTTACACGGGCACGACGACGGTGAACGATGGCACCCTGACTTTGAGTGGAGGATCGGCGGTTATTGATGCGGGAGCGGTGGTGGTGACAGCGCCGGGGGTTTTGAAGTTAGCGGCGAGTGAGACCATTGGGAGTTTGGCGGGTGATGGTGCGGTGAATTTGCAGACGTTCGCGTTAACGGTGGGAGGTTCGTTGACGACAACGTACAGCGGGGTGATGACGGGCACTGGAACGACGCCTGCGTTGGTGAAAAGTGGGAGTGGCGCGTTGACGTTGAGTGGGGCCAACACCTTCAGCGGCGGATCGACCTTGAATGGGGGATTGCTGTTTGCGGGGAACAACGCGGCATTGGGCACGGGCGCGATTGGCATGAGTGGGGGCGTGACGTTGGCGAGTGACTCGACGACGGCGCGCACGCTGACGAACGCGTACTCGCTGGACGCTGCGGTGACGGTGGGTCATGCCACGAACACGGGGGTTTTGACGCTGAGCGGTTCTGGTTCGTTGGCGGCGAATACGACGTTGACGGTGAATAGCGATGTGGTGATGAGTGGCATTTTGAGCGGGGCGTTTACGTTGACGAAGGATGGTTCTGGGGCGCTGACGTTGGGGGGTGCAAATACGTTCAGCGGAGGAGCGACCTTGAGCGCGGGGGCGGTGTATGTGGGGAATGATTTGGCGTTTGGCTCGGGTTCGCTGGCGATTGCTGGGTCGACGGTTTCGAGTGATGGGACGACGGCGAGATCCATGGCGAATGCGTACTCGTTTGGTGGGGCGGTGACGCTGGGGAATGCGGCGAAGAATGGGGTGCTGACGTTTACGGGAGCTGGAACGTTGACCTCGAATACCACGTTGACGACGGAGAGTGATGTGGTGCTTCAAGGGGCGGTTGGTGGTGGGGCTGTTTCTTTGACGAAGTTGGGTGCGGGTTCGTTGACATTGAGCGGAGCGAACACGTTCAGCGGTGGTGCGACGTTGAATGCGGGTGCGGTGTATGTGGGGAACAACGCTGCGTTTGGGGATGTGTCTGGGATGCTGAGGATTGTTGGGTCCACGGTTGCGAGTACGGCTGCCACGGGCGGTGGCGGTGGGGACCGGACGATTGGGAATGCGTATGAGTTGGGGGGGGCGGTAGCGTTAGGTGACGCCGTGAAGACAGGAAAACTGACCTTCACGGGGGCGGGTGCGTTGACGTCGGATTTGACGTTGACGACGGCGAGTGATGTGGCGGCGAGTGGGGTGGTTTCGGGGGCGTTTGGGTTGACGAAGGTAGGGGCTGGGGAGTTGACGTTGAGTGGGACGAATACGTTTAGCGGGGCGACGGCGGTGAATGGCGGGACGTTGACGGTGAGTGGTGGGGCTGCGTTATTGGACACGGTGGCGGTGACGGTTGGTGCGGCGGGGACGCTCAAGTTGAATGCGAGCGAGACGATTGGGACGCTGGCTGGCGTGGGGGCGGTCAACTTGCAGGCGCATACGTTGACGGTTTCCGAGACGGGTTCGACCACCTTCGGCGGGGTGATGAGTGGAACGGGGAACTTCCTGAAAACGGGTGGTGGAATGTTAACTCTGTCGGGTGCGAGCACGGCGTCGGGCTGGGTGAGTGTGCGTGCGGGAGGGGTTGAGTTTGGGGCTGGGGCGGCGTTGGGAGCGTCGACGGTTTACGTTGCGCCGGCATCGACGGGGTTGAGCACGGCGGTGGGAGCGACGTTTACGTTGGGGGCTGGGAAGGTTTTGGGCGGGGGTGGCGCGTTGAATGGGAGCTTTGTGGTGGATGCGGGCGGGCGATTGGAGCCTGGCATTGCTGACCCTTCGATTTCACCTGCGCCGAGTGCTTCGGTATTGTTGAATACGCAGGTTCAGGCGACTGGGACGTTTGCGATTAACGGTGAGGTCAAGTTGCGGCTTGGTGCGAGTGGGACCATGTTTAGTGGAGGGGGTTCGGTGGCGACTGCGATGGGCAACTCGAAGGCGGATCAGCTCACCATTACGGGCGGGTTGAGTATTGGGGTGGGCAGCACGATTACGGTGGTGGCGAACGACGGAACGAATGGCGACGGGACTCCGACGGCCCCGCAGCAGGTGGGACGGTACGATTTAATCACGTACAGCGGTGCGCGGAGCGGGTCGTTTTTCACGAACAAGACGGACCTTACGACCCTCTTCAATGCGCCGACCTTGCGGCCTGCATGGTTTGACGATCCGGTTTCAAAGATCATCGGGATTATCGTGAAGCGTCAGGCGGACGGTGATTTTGACGCGACGGCGGGTTTGAACGAAACGGATGGGTCACCTGCATTGCCGGTAGATTTTGGCTTGGCGTACCGGGGTGATGTGGTGACGCGGACGGTTCGAGTGAACAACGTGGCTTCGGGCGGAATCTTTTCGGAGCGTCTGCGTGCGCAGTTGGTGGATACCGCGAGTGTGGGGTTGTCTGCGGATGCGATTGAGGTGGAGCCGAGTGCGGGTGGCGATTTGGTGATCACGATGTCGACGGCAACGGCGCGCAAGTTCGTTGGGAGTTTGGTGGAGGTTCAGATTCACACGCTGACGGATTCACCAGGGGGAGTGGTGACGTCGCAGTTGGTTGAGACGTTACAGTTGAGCGTATCTGGCGAGGTCATTGGTCGTGGGTATGCGCCGTGGGGCTGGGGAGCGACGGCGGCGAAGCAGTTAGGTACGCCGACATCGAGTTCGGATGCATTTGGCGGGACGGTTGGAGGACTGGCTACTACGAGTGGGAGTACGACTGTTACGGTGAGCTCAACTGCTGGTTTGGGGCCTGGGGTTGCTTTGGCGGGGGCGGGTATTCCGGCGGGTGCGAAGGTGAGTTCCGTTACAAATGGGACGGTATTTTTGATGAGCGCATCGGCGACGGCGACGGCTTCGGGGGGGACACTGTCTTACGTTTCGACTTCTCGGTTGAAGCCCGATTCGTTGGCACCGGAAACCTTTTTTGAGGGGCCGAACTTGCGGATGACTACGTTTGGCGCTGGGGCTTCGCATTCGATTTTTGCGGATTCGCAGGGCAGGGCTTGGACGGTGGGAAGTAATGCGATGGGGCAGCATGGGAAGGGTACGTTTGGGGGAGCTGACAGCGCGGATCCGGTCGAGTTGACGGGATTGTTCAAGTCTACGGTTCGTCTGTTGACGGTTGCTGGGAGCAATGAGGTGCAGGCGGAATCGGTGGTGGGGTTGACGCGTGGCCAGTTGCTTTCGGGGGCGGGATTGCCTTCTGGAACGACCGTCGTGGTTGTGGCGCCGGCGCCGACGGTGGAGCGTCCGAATGCGGGCACCGTGATTTTGTCGAGTGCGGCGACGGTTTCTTCGGCTGATTTTGTGAGTTACACGGTTTACCGACGGATAACGCATGTGGCGGCTGGGGGGACGATGAGTTTGGCGTTGTTGGATTCGGGGGCGTTGTATGCGTGGGGAGGGAATGCGAATGGACAGTTGGGGGTGGGTTCTTCGGGGACGTTGTTGAGTCGTTCGGCCAATCCGATGCCGGTGCGGATGGATGGAGCGATGAATGGATGGCGGGTGAAGTCGGTGGTTGTGGGTGGGAGGGGATTGGCGAAGGGATGTGTGTTACGGGCGGGTGTTTCCTCTGGGACGACGTTGTTGGTAGACAATGTGGATGGGGTGAAGGTGGGGTGGGCGTTGTCGGGATCGGGGGTGACGGCGGGGGCGACGGTGACAGCGGTGAACACGGTTTCGTCGACGGTGACGGTGAGTGTTCGGCAGACGCTGGTTGCGGGGACGGAACTGCACTTTGGGTCAACGGAGGGGACGCACGTGTTGGCTGTGGCATCGAATATTGATGCGTCGGGGACGGTGCTGGAAACTGGAGTGTTTGCTTGGGGCAGGAATGATGCGGGTCAGTTGGGCAATGGGTCGGCGGTTGAGTCGGCTGTACCGGTTCGCATGGCGTTGCCGAAAGCGACGGCGACAGCGGCGGTTTCGTCGGGGCGGGTCACTGGGGTGACGATGGTTTCGCGTGGAGCGGGTTATACGGTGGCGCCGCGCGTAACATTTTCTGGGGGTGGTGGAACGGGGGCGGCGGGTACGGCGGTGATTTCGGGTGGCTTGGTAACGGGGGTTACGATGACGAGCCAAGGGACTGGGTACACATCACCGCCGCAGGTTTGGATTGCGGCGGGGTTGGATGTGGTGGATGTGGCGGCTGGTGACGGGCACAGTTTGGTTTTGATGTCGGACGGTTCGGTCTATGCGTGCGGGCGTAACACGCTGGGTCAGTTGGGGGATAAGACGACGGTGGGGCGGTCGACTCCGGTGCGTGTGGTCTTTTCGGATAGCGCGTTGATTAAGTCGGTGGGGGCGGGGGGAGATCACAGTCTGGCTGTTTCGACGACGGGAAAGGTGTACACGTGGGGTTCCAACGCGTTAGGACAGCTTGGTTTAGCGACGGGAACGATTAACGCGTTGATTGCGGCGAAGTTTGCGACGGCGACGGTGGTTCGCACGCCGGCTGAGGTGACGGGTTTGAGTGGGAAGGTTGCGGGTTCGGCGACGGGTGGGCGCGGGCATTCGCTGGTGTCGGTTCGGGAGTTGACGGGTTGGAAGGTGTTTGGGTTTGGAGCGAATCATCGCGGACAGATTGGGAAAGCGACGCCCTCGCCTGGTCTGAGTTCGTCGGTCCCGGTTGAGGCGGATTTGGGTGCGATGGGAGGGGCGACGGTTTCGCGTGTGCATGCGAGTGGAGACAGCAGTTACGCGGTGGGTGGTTTAACGGTCTTTGAGCCGTTGAGTTCGTTGGCATTTTTGCCGGTGGGAATGTCTGAGTCGTTGCTCTCGGCGAATCCGTTGATGGCGAGAGCGGGTGCGGGTGGGCGGGTGCCGCTGGAGGGGAGTGTGACGGGGTTAGCGACATCGTTCGGGAGTACGACGGTTGCGGTGGCGAGCACGTCGGGGTTGATGCCGGGCATGCCGTTGACGGGAGTTGGGGTGCCGGTTGGGGCTTTAGTGGCTTCTGTGACGAGTGGCACTACGTTTGAGATGACGCTGTCGGCGACTGCCACGGGGACAGGTGGAACGTTGGTGTATAACTCGCCGAGGTATCAGTGGTACAAGGATGGGGTGGCGATACCGGGGGCGACGGCGTCGGCTTACACGGTGCCGAGTGTGGACGTCTCGAGTGCCGCGGATATTGCGTACCACTTTGTTGTTGGGATGGGGATTGAGGAGTTTGTTTCGAATACGCTTTTGGTTTCGGTGCGTGATTCGGCGTCCGCTGCGCCGGTGGTGGTGACCCACCCGGTATCGCGAGTGGTTGCGAGCGGGTCGGTTGCGCTGTCGGTGAGTGCGGTGGACACAATGACGGGGCGGGATGACACGTTGACGTACAAGTGGTACCGGTCGCGAGATGGCGTGAGTTGGTTTACGACGGGTGACATTTCGCGGACGGTTCCCGCGGCGCCGACGGGTTTTGTGTACAAGTGTCTGGTAAAAGGGTTGAACGGTGCGACGGAGGGTATTTTTTCGGGGACGGCTTTTGTTCGGGCTCTTTCGACGTTGGTGGGTAAACACGTCGGAGTTTTGGAGAACACGGAGGTTGAATACGGTTCGGTGACGGCACCGAAGTTTGTTGGGCGTATGACGTTGGATATCACGTCAACTGGGTTGTTTACTGGACGTGTGGAGTACGAGGGAACGGCTTATTCCTTATCGGGCGACATTTTGGCCGCTGCGAGCGGGCTTGCGATGACCATTTCGCGGACGGCGCCTCGTGGGCCGGTGGGTTTAGTGTTTGCGTTTGATGGGTTGCTTGGTGGGGTGACGGTTGCGGCATCTCACACTGATGGTGGAGTGGATGTGCGGTCTGCGTCGTCTTTGAGGATGAGTCCGATATCGGTTGCGACGAGTTCTCGTGGGGTGTTTGGGGCGGCGTTGGCGTCGGTGGGGGCTTCGATTGTTTCGACGGTGCCTGGTCTGGATCAGGCGATGCCGATTTTACAGGTGACGACGGGTTCAACGGGGACGGTGACGTACACAGGGCGGATGGCGGATGGAGTTTCGGTGAGCGGGAGTGGTTCCTTGGTGACGGATTCTGCGGGGCGTTTGGTGGTGCCGTTGTTTGCTTCGATGTACGGGGTGTATCCGTATGCGGGGCAGGTAGCTGGCACGCTGGTATTGACTCCGGCAGCGGTCGTAAAAGTTGCGGGCGATGTGGAGTGGCGTAAGCCGGACCTCACGAGATGGTCGACTACTGCTCAGAAGGGGACATATGTCCGCGGTGCGGTGGCGACTTACCAAGTATTGCCGGAGGCGACGGTGTTTTCTGCGACGGGCTTTACGTCGATGTTCAAGCCGGATGGCGTCTGGTACAGCACGACGTTCTCGAGTTCGCAGTGGGATACGGGCACGCGCTTGAGTTTCCGGACATCGACTACGACAACGACAGCGAATTACTCGGGCAACATTGTTGGAGTGAACGGGGTAACGACGGATGGGCTCACGGGGTTGGTCTTCAGCAAAGCGGGCGGCACGATTTCGCTGAACTATATCCGGAACGGGAGGGTGAACTATGGCTACGGTTTGATGTTCCCTGGGGGGAAGGTTTACGGGTTCCTGATGGTGGACGACTTGGTGGGTTCGGGGGCGTGGTGGGCGCAGTGATTCCTGCGAGGCGGGGATTCGGGGTTGGGATTTGGCAGGTGGGGCCTTAGGCTCTAAGACTCCCTTCGCGAGTCAGCGCACATTGTATTTTCACATATGGCTAATTCCCTCCGTCCCATTGAGTTTACCGAGTTCGACCTTCCGAATGGGTTGCATGTCATTCTTCATGAAAATCATGTTGCTCCGGTGGTTTCCACTTACTTGCTCTACAATGTTGGGAGTAAGAACGAGCGAAGTGATCGGACGGGGTTTGCGCACTTTTTCGAGCACCTGATGTTTGAGGGGAGCGAGAACATTCCGCGCGGACAAATCGACAAGTACATTTCTGGGGCGGGTGGGAATTTGAACGCCTCTACGTCCTTCGACAAAACGGACTACTACTTTAACCTGCCGTCCAACCAGTTGAAGTTGGCGTTATGGATTGAGTCGGAGCGGATGATGCACGCGAAGATTGATGAGAAGGGGGTGGAGACGCAGCGCGCGGTGGTGAAGGAGGAGAAGCGTCAGCGGGTGGACAATCAGCCTTACGGAACGTTGTTTGAGGAGTTATCGAAGATGATGTTCAAGGGGACTCCGTATGAATGGGTTCCGATTGGGTCGTTCCAGTACATTGACAGTGCGAAAATAGAGGAGTTTCGCGAGTTTCACCGGACCTATTACGTACCGAACAACGCGACATTGGCGATAGCGGGCGATTTCAACACGGCGGAGGTGAAGGGTTTGGTGGAGGCTTATTTTGGGCCGATTCCGAAGGGGGCGGAGGTGCCACGTCCGAAGATTGAATGGGCTTTGGATGCCAAGGGTACGACGCGGGATGTTGAGGTGGCTAACACGCCGTTGCCGGCCACTTTGCATGCGTGGCGTGCCCCGAACGAGACGCACCCAGATGCGTATGCGATTGAGTTGATGACCGATGTTTTGGCGAAGGGCCGCAGTTCGCGGTTGTATCGACGGTTGGTCGATAAGGAAGCGGTGGCGATGAGCGTGGAGGTGTTCCCTTATCTGCTGGAGAAGGCGGGGATGATTGGGGTGGAAGCGATGGGGCAGGTGGGTGTCGCCCTCGAGACATTGGACGGTTTGATTCGCGAGGAAATCGAGAAGTTCATCGCTGAAGGTGCGACGCAGGAGGAGTACGACAAGGTGCTTGCGCAGGCGGAGGCCTCATTTGCGAAATCGTCAGGAACGATGTCTGAGCGTGCGCGTCGGCTAGCGTATTACCGTGTCTATTATGGTGATACTGGTCTGATTAACACCGAGCTTCAGCGGTATTTTGCGGTGAAGCGTGAGGACTTGCAACGGGTGGCGAAGCAGTACCTGACCGATGTGGGGCGCCATGTGTTGAGGTACCCGGTGATACCGAAGAAGCGCGAAGCCAAAGAGGGCGAAAAGGCCCGCTAACTTGAACCCAACGATTTACTGACGTTATCGCTATGATTCCCGAGAACCTTTCCCGGCGTTCCTTCACGAGCGGCGTTTTGAGCGCGTCCGTCGCCTCTATCCTTCCTTTTTCCATGACTTCCCCAAGCACATCGCACGCAGCCCTAGTTATTGATCGAACGAAGAAGCCTGAGCCTGGTCCTGCGCCTGAGGCGTCCTTTCCTGCTTATCGCGAGCACGTTCTTCCGAACGGATTGCGCATTTTTCATATTTTGGATGACCGTAAACCGACTGTGACGCTTCGGTTGATGGTCAAGTCGGGTTCGGCGGACGAGGGATCGAAAGCTGGGGTTGCCGGGATAACAGCCACGCTGTTGAACCGAGGGACGAAAACGCGCGATGCGGTTAGTTTTGCGAAAGAGACAGACGGTATTGGTTCGCGGGTGGAGGCTTCTGCGGGATCTGACGCATCGACGGTGGGGGCCTCGGCGCTTTCATCGAAGGCGGATGCGGTGTTTGGGTTATTGGCGGATGCCGTGTTGAATCCGGTGTTTCCGGCGGACCAGTTCGAGAAGATTCGCAAGCAGGTGCTGTCGGGATTGCAGGCGGATCGCGAGCAACCGCGTTCGTTGGCGGGCCGCTTGGCTGCGAAGCTGGTGTATGGAGAGCATCCGTATGGAGTTTCTTCAACGCCGGAGACGGTGAAAGCGTTGGTGCGTGAGGATGCGGTTGCGTTTCACCGAGCGCACTACGTTCCTGGAAATGCGACGTTGGCGGTGATTGCGGATCGTTCGTTGGAGGAGATTTTGCCGCTGGTCGAGAAGCACTTGGGTGGGTGGTCCGGCGTGATGCCGAAGAAAATGGCGCGTCCGGAGATTCCTGCGTTACCTACGGCGACGACGGTTCATTTGATTGATCGGCCGGGTTCGGTGCAGAGTTACATTGATATTGTGCATCGGGGGCCGGGGCGTTCGACGCAGGATCTTCCGGAGATTAATGTGGTGAATGCGACGTTGGGTGGCGGATTTTCGGGACGACTTTTCCAGAATCTGCGGGAGAAGAACGGATGGACGTACGGAGCCTACTCGGCGTTCGACTTGATGAAGGATGGCGGTTCGTTTTCGGAGTCTGCTGAGACACGGAACGACGTGACGCATCTTGCTGTTCGTGAACTTCTTGCGGAAGCGGCGCGTATTCGAACGGAGTTGATTCCGGAGGAGGAGCTTGCGTTGCAGCGCGAGTATAATGTGGGGAACTACTTGCTATCGCTGGAGCGTCCGGAGCGCACGGTGATGCGGGTTCAGGACATCGATTTGTACGGATTGGACGCCTCGTTTTACCGGACGTACGCGAAGCGCATGGCGGCGGTGACTCCGGCGTTGGCGCAGGCGACGGCTGAGCGGCATGTCAAACCGGGAGCGGCGTATGTTGTGGTTGTGGGTGAGGCAAAAGAGATTCGTGCGGAGCTGGAGAAGTTTGGGGTGCTGACGGTTTACGATGTGGATCTGAATGTGAAGAAGTGAGTTGGGCATGATGTCGGGCTATCGCGGACGGATTGCACCTTCACCCACGGGGTTTTTGCACCTCGGGCATGCGGCCACGTTTTTGCGGGCGTTCCGCCGCTGTGAGGCGGCGGGTGGGGTGATGGTGTACCGTGAAGAGGATTTAGATGGGCCGCGATGCCGTGCGGAGTATGCGCTTGCGGCGCGAGAGGATTTGAGATGGTTGGGGATACGGTGGGCCGAGGGGCCGGACGTTGGGGGTCCTGTGGGACCGTACGTGCAGAGCGAGCGGATGACGCTTTACCGGGAGCGTCTGAAAGAACTGATTCGGTCGGGGCTTGTGTACCCTTGTACGTGCACGAGGGGGGAGATTGCTCGGGCGTTGGGGGCGCCGCATGAGGGGGAGGAGGAACCCGTTTACCCGGGCACCTGTCGGGGGCGCCTGGGTGGGCATGCGGAGGATGCGACGACCTTCCGACAGAACTGGCGTTTTCGGGTTCCTACGGGGCGTGTGGTCGCGTTTGAGGATGGATTCTGCGGGAGTCGTAAGGCGGTGGCGGGGAAAGAGTTTGGAGACTTTTTGGTTTGGAGAAAGGATGGGTTTCCGGCGTATCAGCTTGCGGTGGTGGTGGACGATGAGTGGATGCGTATTTCGGAAGTTGTTCGTGGGGAAGATTTAGTCATGAGCACATTCCGTCAGATTCTGTTGTACGAAGCGTTTGACTTTGCTGCGCCTAAGTTTGCGCATGCGCCGCTGGTGAGAGACGCCCAGGGAAAGCGGCTTGCGAAGCGGGATGACGCACGCTCGATTCGTGCGTTGATGGAGAGCGGGCACTCGTCTTTGGAGGTGGTGGCGATGTGTTTGGGTGGAGGCAGATGAGCTGCGAAAAAGGCGTTTTATGAATGAGAATAAAAGTTCGGTGAGTGGTGGTGCGGAATTAGGGGTTGCAGGGCTGGTGCGATGGAGGCTGACGCATGAGGGCGCGCGAATTCGAAGAGACTGGGTGATGGCAGACTTCAATGCGGCTATGGCGTTTCTCCAGGAGGTGGCGGGGGTTGCCGAACGGGAGGGGCATCATCCGGACCTCCATTTGGAAGGGTATCGCAACGTGTGGATTGAGATTTTCACTCACTCAACCGGTGGGATCACTGCGCGTGATCTCATACTGGCTCAGCGGATTGATGCGTTAGAGCACCACTAACAGTTCGGAAACTAGCGGGCACAACTGTCTGCGCCGCTGAAGCTGGTTTTCATCTGGCTTTTGGGAACCGCCGATGAGCTGGAAGGAAACTTGCGCACTGCTTGGGGGAACCTCCTCATCGGGAGGAGTCCCGAACCTATTCTGATGTATGAGAGTCCCGCTGATTTTTCGCACTGTTGTCTCTGTTGTTTGTTTGTCTGTGGCATCGGGTCGTGCGCAGTCGGATAAGGATCGCCTTGTTCGCGAGACTGAACCGCTCTCTGCGGAAGAGGAGCGGATGAAGCTTCGTGTTCCGGAGGGATTTTCCGTTCAGCTGTTTGCGAGCGAACCGCTGATAAATAAACCCATCAACATTGCGTGCGACGCGCGCGGGCGTCTCTGGGTGGCTTCGACCGTTGAGTATCCCTATGCGGCTGCGAAAGAACGATGGGTGGACGGTCAGGGCTCTCGAATTCGGGAGAGTCGCGATGCGATCAAGATTTTGGAAGACACCGACGGTGACGGAAGAGCGGACAAAGTCGTCGACTTTGTTGATGGGCTCAACATTCCCACGGGGGTACTGCCGTGGCATCGGCCCGAGCACCAAGACGGGTGTATCGCGTGGAGCATCCCGAACATCTGGTATTTCGCGGATACCGATGGGGATGGGAAATGCGATCTTCGCGAGGTTCTGTTTGGCCCATTGGGATATGAGAAGGATACGCACGGAATGTGCAGCAGTTTTCGAATGGGCAGAGACGGATGGGTTTATGCAACGCATGGGTTCAACAACACGTCCCATTTTCGCGCAAAAGACGGAAGCACGTTGGATCTCCACAGCGGCAGTGTCTTTCGGTTTCGGCCTGACGCGGCACGCGTCGAGATTTGGTCGTGGGGTCAGGTCAATCCGTTTGGCCTTTGTTGGGATCGGCGCGGGTATTTGTATAGTGCGGATTGTCATAGCAACCCAATCACTCAACTCATTCGTGGTGCGTACTATCCGAGCTTTGGGAAGCGCCATGATGGGCTGGGGTTTGGACCGGTGATGTGTCCTCACAGCCACGGCAGCACGGGGTTGTGTGGAGTTGCCTATATTGACGGTGGGATTTGGGGTTCGGAATGGGACGATCACATGTTGTTGGGAAACTGTGTGACTTCGAAAGTGAACTTGGATCGGGTAACCTTTGCGGGGACGACTCCGAAAGCGAATGAGAAGCCGGATTTTTTGGTGAGCGAGGATCCTTGGTTTCGTCCAGTCGATCTCCAAGTTGGGCCGGATAACGCGTTGTACATCGCGGACTTTTACAATCGGGTGATTGGTCACTACGAAGTGCCATTGAATCATCCTGGGCGCGATCGTGAACGCGGTCGCATCTGGCGTGTGGTGAAGTCGGGTGCGTTGGATGCACCGAGGGCGGCCTTGGCGACGGTTTCGGCGTCTGGGACTGGAGACTTTGCCGATGTAGATCCGTTTGTGGTGCGTGCGGCAGCGGCTTGGTTTGCTGAACATCCCGTGAAGGAGGCGCTGAGGCCGGTCTTGGAAGCGATGGATCGAACAGATGCGGAGGACGTTCAGTTACTGCATCAGCTTCGTCTTGCGGCTCGGGAAGTGTTGAAGACCGAGGGAGGATTCGCCGCAGGGCGTGCATTGGGTCACGAGATGATCCGAGATTTGGCAATGGCCGTTCCGACCGCAGAAGCGGCTCAGTATTTATTGCAACGCTGGCTTCCCGAGCGTGAAGGGTTCTTCGAGCACTTGGCGAAGAATGGGGATGAGGAGACTTTGCGTGCTGCCTTGGTTCGAGCGCGCAAAGAGATGTCAGGAACTGCTCCCGTCGGGACTTTGTCATCTATTTGGAACGGTCTTTTGGAGCGTGGGATGAAGCCGCCTATGGAGTTTCTCTCGTGGGCAACGGAAGTCGCGGAGGGGTTACTCGCCGGAGGTGGGGACGAGGCGAAGCAGTGGGAACCCCTTGCGCATCCGTCTTTTCCGTCTGGGGAGAGTCCATGGTGTGTACAGGAGCGAAGATGTGCGGATGGGCGTACGGTGCAGGTAATCAGCAGTTTGGACAAAACGAAGCGCTCGCCTGAGCGGTTGACGGGCATTTTGCGTAGCCGCGAGTTTTTGTTGCCCGAGAAACTCTCGTTCTGGATTTGTGGACACGGTGGAAAAGCGGGTGAGGGTGGGGGGCCAAAGAACGCGGTACGGTTGATGGTGGCTGGGGCCTCGGTTCGCGAGGTTGCTGCGCCTGGCAACGATACGTGCCAGCGCGTTGAGTGGGATTTGAAGGAACTGAAAGGAAAACCAGCGCGGTTGGAGATGGTGGACGGGGATGATGGAAATGCATACGCGTGGTTGGGGGTATCGAGATTTGAGCCGGCGGTGATTAGTACGACGACCTTTCGATCGGATGGGCAGCGCGAGAAGGACTTGCGTGCTCTTGCGCCGATGTTGCGTCCGACAGCAGCCGTGGGGTTACGGGATCGGTTGGCTGCCTATTTTCCTAAAGCACCTGCTTTGCCTGTGTCGTCAGCCTCAAAGGACGTGGAGCTGCTTGTGCGTGCGAGGCAAGCGAGCTTTGCAAAGGCGAAGCCGGACGTCGTTAAAGGGGGTGGGTTGTTTGCAACCCACTGCGCAGTGTGTCACAGCATTCAGGGGCGCGGAGGTCTGGTGGGACCACAGTTGGATGGGATTGGGACTCGGGGCGCGGAGCGTTTGATTGAGGACGTGTTGGATCCGAGCCGCAATGTGGACACGCACTTCCGGATACACGAGGTGACATTGCGAAACGGTTCGACGGCGATGGGTTACGTGCGCGGGGAAGCGGGTCAAGTCGTGCTATTGGTGGATGCTGCTGGGAACGAGCAGCGGATTGCGAAGGGCGATATCGTGACCGACAAGGAGTTACCCGTTTCGCCGATGCCCTCGGTGTTTGGGCAGACACTGAGTGAGGCGGATTTCCATGCTTTGATTGGTTGGCTGTTGTCTGAGGGAACGGCGAAAAGTGGGTCTCGTTGACGGGTCGTTGTGAGCGTTTGGGCGGGTGTGGACGCTTCGTCCGTTAAACCTGAAAACGGGAATGGTGTCGTCGACCGAAGTTCCGCAGTTGGAAAGACGCCTGTAGAGGCGAGGTACGTGGTTTCGCCCCTACAGAGCTTGCGAAAGAGGGGTGAGGGCACACCTGAGGCGATGCCTCAGGCTGGTATGAGGGGCGCCGTTGGCGCTGGGAGGTGGGGAGGTGGGCTTCTCGCGTGCGATAGTGGTTCCGGGGAGGGGGCGGGCTATGAGGAGCGGGATCCGAGGGTGCGAGATCGGCTCGCCCTGTGGGTGACGTGTGAAAGGCGCCGTTGGCGCGCGCATTCAACTCAACAGGAGGTAGTTCCCTGATTACATCTGCAACGGCGTTTTCGGTTTCAGGTTCAATGAATCAGTGCCTTCTCGGTTGGCGCGTTGGGTTGGGAGGTCGATGCGGCGGTCTCTTTGGCGAGTTGAATCATCAGGGCGTTCATGGTGGCAGCGGCCCAGGGGGAGCCGCCGGTGGTGCCCTGATTGGTGATGCGTGGGACGTGAAGGCATTTGCGCAACGCGTCTTTCGACGCTTCAGTTCCCACAAATCCGACGGGGAGTCCAACGACGAGGCGCGGGCGCCACTCGCCCGCGCGAATGAGGCGCAGTGTTTCTTCGAGCGCAGTGGGGGCGTCGCCAATCAGCACCACGGATTGATCCCCGAACTTCATCC
>JACCEC012431005.1_pt1 | contig 20842 bp, 14 predicted proteins | sample 7450121 | NCBI WGS metagenome assembly JACCEC01 (sample SAMN15323455, study PRJNA562643) | freshwater metagenome | isolation source: river surface water | place: USA:Blue River Watershed | collected 2017-08-18 | reverse complement strand
GCAGCAGCGGCAGCGTTGGCTGCCGCAGTGGTAGCAGCGGCGGCTGCGATGGCGGGAGCGGCCAAAGCCTGAGTCACCCTATCACGGGTCATCAGATGACCTGTCGTGATCATGTAGCTGAAGAGTACCCGGAAAACATCAGCACGCTGATCCTCCGGGTATTCCTTCAGCTCCGGACCTAAGACACGAATTGCACGGAGGATAGCCTCGAGCATCGCCTTGGATAACGGTTTAGTACTCCCCATGAGGCCCTCGATAATCTTCTGGAGCGAGCTTTCCTGAGAGTCTTTTAACGCCCTAGCACCGCCCGCACCAGAAGAGGAGTTACCCGAAGGCTCGTCGTCGTCGTCCTCATCAGACTCGTCGCCGTCGCCATCAGATGGTCCGGCAGTGGCTTTCTGCCTGCTGTCGCCATTCCCAGCACCAGGGGCGGCTTGGTGACCGTCTCCAAGTACGGGCTCAGCAGCAGCGGCTTCTTGGCCACCAACGGACGAGGGTCCAGGAGGGACTCCACCGGCATTGCTGCCGGCCGCCCCTCCACTGGACCCAGGAGGGATTCCGAAATCCCCTTCCATAACCGTAGTAGGTACTACATGATGTTGTACTTCGAGAGCAGACATCGTGTTAGATAAAAAGTGATGAAACAATGCGAAATGCGTTGGTTCGATCTGGTATACCTACCAATCAAAAATTACAAAAGAACCTACTGTAACTGATCTTATCCATCATTTTTACTCTTGACGACTTTAGCGATCAATCTGCTCAACGAACGAAGCGAGGAGAGCCAAGATTGATAGAATGGCTATAGAGACATAACGGTCCCTTCCAAAACAACTTGATTGGGACTCGGAGAGTTCAGCGAGTTGCAGTGGAAGTCGACGTCACTTCAACTCTTCTCTAAAATAGTTTACGTTCTATGATTTTATGAATCATAGAATCGATCAAGCATTATTTATAAATTGAGCTTCTTCACGATCATCTGAGAGATCTCCCCATAGATATACTTACGAGTAAAATGGAAGATCGAATCATTCAACTGATGATGGTTACGATGATAGATATAGTCCTTGATATATTGCGAAAAGCCAAAGTCGATAATCTTCACATCCTTCACTTCTCCGCCATCCATTATGATCATTACGTTATCGTGATGGAGGTCACTATGGAGTATACCCGCATTATGCAGCTTATTGATCTTCTCCTCTAAAAGACGCCGAATGGTCGCAATATTCCCCTTCGAGTAGTACTTATAGAGAAAATCGTTTAACGTAATCCCTTTTACATACTCCATATAGATGATACCATAACAGCTACTATTAGCATCATTTACGCATACGTAAGCATCATAGATCTTGGGTCCAACCCCTATCTCTCCTGCAACCTTGGAGATCTCGACTTCATTCTGGAAATCAATATATCCTAAGTTATTGAGATTTTCCGAGATATTGATGATCTTCACGCATCGGGTCTCATCGATCTTAAAAACCTTACCATATTCGCCGCCTCCAATATACTCCATCTTACTTGCTTCGGCGGGGTTCTTCAGACACGTATGCATTTGGCTATCATTGGGGATATGTTTATAGATTAGGTCGCGGATTTCGTAGATGAGAATTCGGCGATAAATCATATCATAGATGAAACGCATAAACTCACGACTCTTACTCAACTTGATCGTCTCGGAATTCTTCGGAATCGGCTTCGAGGCATTTCGCTGAAAGAGCTTCCTAAAAGAGACCTCCTCCAATTTCTTCATCGATTCTTCAATACTCCGATCCCTTGACTGATAACTCTTTAACGAAAAGTCCTTGAGATGCTGCCCCTCTTTCGGGTAATACTTATGCACATAAAAGTCAATATACTTGCCATACTTATTGAAATAGGTCGGATAGTACCTATCATAGTACTTCCGCATTGTCTCCTTCTTCTTTTCCGACGTAAGTTCACCCATTTTCCCCCTGAATAACGCTTATTTATAGAAAACTACTATTTTATATAAATACTATTTTATGGGGAATGGATGGTTATTCAAGGGGAAGGGGTAGGTTATTTAGAACTTGAAGAGGCTAAGGAAGCCACCCGAAGAGGTGGCCTTCTTAGCACCACGGCGACGACGACGGCGCACCTTCTTCTCATCCTCCTTGCTCACCTTCTTCGACTTCTTAGAAACCTTCTTCGACTTCTTCGAAACCTTCTTCGACTTCTTCGACTTCTTTGCCGACTTCTTGGTCGACTTCTTGGTCGACTTCTTCACCGACTTCTTCACCGACTTCTTCACCGACTTCTTGACCTTCTTCAGAGTGCGGCGGCGACGGCGACGGGCACCACCAGTGAGAGGGGAACCCATCTCCTTCGACTCAACACCCACAATCTCGGTGGAACCCGAAGTGGTAGTAGCAGCGGCACTACCCTCAGCCGCTCCGTCATGACCACCACCGCGCATACGGCGGACAGTGCGACGGCGGCGGACGGTGCGCTTCTTCTTCATCACCTTCTTCTTGGGAGAAGTCTTGCGCTTCGAAACCTTGCGCTTGGTCACCTTCTTTGCGGACTTGCGCTTCATCATCTTCCTCTTAGGAGACGACTTCTTTGCAACCTTACGAGTGGTGCGACGGCGGCGCTTGGCACCACCAGTGAGAGGGGAGCCCATCTCCTTCGACTCAACACCCACAATCTCGGTGGATCCCGAAGTGGTAGCAGCAGCGGCACCACCCTCCTCGCCACCACCACGCATACGGCGGACAGTGCGGCGCTTCTTCATCACACGCTTCACAGGCTTGCGCTTCATAGACTTCTTAGCGGACTTCTTAGCGGACTTCTTGGAAACGGACTTCTTAGCCTTCTTAGAGACGCGCTTGCGCTTGCCAGCACCAACCATCTCCTGAATCTGCTCGAGGAGACTCTTCTTCTCTTGCTCCTCCTGCTGTCGCTGCTTCTGTTCAAACTTCATTTTGATGTGTACTTATATTTTATAGATAGATTTTAATCCAAACGCACAGAGAGATTGAAGATTCCTAAATTACTTTGTGGACTTCTTCATCGAAGAGATCTTTGCCGACTTCTTCGTCGACTTCTTCTTCGTCGCCGCAGACTTTGTCTTAGTTACCCCAGACTTCTTCTTAGTTGGAGAAGACTTCTTCGTAGCTACCTTCGTAGGTGCTGCCTTTGCGGTGGGCTTCTTAACCACCTTCTTACGAACAATGGGCGTATTTTCAATCTTCTTATAATCTGCCATCCGATCACCCTCCATCAGCAACTTCTTAAGATCATCCATATGGATCGAATACCTGGAACGCATCTCCATATTGTTCTTACGAATCGTTTGTAAAATGTGATAAAGAGATGCATTGTTGCGATTTGAGACACCCTCCATACTCTTCATCACACCATCCTTCGCCTTTACCACTTTGAACGCACTTCGAACCCGGCCATTCTGGTTCTGAAACGTTGTCGTCTTCTGCTCATAAAACTCCATCTTTTCTGGTTCTTTCTACCTATTCTTAAGAAAAATGGTTAGGTTCTCCTATCAAATTATTACCTATATAAACAATAGTACTTGATCGCTTCATTGGATCAAATGTCATCTACCGAGGAGATTATATTGAAACGCGTCCTTGATGAAACGGGACGCGCATCCACATCCGTCAATCATTACTTTCAAAACTTCGATCTCTATAACTACTCTCTCTATGATCAACTGAAGAACATTCGCCAAGCGAACATCGTCTACTATATCTTCTTTGGTCTCTTCCTCTTTGCCTTCTTCCATCGCCTCGAAGTGAAGATCAATCATCTCGTTGCCCTCATTCTCTTTATCCTCATCATCTACTACTTCATCCAAAAGAACTATGGTGACCATATCGCATTCACCAAAGTCAACTCCGAAAAGCTCAACTTCCTCAATACTCTCCTAATGAATAGCGTCCGGAATTGGTCAATCCATAATAATACCGATGAGATCAATGTGAAACCTCCTCTTCGTCAATCTTACCTACATTATAATCCCTATATCATCGATTTCTATTACAATGTTCGCGAAATGTCGATCTACAACATCGAATGCTATGTCGATTCCCTAACGCACACCAACAATATGTTGGGACTTCTCGTCCAGATGCGAAATGGCTTGGAGAATCCATTTCAGGATTACAAGAGTGCCATTGAAGAGTACAAGAAGAGTATCAATGCATTCAAATCACTCGTATTTAAGAGTCCATCCGGGAAGAATGCGGATCGGAAACTAAACGAATCAATCTATACCCTACAAGAACTTCTTATGGCCGTCCTCAAAGAGATGGAGATGATATGTAAGCGGGCAAACAAACTAAATGGGTTGTATACCATCTCAATGCCAGATGATGCCCTCGAGATGCACACACTGATTGACGGAAATCCCTATGGACTCAAGAAGGCCGGATTCGACCAAAAGTATGATACATATTAGATGCATTCATATTAGATGCATTCATATTAGATGCCTTAGGTAGTATCGTATTGGGGGTATGATTTTATAGATAAAAGGTTATGATAGATAAAAGATTTTATTACGAGATTTGGTAATAAAATGATCTATGAATGATCTATGATTTGTTTTATTTAAGCATTTTTATGCATTGTTAAGCATTTGAGTTCCGAGATCACCGGAAGCCGAATCGATGATTTGATGCATCTGAGCATTTCCATCAAATCCACCAGGGATGGCGATACGGGGCTGAGCGCTGAGAGCGGGGCTACCCATTCGGAGATCGCTATTGGAGATGTAATCCGCAGGGTTCTCGAACTGACCGAACCACGTCTTACCATCTAAACCCCAATACTTGTCTGGAGCTGCCGCATTACCACGCGACTGAACCGTTGACATCCAGTCACTTCCACCACCACCACGCATCATCCTCTTTGTGGTCTTCTTAGACTTGGTGGACTTCTTTGTGGACTTCTTTGTGGACTTCTTTGTGGACTTCTTCGTGGACTTCTTTGTGGACTTCTTTGTGGACTTCTTAGCACCACCCATAATTGGCTTCTGACTCCAATCCATAATACCCTGGATCTTTCCGTCAATTGCCGTATTGATCGCATCCGACCGATCCCGGAGATTCATATAGGCTCCCTGAAGAGACTGAGTCATATAATTGATGGAATTATTGAACCCATTGATCTCTTCTAAACCACCCATCTTGGGAACAACACTCATAGTTGGCTGTTGCCAATAGCAATCGAGCTCCTTAAATGCCTTATTCCACGATTGGGGGTTAAGAGGATTATCCACCTTGGGGACCTTGCACTCAGGAGCACCTGCAGAAACATCCGCACCACCACCACGCATCATACGCTTAGAACTCTTACTACGCTTTAGTGCTTTTTTGAGGACGTTTTTTTTTTGCCGGAACTCTTCTTGGTTGACTTCTTAACGGACTTCTTGGTAGTCTTCTTTACCTTCTTTGTCGACTTCTTCTTTGAAGAGAGCTTGACGGACTTCGAGGAAGAGCGGCGAACGCGCCTCTTGGCACCACCCACAGTCGCCTGCTGAGAGGCACTCGCATCATAACCAGGAATCTCGCGGTTGCGCATCGAGTCGAGGAAACCGCCCTTATAGAACTTAGTGGGCATTGGGATAGCACCGCCACCGGACATACACGTAGAACGAGGCTGCTTCTTCGCACCACCCGAAACAGTCTGGAAGCTAATTCCTAAGTTCTCGCGGAGGAACTTCTCATCAAGCTGCATCTGGCTCGAAGACTCAGATGACTCGCTCTTGCTACCACCACGCATCGATGAGCTGCGACGGCGACGAGTCACCGTCTTCTTTACTACCTTCTTCGTAGAGAGCTTCTTCGACTTTGACTTGGTAGACTTTGACTTGGTAGACTTTGACTTGGTAGACTTCGACTTAGTAGACTTTGACTTAGTAACCTTCTTCTTGGTGGAAGAGGTACGGCGACGGGCACCACCAGTCACCTGACCGGAGGGAGCCGCAGCAGCATAGTACATATCAGTGTAATCAGTGGATGCCTTGCAAACGCCGCAACCACTCTGGAATTCAGTAAATCCAGGCATTGTGATATGAATTGGTTATATCTATACTCTATCCACAGAAAAATCTTATTCTATCAATCTTGGCTCTCCTCACTTCGTTCGTTGACGACTCCCTGCTCATGTCGCAGCAGATCGCTGCAGATCTTCGATCTGCCAAGCGAGTTGCGCAGATTGATCGCTACAGTCGTCACGATTCCTATGATCTTACTCCATATCCCTATCCTAATCCCTATCCAGTTCCATATGAAGACCAAAAAGGTTTAATCCTTCTTTCATTACACGTTCAAGATAAGCATCATCGTGGAACTGTTCGAGATTTAGCTCCTGATGGCTAAAGTTTCGAATCTTGTTCTTGATATACTCCTTATCTCCAAAGTAACTAAGATGTTTTCCTCCATCTTCGATTCGTTCCGTTGGTAGATCAACACCCCCTGTTCCATTCCGTATGAAGTCGAGATTAAAAGGTATCTTTCCCAAAATCTCCATATATTTCCAAACGCGGATCACCTTTGGACGATCCCATTTCTGCTTTAACTTGAACTTCATACTGTAATAGTAGAGATCCATTACCAGACTTGCAAACGTAATCTCTCGGTGCTCGTGCCTTAACTCCTCCAACTTTTGCGCATTTGGAATCTCATCCACATCCGAAATCATCAAATAATCCCCAGATCCAATCTTCTCCTCTCGAATCAATCGATCGAATCCTCGATGAATTGCCGTTCGCTGAAACCACTCATTCTGCCACGGATGACCCAATGAGATATCCATATTAGGCGCTTTATGTGGAAAATCATCCACTACGATATGGATAATCTTCTCCTTGTATCTGCGAAAGAATGGATCTACCTTTGATAGAGTATCATAGATCAATTGTTTTGGATTTCCTACAAATGTATGTGTCGACTCTACCAAAACAAAGTAATCAACTACTTCATCCAACTCAGTAAGCCTCCTCTTTAAGATATCAATCTCGTTGTAAAATATGAATCCATCCGCTATCCGCGGCATCTTCTCTTCGTCTCTTCTTCAAAAAAGCGCTATATTATAGCTTTCTGCACAATCTCTTTATATTGAACGCAATGAGAAATGGATCACTCAGATCAATTATCTATATATGAGATATGAGATATGAGATATGATATATAAATTCTATTACGGATTCTGGTAATAGAATTTGGTTAACTGCTCTTAAATGATTAGTTAAAAGAGACAATGATACTCGTATTGTGTTTGTTGACGGTCTTGATGGCGGAGACGGAGAGCTGACGCCTCTTTCGGCGCTTATTCTGCTCTTCCTCCTCCTTCTTCTTATACATATTCTTGAGGGAATCATTCATATCCTTCTCAATATCCTCAAAGTTCTCCCCAATGTACTTGAGGACCTTATTGTCAATCGCCCATCGGAAGAAGTTAAGCTGACCCACCGTCGTAATAATCTCCTTACCACCGTGCACAATAAACTTGATCCTCTCCCTGCGGCAAAACGGATCAAACTGCTTCTTCTGATATCCCTTTAATTGGGCTTTGTACGCAACATAAACGGCAAAGTTCTTGGGACCATTGATTGTCTTCTTGTCGAGAAGATAGGTAGTATTGTACTTCTTACTGAAATTTGTAACAAACCAATCGAGAATTCGGAGGGAAATCTTGGAAGTTCCCTCAATGATGGGAAGGAGCTCATCAATATGCTCCTTCTTGTTGAAAAAGAGAATCAGCGACTGCATTAACATATCCCTCGGAGATGAAGCCATCGATGCAGACTTAGCAGCACTTTTGGCCTTTATTGCCTCTTTGACTGGCTCTTTGGCCACCTCCTTGGCAATACTCTTTCCACCCCCCACATCGATACTCTTCGATCGAGATCTGGTAGTGTTCTGAGTAGTAGCTATCATTGTAGAAATCTTTTTATTAATAATTAGTAACGTAAACCCTTTATATCCAAATGAAAAACAAACGAATGGATCGTCGAATGAACGAACTGAGAGTTTCCTAATATTTCGGGTCACTTCAAAACACGGGTTTGAACGCACTCCTATACTTTTTCAGTAGTATTATGGTAAGGATATTTATGGAATATTGTTTACGTTCATTGATTTAGGGGTGAAAAGTGATTTGATTGAATGAATCAAGGAATCTATGAAAGTTATAAAGAGATCGAGTGTGTTATTTCCAACGCATTCAATCCTGATTTTATTTTTATCTTTTCAGAGTAAGAGAAAAAGAATGATCGATCAAAAGCATTCTTCCACCAAGCGCAAGGCTCGGCTGATCTCCAGTCCCGAGAAGTGGCAGCCCGAGGATTTTCGGCATAGTGCGGCTCCCAAGAAGCGCCTCAAGAAGCACTCCAGCGATTCTTTTTCGAAGAAGAAGGATCTGGATGATCCCGAGGAATCCGGGATTTTTAAAGACCCAGTGAACCACAAGTATCATCCCTATCTCTGCCACAAGCCTTTCCTCTTGATGACCCAGAAGGGGCAATGCAAGCTATGTAGCATTACACTCTGTCCCTTTGACACTGAAGTAGACCACATCATCCCCAAAAAGCATTACGATATTTTCGAGTTGAGTCTACTCAATTCCCGAGAGAATCTCCAGGCAATTTGCGGCAAGTGCCATAACATCAAAACCCGGAGTATCGATTCTCAAATCGACCAGTTCATCCAAGCAAAAACGCCCTTCTCCCGGAAGTTTGAAGATGCTGTGGAGCATATCCGGCTCTTTGTTACCAAAAAGCACGCGGCAATTCGCAAGCATATCGCCTCCTATGCCCTCAAAAAGGAGGAGAAGGCAAAGGCCCTGGTCGATAGCGGTTATATATCGGACTTCTCCGCAAAATCATACGATAGCGATCCCGAAGAGGATGATTTAGAGAATGCACTTCCTTCGGCACCACCAGTGACCGCTCTCGATCAAACGGATGTAGATACCGATAACGAGGAGTAACCCCAAATATCTATATCCAATCATACATATATTATAATACGTTTGCAAATATTGACGACTCCCTGCTCATGTCGAAGCAGATTGCTGCAGATCTTCGATCTGCCAAGCGAGTTGAATTCTATTACAAACACTGGTAATAGAATGGTTAATTTTATAATTTTTATGTTTTTTATGGGTTATATGGGTTATATGGTTATATACAATATATATACACTCTCACTCACGCACGCTCTCCGGGTTTTGCACCCGGATTAGGCGTTGCCTGCTCCCTTGCCAGTCGCCTTCACGAAGGGCGTCGCACCCGCCAGAATCGACTCATAGGTGATCGGTGCGCTCCCATTCAAGATCATATTGTTGTAGATATGACAGAGGAGAGGCACGTCGTACTTGGTGATATGCTGGAAAATGCGATCGACCGTGTTAATGATCGGCTTGCCTCCATTGGCACGCGACTCGTTATAGGCCTTGTGCAGGTCCGCAATCGTCTTCTTGAGACAATCGGGCACCGGAAGCTTCAGCTGGTTGCCGTCGCGATCCGTCGCCTTCTTGATATACATCCCGACGTAGAGCTTGTGGATCTCCACAGCGATCGCCATCAGGTGCTTCTCAAAAGTCTCGAACATCGGGGCCATATGCGGGAAGAAGGTGAGGAATTCCCTCAGCTTCTCCGGCTCACGGCGCAGCGTGAAGTAGCGGAACATCGGCGACGGGTTGTTCCCGAAGACCTCCGCCATCTTCTTGTACATCGGGGACGTGAACTTCTGATAGTTGAACTCGTCATCCCGCAGAATGTAGCCCACAATGTCCCTGCGGACATCCGGGCCATTCAAGTGCTCAATGTAGGGGAGATAGGTCTCTGACGTCACCACAATGGCGGGCAGATGATCCACTCCCTCCAGCATCGGAGCCTGCTCCTTGTTCGTCTCCATATTACGGATACCGACGATAAAGACCTTCGGCACCATATACTGGACGACACGGCTCGTCTGCGGATGGGTCAGCAGGAAGGTATATGTGAACCCCGGCTGAATCTGCCCGAAAACCTGCTCCGCAAAGGGGCCAAGAGCCTCCAAAAAGAGCGTCTCGTGATCACGAGAGGCCCACTTCGAGTCCTTTGCGTGAAGCATACGGCGCGTCGAAATGAGCAGTTTTCCGGTGTAAGAACGCACCACCGTGATCTCAATACCCTCCAGGAGGGCAATCAGGTAGAGCTTCTTTTCAGGATTGGCCGCTAAGGCCGGGATCAGCTCCGTGCGAATACGCGTCGGAACCTTACCCTCATACTCGTTAAACTCATCATCTAAGTCCACCATACGGCGGAAACTGTAGATGATGACCTTGAACTTGCCATCAATCATCGTCAGGGTGACACCATTGGTGAACCAGTAAATGGGCGACTGGTGATCGGTCTTCTCGTCGTGGCATAGCTTGTGCAGCTCGCCATCCGTCTTGACCCGAATCCCCCAACGCCTCATCTCTGCCTTCATCTCCTCCAGCGTCGTAATCCCATTCGCCTCAAAGTAGGTGAGGAGCTCGTTTGCAGAACTCTCCACCTCCGGAGACTCGTTCTGGAAGATCGCCGAAGCGGTCTCCTCGTTAGCACGAATAATCGTATCGATATAGTTAGATGCGGACATTGTATGATAAAATTCGGAAGATTGTATACGAAAATGTAGACAAGCTTTCTATGTATATATATCGAAATACCTTTATACCCACTGAATTAAATCAAATTTTCATAAAGATAGATAAAATTGTTTACGTTACTCGATTTTGAGAATAGCCAAATTGGAAACCCGCGGTTCAAGCGATAAAAATATATGACTTTAATGTATAATATATCATTTTATATATATCATCGTAATATGGAAAGTAATCAAGGAGGAAATTCTGGGAATGCGCCCGGAAATGTGCCTGGAAATGCGCCCGGAAATGCGCCCGGAAATGCGCCCGGAAATGCCACAGGATCGATTGCTGAATCGATCGCCTCTTCTTTAAAGTCTCTCGTCTTCTCTGAAAATGCTGGATCTACTACAACATCGAATGCCAATGCCTCCAATGTGACAATCTCTGAAGGAGAAGGTGAAGGTGGTGAAGAGGAGGCTGAAGAGGAGGCTGAGGGAGAGGCTGAGGGAGAGGCTGAGGAAGAGGCTGAGGGAGAGGCTGAAGAGGAGGCCGAAGAGGAGGGTTATGAAAATGCTGGAGTAAACAACACTCCCGAAGAGGCTGCCGAAGCAATGGAAGCAGAAAACGCCGAAGATGAGGCCAGAGAGGAGGAAGGAGATGCGCTCACTGAAAATCTCAATATGGTAAATCAGGAGGTAACTGCTGAATCAGGAGGGTCTGAGGAGCTGCTCACGTTTAACAATGAAAATGCCACCGGATTTGAGCAAGATATCAATTTGAATCAACTCAAAGATACGATCGAAGTAACAGAGGATGTCTATGTCCAAGAGGAAGAGCGTATTCATCACAATGATGACATCTATCTCAAAGACCTTGAAGCCCAGATTCTCGCCACATATCCCGTCTCCAAACAAGGTCTCCGCTTTATCCAAGAAGAGGTCTCCAAAGAGGCCGCCGAAATCATCAACGCTAAAAACCTCGGTCTCAAGAAGTTCACCCAACTCGAAAATGGCTTCGAATACCCCGTCATCGAAGACCTTTATAACAATATCTATAGCAACTCCTGGATTATCCCCGTTGTAGTCGACAAACACAAGATCTATTCGATCATAGGAGGAGATATTGCAGGTGCTGCTGAAACAGAAGGGGAGAAGAAGCCCGCAGAGAAGAGAAAGCTGTCCCAAATCAACGAGGAAGGTGACGAAGATGCCCAGATTACCGAGACCCTGGAGAGTGAAGAGGGTATTCGGCCAGTCAATCAGATCAATCAGCACAAGGTTCTCTGGAAAGTACGCCACGATGCCGCCCTCGGAGCAATTGGTTTTGTCGATTACCTCAAGATGTTCTATAAAGTCGAATCACCCTATATCTCTCTCCCACGTACCGATGAGAATATGACCGGATATTTTACCAAACTCCAGAATAACGCCCTCGTCCTCCGTTACTATGACCTCGAGAATAACCAGTGGAGCACCCGTAATCTCATTTCCAATACAGTCAGCTATAAGGATACTTTTGATGAAGAGACCGGACGCATCTCCGGTGTTCAGCCTTATACCCTCGTTGATGGTGAAGTAGCCCAAATCGTCGGCTTTATGGTCCTCGCAAAAGAGGAGAATAAGGAGTACCCCTCCTTCTCCCCCGAAGAGGATAAATTGATGGGTCGGAATCCCCTCGTCAAAAAACTCGTAATGACCTCCAAGATCACCAGCATCACCCAAGTGGGTGACTATATCAAGATCAAAGCCCCCGACCACGGATTAGATGCAAATTCCTTTATCTATATCGATAAATCAAATTCAGTACCCAATATCGATGGTATGCGGAGGCACACTTCGCTGATCATTGAAGATAAGGATAGCTTCTCCATCAAGTCCTCGAAACGCCTCTCAAAAGATGGCACCTATGGCGAGATCTATAGCGTCAATAAACTCCTCTTTGATCGTTATAAAGTGACCTATAATGAACAAGTAGACGAGTATATCCCCGAATACCAGGGAAGTACCTATAAGGCGACCGGAGGAGCAGGAGAAGGGAGTGGAGAGGGTATGGGAGAAGGTACCGGAGAGGATCGTCCTCTTACCCATAACCGCCTCTATCTCTTCAATGATCTTGTCTTAAAGAGCCGTGATGATTTTCGCCGTATCTTAACCAAGGTCGTTCCCACCTTGGAACAAATCATTGAGATGAATGGAGATGCACTGGCAGAGTGTTATACCTTCTATGATGTTGATCGTGTTTTATCAAAATACCGCGTCAAGATCGATGATCTCAAGGCAGATCAGATCGGATTTATCAAGGCGATTTTAAAGAAGAATTTGGAGAAGGTGAAGCTACAAGAGGAGATTACCAAGAGAGAGGCTCTACCCATCTTCCACATCCAGAATAAAGATCGCTTTGCCGATAAGAACTTCTTCTTGGCAGACCTCTATATCACCAATCCGGATGTGACCAAGTACTATGGTGAGTATGATCATATTGGAAAGCCGGAAGATTGCGTCTCGGCGAGGCTGGGATGGTTAATGGAACAGCGTGATCACGGCATCATCTTCTTTTCGGAGATGATGAAGATGAATTATGGATTGTTCAAAGAGATGCACGATAAGAAGTTTGTCAACTCAATGATCCAACAGTATGGCGGTTTTGTCAAGAATACCGAAAAACAATTTAACCGCGAAGAGATGCTCGAAAAGAGCCTCCGAAACAAAGAGGAGAGGAAGAGAAATGCCGGAAATGCCGGGGGAAAGCCCGCTTGTGAGCTCTATCGTTTCCAGCTCAATCCCTCCAAGGATCTCGCCAAGGATCTCGGAAAGCTGGAGAGTGAAGAGCTTCTCGACGGGACTATGTGCCTCGTTGGCAAGGATCTCTATGTCTGGAATAAGGAGGCTGAATCTTGGGATCTCTCCGACGTGGTCCCCAAGTATTCATCCATCAAATACCTATGTACATTCAATAATACAGATCTGAGTGAGTTGGATATGGAGGCACTGGAGAATGTCTATCGGCGCGACTTTGGATGCCACTCGAAGCTCTATATTCGGTTTAAGGAACGCCTCCAATATGTCTCCGAAATCCACTCCAATTTTAACGCGCTGAAAGAGTATCTCGAGAAAGATGAATACGTCGCTTTCTTCCAGAATCAGATCGATCTAATGGTCCGGCTTCATTATGTAGATTCCTCTGAAAAGAGCAATATTGCGGAGGAGATTGCTACAGAGAAAGCCACAGAGGAGGAAGAGAATGCAAAAGAGGCGGAAGCGGAGGCAGAGAGAGAAAAAGCTGCAGTTGCATCAGCCAGAGCCTCTTCCCCTCTCGATCCATTGATTCGGATGATCTATGGCATCAAGAATGAAGAGGTTCGTGATCTTTACATCTATCATTTGATCGATAAAGATGGTATTTTGATTGGTGATCGGATCTACTCCAAGAAGTTCAAGGTGGAGATGGATCCGATGTATATCTGTGGTCACCATATCTACAAAAATCGCGAATACAAGGCGACTACAATGGCCGCAAAGTTCGCCATTTATCAAGAGATGCTCGATAAGTTTGGTGATGGAGGTGAAGCCGCTGAAGAGTCCCAAACCTGTCGTGTTTGCAGTCGCGTCATTGGAACCTACAAAGTGGATGACGTTGAGGGATACACTGAAGCGGGTCAGATGATCAAGAGTCGCGAGGTGTGGACCAAGGATGAAGAGGAGGAGCTCCCCCAGACGATTCGCGAAATTGAGGCATATGACCCTTCAATGAGAATGATCCAATGCGATACCCAAGAGTTCCGTAAACTCTTCCTCGATAAAGGGTTTTCATCCACCGATGTCGATTTTGCGAAGACGATTTGTACCTTCCTCCAGAACAACTTGTGTGCAAAAATCGGCATTGCGCTCAACCAACAAGATACCGTGGCAATTATTGTTGACTCAATGACAAAGATTCGCTCGCTGCTCAACTACAGTGCATTTGTGAGCACCGAGGGAAGAAAGATGATGATTGCCAAGGGCTTCCGTGAGGAGCGGATTCGGCAAATGGCCCAAGAGGGAAAGTTCCAAGTACCTTACAAGACCTATATGGAGATCAATACCAATGCGATCATCTCTGCTCGTTTTTTGATTACTGTTCAGACGGCGATTCCCGAGTACCCTCATAATGCAAAGAAATCCCCTTGCGAATTCTTCTCCTTTGATGGCCTCAATGGTATCCAATATATGGCCTGTATCTTGATGAAGATTGGAACTTTGGCCAAGACAGTGAAGTATGAGGAGTTGATGGCGAGCTATACCAAGCACGTCGGTGACTACTACACGACCTTTTCCAAGATGACCTCTGTTCATCAGCTGATCCAAAAGAAGCGTGAATATCAAGCGGAGATGGCCCGAAGGATCAAAGAGTTTAATACATCAATGATTGGTGATGTAGAGATTGTCTATGATGCCGTTGATCCTCTTCCGGGTGACTTCATCGAGACCGTCAAGAAGGCCGCAAACTTTGCCGAGTTGGAAGGCTTCCGCCGTCAATGGTTCAAGCGCATCGCTTATCTTAACCAGGCGCTCAAGGCGCGCTATATCGCCCTAGTGAATGAGACAGAGCTACTCGATGTCAATCCAGAGGGCGGCCCGGGTATCAGTTTGGTAGAGAAGGCGTGTTGCCAGGAGTATGTGGATGATTATGAGGGATATATCTATTATCTCCAAGAGAAGCTCGGGCCAGAGTCAAATGTGGTAGAGATGGTTGATGAGATCAAGTCACTCTATAAGCTCCGGTATCTCTTTTACAATAATGGTGTTTATCATCGTGTGATTATTACGGGGAATCAGCCGAATGAATCCTACTTTATTACCAATGAGATGGCTTATTCATCACCACAGGAGACGGCGGATGAGATGATAGTGGAGAAGTTTGCTACTTATGTGGATAATGGACCCTATATTGGAACATTGCGCATCTATGCGGGTTCGGGAAGGGAGAAGAGGGACATTAAGAGTGGCAAGCTCTATGATGAGATTGTGGGAAAGAAGTATACGAAGGAGGAGTATCAGCAGTTGCTCAATAACATTTCGGAGAGAAATCAACGGGATCTTGACGTTTACACGTATATGATTCCGGATCTGGAGGAGATGCTTCAGAAGAAGGTGAATATTGAAGTGGAGAAGGAGCGCCTGATTGAGAGTCTGATGAGCAGCCTCAAAACCATTCTTGGAAAGAGTGGTGACAAGGAATTTATTCATAAATACAGTACCATTTTGTATAATATTGGATATTATCAATCATATTTGGCATTGAAAGAGAAGGAGTCGAGGATTGCGAATCGGTCGGGGACAGGGGTGGGTGTGGGATCGGAATCCAATAATGGTCTTGCCCCCAATATGATCAAGCCGACGAAGAGAGAGGCGATCAAGAATCAGGAGATGCAGATGCATATTCGTGTGAAGTATCTGAAGAAGTGCTATAATGATTATTTACGAAAGTATCTCTCGATGATCAAGAATGGAAAGTCCCGAATTACGGAGATTCAGACGATGAAGGATGAGGACTTGCTCGAATTTGATCCTGCAGTATCTCGGGAAATGCAGTCTTTTATTTTTGAACAATACAATGCGATTGAGAAGTTCTATGATTCGACGGTTCGCTCCTATTTCGAAGGAATCACATTGGAGAATAGTGCAGCGGCAATCTCCAAGATGAGTGCGGAGGATAATATCTATGATTGTGGTCATAAAGAGGTGATGGAGTATGCCCGGTTTAGTTTTGCCGATTGTGCTAATGTATTGCATTGTATGTTTGTTCGGGAGTTGAATGATCTGATTTTATGCAGTGGAAAGGGAAAGAAGGGGACTGGGGCTGGGACTGGTCCCGATGCTGAGGAGATCGATGCAGATGCAGGAGGTGAAGAGGATGATCTGGTGATGAATGCCGCTGCAATGACCCCAATGTGCAAGTATCGTTGTATGTTTATTCTCTTTATCCTCGACAAGATCTATGAGGATACTCAGATGATGGACTTGTGTACGGAGGAGGTCGAGAAGATTGGCAACTACAAGAACTTTATGTATATGGAAGAGCTTGATCGGGCAATCAACAGTGATGATGACCAAGGTTACTTCTTGAGGCAGCTCCAGTATATGATGACAGACCGTTCTACTGCGACAGTAGGATTACCCGAAGAGGGAGCGGGCGAGGAGATGACCGATGATCAGATCGCCACGCAAGAGACAGTGGAACTCTTTGTGGAGAGGACTCGGGCAGAGTACAAAGAGAAACACGGTACAGATATCCCATCGGATATGCTCGAGACAATGAAAGAGGATTATATGGACAATAAGTATAATGAGGCGGCACTCGATGCCGAGAATGATCGCCTCGAGGAGGGACAAGAGGGTGATTATGGTAATCTCACCGGAAATGATGTCGATGCCGATTTTGATCGGGATGAGTTGGCATTTATGGCGGCCGAAGAGTAAGTAGGGAAATCTTAAAAGAGCCTATGTATGGTAATAATATTTATAGATTCAATTAGATTCTATAAATGGAACAAAAGATTTGGTTTGTTCAAAAGGATCCGGATATGATTCCGGAGAGCGATACTATAAAAAGTATCAAAATCTCTTTATATCGAGAGAGATCGGGGAATGTGATCGCCAAATCCGCATTGGCGAACGGCGCTTCGGAATTCGGGGATGGCGAGGCGTTGATAAGCACTATCACAATTAGCGCCCATTCGATCATTCTTCGCGTGATATCCATCCGGACAACATCCAAATGGGGTGGAACCACAATCCGCCGGTGCGATCGAATCACACTGAATATCTATACCAAAGTACTTCACCGTCTTGGGTGGGATGCTCGTTCCATAATCGAGGCGTCGAGACTCTACATTGAAGACCGGAATCTCTCCTTTTCGGTAAGGGCGATCTCCGGGATATTCATACGAATAACCGCATTCATTCATCGCACGACGGAACTCCGCCGTCTTAAGCTCCTCCACACCAATGCCGCAATTCGTTCCCCTCGAATCCATCTTGGCAAAATATCCATCTGGGCAACATCCATAGGGGTACTTACCACAATTTGCGGGACTCAACTTCTCACACTCTACAACGGTACCCATATATCGGACGAGCTTTTTGGCGGATTGCTGCTGAACGCGCTCCTTCTCCTTCCTCTCCCTCTCTTGCTGCTCCGACATGTCGCGCTCCCTCTTTTGCTGCTCCGACATGTCCTTCTCTTCGCGTTCCTTCTTTTGCTGCTCCTTTCTCTCCTTCTCCTCTCTCTCCCGGATCTGCTTCAACTCCGCCTCTAACTTATCCCCGCGCTTCTCCAGCTGATTCGTTACTCGATACGCATAATAGAGAATATACGCAATAATTAAGAGGGAGACGATGATTAAGAGGGTGATATAGAGTAAATATTTGTTGTCGCTCATTGAACTGTTTCCACGGACTCCAGCAGGCATCATCCTGCGCACCGATCGCGAAAAGTTCCGAAATGATTTTTCCATTTTTCTCTCTCTGATTGATCTATTCTATAGATAGATCTAATTCCCGGGATAAAGAGATTTCCACTAAAAGAGTATATACTCTTAACCTATCGTTACTATAAGTAGATACAATGTCGGAGTCGTCGGATCACGAGGAGAAGCCTGCACCGAAGATCTCGATGCGGGATCGTCTTGTCTTTTACAAGAATTCGATGTTACCGCCATTTACCCCGAGTCGTCTCGAGTACAATCGGGCGCAAGTAAAGCGGCTTCAGCAGATTCCGCAACCGGAGCAGCGTTCCCCGGAGTGGTATGAGATGCGCCATAGTATGCTCTCTGCATCGGACTGGGGATCGATTCTCGGTATGAGTAAGTATGGCGGTGGGAAGAATCAAGTTTTGGTGAAGAAGTGCTGTGATGATGTTCCTTTTTTCACAAATGCAGCGATGCAGTGGGGAATCAAGTATGAAGCCGTCGCGATTCAGATCTATGAGCACCGGAATCAGACGCAAGTGATCGAGTTTGGCTGTATTCGCCATCCGACGATTTCGCACCTGGGTGCATCTCCCGATGGAATTACCGCGGATGGTGTGATGGTAGAGATCAAGTGCCCAAGCAGTCGGGAGATTGATGGGATCATTCCAGAGGGATACTATTGCCAAGTTCAGGGCCAGCTGGAGGTGTGTGAGTTGGACAGATGCGACTTCTTGGAGTGCAAGCTCTTTGAGTATGATGATGAACAGGAGTATCTGGAAGATGCGGATAAGAGCGGTAATCACTTCTATTGCCGGTATGGTGGAGAGAAGGGTGTTGTGGCGAACTTCTATGATCAGAAGGGTGATAAGAAGTATTATGAATATAGCCCAGTGGGTATTCTGGGGGATGAGCTGCAGGCGTGGAAGGCTGGGATTCTGGAGAAGTATCGGAATGAGAAGAGATATATCTTCCACGAGTTTACCTACTGGTTCTTGGAGCGTGTCTCGTGCATTCCCATTTACCGCAACCAAGAGTGGTTCTATAAGGCATCGAAGGAGCTGGCGGAGTTCTGGGAGCAAGTCGTCTATTACAGGTCGGTTGGACCTGAGAAGTTGAAGGCAGATATTCAGAAGATGAAAGAGGAGAAGGCCGAGGAGCGGGTTCGGGAGAGAGAGCGGAAGAAGGAAGAGGCCGTGGCTACGAAGAAGGCAGCCCCCAGAGGAAGGGCTTCAGCCGGTTCCAAGAAGATTACCGACTTCGTGAAGAGCGGTGCTGCAGACTCAGATATGGATGAAGATCTCGACCGAGCATTTAATCAGGCATTTGATGGTAAGGCGATTCATTCGGTCTTTTCCGATGATGCGGATGGTGATAGTGGGAATGTCCCTCTATCTGCTCCGGTGAAGAAGGCAGCGGTTCCTCTCTCAGCGAAGAGCACTTTCTCTTTCCAGAACATCTTTAGTGATGATGCTCCAGCGGAAGCACCAAAAAAAAACGTCGCCGCAACTCCGGCAAAGGCCGCAACTAAGCCTCCCACAAGTAAGGCGAAGGCGGTGTCCAAGCCGAAGAGCCCCGCTCCCAATAGCTTCCTCAATCTCTTCACCGATGAAGAGATCCAGGAGATGAAGAAGTAAAAGAGTGATAATCATTTGATTCATAAAAATCATAGAAATTGCGGATTTCTATGATTCCTTTAAGCTCTGTTTACTTTTCGGGGAATATAAAGAAATAATGTGTGATGATTAAGTAATAGAAGTAACGAAAGATGTTCTCGTGTTTCACCAAGGTATTTCAGACGCACAACATTGTGGTCGATCCAGAGTTTCAGGCGGCTCTTCAAGAGAGTTCTAACCTGATCAAAGAGCAACAGAAGATGATTGGGGCCTTTATCGAGAAGATTGGTGGGTTAAAAGAGAATATTGCGGGTTTAAAGACGGAAATGGAGACATTGCGTCGGGAGAATGCTGAAATGCGTGAGCGGATGACCGATCTGAGTGCCAAGATCTCTACGGTAATTGTGGAGGTGTTTGAAGAGGTTGAACAAGAGAAGAAAGCGAGTAGTGAAGCTCGGAATTCTCCGCCCACCATCCAAACATCTATTGAGGAGAGTCCACTTGATTTTGACGACTCCCTGCTACCTTCTGCAGATCTTCGATCTGCCAAGAAGGTAGTACGGGTTCCTCCCCAACCAACCCCTCAGCCAATCCCTCAACCAAGTCCTAAGGTAGCTCCTGTAGAAGTAATTGAAGAGGAGGAGAGCAAGGAGGATTATCAAGAGCTTCCACAGGAGATTGCAGAGGAGGAATTAGTTGCAGAAGCCGCAGAGCCTGAGCCTGTTATTCCAGTGCCCGAACCAACCGTCGCCAAGAAGGGTCGTGGAGGTAGTCGCTCCAAGAAGAAGTAGATTTATAACTGATAGATCAGCTGATAGCCATTATGGAGCTTAGTGGCACCAATTGTATCGAGGAAGTTCGCTACATACTGACCCTTCCCCTTTCCTTCTTTATTGTCATCAATCGCAATGAGGGTACCTTTCTTGCAGTTCTTGTGGAGAATGGCGCAGAGTTCGAAGAGATGATGGAGGGATGAGGGGTGGGGGTTCTCAAAGTCTACATCATAGCTATCCAGATAGACAAGGTCAAACTTGTGTTCCGGGGAGAGCTCCTGGAGGAGCTTGACACTATCCCCGCAACGGAAGAAAGTGCGCAGGGAGACGGCATCACTCGCCGTCTCTACTGCCTCTTCTGAGATATCGACCGAGAAGAGATTGCCTTGATGAGTATTGAT
>JACCEC011896736.1_pt1 | contig 20849 bp, 19 predicted proteins | sample 7450121 | NCBI WGS metagenome assembly JACCEC01 (sample SAMN15323455, study PRJNA562643) | freshwater metagenome | isolation source: river surface water | place: USA:Blue River Watershed | collected 2017-08-18 | reverse complement strand
GGTTCCATTTACCTTCACTGAGTTTCGGAAGATATGTGGACGCGGACTAGTTGCAGCCTCAATCGCGCAAGCCAACCAGGGCGCTGCTTCTTCATCGCTGTATTCAAGGAAGGGTGAAAACTCCCCCCAGCCATATCTGCCTTGGAAGAGCGCTATTTCACGAACATTCACGCCACGAAAGTTGGTTTTTGTTGGCAGCGCAATAACGCGCATACTTTCGAGCAGTGAGAGATCCATGTAATTAAGGTCTGCGTGGAAACTTTCCAAAATCAGGTTTGCGCTTTTCTTTATAAGCGTCTCGACCTTCCTGTCCTTCTTCCGATAAATAGAAGAGCAGAGTGGCATCTCCTGCAAGTTGTTGCACACCGGCCAATCCATCATCAGCTGCATTCATAGACGCTTTCAGTAAGCGCAGCGCCATTGGAGAGTTTTGCAACATTTCCCGGCACCAAGAAACTGTCTCTGCTTCGAGTTCTTTTAGCGGAACTACTGTGTTAACCAATCCCATGGAGAGCGCTTCTTGTGCATCGTATTGTCTAGTGAGGAACCAAATTTCACGAGCTTTTTTCTGTCCGACGCTGGCGGCAAGTAAACCTGAACCGTATCCACCATCAAATGAACCAACCATCGGTCCGGTCTGGCCAAACTTTGCATTCTCTGCAGCAATGGAAAGATCACAGACCACGTGCAAGACATGTCCACCACCGATTGCCCAACCAGCAATCATTGCCACAACTGGTTTTGGAGTGCGACGGATTTGAACTTGTAAATCTAAAACGTTAAGTCGACCAACACCTTGTTGTGAAAGTGAGTCATCTCCAAGATATCCGTCATTACCGCGCACGCTAATGTCTCCACCTGAACAAAAAGCTTCATCACCCTGTCCGGTAAGGATAATCACACCTACTTGCGCGTTATCGCGCGCCAATTCAAATGCAGCTTTTAGCTCAATAATTGTCTGAGGACGAAATGCGTTTCGCACCTCTGGACGATTAATGGTGATCTTTGCAATGCCGTCGCCAATTTCATATTTGATATCGGTAAATTTTTCGCCACCAGGACCAGTCACCCACGCGGGGATGGTTCGGTCACCAAAATCACGCTTTATCGGCTTGCTCACGATTCCTCCAATTGGTCTACGAGCGATAGCCTACGCGGGCAATGGAGCAGAACGCACGACGAGATCTTCGCGAAGTCAGTCCCGAGTGGACCGTCAGCGAATTGATGGCTCGCATCGCAAAAGCCTTGGTATCCGATGGACCGGCGCTTTCCTTCAGCGCTACGCCTATCAACCAAGTACCTCCACGCATTTGTATTGTGGTTAAAACCACTGGTTCTTCTGGAATTGCCAAAGAAGTGGGAATTTCAAGTAGCGCACTCCTTGCATCCGCTAAAGCATCAAATAAATCTGTAGGTGCAGAGTTTGGAAATACTTGGTCACTCTTGTTGCCACTTACCCATATTGCGGGAGTGAATGTTCTTATTCGCTCTCTTGAGCTTGGAACAGAGCCTATTGATCTTAGAAATTATGGCGGCGAATATCCTCATGCAGATTTCACAGCAATTGTGCCAACACAACTTTTCCGAGCGCTCAATGGCGATGAAAGATTATTGCGTCACCTTCAGGCTGCAAAGGCTGTACTTGTTGGTGGGGCAGCGCTATCGCCAGAGCTCCGTCTTCAAGCAGAAACTGCTCAGATAAATGTAGTTACTTCATACGGCTCATCTGAAACATCAGGCGGCTGCGTATACAACGGAGTTCCACTCGAAGGCGTAGAAGTTGAATTAACTGCAGAGAAGAAAGTTGCTATCAAGGGGCCGGTACTAGCAACCACATATCTAGGTGCAGAAACGCTGTGGGAAACCAATATGAAAGATGGTTGGTTTATTACAAGTGACACTGGCCGCTTTGAAAACGGAAAATTAATTATTGAAGGCCGAATTGACGATGTGATTATCTCTGGCGGTGAAAACATTTCACTATCAGCCATCGAGAGCTCACTCCACGCTCATTATCCGCATAAATCGTTTGCAGCCTTTGCAATGAAAGATTCACAATGGGGCGATGCGCTCCATGTGGCAGTCGCCGGTACGGGATTTCCGCACGAAGAAGAAATCAACGAGTACCTAGTTGAGAAATTTGGTCCGATGTCTAAACCCAAGGGATATCTCTACCTTCCTGAACTTCCCTTGCTTGGGATTGGAAAAGTTGATAGAAAGAAGTTGCAAGATCTTTTTATGGAGGCCCCAAATTAATATTTGGATTCAAGGCGCCAGACCACGCACACTTCCAGCAGCAATAGCACCTGTGGTGGTCGCGACTGTTTTGGCCGGAAGCAAATGGCAACCATGGTCAGCGCTCTTAGCGCTGATCGTCGCCCTTGCGCTACAGATTGCAGTCAATTACTCAAATGATTACTCAGATGGAATCCGTGGAACCGATGATGTTCGCGTTGGACCGCAACGACTCACAGCGTCTGGGCTGGCATCTGCATCTGCTGTTAAGCGTGCGTCATTTATTGCATTTGCAGTTGCGTGTGTAGCAGGTTTAGCACTAGCGGCAATTTCTTCTTGGTGGATTCTGATAGTTGGAGCAATTTCGATCGCTGCTGCATGGGGATACACCGGCGGTAAAACTCCTTACGGTTACCGCGGACTTGGCGAAATTTCAGTCTTTATCTTTTTTGGAGTTGTGGCAACAGTTGGTACTTACTATGTGCAAACTTTGGAGTTCGCTACTGCGCCATTTGCAGCATCGGTAGCTTTAGGATCACTCTCGTGCGCTCTTTTGGCAATTAACAACATCAGAGATCGCGCTCAAGATTTGCAGGTTGGAAAGAAAACATTGGCAGTGCGTTTAGGAGATACTCGCTCGCGACAGTTCTTTATCGCACTTCTAATCGCTCCTTACATTTTCGCACCATTGACAGGAAACCCACTAGCTTTTCTCACGCTCGCCACCGCTCCTCAGGCACTTGCCATTTCACGTGAAGTTCGTAATGGGGCATCTGGCGAAGCACTTATCCCGCTGCTCGGAAAAACTGGTCAATTACAACTTCACTTTGCTATGACCTTTGCCCTCGCTTTATCCTTCTGACGTCGCACTTGATGAGAAAAGGCTAGAATTTAAATATGGTTCGTGCACTTGTGATTCTCCTGCCTCTGGCACTTACTCTCTATACTTTCATTGATTGCGCAATGCGCGATGATTCACAGTTAAAAAGAATTCCTAAATGGGGATGGTTGCTAGCAATTCTGTTCTTGCAACCCATTGGAGGTATCGTCTATTTAGTTATCGGCCGTGCGCGCCGTCCAAAAGGTCCAAAACCTGGCAAGAAAAGAATTTTGCCGCCAGATGATGATCCTGATTTTCTCCGTGGCCTTTAAATAAAGTCTAAATAAAGTTAGAGGCCGGAATAGGTGTGTTTACCTGTTCCCCAAACATTCACATATACGTAGTTAAATAAGAATGTTGATCCTGCAAAGATGCAGAGCCATGCAGCGCGACGTCCGCGCCAACCTGCAGTTACGCGGGCATGTAGATATGCGGCATAGGCAACCCAAGTGATAAATGCCCACGTCTCTTTTGGATCCCAACCCCAATATCGACCCCACGCGCTCTCTGCCCAGATTGCTCCGGCAATAACCGAGAATGTCCAAAGCGGAAAGACAAATGCAACAAGTCGATATGAAAGTTGATCAAGTACATCGATTGATGGAACTCGCTGCAACCATCGTGGGCGTCCTCCGCGAGATTCAAGACGTTCGAGATATAGATAAGCACCTGCAACTACATTAGAGAAGAGGAAGACTCCTCCAGAGATAATTGCGGCAACTACGTGAATTATTAACCAGGTTGATTTAAGTGCTGGCACAAGTGGTGCGCTATCGCGATACAGCAAAGTAATTGCAGTTCCTAAGGTGAGAAGCGCCGCCAAAGAAACAAAGAGTCCTAACCAGCGAAGATCATATTTGCGAAGTGCAGCCAAATAAGCACCAGTAAAAGCTAGAGCACCAGTAATTGAGAACTCGTACATGTTGCTCCAGGGAACATGCTGATTAGAAATACCGCGGGCGATTACGCCACCAAGCAGAAGCACAAATCCGAGCGCCATTAAAGCAGTTGCAATACGAGCAGCCTTTTCAGTTCGTTTGTAATCTAAAGTTTTTACCAAAACGTTTCCTGTTGTTGCATCTGAAGATTCAGGCGTGCGCACGGCAAATGCAGTTTCAAAGGCATGGGCTACAAAAGAGAGTGCGTAAACTGCCATCGCGGCATAGACAAAATTATTAGAAATGTATGCCCATGAAGTCATTTTTCTCTTCCTCTCTTCACTGCCTCGATGAGATCTGCAATCTCAGCCTCAAGCCCTGGTACGCCATTCTTGGCCAGTCCTGCTACTTCGACACCTGTGCTGGTCTGGCGAATCCAGATTCTTCTGCGACGACCATACAAAGATGAAAGCAACCCGAGAACCGCAACAATACCTCCCAGGAGCGCATAGTTCTTTCCAGGATCTTTCACGACTTGCAGATTCACCCATGGCACAACTGTTTCAAGTGTGATGGAGCCCTCAGCATAGGTATAGGTCTCTCCTGGTTTTACCGAACCAAGGGCAATCCGTTGCAAATTACTAGTATCTAAACGATAAACCGATTGCGGAATTCCAGAATCTAATCCCAAGTCACCTTTCCAAATTGAAAAGAGCAGCTTTGGATCAAGTAGTTCGGGAAAGATAGATATTGATCCCTGAGTTTCAGTACGTTGATTTGTCGGCAAAAAATTTCCAACAAAACCCACTTGGGGAATTGCATCCGGCACCTTAATTGCACCAATTGACCGAAGATTTCCATCTTGTGGCAAGAAAGGTACTGGACCTTGCAACGCCACATTGTCTTGGGAGTCCCGAACGGTTACCACTGGGCTATACCCATTGGCTTGCAAGTAAACGCGAGTGCTGCCAAAAGTAAGAGGTTTATTAACTTTCAACAATTTTTTTGAGCTTTTACCGTTTTCAGTCACAGTAACCCAGGCTGAATAATCGCGTGGCTGATTTGTCCGTGGATCGTATTGAGCAGCAAATCGGTCAAGTTTGATTTCAAATGAGGCAAGCGATTTCTCATTGCTTAATCTTCCGAGCGATAAGGAGTCATATGTTGTTGGTACATTGATGAATCTTTCACCAACATTGATGATTGCCTCCCCTCGCATTCCGAAAAGTGCTCCAAAACTCACTCCAACTAATATCAAAATGAGGGATAGGTGAAAAAGAAGATTGCCCGTCTCGCGGAAGTAACCTTTCTCGGCAGAGAGCGAATTTTCCTCTCGTTTTACTCGAAAGCGATTCTTCTTAAACCACTCTGAGGCAATCTCTAGAGCTTGCAGATTTCCGGCAACTTCTTGGTGAAATTCCATGCGAGACAGATTGCGAGGCGTCGCAGGCGGTGCAGCGCGCATGGCCTTGTAGTGCTCGAGGCTACGTGGCAGAACACAGCCAGCCAAAGAGATAAAGAGAAGTATGTAAATTGCACTAAACCAAGGTGAACCGTAGACATCGAAGAGATAGAAACGGTCATACCATCGAGCCATATTTGGATCTGTTGCATACATATCTCGTACAGCGATGGGATTAGTGATTCGCTGCGGAATGAGTGATCCAGGGATAGCCGCAATTCCAAGCAACATCAGGAGTATTAGCGCGGTGCGCATGCTGGTGAGTTGTCGCCAGCCATAACGCACGAGTGCTATTGGACCTAACTCTGGAACTTCTATCTTTTCTTTCATCAAATCACCGGCACAAAATCAGCTATCCAAGATCGCATTTCGATCATGAGGTCAGTCCAAATGCCCGTAAGCTGCAAGATCCCAATCAGAATTAGGAAAATTCCCCCTGCTTTTGAAATCACTCCACCTTTTTTCACTACAACTTTACGTATCTTTTCTGATTTATCTAAGAAGAGGCCGGTTGCAATAAACGGAGTGCCTAACCCTATGCAATATCCAAGTGAGAGTATGGATCCCCGCAGTGCGCTCGACTCTTGAAAAGCCAAAGCCTGCACACTGGCTAGTGCGGGTCCAATGCAAGGAGTCCAACCAACTCCGAAGAGAAAACCAAGTAATGGCGCACCGATAAGACCGCCTGTAGTTGAAATGCGCGGTTTAATCGTTGGCATCAGCGGAAATGCTCCAAAAAATATGACGCCCATCAAAATTGTTATTGCTCCCAAGACACGAGTGATTGACTCTTCGTTGGTAGCAATCCGTGCTCCGAGTTCTCCAAAAAGTGCACCGTAAGAGATAAAGAGAGCGCTAAAACCTGCTACAAAAAGTAGAGAGCCGAGAAAAACTTTTCCACGTGCGCTTGAAAAACCTGCTGCAAAAGATAAATAACCCGGAACTAGCGGTAGAACGCACGGCGAAACAAAGGAGATAACCCCAGCAAGAATGGCGATAGGAAAAGCGGTTAGTAAGAAACCATCAAGGAGGTGGTTGACTACAAACTCTCTCATTCTGCGCTTACATCCTCAATAAGTTTGGTCAGAGATGCCACCGTGACTGCACCTGATACCCGAGCTGCTACGCCGCCGTTGCGATCAATTACCAAAGTAGTTGGAATGGCATTTGCTGGTAACGATTTGCTAAAGCCCACCAAAATTGAGTCATCAATAATTGTTGGATATGGAATGCCTCGCTTTCGCGCAAAAGCCTCTGCATTCACTGGATTATCACGAGTCAAAATTCCAATAAAAGCCACATCTTGGTATTTCTTCGCCAACGCAGAGAGCACTGGCTCTTCAGCGCGGCAAGGAGAACACCATGAAGCCCAGACATTTACAACGGCAACCTGTCCTCCCGCGAATGAATAATTATTACCACTGAGAGTCATTCCCGAAATTGCTGGTGCTTTCTGCCGAGAACTTTCCTTAATAATTGTTACCGCGCCACTACCTGCAATAAAGCTTTCTTCCGCCTGTGAAGTTCCACTGGTTCCACAACCACTAAGCGCTATCGCTAGAGAAACAATTGGTATGAAGTGCTTCATTTTATTTCTTTGGCAACAAATGACGTGCAGGCTCTAGATACGAAGTTCCCGAAATCATTCCTTCATCATCAAAATGAATCCCAGTTACTGAGGCTAAGGTGCATTCGCGTTTGCGAGGATCATGTAAGAGTCTGCGACCTTCAACTGCGCTACGCAAAATCCAAATTGGAAGTTGGTGTGAAACTACGATGGCATCTTTTCCATCTGCAGCCTTCTTGGCATCAAAGACTGCAGCTAACATCCGTGAAATTTGCTCTTCATACGGCTCACCCCAAGACGGTTTCCATGGGTTATAAAGGTGACGCCATGCAGATGGATGTTTTAAAACTCCACTACCTAATTCAAAAGATTTTCCTTCAAAAATATTTTCGGCTTCAATCAGCCTTTCATCGGTGTGAATCTTGATTCCATGCGCATCTGCGATAGGCGCGGCAGTTTCTTGAGCTCGTTGTAATGGCGATACATGCAAGGCACCGATATTTAAAGGCTTTGACCATTCGCCAATTACCTTTGCCATTTCCTGTCCACGTTGTGAAAGCCGCCAGCCAGGTTGACGTCCGTAGAGGATCTTCTGCGGATTCTCTACCTCACCATGGCGCACGACATAAACGGTGGATTTCATGGTGATAAGCATAAAGCGTCGCTATCAACCTCTCTTCGCTAGGGTAGTGACATGGCACTCACCGCTCAAAGAGCTGCCTTCTTCGATGTAGATAACACCCTTGTGAGAGGGTCCACACTCTACTTTCTCGGACGAGGGATGTATCAACGTGGCTTTTTCACAAAAGCAGATATCTCTCGTTTTGTTGTTGCCAATATTCGTTTTCGAATGACAGGTACTGAAAAGAAGGAAGTTATTGAGAAGTTTCAAAATGCTGCAACTGACTTCATTGGCGGTCACTCTGTTAATGAAATTAAAAAAATTGGAGAAGAGATTTATGACGAGTATGTATCTCCAAAAATTTGGAATGGAACTTTTGAAATAGCAAAATCACATCTAGATAAGGGCGAGGAAGTTTGGCTTGTTACAGCAGCACCTCAAGATATGGCAAATATAATTGCGCAGCGACTAGGTCTAACTGGCGCACTTGGCAGCAAAGCTCATATCGAAAATGGAATTTACACTGGATCGCTTGAAGGAAAACTTTTACATGGAGTCGAAAAGGCAGTAGCAATCCAGAATTTAGCTAATGAAAGAAATTTCAATTTATCAGAGTGCTACGCGTATTCAGATAGCCACAATGACATACCTCTTCTTCAATCTGTTGGAAACCCGTGCGCTATTAATCCTGATGCGATTCTGCGCATTCGAGCCCTTGCAGAAGGCTGGCCTATCCATGATTTCCGTCGCGCACGTTTTCTCAATCGCTTACTTGGTCCCGCGGTGAGCCGCTTGGCAGCTATGGCTGCCTGGCTCACTCCTCGAAATAGATAAACACCTCTCAGTTTTCCCGCTCATCTCAATTAGCGGACCAACCTGACTTACGGCTATCGTTGGCAGGTTATGGAAATTCGCTCCTACGCAGATTACTTGCGCACGCTCGATGATGCTGCGCTGATTTCCATGTTCACGCATCGCCCTGATTTAGTAACACCTGTTCCACCAGATATTGCAAGTTTGGCAGTTCGTGCATCTTCTGCGCCGAGCTTGGCTCGCGCTGTAGATGCGCTCAATAAATGGCAGTTACAAGTACTCGAAGTCTGTGCAATTTTGGAAGAGCCGTTCTCTGAAAAAGATGTTGTATCCCTTACTGATAAATCAGCGCTCTTTGTTCTCCCTGGGCTTATTGAAAGGGGGTTGCTCTATAGCGATAAAGATGGCTTGCGGACTCCGACAAATCTCAAAGAAGTGCTCGGCAATGAAGTTGCCGGCCTGGGACCTCGCTCCATGGCGAAGTTGAAGTTAAAGAAGTTAGATGACGCACCCGCTGCAGCTGAAAAAGTTCTCTCCGCAATGGTCTGGGGTCCACCGCGCGGAACAATTAGCGATATCAAGAAACCGTCAGCAGGCGTTGCGTGGTTACTTGAAGAAGGATTCTTAATTCCATTTAACCAACAAACTGTGGTGATGCCCTGTGAAGTAGCCATTTACTTACGTGGAAATAAGGTTCATCGCGAATTAGAAGTGGCCCAACCGAAAATCACTGGAAGCAAGCGTGACTCTCGTAATGTGCAACTTGCTGCAATCGCCAACGTCACGACTTTTCTACGATGGACTGAAGAAGTTCTCAATTACTGGGCGCAAGAGCCTGCTACTGCACTTCGCTCTGGTGGACTAGGAGTACGAGAGCTAAAAGAACTCTCTTTACATTTAGGTGTCGAAGAAAGCTGTGCCGCATTTATCGCTGAAGTTGCTTATTGTGCAGGTTTATTGACAATCGAAGCCGACGACAGAATTCTGCCCACAACACAATTTGATATCTGGTTGATGCAGAGCGCCTCGGCTCGATGGCAAGCGCTAGCTAGCGCTTGGCTCATCTCTTCTCGCGTTTCTGGATTAGTTGGTAAAGAAGGAAGCAAGAACGTTGCTCCATTAGGACCAGAGCTAGATCGCGCTAACGCCGCCAGCACTCGACGATTAACACTCAATTTGCTCAAAGAAAACTCAGATATAGCACCTGACTTTGAGTCGCTTTACCAATCAGCTCTCTGGCTTGCACCAAGCAAGCGCGCCGGTGGATTACAAAAAGATTATTTGTCTTGGGTTTTACGTGAATCGGAATGGCTGGGTATCACTGGCCAAGGCGTAATTTCTCACTATGGAATTGATTTTCTGGAAGGTGGGGATTCTTCAGCTATCGATAGCGATCTTCCAAAAACGGTCGACCATATCTTGATTCAAAGTGACAATACTGCAATCGCACCTGGCCCACTAGAACATGAAATTGCTCAAGAGTTAGCGCTCATTGCAGATGTTGAATCTCGCGGTGGTGCGACTGTCTTTAGATTCTCTGAAAGTTCTATCCGTCGTGGCTTGGACCACGGGCGCACTGGTGATGAGATTTCTAAGTTTCTCTCAAAAACTTCAAAAACTCCCATGCCGCAGCCGCTGCAATACTTGATTACCGATGTTGCTAAAAAGCATGGAAAGTTGCGGGTTGGGAATACTGCTTCTTTTATTCGCTGTGAAGATGCAGCGCTGATTGCACAGATAATCGCTGATAAGCGCTTGGAAATTTTGGGACTTCGAAGAATCGCTCCAGAAGTCTTAATTTCAACTTTTGATGCGGCTGAGGCAATGCATATTTTAAGAAGCTATGGGTATCTACCAGCAGGAGAAGATGCCAGCGGCATGTTGCTGAGTGGACCACGAGTGCAACGCGCGCAAGGGAAGGCGCGTCCTCCACGAATTATTGGTGAAATTGAAAGACCAGATGAGATTCAGATTGAAGGTGCACTACGTGCATTACGCACTGGAGAAAAATCTAGTCGCAAGCAGAGTACGATGCGAAACATCGCAACAGATGCACTTGGTTCACTTCCTCGCACAACAGCAAATGAAACTCTTGAGCTTCTTAGTGACTACTTACAAAATCAACCAAATAAATCTCTTTCGATTGGCTATGCCGATAACAACGGCTTAGTTTCACATCGCATCATCGATCCACTAAAACTTTCTGCTGGCTCACTTTTGGCACGAGATCACGCCAGTGGCGAAGTTCAAACCTTTAGAATCGCGCGAATAACCGGAGTAGCGGCGTTATGACGAGCGAGAAATCCACTGAATACGGCAGACTTGAGCCTATGTTGGCAGCCTTAGAAGCTCTGGTTCGATGCGAGTCACCAAGCGATGATCTAAGCGCTTGCCGTGAAGTTGTTCGATTAGCGAGCGATATTGCTACTCGTGTTTTAGGCGTTCCCGCTCAGATAAAAGAGATAGAAGGACGTCCCGTTTTCTGGTGGGGCGCTGAAAAACCTGAAGTTCTTGTACTAGCTCATCTCGATACCGTTTGGCCAATCGGATCATTTCAACCAGTGTGGGAAATCGATGGAGATGTACTTCGAGGTCCCGGCACCTTTGATATGAAAGCGGGATTTATTCAAGCGCTCTACGCACTCAAAGGAATCGAAGGTCCGGTTGCACTAGTTGCAACTACAGATGAAGAAACTGGAAGCCACGCATCAAAGGCGCTCATCAAAGAACTTTCTGCAAACGCTAAAGCTGTACTGGTTTTGGAAGCTTCATTAGATGGAAAGGTGAAGACTGGGCGCAAGGGAACTGCGATGTACCAAATAAAAGTTATTGGTCTAGCTTCGCATGCCGGCCTAGAGCCTGAAAAGGGAGTCAACGCAACAACTGAAATTGCACATGCCATCTTGGCGCTTGGTCAATTAGAGAATTTAGAGCACGGTACAACGGTTGTTCCTACGCTGTTACATTCTGGAAATACCACAAATACAGTTCCAGATTTAGCAGTACTCGATGTTGATGCCCGTTCATTTTCACAAGCAGAATTGGAACGAGTAGATCGCGCCATTAAGAATTTAGTAGCGGTCAATCCAGCAGCGCGGCTGGAAATTTCTGGCGGCCTCAATCGCCCACCACTGCAACCATCATCTACCAAAGTTCTCTACGAACGTGCCGAAAAAGTTGCTGCGGCAATTGGTATGAAACCGTTGGGGTGCGCTGAAGTTGGTGGAGCTAGCGATGGAAACTTTGCTGCAGCGGCTGGGGCGCAAGTTCTAGATGGACTTGGCGCAGTTGGCGGAGGTGCACATGCTCCATCCGAATGGGTAAGCATCTCTTCGATGCAAGAACGTAGCGATTTTCTCCACGCATTTATAAAGGATCTACTTGCATGACCGACGGCCCACTAATTGTTCAGAGCGATAAGACGCTGCTACTTGATGTTGATCATGCACTTTCTACCGAATGTCGTCGCGCTATTGCGCCCTTTGCTGAGCTAGAGAGATCTCCTGAACATATTCATACCTATCGCCTTACCAATCTTGGACTTTGGAATGCGCGAGCTGCCGGCCATGATGCAGAGCAGGTAATCGATACTTTAATTAAGTACTCGCGATTCGCAGTACCGCATTCGCTTCTGGTTGATGTCGCCGAAACAATGTCTCGTTACGGAAGACTACGTCTTGAGGCCGATCCAGTTCACGGACTTATCCTCGTCACAACAGATACCGGAGTTCTGGAAGAAGTTATCCGCGCTAAAAAGATTGCTCCACTTCTTGGAGTTCGAATTGATAAAGAAACTATCGCAGTACATCCCAGCCAACGCGGGCAAATCAAACAATCACTCTTACGTTTAGGGTGGCCAGCAGAAGATTTTGCGGGATACGTTGATGGTCAAGCACATGAAATCGCACTTAAAGAAGAAGGCTGGAAGATCCGTCAATATCAAGAGCACGCTGCTGAAGGATTCTGGCACGGCGGATCTGGCGTCGTTGTTCTACCTTGCGGTGCCGGAAAAACAATTGTGGGTGCAGCAGCAATGGCACATGCCAAAGCAACAACGCTGATTCTGGTAACCAATACCGTTGCAGCACGTCAATGGCGCGATGAATTATTAAGACGTACAACGCTTAATGAAGATGAAATCGGTGAATATTCCGGTTCCAAGAAAGAGATAAGACCCGTCACAATCGCTACTTATCAGGTCATGACAAAGAAGAAGAATGGTGTTTACGCACACCTAGACCTCTTTGATACACATGACTGGGGTTTGATTATTTATGACGAGGTGCACTTACTACCTGCGCCAATCTTCCGCTTTACCGCAGATATTCAGTCGCGCCGTCGTTTAGGCCTGACCGCCACCTTGGTTCGTGAGGATGGCATGGAAGGCGAAGTTTTTTCGCTCATTGGGCCAAAGCGATTTGATGTTCCGTGGAAGGAGATTGAAGCGCAAGGTTATATCGCACCAGCAGAATGCATTGAGGTGCGCGTCAATCTCACCGAAACAGAGCGCCTTTCATATGCCACTGCAGAACCTGAAGAACGATATCGATTCTGTGCAACAACACGCACCAAACGCAACGTTGTTGAAGAGTTGGTAGCGCACCACGCTGGAGAGCAAGTTCTTGTTATTGGTCAATACATTGATCAGTTAGATGATCTCTCAGAGACGCTAGGTGTACCTCTCATTAAAGGAGATACTCCACAAAAAGAACGTGAAAGGTTATTTGCAGCTTTTCGAAGTGGCGAAGTTACCTGCCTCGTAGTCTCAAAGGTTGCTAATTTCTCTGTTGACCTTCCAGAAGCAACCATTGCGATTCAAGTATCAGGAGCATTCGGTTCACGCCAAGAAGAAGCCCAACGTTTAGGTCGTATTCTGCGCCCTAAATCAGATGGACGGGGAGCTAAGTTCTATTCTGTTGTTTCACGCGACACTATTGATCAAGATTTTGCACAGAACCGCCAACGATTTTTAGCAGAGCAGGGTTACTCGTACCGAATTATTGACGCCGACGATGTTTTTCAAGGGAAGTTCTAAATCTTTCAGGATCTACCTTGAAAAAATCATGGTGCTCGCCATTAATGTGAATCACCGGAACTTGATGTCCATACAAATTCTCTAATTCACTGTTGCCATCGATATAAATCACATCAATTGTGAAATTCAGTTCTTCGCACATGCCTTCGAGAGTATTCACAGCATTTTCGCAGAGATGGCAGCCGTGACGGGAATAGACGGTGACCATGACTGCATTCTCTCACCCTGATAGCGTTGCCTGCTATGAAGAGCCAATCGCTACGAAAAAGTGGGCTCTTTCTTCTGCTTTCAGTTCTCTTTGTTGCGCTACTTCCTGTTCCAACACAGGCGCTTTCAAATTTCAAAGTCGCCCCATCTACGGTGTGGGGTCACACCTACGCGGGCAAAACGGTCGGCACTGCTTCAAATACGCCGCCTAAAGTTTTTAATCTGGAAGCTAAATCAAAGTTCGTCGTTAATTATAAAAATTTCCCTGAGTGGGCAAAGAAAGATTTCCAATCAGCTGTCGATATTTGGGCGGCCAACTTCGCTTCTAGCGCTCCAATAACTATTGATGCGACTTGGGGGCGCTCCCCTTCGTGGGGCGTTCTAGGTAGCGCACGACCAGGAAATTACTACTCGGGCTTCGATGGAGCGCCGGACCAGAGCCTTTGGTATCCATCAGCGCTAGCAAATGCTCTCGCCGGCAAAGACCTTGATCCAGCAAATCCAGACATGGTGATTCAAATTAATTCACTAGCCAGTTGGAATACGCGCAACGATGGTCTGCCGCGCGCCAATGAATATGACTTACCCTCTGTGTTTTTACACGAGATGGCACATGGACTCGGATTTCTCTCAACAGATTCTTATGATTCATTTTTTGGTTACGGAACTATTGAGCAACCAACACCATATACGGCCTATGCCACCTTGCCCGATGGTCGCAGACTTTCCGATTTATCTTCACCTTCTATAGAACTTGGTAAGGCGCTCACTTCAACTTTATTGTGGTCAGGTCAATATGGAAATGCCGCAAATGGTGGTCAAAAAATTGTTCTTTACACCCCCGCAAAATATGAAGATGGTTCTTCAGTAAGTCATATCGATGAAAGCACTTATAAAGATTTGGGTGCTAATTCAATAATGACGCCGAATCTCGATGCAGGTGAAGTCTTTCGTGAACCAGGCTCGCTTCTTCTGGGCATGCTTGAAGATCTCCGTCGCAAGCCTCCTGTGGGCGTTGCTGTTGGTATTCCACTACCAGTTCGTAACGCCACAGCTCTTATCGCAGATGGTTCAGCGATTATTACCTTCGACCCACCAGCAAACGCCCGCACTGCGCAGGTGACAAGTTATTCGGTACGAAATCTCACTACTAATCAAGTAAAGAGCGTCACTGAATCACCGCTTACATTCACTGGCTTAAAGAATGGCACTAGTTACAGCTTTAGCATTGTGGCTTCTAATACGAATGGAACTTCCGATGCGGTTATTACTGCTCCTATGGTTCCGCAAACTGGTTGGAAGAGATTTATCATCGACCAAAGCTCTGATGGCAAACAAGTTGCAAGCGTTAACTTCAATGGAAAGCCACTTGTTGCGTATACCGACTCTAAAAATGGAGTACTACGCATCGCGATGTGGGATGGAAAAATTTGGCGGAAAGCCACGGTAGATGGCGCTGGTGGATCAGGTGAGCGAACCAAATCAAAAATCACCAGTCCAATATCGCTCTGTGTAAATGGCTCTGGCACCAAACAGCTGCTGCATATCTTCTATTCTGAAAGCGATGATCGCGACCTGCGATATGCCACCTACGATGGCAAGAAATTTACCCACGAAATTGTTGATGGAAATGGCCCTCAAGTAAATGATTACCGCGATCCAATTCGGGTTCGTACCGGTAGCGATGTCAGCATTTCCAATGCATGTGTAGCAACTGCCGGCGGTGTGCAAGTTTTTTATCGAGATGAGAGCCAAGGAATTTTATTGGGCGCAACGAAGTTAAAAGGTGCGACTAAATGGAGCTACGAACTTGTTGATGGCGATCGCAAAACTGATGGACGCACCATGGGTGATGTCGCTTTCCATCTCAAGGCGCTCTTTGACGGCAAGCTGACATATGTTGTCTATGACTCTGTACTTACAATAAATCAGAAGAAGCAGCCCACATCTGGCGAAATTCGAGTAGCAACAAGGCCTACTCTCTCTGGATCCACATGGAGCTACTTCAATCTCGAAACTTCAGGTGGTCCAGTGCCGATGACCGGTTTCGATGTCTCGATTGCAAAAACTCTTACCGGTATTCAAGCCACCTGGTTAAATGCTGCGCCAACTTCACCAACATCTCCTAGCAAAATTCGCTGGAGCCCAATACAAAATACCGCCTTACAAAACTCAGCCAGTAGCGAGCTCTTTGGAGTACCTGGTAAGTATCTCAACACAGATGGATCTCTGATTGCGTTCAATTGTCAGCAACGGCTCTGTGTACTTGATAGTGTCCGAGCAATTCCAACCATCAAACTTGTGACATCAGAACAAAACCCAGACGGAATTTCATCCGCCTGGGTGACTGTTGATCGAGTTAAATACTTGATTGCTGGAGTTAAAGGCCAGCTATCTATGTTCCGCTTTCAGTAATTAAATATGTAATTACTTCGCGTTACGGCGTTGGATGCGAGTCTTCTTGAGAAGTTTTTTATGCTTCTTCTTCGCCATACGCTTGCGTCGCTTCTTGATTACGGAACCCATAGGTCACACTCTTTCTTTCCATCGATTGCTTTGAAACTTGAGGTGGGCAAGGCTACCGCGTACCCAGCCTAAAAATCGAAACGGATTCTCCGCTGCCCTGAGCCAGCCCGCAAAGACCTAAATCCCGCGAATAAACCAATGTAATTGGCGAGCTGAGTTCGCTAGCGGAATATGCACCACTTAGAACTCCTTTAGAAGTAAGGGTTGTAAGTAGCAAAGTTGGCGTAGTTGGCTTCCAACCGGTCACGCCTTTTATGGCTGAATTTGAGGAGATTGCTCCGTAGGTAACACCACCTGCAGTTACTACATGTGAATTTCCAGTTGAAGGGAAGCGGATCGTCCAAGTAGGCGAAAACGAAGAGTTAAATTTTGTAAATGCAGATTCTATAACTTTTCCCACTTTTACAAATCCGGTCAAAGCCAGGGTTGAATCAGCAGCCAGCCATGAACGCTGCGCCTTAATACCTGAACTGCGAACCACTGATGCGATGCTTCCAGTTTTACTTACCTTGATCAAAATTCCATCACGCGTACCAGCTAATTTCTTTCCACCTAAAGTCTCAGAACTTTCTCCAAATACATTCACCGATCCATCGGAGCTACGAACAACGGCGTTGAGAGAAGTCTTACTTGTGCCAATAAAGATTGGCTTTGCAAATTCACCGGTAGGTGTTGCAGAGATTAAAAATGAACGCCCGCCTAAGTTACCAACCAGCGATGCCCCCGAAGCGCTCACTGAAATTGCACTAACTAAAGCTGGCGATGTTTGAGTTGATGAATAAGTGGCGCTTAATTCGCCCAGTGGCGTGAGCTTCCAGAGTGTTATCTGGTTCATATCACTGCGAAGTGGTGGCAGAGTTTCTACGACAACGCCATCGGGATTATCAGCAGGAAGAACTACAGTAGAAGTTTCGATAGTTGCAACGACTGCAGAAGATCCGGCTAGCCAAATATTTCCTAAAGCATCAACTGCTGCGGCAGTGGCAATTTCATCAACACCAGAATCAATGGTGCGAACCCATTGCTGTACACCGGTCACATCAAATCCAGTCAGGGTGATATTGGAATTTGTAGCGCCGGTATTTGCATAGGTAACCAGCGTTTTACCAGTGGCCACTAGCCCTTCTGCGATAACTGACCGCGCAACAATTTCTAGGGGTTTGACTGGCACTGGTTTAGTCACCGCTACCGCAGTCGAAGGCGCTAAAACTATTGCAAAGATTAAAAAGAGAAGTTTTCTCATTACTGCGCAAGTTCTCCTGCACGTCGAGCAGATGCTGCCATCGCTTTTGCCACAATCTCAGATATTCCAGCTTCATCAAAGACTGCTAGCGCCTCTGCTGTCGCGCCTTTAAGGCTGGTAACTTTTTCACGAAGTCGCGCTGGAGAATCATCGGAACTTTCCAGTAGGGCTGCAGCACCTACGATTGTTTGTATAGTCAAAGTTGTTGCATCTTCCCGGCTTAAACCCATCGCAACAGCGCCATCAACCATCGCTTCTACAAAGCGGAAAAAGTAAGCTGGGCCTGATCCACTGGTTCCAGTCAGCGCATTCTGCAGATCTTCTGGGATTTCGATTGCTTTACCCGTTGCAGCTAAAAGTTTTTCGATGAACTTCTTCTGGCTTTCAGTTACTCCAGCGCTCAGCGAGTATCCAGCCATGCCTTTACCAATCAAAGTTGGTGTATTGGGCATTACTCGGGCAATTGATGAGTGGTTATCTAACCCTGATGCAATTGTCGAGATTGTTTTTCCAGCAAGAAGGGAGATAACCAGCGCATCTTTTTTAATGTGAGGAGCTAACTGAGGCAAAATTTCAGTTAGCCCTTGAGGTTTAATGCCCAGAATGATGACATCGCTTGTCGCCAGTGATTGCTCAAGCGGCTCAACAATTACTGAATACTGTTCTTTCAGTTCTTGACCACGCTCAGGGCGGCGTACGACAACGCTAATCGAAGAGGGAGCAACATCACTTCGAATAAGAGCGGCAATAAATGCTTCTCCCATTGTGCCGGCACCGATGATGCCAACTTTGATATCGCTTACCTGATTAGCCATAGCGAAAGAGTACGCGTAGGCTCTGCGACTATGTCCGAGATAAAGCCAGGTTTCGCGCGTGACTGGGTCGAATTCACAGATCCTAATGATGACGAAGAAATCTTTAAGTGCGATTTGACCTGGCTCACTTCATTCTGGACCTGCATCTATGGCGATGGCTGCCAAGGAGTCTTTAAAGATCGCCCCAACGATGGATGCTGCACCGAAGGTGCGATGTATTCCGATGAAGAAGATGAGGAGCGCGTACGTAAGGCCGCCGAATTTCTCACACCTGAGATGTGGCAATTTTACGAAGAAGCTCGCCCGAAGAAACCGGGCGGACAACTTCGTATTACAGATTTAGATGAAGATAAAGAGCGTAAGACACGTACAGTTAGCGATGCGTGCATCTTCCTCAATCGAAAAGGGTATGAAGCCCCCGGTTTCACTGGTTCTTTTGGTTGCGTCTTGCATCATTTAGCTCAACAACGAAATATGCACTTCGTTGATACAAAACCAGATGTCTGTTGGCAACTTCCACTTCGCAGAAGTTTTGAAACTCGCGAAGTTGGCGAGCGCGAATATTCAGTAACAGTCATTGGTGAATACGAACGCTTAGGTTGGGGCGATGGTGGTGAAGATTTTGATTGGTACTGCACCAGTAATACCGATGCACATGTAGGAAACCAACCGGTCTATATTTCTAATAAGGCAGAGCTTCAAAAATTGATGGGCGAAGATGCTTATGCGATTCTGGCCGAACATTGCGATCGCCGCATGCAGGGTATTCGTGATGCGCAGGCGCGCTCACTTCCGCTCTTCGTTATTCAGCACCCGGCAACGCTCGCGGCCAGCAAATAGTCAGTTCTCTCCCCTAACCTACGTCTATGGCCAAGGTGGAAAAGGATCCCTTTCGTTGTTCTGAATGCGGATGGACATCTCAGAAATGGGTTGGACGCTGTGGCGAATGTCAGGCTTGGGGATCTGTTGAAGAGTTAGCTGCGCCAAAAAAACTTTCACTAGTTCCCGGATCTGTAACCGCAAAAGCAACTCCTATAGGTGATGTCGATCTTTCTGCAGCGCGTGCTCGTGCAACAGGAGTTGCTGAACTTGATCGAGTTCTCGGCGGTGGTTTAGTTCCAGGCGCTGCTATCTTGCTCGCTGGCGAACCGGGAGTCGGTAAATCAACTCTGCTCTTATCTGTTGCAGCACAGACTGCGGCAAAAGGAATTCCTGCGCTCTACATTTCGGGCGAAGAATCAGCATCGCAAGTTCGACTCCGCGCAGAGCGCATTAAGGCAGTTGATCCAAAGCTCTTTCTCGCTTCTGAAACAGATTTAGGTGCAGTCATCGCACATATTGATGCTGTTAAACCAGAACTTCTCATTATCGATTCGGTTCAGACAATTGGTTCATCTACAGCCGATGGTTCTCCGGGCGGAGTCACTCAAGTACGCGAAGTCGCCGGTGCGCTAATTCGCATTTGTAAAGACCGTGATATCACTCTGTTATTAGTTGGCCATGTCACCAAAGATGGTTCTATTGCTGGTCCTCGTTTACTTGAACATATTGTGGATGTAGTTCTGCAATTCGAAGGCGAACGTCACTCGCGCTTACGTTTAATTCGCGCAATCAAGAATCGATTTGGCGCCAGTGATGAAGTCGGTTGTTTTGATTTGAGTGATACTGGAATCGAGAGCGTGCTAGATCCAACTGGTCTCTTCACATCGCGCCATGCTGAGCCCGTTCCAGGTACCTGTGTCACCGTTACTCTCGAAGGTCGTCGTCCTTTACTCGCTGAAATTCAGGCGCTAGTAAGCGCAGGGCGAGAAAACGATTACGGAAATGCGCGGCGTGTAACTAGCGGACTAGATTCTGCGCGCACATCAATGACTTTAGCTGTTCTCGAACTTCGTGCACATATACGTGTTGGTGGGCGAGATGTTTATGCCGCAACAGTTGGCGGAATGAAGATGTCCGAGCCCGCTGCCGATTTAGCGCTTGCTCTTGCAGTTGCATCTGCAGCCAAAGGGCTAGCGCTACCAGCAGATTTAGTTGCGATTGGCGAAGTTGGGCTAGCCGGTGAAATCCGTAAGGTCAGCGGAGTTTCGCGTAGATTAACTGAAGCGCACCGCCTTGGATTTAAGAGAGCTCTTGTTCCCAGTGGATCAGATGTCACGATTGCTGGGATGGAGATTGTCGAGGTTTCACGACTTGATCAAGCGTTACAGCGCGTCAAAATCACAGGTGACTAATGTTTGAAAAAGAAATCATTACCTGGTTTAAGAAGAATAAACGTGACTTACCCTGGCGCAAGACTGATGCATGGGGCGTGCTGGTCTCAGAATTTATGTTGCAGCAGACTCCCGTAAATCGCGTGCTGCCTGTATATCAAGAGTGGATTAAACGGTGGCCAACTGCTGCCCACCTTGCTGCTGCTTCTCCTGCAGATGTAATCACCGCGTGGGGTCGATTGGGCTATCCACGTCGCGCGTTACGTCTTCACGAATGTGCGAAGGTAATCACCAACGAACTTTCCGGAAATATTCCCGAGGATGAGAACGAGCTGCGCAAACTTCCAGGTATC
>JACCEC010116266.1_pt1 | contig 20858 bp, 24 predicted proteins | sample 7450121 | NCBI WGS metagenome assembly JACCEC01 (sample SAMN15323455, study PRJNA562643) | freshwater metagenome | isolation source: river surface water | place: USA:Blue River Watershed | collected 2017-08-18 | reverse complement strand
TTAGTAGCCATAGCAAAAAGTAAAGAAAAACAAAATTAATGAGTTAGGAACCGGGTTATAACCTTGCTCTCATCTTCAATAACACTGCAATCTTTTGAGCATAACACAGTTGGATGGGTTGACTGTTAACGGGTGAATATTAACGGTTGTCTTCCCCATCTTCCCCATCCTACAGAGGTTTCCCTCCTTAATGTCTGAGTTCCTGGTTAAATAGGGCTTTAACCTCTATCCAGGCGGCGTTGGCGGCTTCGGCGTTGTAGGTGCTGCGTTGATCACAGAAGAAGCCGTGATCCGCTTTGTAGCGGAAAATTTGATGGGGAATTTGATATTTTTGGAGTTCAGCTTCGATTTGATCAACTTGTTCATTGGGAATTAGGGGATCTTCTGTCCCAAAAAAGCCGTAGAGAATTCCCTTAATATCTTTAGTGCGAGTGATAGTCGCTGGCTCACCACCGGGCGTCATGGTGACAATTTCACCGCCATAGAAACAAGCGGTGGCTTGAATATCATTGAGGGTGGAGGCTAAATAAACCACATGACCCCCAAAACAAAACCCAATGGTGCCAAATTTGGGCGTAATCTTGGGAAGGGTTTTTAAATAGTTCAGGGTAGCTTGAATATCGCTTAAGAGTTCTGGGGCGGTGGTTTTAACTTTATATTTTCGGCCTAATTCTATATCGGCGGGAGTATAACCGATTTCAAAACCGGGGGCTTGACGTTGATAAATGGCGGGTGCGATCGCAATATATCCTTCTTTGGCTATGCGTTCGGTCACGTCTCGAATATGGGAATTTACCCCAAAGATTTCTTGAATCACCACCACACCCGGAAACGGCCCTTCTCCAGCAGGTTCAGCGAGATAGGCATCAATTTGTAATTTTCCATTAGGAACCTGAATCTGAGTGGCACGAATGGGCTGGTTTTTCATACTTTCACCGTGTTATCAATAATTGTTAATGTTATACCTAAATATACCCCAATCAGGTAATATAGAAACTATGAAACCATCGAAATCTACTCAACCCTTAAGAGGTTATTCATCAACAATATTAAATACAAATATGAAATTAATTCCTATATTCTCACTCAAAATCATTACGGTTCAATTAACTCTGGAACAGTCAGGGATTCTATAGTGAGTCTCAATCTGATGTACAAACTACCGCCCATCATAGGGGCGAGGTTTTATTGTCCTGAACCGAAGATTTGTGTCCATTTTAATTCCCTGTTGCCTTCCCTAACTCAGTAATTTATTTTGTACAAGCCGTTAATTTTATTGCGATTGCTTTGGAGATGTAAAGATGGTTCGATTTTATATTCAGCCTGATAGCGATATTCCAGCGTCTAATCAACTGTTTAATCAAATTCGGTTTGCGATCGCCTCTCGTCAATTTCCCCCCGGACATCGTTTACCCAGTACCCGTCAACTGGCGATGGAAACAGGATTACACCGTAACACCATCAGCAAAGTCTATCGACAGTTAGAAGATCACGGCTTAGTGGAAGCTCTAGCGGGATCGGGAATTTATGTGCGGGCGTTAGGTCATGAAGGAGGGTCTCGGTTAAATTCACCGATTTTAGACCAGTATCCCGAAGCGAATAAAATTATTCAACGAAGTTTAGATGAATTACTGTCTCAAGGATGCACCCTAAATGAAGCTAGAGAAATGTTTTTAGGAGAAATTGATTGGCGGTTACGTTGTAGTGCTAGAGTATTAGTTACGGCGCCGACTCAAGATATTGGGATTGGACAATTAATGGCGCAGGAATTAGAAGAATCCTTAAAAATTCCCGTGCAATTAGTACCCATTGAACAGTTAGCCGACCTGTTAAAAAAAGTCCCATCGGGAACCGTTGTCACCAGTCGTTATTTTATCGGACAAGCTGAAGCCATTGCACTGCCAAAATCGGTACGAGTGATTCCCATTGATATTTATAATTTTGCTAAGGAAATTGAATTAGTTCGAGATTTACCCAAAGGAACTTATTTAGGAATTGTCAGCCTCAGTTCTGGGTTATTAAGAGCGACAGAAGTGATTATTCATAGTTTACGGGGCGATGACATTTTAGTGATGACGGCTCAATTAACCGATAGTTATAAAATTAATTCGATTATTCGGACAGCGCGCGTTATTGTTTGTGATCAAGCCAGTTATAACCCTGTTAAAAATCTCGTTCAGGTCAACCGAGAAGAACTGATTCGCCTCCCCCAATTGGTCTATTGTCCCAATTATATTGGTGCAGAATCAATTAATTTACTAAAACGAGAGTTAGGTTTAAAGTGAACTCAACCTGCGAGGAATTCTAGGGATGTAGAGGATGGGGTGAGAATCCGATGAGCAACATATACGATAAAATTGATCCACTCATCAAACGATTCTATGGAACCATCAATTAATTTGAGACACGCGATCGAACAACGTCGGGCGGTCAGGTCATTTCAACCGACCTTGATTCCTCCGGTGATTCTATCAGAAATCCTGCGTTTAGGGTTGCGATCGCCCTCTGGATTTAACTTACAACCTTGGCGGTTTATTATTGTACGCAGTCTTGATAGCAAAGAAAAGCTTCAGGCTTGTGCGTTTAATCAGGGACAGGTGACAGAAGCTCCAGTGGTGTTAATTTGTTGTAGCGATCGCCGGGTCAGCGAACCCGATTATATTGAATCTGTGATTCAATTAGGTCGAGAGCAAGGAGCGATTAACGATAGCTATGCGGATTATATTCGCACTGCGATTCCCAATGCCTTTGAGCAACATCCCTCCTTTGAGTCTGTAGAAGCCTGGACAAATCGCCAAGCGATGTTAGCGGTTGCTCATATTATGATTGTGGCGCAAACCTACGGCGTCGATAGTTGTCCGATGGAGGGATTTATCACCGCTCAAGTTAAAGCTAAATTTAATATCCCAGAAGGAGTTGATGTTTGTTGTCTTCTGGCTTTAGGATATGCGACACAACCCTTTAAGAAATATGGGGGAAGATTTCCGGTTGAACAACTCTGTTATGCAGAATCCTATGGGGAAGCTTGGAAAAGTTAATTCTTGATGAAGTTTCCCGATCATCCCAATAAAATTTATCATCCCAAATTCAACATCTAAAATCTCAATTGTAGAATCTGTCACTCTCTAGGGGCAACATTATGAAAACAGCCATTTTAGAACCCAAACCCAAACCCCAAACATCCCATCTGACTGAGGAAAACACTAAAAATCCCTTTTTAGAGGAAGAAAAACAACTAGAAAATCCCTTTGATCCCCAAGAGTTAGAGGAGTTAAGTTCATGTACTGAACCTGAAGTTACCCCGTCTGAAGTTGAGGAAGAAGAACAACCCGTTAGTCAACGATGGAATCCGATTTTACTCGCTCAAGTTGCTGCGGTTTTAGTTGTAGTTTTTGGATGTATTTATACCCTGACTCGTCCTTGTGTGATGGGAGAATGTCAGGAAATTCAAACGGCTAGAGAGTTTAATCAAAAATCCAAACAAACCATTGAAACCGTTGCATCGGCTCAAGCTCCTTTAATTGCTCAACAGAATTTAGAATCAGGGATTAAACTGTTAAAAACCATTCCCTTTTGGTCGCCCCATTATCCTGAAGCCAAAGCTCTTTTATCGATTTATAATAAAGAATCTAACGAGTTTGATGCTGTCGTAAAAGCGTTAAAAACCGCCACAAATGCTTCAACCTTAAGTCAAAATCCGCCCCATGAGATTGAAGATTGGATAAAGATGCAATCTCTGTGGGAAGAAGCGATCGCCCTATTAGAACAAGTTCCAAGTGGGAGTATTGTTTATCCCTTTGCTCAAGCTAGGTGGCAACAATATCGAGCTAATTTAGCCGATGTCAGAAGCCGTTTAAAATTAGAACGAGATGCAGAACAAATTTTAACCAGTGCTAAAAAATCCGCTCAGGTGGCAGAAGCTAGACAAGGGGTAGCAAAATCGGCCGAAAGTTGGCAACAGGTGTTTGAAACTTGGCAAGTTGCAGCTAATACTTTAGCCACCATTCCCTATGGAACAACAGCCTATCAATCAGGACAGGTTTTATTAGCTCGTTATCAACCGAAATTAGAAGAAGCACGCGATCGCAAAACCATTGAACAAGTGGGTTTAGAAGCTTATAATCAAGCCGTTAATAATGCTGAACAAGCCAAACTTTCAGAACAACGGGGGTCTTGGTCGGAGGCGGTGACTGATTGGGGTCGTGCTGTTAGTTATGGAAAACAAGTTCCAGCCAGTAGTTCTTATTCGGCTAGAATTAAACCGCTTTTAACCAGTTATAATGATGCTTTGAAACGGGCAGAGTTTCAATATCGGGTTGCATCTCGTTTAGCAAAAGCCCGTCAAGATTTAAGCAAGTTGTGTAGTGGAAATCCTAAAGTTTGTAACTATAGTATAACGGAAAATTTAATCACAGTTCGTTTAACTTCGGATTACGTGAATCAGATTCAATCCACTGCAAAAGCCGCCGATCAAACTGGAGATCCTAAAAAACGTTCTGAAGCTGAAAATCACGTTCAAACGTTGAAAGTTGCTTTAGAAACCATTAGTCAAAATGCCCAAATTGCCTTAGAGGTTTATGGAGCTAATAACGAAAAAATTGCCACCCACGTTCCTTTACAATAAGTGTTAACAACCGATGGATAGAAATAGATGAGATTGTGAATTGTTAAAAAATGACACAAATTAGCACGACTGAATTACCTCCAACCTTCCAAACGCTATTAATAGAGGTTGAACGTACCAAAACCCCCCTAACTATCATCCATGAAGGAAAACCGTTAGTAATTATCTATCCTGCCAACAGCCAACCTTCACGCCCCGCTTTTGGGGCTATGAAAGGAAGTGGTGAAATCTTAGGAGATTTAATCGCTTCTGTTCCCGAACCTTGGGAGGTTTTAGAGTGAAACTTCTACTCGATACCCACATTTGGCTTTGGTATTTACTGGGTGACCAACGCTGATCAATTCAGCTTCAAACAGTGATTGCGGATCTTAATACTGAACTTTGGTTGAGTCCCATTAGTATTTGGGAGACACTCATCCTTGCAGAAAAAGGAAGGATTTCGTTACAGCCAGATCCTGTTATATGGATTAACTTAGCTTTAAAAACCCTAGAAACTCGTGAAGCACAAATGAATCACAACATTGCTATTTTAAGCCGCCAAATTACGCTACCCCATCAAGACCCCGCAGATAGATTTATTGTAGCTACAGCGATTTACTATAATTTAAAATTAGCTACAGTTGATACTAATCTAACAAACAATTCAGCATTACAAACACTGAGTTAAGCAATATTTTATATTGATGTAGGCGATCGCTCTTTTTTTAAGACTGCGATCGCTTTCCCTACAATGCTCACGCGGAGAAACCGGGTTTCTTAACAATAATCTCGGTTGAGATATAAAAGCTTTCTGAGAAACCCGGTTTCTGGTTCACTTTTTTTAATTATTATCAGAAAGTGCGATCGCTTTTTTTAAGACTGCGATCGCTTTCCCTACAATTATCATATTGTAAAGCATCATAATTTTACTATTTTTTCCCTATTTTCTCCAATGATTTGTTGAATTTTCGATGGATTGGAAGTTTAACAACTCTTTGTTTATGAGCGTTCTGTTTATGTCGCAAATCGTTAAATATTGCATCCAGGTCATAATCAAAGGATTTTGCATATTCTTCTCTTAATGCGTGAATTTCTTCTATAATTTCATCTTTCAACATGGTTTATTCTTCCCTAAAATCAGATCCTATCAACTGATAGGGTGTACAGATAACTGGTAACTCATAACCTAAGCTAGAGCTAATTATGGATAGCTTTTTCTGGATTTGGGCATTTGCCATATGCTTACAATTCCATGTTAGCAGATAGTCTAAGCCATAAACTGTTGCAAGTGCTATATGTAAAGCATCGTTAGAGGCTTTTTAAGGTAGATTACTGTGCTGTAAAAATTCTTTAGCAAGCTCTATAGCTTCTTCTTTTATATCGAGAAGCATTAAGGACTCTAACAAACTTAATCTTAGAGTTGCAATTTCTGTATCACCTCTACCCGCTTCATCCCAAACTACTTCAGAAGCGTAAAGAACAAATGAATCTCGACAATTATCCCACCAATCTTGTGTAACTTTAATATTCGCAGCCAGAATTAAGTTTTCGGTCAATCTCGCTGTTAAATATCCAAAAATGCTAGTCTCAATGTAAACTGTCTCTTTCACTCCACTTTCCCAACCTCTAAACCTTAAACTACCATATTAATATATTTCGCAACAAAGAGCGATCGCTCTTTTTTAATCAGGGGATAGCCTAGCCGTTGCATTTCGACAGCATCACTCTTTTTTAGGTATGCTCAATACTGAGAAACCGGGTTTCTTAACAACAATTTCGGCTGAGAAACAAAAACGTTTTGAGAAACCCGGTTTCTGGGAGCGTTTGATAATTTTACTATTTTTGCACCGTTGGTTCTAATGATTTGTTAGACATCTTTGCTGCCAGTGTTACTGAGCATTTCCCACTTTCTGTTTGTCTCTTACGCCAATCTGCAAACATAGCAGCTACATCGTAGTTGAAAGCTTTGGCATGAGCTTCTCGGAACTGATAAATTTCCTCTAGGATTTCATTAGTTAACATTTTTTATTCTCCCATTCACTGATAAAGTGTGCAAATTCTGGGTAGTTCATAACCACATTCAAAACAAACCTGAGATAGCTTTTTTTGGATTTGCTCAACCTGATCGGTTAAAAGAAGCGATCTTCAGATCCAAGATTCTAAGTCGAATGGCTGTACTGCTTGAATGCGCTGAAAGTCTTTATCAGTTGTTACTAGAGTAAGTTGATGTTGAAGTGTAACAGCGGCAATCCACAAATCATTTTCACCGATACCTAATTGAGTTATGTTTGTTCTACGGCGTTGGGATCGCTCTTGTGGGGCATAGCGATCAAAGACTGCTGCTTTGAGGTTGCCGTAAATTTCGGCGGTGGTTACGTCGATGGGGTAGATGTATATTCCAATCAAGAAGCGTTGAACTAGGGCAAGATTAGCCTGTCGTTGTTGAGATCGAGCCGCCATGTCAATCAATTCACCCTGGACAATCGTGCAAGTTGCGATTGATTCATCTCCAAGGTTTGCAAGGCGATCAAGCATTTGAGTATTGCCGAGTATAGCGTAACTACAGTGATTTGTATCGAGGAGAAACATTACTCGAAGGGATTGGGGTTGTAGTCAAATTGTATTTCGCCGCGTGAGTATTTGACGGCTTCTAAACATTCTTGGAAATCGTCCCCTGACCAAGTGCCGATTGTCTTTAGATGAGCGAGAAAGGCTATAGCGGATGTGTTATGAGGTTTGCTGGGAAGAGAGTTAACGAAGGTGAGGACTTCGGCAAGGTGAGCACTCGGCAAAGTTTCAATTGCTTGCAGGAGTTGTTCTTTTAAGGTCATAAGCTGTGCGGGGGTTGTTGTTTATCGGTTGATTCTAATGGACATTCGCTCTTTATATTTTAGGCGATCGCTCTTGACTTTTGACTCAAGTGATCGCTCTCCCTACAATGATCACGCTGAGAAACCGGGTTTCTTAACAACAATCTCGGCTGAGATACAAAAACTGTCTGAGAAACCCGGTTTCTGGTTCACTTTTTTTAATTATTATCAGAAAGTGCGATCGCTCTCCCTACAATGATCACGCTGAGAAACCGGGTTTCTGAACAACAATCTCGGTTGAGATACAAAAGCTTTCTGAGAAACCGGGTTTCTGAACAACAATCTCGGTTGAGATCCAAAAACTATCTGAGAAACCCGGTTTCTGGGTCACTTTTCCTAATTATTATTAGAAAGTGCGAACAGTCTTTTTTAAGATTGCGATCAATTAAATTTATAAAGTAAATCAAAAAAGGTAGGATAGGCAATTACCTACCCCACCTAATTTTATACTGACTAAGGATTTAATTAGACAGAAATGCCATTCCCTCCAAGTGCTGCACCAGTCATGGCTCCTATTTTTGCACCAACAGCGGCTCCTGCTGGGCCTGCGACTACCGAACCAACGGCGGCTCCTACAAAACCAGTTACCACAACGCTTGTTGCCGTAAGCGCAGCAGTCCTTCCTACGTCTTTCAAAAGTTGAACCCAGTAATTGTCTCTCATTATTTCATCTCCCAGCAATATAATTATCGATTTAGATTGTAACTTTGCTCTAACTAAATGGAGGGTATAAAACGACAAGCGTTTAATCCCCCAATTTAGTTAGGTAGTAATACTTTTTATATGATGATTGAGAAATCTGATGTTTGTCTAGCTCAAAAATGTCTTATTTTGTCCGCAAGCTTCACTGTCTTTCACAAACTATTTAATCTAATTTTATACAAAAATATACAAAAATATCTTAAAAAGTCAGCAAAAGTGCGCTATAATACATAAAACTCTCCCATCTCATAACTCTAATGAATCTCAAAGAAGTGTTAAAAGTCGCTGATAAAATAGTCTTTGCTCAAACGGGTCAACACCTTGATGATTTAGAAGAGGCGGTACTGCGGGGAACTCTACAACATGAAACGTATAAACAAATTGCCAAGGACTTTCATTGCTCAGAGAGTAATGTGAGAAATACGGGGTCAAAATTATGGCAGATTTTTTCTGAGGAGTTAGGGGAAGATATTAGTAAATCTAATTTTCGAGCCGCGATGGAGAGGTTACAAAATGCTAATCTTTTCAACTTCGCACAAAATAATAATAATGTTAGTAATAGTTTTAATGTTTGTGGAGAAAGTAGACATCCGCCAGATATACCTGACCCTATCAGTATTCAAGAGAACCTTTCTAACTTCAAATCCTTTGAAACGCCATATCAGGATTTAAGTGAAATGCCAGATTTAGGTGCATTTTATGGTCGCACTCACGAACTGGAAACCTTGAGAAATTGGATAATAAAAGAACAATGTCGCCTTATAGGAATTACAGGTATTAGCGGGATTGGTAAAACAGCGTTAGGGGCTCAACTGGTTCAACAGATTAAAAATGAATTTGAGTTTGTAATTTGGTGTAATTTTGATCATTCTCCGACTTTAACAGAATTTCAAACGAACTTGATTCCGTTTTTTTCGCAGTCACAACAACGAGAGTTATCTGTAAGTGTTCCGAAAGCTTTAAGTTTAATCAAATATTTACAACAGTATCGCTGCTTAATCGTTTTAGATAATATTCATAATCTTTTTAAAAGTGGAGATTTAGCGGGAAAATATCAACCTCAATACGAAGACTATCAAACGTTTTTTAAACAGATTAAAGAATTATCTCATCAAAGTTGTTTATTGTTAATCAGTAGGGAACAACCGAAAATTGTTACTGAAGTTAAAAGCAATCATTCCTCAATTCAGACTTTACAATTAACGGGTTTAAGGATTAAAGCGGCACAGGAAATCTTAAAAGATTATGGATTAACTAAAATTGATCAGATTGAGACGATGATTAAACGTTATCAAGGTAATCCCCTCTGGTTAAAAAGTATAGCAAATTTGCTGGAAGAGTTAGGAGAAAGTGCGACTGAGATATTGTTAAATGATCCGTTATTTTTACCCGAAGAGGTAAAAGAGAGTTTATCCCAACAGTGCGATCGCTTATCAAAGATAGAAAAACAAGTGATGTCTTTATTAATAGCAGAAAAGCATCCGGTTAGTTTAGTTAAATTATTAGAAAATAGCAAAATTATCTCAGCCGATTTACTGAATGCTCTACAATCTTTATTCCGACGTTCTTTAATTGAAAAGCAAGAAAATTACTATATTATTTTACCTATAATTAAACAATATATAACAAGTCTAAATGATTTGTGAAAAAATCCTGTAGGGGTTGGGAAACCAAACCCTCTTCGCGCCTGGGTTGGGAGACCCAACCCCTACGATAGAATATTATAATCTATAGATTAAGTAGAAGCTAAATTCTTCTTAGATTCCTGTTCAAACCAATTAATTAACTGCTTAACGGTTAAATCTTGAATCGGAATATTTTCTGCTTCTGAGGCTTGTTTTAAAGGTTTTAATGAAGCCATTAATAATTGAGTAAAAAAACTATCAAAATTTGCATCAACTTCAATATTTTCTTGAAAGCTAGAATCATTCCTAACCCAATTTCGGACTTGTTCAGGTTTAATATTCTCAATAACAATATCTTCGGTTTGAGAAATTTCCTTTAAACACCGTAACGCATAAATTGCTAACCGGGTTGAAAACTTCTCCTTAGAAGATAATAAAGCAGCATCCACTTGAATTGCTTCTTCCTGAGTCAAAAATTCCATAGTTTTACTCAATGATTTAATATAATAGTCATAACTAACAGTTAGAACAAAGACTAACGCAATTGTGAATTTTTTTCTTCCCTGTTTTCTGTTCCCTGTTCCCGATTCCCTCCCATAATTAAATACCCACATCGATGCTCCCCATTGACAATCCAATGGGTTCTTTCTACGGTACAATCTTCTAAAATTGCCCCAAACATTTCTAATTCATGACCACACACACTGGGAAAGGATTCTGCAACATTAGAAATGGCACAATTATGTTCAGTTAAAATATAATGTTCTCCAGGGCTTTTTGGTTCCTCTGACTCCACCGAATACCACTCCGCCATATATCCTTCAGCTTTTCGCAATTCCACTAATTTTTCCACCCGTTCTTTTAGCGAACCTTTGCCAATCTTTCGTCGATATTCCATCGCTTTACGTTGCCATTGTTTCTGTAAAATTTGACTCACCTGTTCATGTCCGACGGTTTGCGCTAAAGTATCGAGAAAGGAAATTGCAAACTCATCATAACGGTTTGGAAAACGTTCCCGTCCTTGATTCGTCAATTCATAAACGTGCTGAGGTCGTCCCATCCCCACCTGAACCGAGTTATAGGCAATTAACCCCTCCAATTCCAAATCTTTGAGATGGCGACGAATGGCTTGAGGGCTAATTTCAAGGGTTTCTGCCAACTCCTGGGCCGTCGCCTGTCCCTGTTTAAGAAGGAGTTGCAGAATATCATGTTTCGTGGACTGCTGCTGAATGGTGGCCATCGTCTTAATTCATGCCGGAGGCTATACAAAAATTTATAAATTTGGACTTTGACAATACACTTGTTGTTAATGTAGCTTAAAATAGACTTAAGTAACAAACTCGTTGCTTAAGTCTATAGCCTACCACCCGTCTGCCATCCTTTGAGAACCATCGAACACTAAATTTAAGGTTATGAGTGCTTCCGTTAAAACCCTAGTCAACCAGCCGTACAAATACGGTTTCGTCACCGATATTGAGTCAGACACCATTCCTCGTGGGCTCAATGAGGACATTGTACGCCTGATTTCGGCTAAAAAAAATGAGCCGGAATTCATGCTGAACTTCCGTCTGAGAGCCTATCGCCAATGGCTGAAGATGGCAGAACCCACCTGGCCCCACGTCAACTATCCGCCCATTGATTATCAATCCATTATCTACTATTCTGCTCCTAAAATTCAAAAGAAAAAAGAAAGTTTAGAAGAAGTTGACCCGACTTTATTAGAAACCTTTGAGAAATTAGGCATTCCCTTAAGCGAACAAAAACGTTTAGCGAATGTCGCTGTTGATGCAGTTTTTGATAGTGTTTCTATTGCCACAACCTTTAAAGAAAAATTAGCCGAAGTTGGGGTAATTTTCTGTTCCATTTCCGAAGCGGTACAGGAGCATCCTGAACTGATAGAAAAATATTTAGGAAGTGTGGTTCCCGTTGGCGATAATTTCTTTGCTGCGTTGAATTCTGCCGTTTTTAGTGATGGGTCGTTTGTTTATATTCCCAAAGGGGTACAATGTCCGATGGATTTGTCTACCTATTTTCGGATTAATAACGGCGATTCTGGACAGTTTGAACGGACTTTAATTGTAGCAGAAGAAGCAAGTTCTGTCACCTATTTAGAAGGCTGTACCGCCCCGATGTTTGACACGAATCAACTGCACGCCGCCGTTGTCGAATTAGTAGCATTAGATAATGCGGAAATTAAATATTCAACGGTGCAAAATTGGTACGCTGGAGATGAAGAAGGAAAAGGCGGAATTTACAACTTTGTCACCAAACGGGGATTATGTAAAGGGGTGAATTCTAAGATTTCTTGGACACAGGTAGAAACCGGGTCTGCTATTACTTGGAAATATCCCAGTTGTGTCTTGGTTGGGGATAATTCAGTGGGTGAATTTTATTCGGTTGCGCTGACGAATAATAAACAACAAGCGGACACCGGAACCAAAATGATCCATATTGGGAAAAATACCCGGAGCACGATTATTTCTAAAGGAATTTCTGCCGGAAAATCCGCGAATAGTTATCGCGGGTTAGTCAAAATGGGGCCGAAAGCTGAAGGCGCGAGAAATTATTCTCAATGTGATTCTATGTTAATTGGAGATCGGGCTCAGGCGAATACATTTCCCTATATTCAAGTGGAAAATAATAGCGCCAAAGTTGAACATGAAGCCTCAACCTCTAAAATAGGAGAAGATCAACTTTTCTATTTTGCACAACGGGGTATTTCTGCTGAAGATGCTGTCTCGATGATGATTAGCGGTTTCTGCAAAGATGTGTTCAATAAATTACCGATGGAATTTGCCGTCGAAGCTGATAAATTATTGAGCTTAAAGTTAGAAGGTTCTGTAGGTTAATCTGTGATCAATTGTAGGGGCGAGGTTCCCTCGCCCATCCCCGTTATCAGTGCAAAAAATAAAACCCAGACTGCGTAAATCTCACAACTCACAACCATGATTAAAGACAACAGCGATATGATTCTATCCGTTAAAAATTTAACGGCAAAGATTGATGATAAAGACATTCTCAAGGGGTTAAATTTAGAAATTAAAGCCGGAGAAGTCCATGCCATAATGGGTTTAAATGGTTCTGGAAAAAGTACCTTTTCTAAAGTCTTAAGCGGACATCCCAGCTACGAAGTTACCGGAGGAGAAATTAACTTTTTAGGACAAAATTTATTAGAATTAGAACCGGAAGAACGCGCATTAGCCGGAATTTTCTTAGCCTTTCAATACCCTATTGAAATTCCTGGTGTGAGTAATTTAGACTTTCTGAGAGTTGCCTATAATGCGCATCAAAAATATAAAGGATTAGAAGAATTAGATGCCTTTGATTTTGATGAATTAGTGCGGGAAAAAATGGAAATCGTGAAAATGCGCGATGAATTTTTAGAACGCAGCGTCAATGAAGGCTTTTCTGGGGGAGAGAAAAAACGCAATGAAATTTTGCAAATGGCATTATTAGAACCGAAATTAGCCGTTTTAGATGAAACAGATTCCGGTTTAGATATTGATGCGTTGCGAATTGTTGCCAATGGCGTTAATCAATTAACCAACGAAAATAACGCTTTATTAGTGATTACCCATTATCAACGGTTACTGGATTATATTGTGCCGGATTATGTTCATGTTATGTCCGATGGACGGATTATTAAAACCGGAACTAAAGAACTCGCCTTAGAATTAGAAGAAAAAGGCTATGATGATGTTGTAGCTTCGGCAATGGTGGGGGTTTAATGAACAATATTTCAATCAAACAAAAACGGGAAGAGTCCTATTTAAACCATCTGTTAGAACAAATTCAAAGCGGACTTTCTCAACCGTCCTTTGCATCTGAAGTTACCCTTCAACTGCAAAATATTCGAGATCATGCTTTAACTTGGGTTAAAGAATTAGAAATCCCCACAAAACGGGATGAAGAATGGCGGTTTACAGATTTATCTTCCTTATTAGAACATCAATTTCAAGTCGCGCCTTTTGTTGAGTTAGAATCCGAAGCGATCGCTTCTTTAATTGTACCCGAAGCCGAACACAAACGGATTGTCTTTATCAATGGGATTTATGCACCTGAACTTTCAGATTTAAAAGAAATTCCTGAAGGAATTTTTATTGGGAATTTAGGCGAACTTCCTGAAAAATTACAGAAACGTCTTCCCAATTATCTCAGTCAACAACAAGGAAATCAAGACGTTTTTGCGACTCTCAATACGACCGGGTTTAATGATGTTGCTGTTGTTTGGGTTGAAAAGAATAAAACGATTGAAACCCCAATTCATTTATTATTAATTGGCTTACCCGATAACCGTCCGGTCATCAATCAACCCAGAGCATTAATTGTAGCAGAAACAGGCAGTTCATGTACCCTCATTGAACATTATGGAACTGCCGAAGTTTTCGGATGTTCAGATCAGGCAAACGTACAACCCTATTTTACCAATGCCGTAACCGAAATTTACCTTGAAGAAAACGCTGAAGTCAACCATACCCGTTTACAACGGGGAGCAGGTACAGCATTTCATATTGGTAAAAATGTCGTTTTCCAAGGTCGAAATAGTCGCTATACTTGCAATGCTGTGAGTTTAGGTGCTAAACTATCTCGCCACAATTTAGACATTTATCAACAGGGAGAAGGCACAGAAACCACCCTCAACGGGTTAACATTAATTGGTAGTGAACAGTTAGCTGATACCCACAGCGCCATGATGCTCAATCATCAACATGGGACATTTAATCAAATCCATAAATGTATTATTGATCACAAGGCTCATGGCGTTTTTAATGGTAAAGTTTTTGTACCCCAAACCGCACAGTTCACCAATGCTAATCAACTGAGTCGGAATTTATTGCTATCTTCAAAAGGAAGAATAGACACCAAACCTCAGTTAGAAATTGTGGCGGATAATGTTAAATGTTCTCATGGTGCCACCGTCAGTCAATTAGAAGAAGATGAAGTCTTCTATTTACGAAGTCGGGGGTTAAGTGAAACCCTGAGTCGCCATCTGTTAATTGATGCTTTCGCGGCAGAAATTCTAGGCAAATTGCCATCAGAAACGTTAAAACAGGTTTTATCCCGTTGCGTTTCCTGTCGCACCGAGTTTAGTTAACCCCAGAAACCGGGTTTCTCATTCAGATTTACTTCAGAAACCCGGTTTCTATCTTAGCCCAAAATTAAATTTAAGGATATTCAAAATAATGCTAACTCAAGAAAAAACACTCGCTGAAATTGTCCGTCAAGATTTCCCCATTTTACATCAAGATATCAACGGTCAACCGTTAGTTTATTTAGATAATGCCGCTACTTCTCAGAAACCCTTAGCGGTCTTAAATGCCATTCAAGACTATTATCAACACTATAATTCTAATGTACATCGAGGAGTTCATGCCTTAAGTGCAAAAGCAACAGATGCCTATGAAGCAGCGCGGGTCAAGGTCGCTCAATTTATTAATGCTAAATCCTATCAAGAAATTGTCTATACCCGCAATGCCAGTGAAGCCATTAATTTAGTTGCCTATTCTTGGGGTTTAAATACTTTAAAAACCGGAGATGAAATTATTCTCAGTGTCATGGAACATCACAGCAATTTAGTTCCTTGGCAAATGGTCGCCCAAAAAACGGGTGCCGTGATTAAATTTGTGGAATTAACAGAAACTCAAGAATTTGATTTAGAACAGTTTAAAACCTTAATTTCAGATCGAACAAAATTAGTCGCTGTTGTCCATATTTCTAATACTTTAGGTTGTATTAATCCTATTGAAGAAATTACTCAAATTGCCCATGAAAACGGTGCAAAAGTGTTAATTGATGGTTGCCAAAGTGCTCCTCATACGCCGTTAGATGTGCAGAAAATTGATTGTGATTGGTTAGTAGCATCCGGTCATAAAATGTGCGCTCCAACGGGGATTGGATTTTTATATGGGAAATTAGAATTATTAGAAGCCATGCCCCCCTTTTTTGGCGGTGGTGAAATGATTGCTGAGGTGTATTTAGATCATTTTACCGTCGGAGAATTACCCCATAAATTTGAAGCGGGAACTCCTGCTATTGGAGAAGCGATCGCATTAGGGGCAGCTGTCGATTATTTAATGTCAATTGGCATGGATAAAATTGCTGATTATGAACATGAATTAACGGCTTATTTGTATGAAAGATTGCGAGAAATTCCTGAATTAAAACTTTATGGCCCCCTACCCAATACTAAAGGAGAAGGAAGAGCCGCCTTAGCTTCTTTTAGTGTAGATGGAATTCATGCTAATGATTTATCAACTCTGTTAGATGATGCTGGGGTTGCGATTCGTTCAGGACACCACTGCACCCAACCTTTACATCGCTTTTTAGGAGTTAATGCTACCGCCAGAGCGAGTTTATATTTCTACAATACTAAACAAGAAATTGATGTGTTTATTGTGGCGTTAAAAGATGCGATCGCCTTCTTCAAACAAATGATGAATTAACAAAAAACCAACATGACGAGGGGTTCAAGAAACTGGAAGATGAGGCTAAATTAATAGGATTTACTAATATAATCTACTCAGCTTGCAAATCGGAGGCAAACAGGGTTAACTCAAACTCCAGTCAAAATAGAAATAGATGCAAAAATCACTAACTTGATTCTCGATAGTAACCCTTAAATATGAATCAGCTATGAAGGGTTGATGAGAAAATGTTCATGCAAATTGACTGATTCTTTAAGGAACCTCAAGTTCAACACTAGAGGCATCATTTCATCGGGAACTAGAGCTTGAGTTAACCCACTTTACTTGATAATTTTCTGGGACAAAATAATTTTTCCCATATTGATGTGCGATGCCAGCCCTGTTGAGGTTGCTGGTTTAGAACTCAACCAGTTGACACCAAAGTGTAAGTGAAGAGACAGCGTGATAAAACCCGCTAACAATAATTTTTCTAACATGATGACCTCCCCCCTTGCTCACTGTCTTACCACAAGCCATTTTCCATCTATATCTATAGTAATCAGACAACACATCTTTTCTGTATGATTCCGTACAATCTCTATCAGTGATATAATTCACATAAAAAGTATGATTCAAATCACAAGAGGTGGAGACTCAACCGTCAACGGTTAACCGTTAAGGGTAAAATAACCCAATAAGAGGTTTTTTGATAGATTGGGAGGCAAAATGCTGGCGTATATCCTGGCGATCGCAGTAGGTTTGGGGAGTTTTGCCCTTTATATGGCGGCTTTCTTCTTTCCCGAAATTCACCGGAAACGGGATTTCTTCTGGAGTGGAGTCGGATTCTTTTATGCACTGATTTTGTGGGTCTGTGCAGGACGAATTACAGGTGCCGTACTCTTAGGTCAACTCGCGAGTGTATCCTTATTAGTTTGGTTTGGTTGGGAAGCTCTAGCGCTGCGCCGAGCATCAACCCCTGTTGAACAACAAACCCCCATTCCGGCGGATGTCAAAAATCGACTTAATGGCTTTCTCGGTCGTCAGTCCCCGGTCATTTCGCCTCAAACCTCCGCTAAAATCAATCTGGCTACCCCTGCTGAACCTGTATCAGAACTCAATTCCGTAGTTGCTGAACCTCCCATCAAAGTTCATGAGGAAACTGAACCGGAACAAGTTTCACCCTCCCCTGATGTTGTAGAAATTCAGGATCACCCAATTGTAGAAACCGTCGAAGAACCCGTCAGTTCTTCAGAAACAGTTGAACCCGAAATCACGGTTGAACAAATACCAGAAACTCCAACGGTTGAACTGACTCCAGCTAAGGCTGTTATACCGAGTCAAACCCCTGAGAAAGTACAAGAAAAACCTTCAATTTCTTCAGGAAAAACGCCATCAAAAACCGTTACTAAATCCCAGAAATCGATTCCGGCTTTGGTGGGAATGGTATCAGGTTTAATTGGGAATTTCACAGGTTTATTGAACAAACAACCTAAAACCAAAACCCCAAAACCAACAACTCCTAACCTATCTCAATCTTCTCAACCTGATTCGGTTTCCCCATCTTCAACCGTTGTAGAATCAACCCCATCTCCCACTGATTCTGTCACCTCTGAATTTGCCGAATTTGAAGATTTAGAAGCCACTGTTTCTTCAACTTCTGAAGGGGTTGAGGTGGATATTCAAGCAGAAGTTGTGGGTACAGAACCCGAAACAACAGAAACATCTGAACCTGTTGAAAAACCTACTCCTTCACCCTTTGAACAAATTATCACCCCCCAGGTTAAAGTTGTTGAGATTACCACAGAACAAGTTAATTTAATTGTTGACGATACCCAAGAATCTGTTGTTGAAAAAATACCTGACGTTGTTGATCATTTAGAACCCGAAAATGTTGAGGAAGTTGTTGCAGTTTCAGACAGTGAAACCGCAACAGAAACCCCTGAATCTGAGGAAACTATTTCCCCTCCATTGGTTCCTCCCAATGCTCCTAACCCGGATTTAAAAGCAGCAGCGCAAAAACCAACAGAATCAAATTCTACCTCTGAACCTAAACCCGAATAATGGCAAATTGGCTTTGTGTAAAACAATGTGGCGCGTGTTGTCATCTTGACCCCACTGAACGTCCTGAATTAGAAGATTATTTAAACCCTGAAGACTTACAACTGTATTTAAGTTTAGTGGGGGAAGATGGATGGTGCATTCATTTTGATGCTGAAACCAAAGAATGCCAAATTTATGATCAACGTCCTCGATTTTGTCGAGTTCAACCGGAGGTTTTTCAAGAGTTATATGGCATTGAACCGGAAGAATTAAACGATTTTGCCATTGATTGTTGTCAACAACAAATTGAAGGGGTTTATGGAGATCCTTCTTTAGAAATGGAGCGTTTTAATCAAGCCGTTGGGTGCCGTTTCAATCCTTAATTAATTATAATTTAAAGGGAGGTTTAACCCTCCCTTTGTTTTTGCCTGTTAGTAATTGCCATCCATATCTGGATGGAGAATTCCCCCTTCATCGCCTACTCGTATTCTTTCGGCTCTAGGGGCAGCCTTTCGGCTTGCCGACCTAAACATCGGTATAATGTCATTATAAACGAAAATGTATGATAGTTTCAATTCCAATTTTTGCTTGTCAGGGATTGAAATAGGAATTGAAAGATGAATAATTTTATCGAAAACGTACGCACCAAGGAATTTAAGCTTGTTCTCACCTCTGAGCAAGAACGAATCCTAGAGGACTGGATGCTAGTCTGTAAGTGGGTCTGGAATCGTGCTTTAGGCTTAATTGAGGAATTTGGAGACTGGAATTCCTATGACAAACTTTCTAAAACCTACGCACCGTCTATCCCCTTGCAACGCTATGACCGCAAGCTTAAAGAATGGGTAAAAATTGAAATCCCTGAATGGAAACAAAAAGTAGAACGAATTGAAACCAAGAAGGGTATGATTCACCCGGTATCCATTGAAGAATCAACTCCTCAATTGGAGACAGTACAATCTATTGAAAAGATGAGGAATCAGATAACTGCTATTTTTTATCATCGACATCATAAAGAAAGAGTTATTAAATATATGGTTGATGGTGAAGAACGTGGCATCAAATATACTGATTGTCCATTTAAGTTTATTCAGGGTGTCGCACATAAACTATCAGAAGCATGGGACGGATATTTAAAAGGAGTAAAAAATAAACCTAAATTTAAAACAGCCAAGGACAAGGTAAAAACATTACTCCACTACAACGCTAAGGATATTGGAGTAGATGGAAGTAAAATTAATATTCCTAAATTGGGTTATGTGGAAGCAATAGATTTTGAAAAACGGTGGTATGGAACTGAATTTAATCCGATGAAAATCTGTAAGAAAGCATCGGGTTGGTATGTTCAATTTACTGCGACTGTCCCGGTTAAACAATTTAAGAAAACAGGGTTATGCTGTGGAATTGACCCCGGACATCAGTTTGTTATGGCGTTAGATAATGGACACGCGATTAAGGCTTCTCAACCTTTAAAGCGATCGCTAAAGCGACTTAAAAAGCTTCAACAACAATTATCCCGTAAGTATCGGATGAACAACGGGAAAACGAAAAACTGGGAAAAATTAAACCAACGAATTGCTAAACTTCATGAAAAGATAGCTCGTCACAGAAGATCGTTTAATCATTGGCATTCAACCAATTTAATTAAGTGGTTTGATGTGATTTTTGTAGAGGATTATAAACCCGCTAATACCTATCGAAAGGCTAAAGCCAAGATTAAAACTGATGAACAAGGAAACCCGATGACTGCTGAAAATGGGGCTATTATTTATGAGAAAAACAACCAAAAGCGCAAGCGCGGTAGTAATCGTACTGGTCGTGATATCGCGATTGGTCAAGCCATTGAATTATTAGAAACTAAAGCAAAGGAACACGGTAAATTAGTAGTTCGAGTTAACAATTGGGGGACAACGCTTTATTGTGCTAACTGTGGACATGAAGAGAAGAAAAGTTTATCACAACGGGTTCACCACTGTTCCCATTGTGGCTATAAGGTTGCACGTGATGTCAATTCCGGCCAAAATATTAAGCTAAAGGGATTAGCTCAAATGGCAATCGATCACGGGGTAGAGCTATCTGATAATTTTTGGTATGAGATTTTAAAATCCAAAAATGCGACAACCGATAGCTGTTCTGGGAAGAAGGGTAAGAAAAAAGCTAAAAAAACAGACAGCGTAAGTATTCCAGACGATTTATTCAAAAATGGGGTTGTCGCATTTTTGCAAGCTGAAACCGCTAAAACTCGTGCTATAATACAACGAAAGCACCTTGAAAATCTGAATGAAAATGGCTGAAACCCTTACTCAGTAAGCGGTTACAATTCCAATTTTTGCCTGTTAGGAATTGAAACTACCCATTTTTTACGATTTAAAATTAAAAAACCGAAAAAAAAGGACTCCCAGAAAGGAATCCTTTTGACTTAATTAGTAATGTGAAAAAATAAATTTTTAATCAACTACTAAATAAAGTTGGGGTTTTAGTGTTTTATGGATCGGAGCGGCGGGATTTGAACCCACGACCCCTACTACCCCAAAGTGTGGGCAGGAGATTCAATTGGTTTTGTAGTAGGGGTTTGAGGCTGAGAGGAGTTTGAGATCTCGATTATTGATCTCTATTT
>JACCEC010955550.1_pt1 | contig 20863 bp, 20 predicted proteins | sample 7450121 | NCBI WGS metagenome assembly JACCEC01 (sample SAMN15323455, study PRJNA562643) | freshwater metagenome | isolation source: river surface water | place: USA:Blue River Watershed | collected 2017-08-18 | reverse complement strand
GGGGCTACCGCCTACGCACGTATCGCTGGCTTCATTTCTACTATTCGAAAGATGAATCGGAATATCATTCAAAACATCGAATCTGTCCTACAAGGCTCTTTTCAATGGACTACCTAAACAGTTACAAAATTTCTTCGATAAAGTGCCACTGGGCATCGGATAGAGACTCGTAATGGGTTTGCATAACTTATAAGTTTGGTCACTCATAACTTATGCTGCCGATGCCTATTTTCAAAATTTAAACATACTCTAAGGATTAATTGTTGTCATGGCTTGTTATAGGTAAAATATTGCGTTGATTTATTTGACCCTACAAAGGTAAATAGCCGTAGTGACAATGGTATGTCAGTAGGGTTGTAGATAATGTTCAGCAATTTCGGAAACGATGTCACGCATGGTATCTTTGAGCTTTTGGGGGCTTTCGATGTTGATGTGCTTACCGTACGACAGCAGTCACCGACCAATGCCTTTGTAGTACTGCTTCCTAAACGTTCATATGGACGTATTTACCTTGGGTTTCTTCCGAAATAAATCTCCAACTATACTTTTGTTTTTGCATAAAAACCGCAGTCCCAGGGTGTGCCCAAACCATCGTTTCTTCCAAATCTTCCTGAACGCGGAGGTGGCCAATGTACGCTTGAAGGGTCAACAGGTTTGGTTTTTGGAAAAACTTCTCGGTATTGACTAATTGCTGAATTCGGTCGGTAAGAAAATCGCGGTAATCGACCCGAAGGCGACAATGGCCAATCAAATGCCAATGTGAGTTGTAATCAACCAGACCAATGGCTTTAATTTCGTGTTGCGTAGCCTATGGTTGGTAGTTGGAGACATAATACATTAACAAAACGTGTTGACGCACAATGGCTTGTTGAATTTGGTGGAGCAAATATTCCGAAAGCGACTGCTGTCGACGGTGGTTTAGTACCGCTACGCGGCTATTGAGGTCTTCTTTTTTCGAACGCTTCAAAACCGATTTAATCTTATAAAGTGCCGATTCAAAGCTTTCATTGAGCGAGGCGTCGCCCATTTTACTTACCAGCTTGGCACCAATCGGAACGCTTGCTTCTTCGAGGGCGCGTATGTCGCGATACACGGTTCGAAGACTTATCTCATCTTGGGCTTTCATTACGCGCTTAGATTGTAATTGAATCAAGATGGCTGTAAGTCGGTCGATGCGGTTCATTGTTAAAAAAAATGCGCTATACTTGTACGGAGAGACAACCTTTCGAAGGTTTCAAAACTTTTGGAAAGTTCATTTAGAGCTAAAAATTACGAAAAAAGCAATGAAATTACGTCATTTTGTACCCATTTTTCTACTGATTTTGTCGGGCTGTAACCGCCCAGCCGAAAACGTTGACGAGGCCCAAGCTCGACTAACGGCGGTGTCTAAATGGAGAATTCAAGAAATTCTAATGGACGAAGCGCCTGTCTTTAAAGAAGGTAAACACATTCCACATATCAGCGGGGTTCAGTTTGACGAATATATGGATTGGGTACGTTTTTTGCCCGATGGTACTTTTGAAGGGCATTTTAAAGGAGCTACCGAAAACAAGCATTTTCAATGGGAAAAATACAAAAAACAAAATGTCATTGCCTTGCGTGATACAGTGGCCAAAACAGGAGGTTGGAACATTTACCCTCGCAACGTGTATGAAGATACCTTTGAGATGGAGACCCGCAGCACGCTCTATGACCCACCCCGTATGACGAAATTGACCTTGAAGTTTGTAAACAAATCTTAGTAAGCGCTCTCCGTGGAGGAGGCATTGTGCAGGAGGTTGTGAGCAACCTCCTGGTTTCTCTCTAAAAAACTGCGGCGATTTCTTTGAAAAACTTCACTTCGTTAAAATACTTCTCTTCGGGAGTGCAACCCAAACGCACGACTACCAGCTGTTTGGAAGGAACAATGAGTACAAATTGCCCCTCAAAACCATTCATGGTAAAGCTGTCAGCAGGTAAACCTGCTTGACGAACGTACGTCCAGAATTGCGCTGCGTATTTACCTTCTGAATGAGGTGTTTCGGCAGATGAATATTTTACCCATCCTTCGGGGAGTAGCCGTTCGCCTTTCCAAAGGCCATCTTGGGCGTACAATTGTCCAAACTTAGCCCAGTCGCGGGCAGAAGCATACAAAAACGACGAGCCTACGAACGTTCCATAGGCGTCGGGTTCGAATTGCGCGGTGCTCATTCCTAACTTTTTGAATAGCCGTTCGTGGGGGAAATTAAAATAGGCCGCTTGCGATTGGAATTGCCGTCGAATGACCTCTTGTAAAATATTGGTTGTACCGCTTGAATAGTACCACTTGGTGGCAGGGGGTACCTCAGCAGAGCTGCCGATAGCGTAGTGGCCTGCGCCTGCCACGCTGAAAAGCATCTTGGTAGCATCGCTGATATTGGAATAGTTTTCCTCAAACTGTAGCCCACTACTCATGCGGAGTAGGTGGTCGAGTGTAATTTTTTTGCGGTTGTCGTTGGCCCATTCGTTGATGGGAGCAGGTTGATTGATAGTGAGTTTGCCGTCTTTGACCAATAGCCCAATTAGGGCATTGGTCACACTTTTGGTCATCGACCAGCCTGTGAGGGGAGTAGTAGGGGTAATGCCCTTAGCGTAGCGTTCACTCACAATTTTACCGTTGTGCATGACCACCACTGCCCGCGTTCGAATGGGATGCTGCGCATCGGATTCCGAAAAAGCCCAATCAAGGGTTTTGTTCAACGCAGATTGTTGGGCGGCGGGCAGTATTGAATCTGTCATGACTCCAGCGGGAGTAGAAACCGTTATCGTTGGCTGGCGGCGGAGCTCGTCAATGGTAGTTTCGTTGACAAGTGTGCAGCCAAGTTTGGGGCGGTAAAGTGCTGTCTTGTTAATGATTCCTAAAATAGAAGCTGTGGCTGTGCGCTGCGTAGTGTCGATGGTTTTGGTGCCATAAGGGATGGCGTATAAATCTTCGGCTACTACCGATTCGAGCGACCGCCCCGATACATATACGCAGGAACAAATGGCTTTGGCGTTATATGCGGCACCGATTTGGGCAAAACGGTAGGCATATTGTACCACGTATCCCAGTCCTGCAACGAGCAACAAGAGGACAGTATAAACGATTTTCTTTTTGGCGGTCATGATGAAGTTGATAAGATTCCTGATGTGTTGTGTTATAAAAAGCCAAGTTTTGCCATTCCCTAACTCTTTGAAAAGTTCATTTTTTGATTTTCAGACTATTCCCCATTTCATTCTTACCCAAAGTCAATGAATTGTGCTGAAGGCAGCACAGATACTTTTCGATGCTAGCGGAGGTCATGGCGCATTGAGAAGGGTTCTTGCCAGCTTGTTCGTTGGGGCTAATTTTGTTTGGAGTTCACTTGCTAGTGTTGGGGTATGTCGCCTAAAACCCCAAAGTGGCTTGGTTTTCTGGTCTGTTTTGCGGGAATTAGTTACGTAGGCATTCACGCTGCCCAACAGATTGTAGCTGATTGTTCGTAAACAAATCGAAACGATTATAAGCGCTTCTATGGCTTTGGACGAATTTTCTTTGGCCGTTTGGCTTATGATGAGAGGCGGGAAGGAGTAGGAGCGGGTAACTTATTGTGGTAAAAGATAGGAGATAAGTAGATTATTGTGCTAAAAAATCTATTTTTGTATTTTCACCTCTAATTAATTCACCATTGACGTTCGACGATTTTGACTTTGAATATGAACTATTGGATGGGCTAAATGCCATGGGTTTTGACGAACCTACCCCCATCCAAGCCCAAGCTATTCCCGTTATTCTTGACAATAAAGACCTCATTGCCTGTGCCCAAACGGGAACGGGTAAGACTGCCGCTTATTTGTTGCCGATTCTGAATAAAATTATCATAGCGCCCGACGAAATTCGGCACCTCAATACTCTTGTTTTAGCGCCTACCCGCGAGTTGGCCATCCAAATTGACCAACAAATCGAAGGCTTGGGCTATTTTACGGGTGTAAGTTCCATTGCCATTTACGGCGGTGGTGATGGCGCCGCATGGAGCCAACAACGCCGCGCTTTGGCCGACGGAGGGAATGTGATTATCGCTACGCCAGGGCGTTTGATTGCGCTTTTACAGATGGGGGAAATCAACTTTAAACACCTTCAACACTTGATTTTGGACGAAGCTGACCGTATGTTGGATATGGGCTTTTACGATGACATTATCAAGATTATCAGCTATTTGCCTTCGAAGCGCCAAACACTCCTATTTTCGGCGACTATGCCGCCTAAAATCAGAACGCTGGCCAAGACAATTTTACAAAATCCCGAACAAATCAGCATTGCCGTTGCCAAACCTGCCGAGGGTATTTTACAACAGATATACATGGCGTACGACGCTCAAAAAATCCCCTTGCTGAAGCACATTTTAAAGGAAGGAAGTTATGAGAGCATCATTATTTTCGCTTCTACTAAAGAGAATGTCAAAAAGCTCAATGATGAGCTTCGAAAAGCTAAAGTAAAGACCAAAGCATTTCACTCCGACCTTGAGCAGAAAGAGCGGGAAGAAATTTTACGGGAGTTTAAAAGTAGGACTCTTCCGATTCTTATTGGTACCGATATCCTGTCAAGAGGGATTGATATTGAGGGGATTGACTTGGTCGTAAACTTCGATGCCCCCCATGACCCTGAAGACTACATTCACCGCATCGGACGTACCGCTCGTGCTGCTACAACGGGTACTGCCGTAACGTTCATTAATGAAAAAGACTACCGCAAACTCGCTTCTATTGAACGACTAATTGGGAAAGAATTGCCTAAGGTAGCCTTACCTGAAGCGTTGGGAGAAGGCCCCGTTTACAAACCCGCTTCGGCTCCCAAAAAAACAAAGAATAATAAACGACCCTTTCGAAGCAAAGCTCAATCAAAAGGTGTCAAAGATCCAAAGAGTGCTCATCAGGGATAAACTTAATTTGGAAAACGGAGCAAAAAAAATGTTCCTACATCGGGGTGGCTAGTAATATCAATGCTGCCCCCATTGGCTTCGACCAGTTCTTTTACCAATACCAACATCAAGCCCGTAACCTTCTTTTGTGCTGTGCCTAAACGCGAAGGGCCTTTTTCTAACTTAAACAAGTTATTAAGTTTGTCTTCTGCTACTCCCATACCCGTATCTTTATATTTCAAGATAGCCAATCCCTCCTTTCTCGTACGGTGCTTTTTAAAACCTCCCTGTTTTTTTGTTTATAAAGGAGAGAATTAGAAAGATTCATGCTTTGAAAAAAGAAGACCGTGTTCTATCTCATTACTTTCTATTTTTATGCAAAAGTTTGCTTTTAAACTAATAACAATATGCCTGATAAGCGTAGGAATTTGCGCGTGTAGCTACGCCCAGAAACCAAACCAAAAGACGAGTAAAAAACACATGAACACAATTACTAAAACTATGTTTGGGCAGTTGCCCGATGGCCAAACGGCCGATTTATTTACCTTGCAGAGTGCAGGTGGGGTAGAAGTACGCATTTCTAATTATGGCGGAATTATTACTCAATGGCTCGTCCCTGACAAAAATGGCGTAAAAGAAGACGTCGTGTTGGGATACAATCATTTGGAGGGCTATCTTAAAGCTTCGCCATATTTTGGAGCATTGATTGGGCGTTATGGAAACCGTATTGCCGATGCCAAATTTACGTTGGAAGGAAAAGAGTATCCCTTGGCAGTCAATAGCGGGGTTAATAGCATTCATGGAGGAAAAAAAGGCTTTGACAAAAAATTATGGAAAGCCGAGGTCATCGAATCAGAAAATGCGCTCAAACTTTCGTATGTAAGCCCCGATGGTGAAGAGGGATTCCCTGGGACGCTTTCTACCGAAGTAACTTACCGTTTGACCGACGATAATGCCCTTGAAATTGAATACTGCAGCACTACCGATAAAACAACGGTGGTAAATTTGACCAACCATACCTATTTTAACTTCAACGGTGCCAAAACGGATGTCTTAGACCACGTGGTGTCGATAAATGCGGATTATTTGGTGCCTGTCAATAAAAACTTGATTCCAACGGGAGAGTTACGCGCGGTCAAAGGGACTCCTTTTGATTTTCTGGAACCCCACGTCGTAGGCGAACGCATTGATGACCCAAACGATGACCAAATCAAGGTGGGAGGTGGCTACGACCATTGCTGGGTAGTCAATGGCGAAGCTAAAAAACTGCGCCCAACGGCAACGGCCTATGAGCCAACGTCAGGGCGTTTTATGGAAGTATTTACAACAGAGCCAGGTATACAGTTTTACACTGGCAACTTTTTAAGCAATACCATCACGGGAAAAAATAACATCACATATCGGAAGCGCATTGGTTTTTGTTTTGAAACCCAACATTATCCCGATTCTCCCAACCAACCCCAGTTTCCTAGTGTTGTTTTACATCCAGGGGAGGTGTATCATACCAAAACAGTGTATAAGTTTTCAGTAAAGTAATCCATAATCCATAAAAGTTCAAAAGCTCACTTGTGGGCAGAAATAGCTAAATTCCTGTAAACGAGTGAGCTTTTAGGTGAAGTGGGTGTGGTAAAAAATTTGGCTATATCGGATTATTGCATTAGTTTAGCGATTGTCATTCACCAACCCCCACCTTAATAGTATGGCAATGTTAAGCCGCGTTGCAGATTCCATTTATTGGATGAATCGCTACATAGAGCGAGCTGAAAACTATGCTCGTTTCATCGGAGTAAATTTTAATTTGGCATTTGATTTGCCCCCCAATGTGACCGAACAATGGGAGCCATTACTGATTGCTACGGCCGATAACTATTTGTTTTATCAACATTATGACGAGCCAACGCGCGAAAACGTGATTAATTTCATGACCTTCGACAAGCGTAATCCGAACTCAATTTATAGCTGTATTTCGGCAGCTCGTGAAAATGGACGAACCATTCGGGAAAGTATCTCGAAGGAAATGTGGGAAAACCTCAACCAACTTTATTTGTGGCTTCGAAGCGTACAGCCCAAAGAAGAATGGGACTTAAATCACATGCAGGATTTTTACACGGAAGTCAGGAATGGTACTCAGTTGTTTTACGGGATTGTGGATGCAACTATTACGCGAAACGAAGGTTGGCACTTTGGCCGTTTGGGGCGTTTTATGGAACGTGCTGACAAAACTTCTCGTTTCTTGGACGTATCTTACTTTACGTTGATGCCTGACTCTGACGTAACTGGGAGTACACTCGAGCTTGTATTGTGGACCGCAGTTTTGAAGTCGGTGAGTGCGTACAACATGTATCGTCAACAGTATCAGACACTGACCCCTACGCATATTGCTGAGTTTTTGATTCTTGACAAGCTATTTCCACGGGCGATGGCACATTGTATCCGTCAGGCTGAGTTGTCGTTGTACGAAATTTCGGGAACGCCAACGACCAACCGTTTTAGTAACCAAGCCGAGAAAAAAATGGGTAAACTTCGCTCAGAAATTGAGTTTACCGACGTCGAAGATATTTTTGAAACAGGACTGCACCAATACCTCGACCAATTCCAAATTCGTGGAAATGAGGTAAGTAAAGCTATCTTTGAAACCTATTTCGACATCAAGCCTGTCGAAGCGTATCAGTACCAATCTCAATCCTAAGGATAAACTATTTACAATCGAATGACCTATTGCCTTGGCATCAAAGTCGCTTCTGGACTCGTAGCGATTGCGGATACTCGCCTCACATCGGGGACAGAAGTGAGCACAAATAAGAAAATTTCTATCCATCAACTCGAAAATCACTCGTTGTTCATTATGACTTCAGGGCTGCGTTCGGTGCGTGACAAAGCCGTCACGTATTTTCGAGAAGTACTTGAAGAACAAGACCACAGTTTTAATAAACTTTATAAGGCGGTCAATGCGTTTGGACAACAAGTTCGGAGAGTGGCACGCGAAGACAAAGAAGCCTTGGATGCGGCGGGGCTACGCTTCAACTTGCATGCCATTGTAGGGGGGCAATTAGAAGATGACGATGAGCACAAGCTGTATTTGCTCTATCCCGAAGGAAATTGGGTAGAAGTGGGAGAAACATCACCGTTTTTTGTCATTGGAAATTCAAATTATGGTAAGCCGTTATTATTTAGGAGTTTAAAATACAATTCGTCGCTGGCGGAAGCCCTAAAAGTAGGGTTTTTGTCGTTTGACTCAACGCGAGTGAGTGCCAACGACGTCGATTATCCCATTGATGTAGCGATTTATGAAAGCGGTAGTTTTAATTTGACAGAACATCGTTTTCAAAAAGATGATTTGGCGCATTTATCACTTCAGTGGAGTATGTTGCTTCAAAACTCGGTACAGCGGCTTCCCAACGACTGGATGGACCCGATACTTGAGAAATTACGGGATAAAGTATGAAAAGGTGGAGTAAATCTCCACCTTCTTTTTTATTTATAGTTGCCTTCTCTACCTAAAGCGCATTTTATGAACTTACAAGTTTTGCACAAACTCTCCTACGTCTACTCAGAGGCTATCAGCCTCGACCCACATACAATATATCTTCATCCAAAGGCGTCTCCCTACCAACGAATACTCAGTTATTCGATGATAATAGAGCCTACGCCAAGCATGTTGGTCCAAAACGTGGATGTAGAGGGTAATTATCAGCAAATTGCGTATTTTCGACAGATGACCGATTCGCTGATGATTTCGGTTGAAATGACAGTTGCTTCGGATGAGTTCAATCCCTTTGCGTTTGTGCTGTTTCCGTTTGAAACCGAGCGTTTACCTTTTCAGTATTCTGACTCCCTCAAAAAAAACTTACAGCCATATCTTCTACGCGAAGGTGTGACAACTTATGTAGAACAATTTGCGCGTCATACCGCTGCTTCGGTGAGGTGGATGACGATACCCTTTTTAACGTCACTTTGTCAAACAATAGCGCAAGAATTTGTCTATGAGCGCCGTGACGTTGGAGCGCCGTTACTACCAGAGCATACCTTAATCGGGCGTAAAGGGTCTTGTCGTGATTTTGCTCAACTGTTCGTAGCTTGTTGCCGTAGTATAGGCATTGCAGCACGTTTCGTAAGTGGTTATTTGTACGGGAACGTACAGCAAGAGCATGAGCTACACGCTTGGGCGGAGGTGTATTTACCAGGTGCAGGTTGGCGAGGCTTTGACCCCACTGAAGGCGGAATTGTGGCCAGTAATCACATTTATTTGGCTTCTTCTAATAATCCTCAATTGATTACCCCCGTATCGGGTATATTTCGAGGGAAAGCTCGTTCGTCGTTTTTGGTAGAAGTCGATATGAAAGCGAATTAAGTAAGTATTCAACGTTAACTGTCGATTACTGGACAAAAGTTAGAATTATGGCGATAAAGCATATTTATTTTTTCAGCTATCAGATTAACCGTTGTCTGCCTTATATGCTTTAAAAAATCAAGTCATGGAATCAAAAAACTTCTTTGATGACGTCTATGATGTCGTTCGTCAAATACCCGAAGGACGCGCTACTTCTTATGGGTCAATTGCCATTTTTCTAGGAACAAAATTGACGGCTCGAATGGTTGGCTGGGCTATGAATGCCTGCCACGGAATGCCCGACATACCTGCGCATCGTGTGGTGAATCGTGATGGAGTTCTGACTGGCAAACACTTTTTTGGAACGTCGACGGCTATGCAAGAACTGCTGGAGAAGGAAGGAGTAAAAGTGAAAAATGATAAAATCGTAGATTTTAAAAAAGTCTTTTGGAATCCTTCGGAAGAATTGTTGTAATGGGCATGATAAATATACAACTACCTGAAAAAAACTTGTAATCATACGTTTTGTATTTTGTACTGTTTTTTGCTAGTTATGTGTCTTATTGACAGGGAGTTATGTGGATATCGAAAGTCATGCACTACTCTTTAGAAGTAGCAATAGAATGTCTTTTGACGCTTCCAGAATATGAATTGACAAAATTTTTTTCAAAAGAAGGCTTTCAGTCAACGCTGCAATAGACAAGTAAGCAAAAGAAACGCGTCGGTAGAATTTCTCTGCTGACGCGTTTTGTTGTGCCATTGGTTTCTTCAAACCAGTTTCTATTTGTGAACTTGGGGTTACCCAATTTCGATGCTACCTCGTAAATAAAGTTTTACTTGGCCTGCTATTTCTACGCGGTCGCCGATAAGTTTTGTTTTTAAAACACCGCCACGTGCAGAAACTTGCAGGGCTTCCATCTCGGTTTTTCCTAATTTCTCGGCCCAATAGGGTACCAAAGTTGTATGAGCAGAACCCGTCACGGGGTCTTCGGCAATCCCTGATTGAGGAGCAAAAAAGCGCGACACAAAATCAACCGAATCGCCTGGAGCCGTAATAATAACACCACGCGCAGGTAAGGTCGACAAAACAATGATATCGGGTTGAAGCGTACGAACTTGTTCTTCGGTTTCCAATACGGCCATAAAATCGGTTTTCCCGCGTAAAATTTCAACAGGAGTAACTTCCCCCAATGCTTCCAATAAGGCAGGAGGTGAGAGTAGTTGTTTGTGCAACTGATCAGCAGGAAAATTGAGAACAAGCCAATCTCCTTCTTTGCGGACGTTTAGAAGGCCGCTTCGAGAGTCGAAATTTATTTGATCGTGGGTATAATTTTCGAGGAAGAATAAAACGTAGGCACTAGCCAAAGTGGCATGACCACACAGGTTCACTTCCACCGTAGGGGTAAACCAACGAATGTGAAAACCTGCTTCCGTAGGTACATAAAAGGCAGTTTCGGCCAAATTGTTTTCAGCTGCAATGGCTTGCATGGTTTCGTCGGGAAGCCATGAAGTAAGAGGAACGACAGCGGCGGGATTACCGCCAAAAACTTTGTTACTAAACGCGTCGAGTTGATAAAGTGATAATTGCATAAGTGAAATTAAAAGAACTAAAATACGCCGTTATTGAGCTTTAGCGGTGTATTTTGTAGGGTAAGTCTTTTGCTGAAACTGGTCAAAAGTCTCTTTTTGGTGATTATTATCGCCAAAATAAGTGAGCACTTGGTGGAACATACGCGGCTCCAAATAACCAGAAATCGGCTGAATGAGGTTCATTTTTTCATCCATAAAAACCGTGGTTGGATAGCCCGTTACTTTGCCATTGATAAGGCTACGGAACGATACTTTGCCAAACATCACATCGGCGTCTTTTTCAGGATTGTACTTTACGGCGTAAAATTTCTTGTTTGTAAACTGAATTACCTCCGCATTTTTGAACGTATTTTTATCCATTACTTTGCACCATCCGCACCACTCTGTGTATAAATCAATCCAAATTTTGCGTGGTTGCTTTTGGTTAAGTTTGTAGGCTTCTTCTAACGTCACCCACTGAATTTTGGCTTCTTCGGTTTTGGGTTCAACGGATTTGAAAGCCATAAGGCTTACCATTACAGTAGTGATGACGGCGGCGATTCCAAGCTTTTTCATGGTTTGGCGTATTATTTTAAGATGATTGTTTAACGTTCAAAGTTTTCAATTTGTTCCAACATAAATACCAAGCCACTTTTGTAGTTACCTCACAGCCATCGCTTTTACAAATTCACGCTGGGCTTTTTGATAGACTTTGGTCTGCGAAGGGTCGGGGTGATAAGTATCGGCAAATCGGACGTATTGATGGACGCCTTCTTCCAAACTTGCAAGTTTGCCCAGTGATTTCATTGCCAACAAAGTCGCTCCAAGGCACCCACTTTCGTTGCTTTCATTGACCCGAACGGGCGTATTGAAAATATCAGTCAACAATTGAACCCAGAATTTTGAGCGGGTAAAGCCACCGTTAGCGTGTAAGATGCGGGTTTTGTTGAGTTGAGAGTCGATAATTTGACGAATTTGGTTGAGGTTCATTAGTACTCCTTCCAACGTTGCGCGGGTCATATGGGCTTGGGTATGCTGCCACTGAAGCCGTTGGTAGCTTCCGTAAGCGTGGGCATCCCAAACGGGCGCGCGCTCACCCAAAAGGTAAGGGACAAACAGCAAACCTTCGGAGCCTGCGCCAATACTTTCGGCCATGGCAAGCAGTTCGCTGGGGGCTTTTAAAAATAAATGTTTAGAAAGCCATTCGAGGACGTTACCGCCATTGTTAGTGGGGCCACCTGATATGTAATGGTTTTCGTCTAAAACGTAGGTGAACAAACGCTGCTGAGGGTCGCGAGCGGGAGTAGCGGAGGTTTGACGTACCGCTCCACTGGTGCCAATGGTGAGGGTAGTAACCCCCGTATCTAAAGCTCCTGAACCCAAATTGGCCAAACAAGCATCGCCCGCGCCAATTACAAAGGGTGTACCAACAGGAATCCCTAGTTGCTTGGCAAGGCTTCGTTGGGTGAGTTTTTCTTGGTGATAAGTTGGAACTAGGTCGGAGAGTTGGGAAGCGTTAATACCTGCATAGTCCATGGCCAACGCACTCCACCGAAACCGTCGATTGTCGAGCAGAGCAGTGCCAGAAGCCATTGAATAGTCGATTTGAAATTTTCCAAAAAGTTGGTACCAGATGTATTCTTTTTGGGAAACAAAACGGCTGGTTTTACTAAAAATGGAGGGTTTTTGTTCGCGCAACCACACCATTTTGGTCAATGGTGCGTAAGGATGGGCAGGTATGCCTACTTGTGGGTATAGTTTTGCAAGGATGGGGTTCATTTTAAGAGCATCGGCTTGGACTTCGCTGCGGTTGTCAGCCCAAAGGAGCGAACGCGTAAGCCGACGATTTTGTGGGTCGATGGGAATGAGGCTGTGCATGGCCGAACATAAGCCAATGGCTTCGATGCAGGCATTTTTGTGGCGCAATTGCTCCGAAACTTGTTGGATGACAGCGATGAACAAGCCATAAATTTCGTCAGGATTTTGCTCAACGTAGCGCGGTTTTGGGTGGTAAGTAACGCAGGCTGCCGAGGCGTGTGCGACGGTTTCTCCTGTTTCGTCAATGGCTATTGCTTTGACATTGGTAGTACCAATATCCACCCCAATCCAAGTTTTCATTCTTTAAAATTGTTTTTGGTTACCGATGAGCCTTCATCGTACGGGTTTATGATTTATTCTTCGATGGGTACATTTCGTTTGAACGCCGCCCCAAAATCAATCAATGATTCGGTTTTGAGGACACCAGGGATATGGTCTATTTTTTCGTATAAAACTTTGCGCATGTGCTCGTTGCTGCGTGCTACAATGCGAATATAAAGTGTGTATTTTCCTGTAATATAATAACACTCAGTGACTTCGGGGATTTGCTTGAGTGCGTCAATGATTTTTTCGGAGTCGGAGTCTTCTTTGAGGGTAATCCCCGTAAAAGCCCCCCATTCGTAGCCTAATTTTCGTTCGTTTAATACAATTGTACTTCCTTTTAAAATACCAATACGCTTCAATTTCCCTACTCGTTGATGCACCATGGTATTAGAAATTTGTAAATCATCGGCAATGGCCGAATAGGCTTTGCGGGCGTCTCGTTCGAGTTGCTGCAAAATAAGTCGGTCGTATTCGTCAAGTGGTTCTTCCATAATTTTTGGTACTCAGAGGATAGTGAATATAATAAAAGTGCGTCGGGTTTTGACCCGACGCACAAGGTCTTTGGCAGACTATTTAGGGTCTAACGCCTTCTTAATGCGGAAAACACAATCTTGAAGGTGGTATTTTGTCATTTTATCCGTGATAGTTGGTAGCGCCGCCTGAATTTCGCCTTGCAACGAAGTTAAGTGCGCACGAACCATCGACTGCACATCGTTTTTGCGTATATCTACCGAAGGAGCTACAATAGCACCAAATACTTTCATCGGAGTTATCGAAGGAAAACCAGCTGCCGCAGGTGCGTTCAACGTTGCAATCATGCGTTCTACGTAGATTTTTTGAAGGTTACGGCGGTGAGCATCGGCTGATTTGCGCATTTTCAATTCTCCCCAAATTCCTCCTTTTACATCGGAAAATAGCTCGTCTATTGAGTAAGCATCAGCCGTTTTTTCCGTCATTTCAATCATCCGTTGGAGGCGGTCACTGGCAAAAAGGCTATTGAGGGTTGTTTCCTGAATTTTCGAAATAAAATCAACCCCCATGTCAGGACGAATACGGCGCAAGATGTTTTCGTCTAGTATCCACTTAGGCGTGTTAAACAATTGCTGATTCAAGAATGCAACGGCATCTTTTTGCATTTTTTTAGGCGTAGGTTCATATACAGCCCCTTCTTGGTCAGCCGATTTAGGCGTTTCGTAGATTCCGCCCACGTTTTTGGTTACGTGACCCATATAACGACGGAACTGCGTCACCACTTCATTGAACCCTTCTTCCAACATTTCGTAATCTTCCCCTTCTTGTTTGGTCCATTCGATGAGGTTTGGTACAATGCGCTGAAGGTTTTTGATACCATAACCGCTCGCAATCATGGCGTTGTCACCGATGTCTTCGTTTTGTGAACGAGGGTCGTACGGGTTGGTTTCGGTCAAGAACCACAAACGGCGGTTGGGAAGGGCTTTTTCTTTGTACCATTTGTTCAAAACAAGCTTATCTTCTTCGGCAGTTTGGGTGTCATAAATGGGTTTATACGCCCACTCAATAGCCCAAATGTCGTAGTCGCCAATGCGAGGGAAAAAGTCGGTTACGCCATCTTCGGGTTGAGCTACGTAGTTGAAACGAGCGTAGTCCATGATAGACGAAGTGTGTCCATTTTTGGTAATAAATTCTTTGTCGCGGAGTTTTTCAACGGGCGTTGCCGTCGATGCGCCGTAGTTGTGACGAAGGCCAAGCGTGTGTCCTACTTCATGCGATGACACAAAGCGAATCAGTTGTCCCATCAATTCATCATCAAACTTATTCTTGCGCGCGCGCGGGTCAGCGGCTGCGGCTTGGGTCATGTACCATTTTTTGAGGAGTTTCATCACGTTGTGGTACCAACCGATGTGGCTTTCCAGAATCTCTCCCGTACGCGGGTCGTGGACGTTAGGGCCGTAGGCATTTTCAATGTCCGAAGCAAAATAACGAATCGCCGAGTAGCGGGCGTCTTCCATGCTGATGGTCGTGTCGTTGTCAGCCAAAATTTCGCCACGGATGGCGTTTTTCCAACCTGCTTTTTCAAAAGCTACGTTCCAGTCGTCAACGCCCATTTTGAGGTATTTACGCCATTGTTTTGGGGTAGCAGGGTCGATGTAGAAAACGATGGGTTTTTTAGGCTCAATCAACTCTCCACGGCGCTGACGCTCTTCGTCGGCTTTGTTTTTAGGTTCCAAACGCCAACGAACTACAAACGTTTTGTCTTCGGTACGGTGTGAATTTTCGCCATAAACGGTGTATCCATTGGCAAAATAACCTACCCGTAGGTCAAACAAACGTTGTTTCATTGGTACAGCTGGCAGAACAATAAATGAGGTGTTCAATTCCATCGTAACGGCTCCTGCAATCGAACCTGCGGGCAAGTTGACCGAGGGAATTGGACTAGGAGAAGACCCAAAACTGGGGGTAGGGGGGGTAACTCCGTAGGTTTTCACCACCTTCACTTCGGTGTTGATAGGAAACGATTTGATGCTCTGAATGTAGCTACGGTCGTTTTGAATCGTTGTTAATTTGTACGCCTGACGAACCATCGGCGCCATTGAAATAACGGTGTTATCGCTTTTGAAGAAGTCAGTCACTTCAATTACTACGGAGGTGTCTTTACGGACAGCTTTTACGTCAAAAGCCATCGCAATAGGGTCGAGGTTAGAGTTGCGAACGGCCTTGTAAATGGGCGAATTGACATCGTCGCTTACGTTGATAAAAGCCACTGAACGCATAAAAATCTTGTTTTCTGGGCCTTTTTCAAAGCGAACTACTTGGCGGTTTAGCAACTCCCCACCGTAGGCAGGCAGACCTACCGACCCAGGTGTAGTGCTTGATTGGGAAAGGCGCGTAATGGCCATCATTTCTCGGCCGAGTAGCGAATCGGGGAGTTCAAAGAAGTATTTTTCATCCACTTTGTGAACAATGAATAGCCCTTTGGTGGTTTTACTCTTGTCCGTAATCACTTCTTTGTAGGGCTTGAGACCTGCCTTAGGGGTAGCTGCCGGTGCTGGTGCCGCTGAGGTGCCACTGGCACTGGCTGCAGGTGGTGTGGTGGGGCGACGGTCTTGCGCGATGGCCGAAAAGCTAACTGCTGTGGCCAAAATAAGGAGTTGTTTAAACATGTTAACGAAAGTTAAATTTGACTTTATAGTGTGTTTGAGATTAATAATTTGTTTTAAATTTTAGATGTTAAAAGAAATTTGACGTGTAAAAAAATAAAAATGAGTTAAAATGTAAGTTTGCAAAAGTAATAAAAATTGTTGGCTTCAATCTCTAAAATCACTATGACGACCGAACTTACTCAAACCGACTATCTTATTGGCCTTGAAAAGCGTTACGGAGCGCATAATTATAAGCCCGTGCCAGTGGTTATTGAGCGCGGCGAAGGTGTTTTTGTGTGGGACATTGAAGGCAAACGTTATTACGATTTTTTGTCGGCTTACAGTGCCGTTAACCAAGGTCATTGTCACCCCCACATTGTAAATGCTTTGACAACGCAAGCGCAGAAACTGACACTGACATCGCGGGCGTTTCATAACTCCGTTTTGGGCGAATGTGAGAAGTTCTTGTGCGATTACTTTGGTTACGATAAGGTATTGATGATGAACTCGGGGGTAGAGGGTGGAGAAACGGCCCTCAAGTTGACCCGCAAGTGGGGGTATTTGGTGAAGGGAATTCCCCAAAATCAAGCCAAAACAGTGTATGCCTCAGGAAACTTTTGGGGACGCACGCTCGCGGCCATCTCTTCTTCGACTGACCCCGAAAGTACTAACGACTACGGCCCATTTTTGCCTGGCTATTTGATTGTGCCTTACAACGACTTAGAAGCACTCGAAAAAACGTTTCAATCTGACCCTAACATCGCAGGGTTTATGGTGGAACCTATTCAGGGTGAAGCAGGGGTAGTAGTGCCTCAAGAAGGCTACTTGCGGGGAGTACGAGAATTGTGTACCCAATACAATGTCTTGCTCATTGCCGATGAAGTTCAAACAGGACTCGGTCGTACGGGCAAGCGTCTTGCCTGCGACCACGAAGACGTTAAACCTGATATTTTGGTATTGGGTAAAGCCCTATCGGGGGGCGTCTATCCCGTGTCTTGCGTGTTGGCTAACGATGAAATCATGCTTACCATCAAGCCAGGACAGCACGGCTCAACCTACGGTGGAAACCCGTTGGCAGCGGCGGTGACGGTAGCGGCCTTGTCGGTGTTGGAAGATGAAAAATTAGCTGAAAATGCGGAGCGACTTGGTGAAATATTCCGAGAAAGAATGCGGGAAATCCAGCAAAAAACGCCCCTGATTGAAACCGTACGGGGAAAAGGATTGCTAAACGCCATCGTGATTGCGACCGACGAAGAAAGTCCATTGGCATGGCAAATTTGCCTTCAACTCAAGGAAAAAGGACTACTTTGCAAACAAACCCACGGCAATAAAATTCGTTTTGCCCCGCCGTTGGTGATTACAGAACCACAAATCCACGAAGCATGTGATTTGATTGAAGAAGTGATTTTGGGGATGGAAGCGTAAGCCTAATATATATAAACAAAGTCCCTGTGATGTTCTCAAAATGAGGATTTCACAGGGACTTTTAATTTAAGAGGGGTTGTCTTTTTTACAAAAGTAAAGGCACAGAAAGCGTATCGGTCTCTATGACGTTACTCACGTTTAAAGCTCGATCTCTGACCCTAATTTGAAATTTTACAGTTGTCAACTTAGAATTGCGTGAGTAAGGGAAATAGACTGCATAATCAAGGAGACCTTCAATAGGCCCTTTTTTACCGTCAGGCTTTAACACGGGGAAGAAAAGTTTCGCATTAGCAGCCAAAACGACTTCTTCGTACTTGTTTCCACTCACTTTTCGAAGGGTTTTGAGCTCATAGTTACCCCAAGTATCATAGCGAGTATTGTTGCGATTATCAGTACTTTCGCCCAAATCGCCATCGCCATCTTTGAAGTTAATGGTAATAACGACGGAGTCTTGTTTAGCCTTTGAGAAAGGTTCAATGACTTCAAATTTATCAATGCTGTTGAACACTATTTCGGGCACATTACTATAGTTGGGAGGAGTAAAACAACCCGTGGTGGAAATAGCAAATATTAAGAGAGTAGCAATAAAACGAACGAAGCACTTCATCTTTGTTGTTAATTTTGTGCCAAATATTGGATAAATTTAATAGTTATTAACGCTTTGTCAATCGGAAATTGAAAATCGAATTTAACAAAATACCAACTTTTTCCCAGTTACGGGAGTCTGTTCAAGCTCTAACAGCTGATACATTTGAGGAAGTGGCCTTGCAGGTGTTTCATTATCAGGCGATTCACAATCCTATTTACCGCGAGTACCTCTCGTATTTGCGAGTGAACCCCGACCAAATTCAGCGATTGTCTGCTATCCCTTTTTTACCTATCGGCTTTTTTAAACACCATCAAGTTCTGACGGGTACCCCTGCCATTCGCACTGTGTTTGAAAGTAGTGGTACGACGGGTTCCCAAACGAGCCGCCATTTGGTGGCAGATTTGGGGTGGTATGATAACATCAGCACAGAAATTTTTGAACAAACGTACGGTTCTCTCAAAGACTTCCACCTGTTGGCTTTGTTGCCTTCCTATCTTGAACGAAATAACTCCTCGTTGGTGTATATGGTTCAACAATTTATTGCAAAAACGCATTCGCCTGTTTCAGGGTTCTTCTTGCACAACGTGGATGAACTACTGAATGTACTCAGAAAACAGGCTTATCAATCGGACGGGAGAAAAGTGATTTTGTGGGGGGTAACGTTTGCGTTGTTGGATTTGGCGGAATCAAAAAATGACCTTTCGTTTTTGAGAGAATTGCCCAAATTAATGGTGATGGAAACGGGTGGAATGAAAGGACGCCGTCGAGAAATGCTGCGTGAAGAAGTACATGCTGAACTTACTGAGGCTTTTGGAGTTAAAAGTATTCACTCCGAATATGGAATGACCGAACTTTTGTCGCAGTCGTATTCGAAAGGGGAGGGGATTTTCGATACTTCTCGTACGATGCGCATTTTATTGAGAGACACAAATGACCCTTTTTCGGTCGTCGATGCACCACAAAGCGGAATGAGGTATGGAGGAATCAATGTAGTTGATTTGGGGAACTTAGATTCTTGCTCGTTTATCGAAACCCAAGATTTAGGTCGATTTGTTGGCGACAGCTCTTCCCAGTTTGAAGTGATTGGGCGGTTTGATAATTCGGATATTCGTGGGTGCAATCTGCTTATTTAGTGCGCCTTTGGCTTCTAAAATACAAAGCGATAGGTTGCTCACAACCTCGTTTAAAAAACATCCCTGTAATGCAAAAGCTCAGATTGGATGTTAACTTTTGCCATCTCTGAACTCTGTGCGGGTGCGAAGTTGTCCTTGAAGGGAGATTTGGGAACAAGTAATTTTACTTACTTACAGATAGAAAAGAAGTGCGCTGCACGGCTTGATGTATAACAATTTTTTTATAAACTTGTTATGTTTTAAGTTAATCCCTAATTTAAAACTACCAATAGCCCCGTCAGAATCGCCATTTTGTGGGGTTTCTTTTTTCTTACAATGGGCGTCCGCCAAAGCCGCTATAAGTTCACGTAATAGCCTCTGATATTATTGTGGTGGGTGATTGCTTATAACATTAAAAAAATCTTATTTTTATTCTTTTGTGTTGTTTTTTGGTTAATTTCACAAGAAACTATCTAGAAAAAATAACGTTCTTGAAAATAAGGTTATTGAAAAATTTTATACATTTACTAGGCTTTGTTGCCTGAATAACCAATAAAATTGCCTGATAGTAGCAAGCACTGTTAACTTTGGAATCGCTAAACCACCAAAGTTATAAATCCCAATGGGAACCAGTGCTCGCCCAAATATACACTTTTTCACTCCTGAGATTGTAAAAAAAGCGCCTAAAAAGCGTAAAAATCCTCCTTCGACGGGGGAAAATAAGCCTAAAGCTCGCTATCGACTCACCAATTGGTCTGCTTATAATCAAGCATTAATTCAACGAGGTCGCCTTCAACTTTGGCTCGATGAACGAACCCTACAAAACTGGTATTACAGCGGACAACGCCGCCGTGGCGCAGCTTACCGTTACAGTGATTCCTGTATCGAATGTGCCTTGCAACTTAAATATGTTTTGGGGTTGGCTTTTCGTCAAACACAAGGGTTATTAAGTAGTCTAGTTGAGCTGATGGACATGAACTTACACATACCAAGTTATAGCCAATTATGTCGTCGCCAAGCACGCCTAAATCACCAATTATCTACAAAACCGTCATCAACAGTTAATTCACAAGGGGGCTACATTGTAGTTGATTCTACGGGATTAAAACTATACGGAGAAGGGGAGTGGAAGGTTAGGCAACATGGATTCAGTAAACGTCGCAATTGGCGTAAAGTGCACTTAGCATGAGTCAACTCATCAAATACTGGCTATATCTCTGACAAACAATGACATAGATGATGCTTCTATGTTAGAGCCCCTCCTTCAACAAATACCCTTACCAATTGCAAAAGTTGCCGCTGACGGTGCCTATGACCAGCAGAAAGTCTATGATTACCTGCAAAAACGTCAAATCCAAGCCCTGATTCCTCCCAGAGTAAATGCTATTGTTTCGAAAGATAAACAAGGGCAAATTTTAGCCCATCAGCGCAATCAAGCAGTAATCGCATGTAAAGAATTTGGCTCCTCAGAATGGAACAAACAGACAGGATATCATCGGCGAAGCATGGCAGAAACGGCTATGTATCGCCTGAAAACCACTTTTAGCGAGCGATTAAAAAGTCGATTGATTAACAATCAGAAGGTTGAGATAAGAATAAAGGCAACCTGCCTAAACCAGTTCTCGAACTTAACTAGACCCAAAACCATCAAAATCATTACAAATTAATCATGCAACAAAGCC
>JACCEC010814686.1_pt1 | contig 20869 bp, 20 predicted proteins | sample 7450121 | NCBI WGS metagenome assembly JACCEC01 (sample SAMN15323455, study PRJNA562643) | freshwater metagenome | isolation source: river surface water | place: USA:Blue River Watershed | collected 2017-08-18 | reverse complement strand
CACGAAAACCGCACTGTAGCCAAGTCGTCCAGGGCTGCTCGATGCCTCAGACCCTGCCCGATGTCTGCTTCAGCGCATAGTGCTGGATCCACGCGACCAGCTGCAGGGCCGCCGGCGTGAGCGGCATATCGTGACGACGCACGGTGCAGATCGTCGGTCTGGGCAGTTCATCGCGCACGGGCACCACCGCCAGTTGCGATTTCACCCCGCAGTGCTCGTAGACGATCCGCGGCACGGTACTGAGCCAGCGCTGGGATGCGGCGATCAGCCCGGGCAGCGCCAGAAACGACTCGCACAGCATTCCCACTTGGGGCGCTCCGAGGCCCGCGGCCTCGAAAGCCTCTTCGATGACCGCGCCAGGCCCACGCGATGGGCTGGAAAGCACCCACTGCTCGTTGCGCAGGTCCTCCAGTGCGGTCGCTGCCGCCAGGGGATGATCGCGCGGCGCAATGATCACGATCTCGCTTGAATACAGGGCCTCGGCCACCAGGTCGGGCTCCAGGTCCACCCGGTGCACCGGGGTCAGCGCGAAATCGATCGTTCCATCGCGCAGCAGGGGCGCCACGCCTGGATAGAGACCATCACGACACTGCACCTGCACCTGCGGATGCTGCTGGCTGAATTGGCGCAGGGCCCGCGGCAGCAGGCCCAGTCCGATGGCCGGCGAGATCGCCAATTTGACCGTGCCGGCCCACAGGCCTCGCATCTGCGCGATCTCGTCGCTGGCACGGCGGCTCTGGTGGACCATCAATTTCGCATGCCGCAGAAAGGCCTGCCCGAAGGCGGTGAAGGTCACGCCCTGTTTGCTGCGGACCAACAACGGGGCCTGCAGCTCCTGCTCCAGCTGCTGGATGGCGGCGGTCAAGGCGGGCTGTGTCAGCCCCATGCGCTGGGCGACGGCTCTCAGGCTGCCATGCGCCTCGACCAGGACCAGGGCTTCTAGGGTGGTGAGTCTCACTAGGGTTACTACGGAGATCAATGAATTTGATCATTGGCGCGAAAAAACGAATTTTCAGCGCCAGCCCCGGTTTCTACCATCCCCAGCCATTGAGAGAGGAAGAACCATGTTTATCAAGAACTGCTGGTACGTGGCGGCCTGGGACATCGAAGTGCCCGAAGACAAGATGCTGGCCCGCACGCTGCTCAATGAGCCGGTCTTGTTCTATCGCACCACCGAGGGGAAGGTGGTGGCCCTGGAGGACCGTTGCTGCCATCGCGCGGCGCCGCTGCACCTGGGGCGCAAGGAGGGCGATTGCGTGCGCTGCATGTACCACGGTCTGAAGTTTGACCCGACCGGCACTTGCGTGGAGATACCGGGTCAGACCACCGTACCGCCCAAGACCTGCGTGCGCAGCTACCCGGTGGTGGAAAAGCATCGCCTGGTCTGGATCTGGATGGGGGATCCGACCCTGGCCAACCCGGCCGACATCGTCGACTACCACTGGCACGACTCGCCTCAATGGCGCATGAAGCCCGGCTACATCCACTACCAGGCGAACTACAAACTGATCGTCGACAACCTGCTGGACTTCACCCACTTGGCCTGGGTGCATCCCACCACCCTGGGCACCGACAGCGCCGCCGATCTCAAGCCGGCGATCGAGCGCAACACCGACGGCCTGGGCACCCTCACCATCAGCCGCTGGTACCTCAACGACGACATGCCGAACCTGCACAAGCGGGTGGCGAAGTTCCAGGGCAAGGTGGATCGCTGGCAGATCTACCAGTGGTCGCCGCCGGCGCTCCTGCGCATGGACGCGGGCTCGGCACCCATTGGCACCGGTGCGACCGAAGGAAAGCGCGTGCCCGAGTCCGTGCAGTTTCGTCACACCTCCATCCAGACGCCGGAGACCGACACCACCAGCCATTACTGGTTCTGCCAGGCGCGCAACTTCGCGCTGGACGACGCGCAGATGACGGAGAACATCTTCCAGGGCGTGGTCGAGGCCTTCGAGGAAGACCGCACCATGATCGAGGCGCAGCAGAAGATCCTCTCGCAGGTGCCTGATCGCCCCATGATCCCGATCGGCGCCGACAGCGGCCTGAACCAGGCGCGATGGCTGATCGAGCGGGCCCTCAAAGCCGAACAGGGCCAGGTGGCGTGAGCAGCCTGGCGCCCACCCTGGATTTGCAGGTGCGCAGCGTGCGCGCGCTGGCGCGCGACATCCTGGGCATCGAGCTGGCCGCCGCTGACGGCCGCGCGCTGCCCGGTGCTCAGGCCGGCGCGCACATCGACCTGCACCTGCCTAACGGCCTCATTCGCCAGTACTCCCTGACCTACACCCCGGGCACGGCGACACAGGCCAGCTACTCGGTGGCCGTCGGCCTCGATGCGAACAGCCGTGGCGGCTCGTCCTGGATCCATGACAAGCTGCGGGCTGGCGCCACATTGCGCGTGGGTACGCCGCGCAACCTGTTCGCCCTAGACCCTACCCACCGCCGTGTCCTGCTGGTCGCCGGTGGCATCGGCATTACGCCGATCTACGCCATGGCGCAGTCCGCCGCGCGCGCCGGACTCGATTGGCAGCTCGTGGCCTGCGCTCGTTCACTCTCGCGCCTGGCATTCACCGAGGAATTGCAGGCGCTGGGCGCGGACCGGGTGCACCTGCACGGCGACCTGGAGGCGGGCCGCCTGATCGACATGCCCCGGTGGCTTGACGCGCAGCCCTGGGACGGTGTCTACGCCTGCGGGCCGCTGCCCCTGCTGGCGGCCCTGGAGCAGCACACCGCCGCCTGGCCCGACGGCCGTTACCGTAGTGAGAAATTCAAGGCCGATGCCTCGGCCGGTGGCGAGCAGCGCACCTTCGAGCTGGTGCTTGCGCGCAGCGGCCTGCGCACCGAGGTGGCGCCCGGCGAACAGGTCCTCGACGCGCTCGAGCGCCTGGGTCTAGACCATCCCTATGCCTGTCGCGAGGGCCTGTGTGGCACCTGCGAATGCGGCTGGCTCGAGGGCGAACCCGAGCACCGCGACCTGGTGCTTGACGATGCCGCCCGCAACGTCCAGCGCCGATTCATCCCCTGCGTCTCCCGCTCGCGCGGCGAGCGCCTCACTCTGGACCTTTGAACCTCATGAACCTTCAATCCAAGATCGCCATCGTCACGGGCGCCGCTTCCGGTTTCGGCGCAGCCACGGCCCGCCGGATGGCGCAGGCTGGTGCCCGCGTGGTCGTGGCCGACCTGCAGGCCGAAGGCGCTGAGCGCATGGCCGATGAACTGCGTCGCAGCGGCGCGCAGGCCATGAGCATCCAGGTCGACGTCGCCTCGCGCGAGGACTTCGAACGTCTGGTGGCCCACACCCTTGAGGCCTGGGGCGGCCTGGACATCCTGGTGAACAATGCTGGCACCACGCACCGCAACAAGCCGGCGTTGCAGGTGACCGAGGACGAGTTCGACCGGGTCTACCGCGTCAACGTCAAGAGCCTGTTCTGGGCGGCGCACAGCGTGCTTCCGCACTTCACTGCGCAGGGGCGTGGCTGCATCATCAACGTGGCCTCGACTACCGGCGTGCGTCCGGGGCCGGGCCTGACCTGGTACAGCGGTAGCAAGGCCGCGATGATCAACCTGACCAAGGGTCTGGCCCTCGAATTCGCACGGACCGGCGTGCGGATCAACGCGGTCAACCCCATGATCGGCGAGACCGCGATGCTCGGTGACTTCATGGGCATGGAGGACACGCCCGTCAACCGAGAGAAGTTCCTGCAGCGCATTCCCCTGGGCCGCTTCACCCGCCCCGACGATGTGGCCAGCGCCGTCACCTTCCTGGCCAGCGATGAAGCCAGTTACCTGACCGGTGTGTGCATGGACGTGGACGGGGGGCGCAATATATGAGCGCTGCTTACGCCGCTCCCAAGCTCTTGATCGACGGCCAGTGGCGCGCCGGTCGCCACCGCCTCACGCACCCTGTGATCGACCCGTCCAACGGCCAGACGCTGGACCCGTTGGGCCTGGCCAGCGCCGACGACCTGACCGATGCCCTGGCGGCCTCCCGCCGCGCCTTCGAGGCCTGGCGCGTGGTACCCGCCCACGAGCGCTGTGCGCGCCTGGAGCGTGGCGTGGCCCGCCTGCGTGAGAAGCAGGACGCCATCGCGCAGCTCCTGACCCGCGAGCAAGGCAAGCCCTTGGACGAAGCGCGGGCCGAATGCGCGATGGCGGCCGACTTGATCAAGTGGTATGCCGAAGAAGCGCGGCGCGTGCATGGCCGCGTGATTCCAGCGCGCCAACCCGGCAGCCGGATGACGGTGCTCAAACAGCCCGTGGGCCCCGTGGCCGCTTTCTCGCCCTGGAACTTTCCGCTGGTGCTTTCGGCACGCAAGATCGGCGGTGCGCTAGCGGCCGGTTGCAGCATCGTGCTCAAGGCCGCCGAGGAGACGCCCGCATCGGTGGCGGCGATGGTCGACTGCCTGCAGCAGGAACTGCCGCCTGGCGCGCTGCAACTGGTGTTTGGCGTACCGTCTGAAGTGTCCAGGCAGTTGATCACCGCCCCCGAGATCCGCAAGGTGACTTTCACCGGCTCGGTGCCGGTGGGTCGCCAGCTGGCGCAATTGGCGGCGACGCACCTCAAGCGCATCACCCTCGAACTCGGTGGCCATGCGCCCGTCATTGTCTGCCGCGACGCCGAGATCGAGCGCACCGTGCAACAGATGGTGGCGCACAAATTCCGCAACGCCGGCCAGGCCTGCCTGGCACCCACGCGCTTTTATGTCGACCGCTCGATCTACGGCGACTTCCTGGACGCGTTCACTGCTGCCACCTTCCGTCTGAAGCTCGGTCCGGGCCTGGAGGCCGACACCCAGATGGGGCCGCTGGCCAATGCGCGCCGCCTGGCCGCCGTCGAGGAACTCGTGCAACAGACGGTGGACCATGGCGCGAAGGCCCTGCGCGGGTCGGTGCCATCGGCTGGATTTTTCTCGGCAGCGACCGTGCTCACTGGCGTTGCCGCCGATGCGCCGGTGATGCAGGAAGAGCCCTTCGGCCCAGTGGCCTGCGTGGTGCCGTTCGAGACCCTGGACCAGGCCATTGGCCTGGCCAATCAGTCCCGTTTCGGCCTGGCCGGTTACCTGTTCACCGACTCGGCGCGTGCCATCGACCGCGTATCCGAACGCCTGGAGGTCGGCAGCCTGGCGATCAACGGCATGGGTGTGTCCGTGCCCGAGGCTCCGTTTGGCGGCGTCAAGGACAGCGGCCATGGCAGCGAGTCCGGCATCGAGGGCATGGACGCCTTCCTGGAAACCAAGTTCACCCACTATTTCGCCTGAGGCGAAGATCCCTTTCTGCAACCCACTCAAGACAACCTGGAGACAAGCATGAAACGACGCACCCTCATCACTTCCCTGGCTGCCGCCGCATTCGCGGTCGCTGGCGCCACCTCGGCCCAGGCCCAGGGCGATCGCACGCTGCGCATCCTCGTCGGCTTCCCCGCTGGCGTGTCCATCGACGTGGTCACCCGTATCGTGAGCGAGAAGATGAAGGACGAGTTGAAGCGTCCCGTCATCGTCGACAACCGCCCCGGTGCTGGTGGCCGCCTGGCTGCCGAACTTCTGAAGAACGCCACGCCCGATGGCAACACCGTGATGGTCACGCCCATCGTGGTGCCGGTGCTCGCGCCGATGGTGTTCAGCAAGCTCAATTACAACCCCGAGGCCGACTTCACCCCGGTGGGCCGCGTCAGCGACTTTGGCTTCGCGCTGGCCGTGCCCGCGACCTCGCCGGTGAAGACGCTCAAGGACTACGCGGCCTGGCTCAAGGCCAACCCGCAGCAGGCCAACTTCGGTTCGCCCGCCGCCGGCAGCCTGCCGCACTTCTTCGGCGTGATGATCGGCAACGCCCTGGGTGTGGACATGGTGCATGTACCGTTCAACGGCGGTGCGGCCTTGCAATCGGCCGTACTCGGTGGCCATGCGCCTGCCGGCATCGACGTCGTGATGGAGTGGCAGCAAAACGCGAAGGCCGGCAAGGTCACAGTGCTCGCCACGTCGGGCGCCCAACGCAGCAAGGTGCTGCCCGATGTGCCGACTTTCCGTGAGGCGGGCTTTCCCGACGTGGTGGGCAATGGCTGGTTCGCGATGTACGCCCCGGCCAAGACCCCCGCGGCCCAGGTGGAGGAGATCAACCGCGCCCTGAACAAGGCTCTGGCCTCGCCCGAGGTGCGCGAGCGCTTTGCCGGCCTGGGCCTGGAACCCGGCAGCGGCAGCCCCGCCGACCTGCAAAAGACGATGGCCGATGACACCCGTCGGTGGGCGCCGGTGGTGCGTAAGTCAGGGTTCAAGGCCGACTAGCCGTTTCAGCGCAAGCCTGTCGTTTGCTACGCAGTTTCAGGTCGCCTGCTAGCAAGGGCGATGGTCACCGAAAAGTCGGATGTCGTCCCAGCTGATGGGGGTCACCCATAAAAGCTTCCAAGGTGGCGAAGCGTTTGGGGGGCGGTAGAAATGCAGCGCAAGCATTTCTGTCGCGTGCCCGGCCAGTCCACCTCGGGACCAATCGAGTCCTGAAGCTCGATAGAAAACAACGGTTTTGTCACTTCCAATGTGGTAGCCAACGCACACCGGAGCCGACGTGCCCAGCACCGCCAGCAGCTTTTTTGCGAACCTGTGCCGCTGGTTCGGTGGGGGGATAGTGTCAGTGCCGAAGGGAAGAATCTGAGCGCCCGCGTGTCCTGCGAGTTGAGCGATTTTTTCCACGTCTTTCGAGGCGATGACGGCCGACACGCGGTTGACAAAGGAAACCTCGCTCTCTCGTCCGCCCGCGGGTGTGGTGCAGAGCCAAAGAGCGAGCGTGAGCAATATGGCAGCTCTCATTTCCGACCCAAAGAAGTTCACGCGCCTTGCCCCTCGCACAGGCTCCACAGCGAGGGCTGCTTGGTTCCCCGCCTGACCTGGTCGGCCACTATGCCTCAGGGGCAGGTCCGTCAAATTCGCGCTTAGGTGATACAGCTTGGTGACACAGTGGCAGTGTAAATTTTTGGGCCGGGCGCCAAGCCGATGCGGCGCTCGCGAAGTGTGCACATTTCCGAGGAATGCTTTACCTCCCGCGATCCTGTGAAGGATAAAAGTCCTCCTGTTGGAAGTCAGAAGTCCAAGTCACTTGCAAGGGATCGTGGTAACCCAATCCATCAGGGTGCTCGCCGTTCAGATCGGGATCGACCGGGATGACCTCAGATTCTCCGTCCCAGAGCAGGAGGTGAACCCAATCTCGAAGGCGCTGCTCAAAGCGTTCCTCATTGCTTTGAAACTCGGCATCAAAGAAGTGATCGCCACATTGGCCGCCGTACCAAGGGACATCGTTGATGTCGTCCCGGGTCACTTCAAACGTGCGGCTCACAAGCGCGCCGGTCTGGCAGCTGATGAACTCCACCGTCGCGGTCAACGTGGGAGTCGCGCCCGGGGGCAGTTTGCTGGCTTCAGACATTCGTTCGAATTTGCTTTTTTCCCACCTGTGTCACCCACAGGTGATACATAAAGCGCCGTTTGCATCTTCAAGTTTGCACCTTCAACTCAGCGCGAGTGCTGGATTTGACAGGGGGTGTCTGAAAGTAGTTGACGAGCCTTACCCCCGGCACTGGCTCCACAGTTAGGGCTGCTTGGTTCCCCACCTGACCCGGTTGGCCGCTTCACCATGCGGGGAGGCCCGTCAGCGGCGATTCGCTGCGGTGTTACACCTAGGTGGCACACTGCAACGGTGAGTTTAGCGCCATCTCCTTTCGTCTAGGACGCCTTGCTGGAGAAAGACTTCCGAGGTTTGTCGCCGCCTTCCGGGACAAAAAGAACACATTAGTGTTCGGAATGACGATGGCCACCATAGGGTGGCCTTTTGTCTTGTCGGGCGATCCCCTGTTATCGTCCCAACGAATTTCGCCTTCAACGCCGTTTTCTGATGGTTCGCGCCTACTACGTAAATAGCGCCTCCGACTTTCCTCAGGACGACCCAGATGCAGTGCTCGGGCGTCTCGTAGGTCAATCACCGTTCGAGATAACCCCAACCCAGTTACACGCGTGGCGCCGGGAAATTGCGTTTCTCTGCGAGCTGGCTCCCCACGTGCCTGGCGCGCATTTCTTTCTTGAGTTTTCAATTCCCCGAATGGGTCGCCGCGCCGACGCGGTGGTCCTCTGGCGTGGGGTTGTCTTCGTCATTGAGTTCAAGGTCGGTGCAGCGGACTTTTCGCAGCACGCGATCGACCAGGTGCTAGGGTACGCTCTCGATCTCAAAAACTTCCACGAAACAAGCCACTCACCGGCGATTGTCCCCGTGCTTGTCGCGACGGAGGCGGGCGCTCGCAAACTGAATATGGCTTGGTACCCGGACCAGGTTGCCGTCCCCGTCAAGGCGAGTCCAGGTATGGTCCTCGATGTGCTCCGCGCGTTCACCACGGGAGACGCAGGAATACTGGACCCCCTTGGCTGGGAAGCGGGTCGCTACCGGCCGACCCCAACGATCATCGAGGCAGCACAAGCCCTGTACCGCAACCATACGGTTGAAGATATTTCGCGTAACGAGGCGGGTGCCACCAACCTCTCGACGACTGCCGCATACATCGGGCAAGTTATCGACCGTGCAAAAGCCGCAGGCAGGAAAGCAGTTTGCCTGGTCACGGGCGTTCCCGGCGCGGGGAAGACGCTAGCGGGCCTGAACGTTGCCAACCAGCGAATGCAAGGGCATGACGATGAGCACGCAGTATTCCTCTCAGGCAATGGCCCCCTCGTCGAGGTGCTTCGAGAAGCTCTGACGCGCGACGTTATTGAACGCGCCAAGGAGCAAGGCCTACCGACCAGTCGCGCGTCGGAGCTGACTCGGGCGTCTGCGTTCATTCAAAACATCCATCACTTTCGCGACGAAGCGCTGCAGACTACAGCCCCCATGGTCGGAAAAGTCGTTGTTTTTGACGAGGCGCAGCGGGCCTGGAACGTCGAGCAAACGAGCAAATTCATGCGAGAAAAGCGCGGTCAGGCGGGCTTCTCGCAGTCAGAACCCGACTTTTTGCTTGGGGTTATGGACCGGAATCAGGACTGGTGCGTCGTCATCTGTCTCGTGGGTGGCGGACAGGAAATCAACACCGGAGAAGCAGGACTGCAGGAGTGGCTCCGAGCTTTGAGTACGCACTACCTTGACTGGGACGTGCACTTGTCAGTTCAAGTGCTCGGCTCCGAGTACATCCCGCCCGACGCCCAGGGGCTCGCAGCATGCCGAAGAGCGATTAGCGCGCCTGAGTTGCACTTGTCGGTTTCTATTCGCTCATTTCGAGCAGAGAAGCTGTCGCAGTTCGTCGCCGCTGTCATTGATAGCGATCCGCAACGTGCGCGTGAATTGTTTGTCGAGTTAGCCAATTACCCGATGGTCGTCACACGCGACCTTCAGACTGCTCGCCGCTGGGTTCGTGAGCGGCGCCGAGGTGAAGAGCGCGCAGGGCTTCTTGCGTCGTCAAACGGACTTCGCTTGAAGCCGGATGGTGTTTTCGTTCGCGCGAAGGTCGATCCCGCGGACTGGTTTCTCGGGGCGCAGGGTGACGTGCGATCGAGCAATTATCTCGAAGACGCGGCGACGGAATTCGAGGTCCAGGGACTTGAACTGGACTGGGCGTGTGTTTGTTGGGATGCAAACCTGCGACGAGGCGCGTCCGGCTGGGAACCCCTCCGGTTCAGGGGCACTGACTGGCAACGGGTGAATAACGCCGATCGCAGGTCATTCGTTCTGAACGCCTACCGCGTGCTTCTCACTCGTGCCCGGCAGGGAATGGTGATTTTTGTGCCGCAAGGGGACCCGCAAGACCCGACCCGACACCCGGCGCTCTACGACGGCATCGCTACATTCTTGGCTGACTGCGGGATTCCAACGGCCTGATTGCCTTCTTGAGGCTGGGATTTTTGCGATTCACTTCCCCGTGTTAAGTTTGAAAAGCAACCCCTATGGATCAACGCACGATTGACTACTACTCGCGTAACGCGGTCGAAATTGCCGTCCGCTACGAGTCCATCGTGAACGGCCTCGCGGCCCACTTCGAGCGAGCTTTCGCAAATTCTCGCCGGATCTTGGATATCGGCTGTGGGTCTGGGCGCGATATGGCCTACCTGAAGCGTCTTGGGAAAGACGTGTACGGAATTGATGGCACCCTAGCTCTAGTCGAGCAAGCCCAACTGCTTCACCCTGAGTTGAGTGGGTGTATCTCGTGTGGGGCGGTGCCGGGTGCGCCCATCCCCTTTGGTGGCGCGTTTGACGGCGTTCTTTGTTCTGCAGTCCTGATGCATATTCCGCTAGACCAGCAGCGCAATGCCGTTTCGTTCATCAAGCGTTGCCTTCGTCCTGGAGGCCATCTGCTGTACTCCGTGCCGAGTAAGAGGCTGGACGTGGCCAGTGCGTCGAATCGCGACGCTGCCGGCAGGCTTTTCATCCCCGACAGCCATGGCAGTTTGCAAAGCTTATTCGAGGAGGATGGATTTATTTCGCTGGATCGCTGGAGCAATGCCGACAGCCTGGGCCGCGATGAAGTGGCTTGGGAGTCGGTGCTGATGCGAGTCGGTGGCGACTAAAGGCAAATGGGGGCGGAGCAATTCATTTCTCATAACCCGGCGGTCGAGGATTGCTGGCGCGGGGTGGTGCTCTACGGCCGAAACACCGCCAGCTACAAATTTGCCCTGGCTTCGGCCTTGCTGTCCCTCAAGCCGCAGTCTGGTGAGTTGATCAAGCTGGAGGATCTGGCGCCATTGTTCGCTCGTTCGATCGCCGACCATTTGAAGGGGGCGCCCAAGCAAATCACCACCGTCAACGGAAAGTTCATCCAGGCCTGTCTGGCGTTTAACAAAGACCATGACCTGTCACGCCTGGTCGATGCAGCGATAGCGCACGGCTTCACCAACGTGATTGATGCGTTCCACATCGTTGGATCCAGCCCAGTACATCACGCCTTTTTTATCGACGAGCGCAAGGCCCATCGTGGCATCCGCATTACAGACGAGTTCAGCAAGATGCTGGCTGGGACACAGGCGGGCAACTTGGGCGAAGAGGTTGCAGCTCGCTGGAGCCTAGTCGAAACAGCGTGGAATCTAGGCGTATCGACCAACCTGCTGGCCGTCCAACATGATGATGCGTTGTGTGAGCTGTTTGCGATTGACGCCTCGAAGCGAAGGCGAAGCGTGACCAGCAGTCGAAGCGCCCTCAATGGCTATCAGAAGGGGCTTTGCTTTTACTGCAACGCTGAGTTGCAGCTGATTGGTGAGCGCATGAACACTGATGTAGATCATTTTTTTCCACACCGCTTGAAGCAGGCGAACCTGGGCGTGAACCTGGATGGGGTCTGGAATCTGGTGCTGGCCTGTCCGTCATGTAATCGCGGGCCCAAGGGGAAGTTTGATCGCATTCCGTCGGTGCGACTCCTGGAGCGACTTCACCAGCGCAACGAGTATCTGATCGGGAGCCACCATCCACTACGCGAAACGTTGATGCGGCAAACTGGAGCCCAACTGAACCAGCGAGTGGGGTTCTTGAACGCGATTTACGCGAAGGCCCAGCTATCGCCCGCGATGGCATGGGAGCCGCACGAATCAAACGGATCGGTTCCATGAGCGAGTCAAACGCGCGAGCTGTTTGGCAGGATTTCTGCCACCGCTTTCACGTCACCCGGGATTCGGTCCCACTGTTCGACACCGACGGGCAGGGTAGGGTAAGCGTTCGGTCGATTGGACGCGGACCCACGCAGGGCGCCGTGTTGGCTCGATCTGCCGCCATGGATGAATTGATCCACGATCAGGTGCGGCGCCTGACCGAGGACTGGTCCAGCGGATGCTCGCAGTTGGACGGGTTGATCTACTGCATGGGACTCAAGCAGGATGAGGAATTTGTTCCCTTGTATATCGGGAAGGCTGAGACAACGGGAAAGCGCAACGGGAACCTGAGCGCGAACCTGATGCGGCTTACGACAGACACCTCAAAGTTCGCTCGCTGGGGTGACAACTACGCGTACCACATGGGTGACCTAAGCGCTTGCGTGCTCCCCGGCCATGACGAAGCGAGGATGACCAGCAAGTATCAACACTGGGCGCAGGCACTCTTTGAAGATACCCCTAGTCCGTCTCCCCGCCTACGCCAAACGGTTTATTTCTGGGCGAGGGCTTGGAATCGCTCGGACCTAGGCGTGTGGAAGGAGCTGGGACCGACGCGCCTGACCTTCTAGCGTCTTGACCGACTTCTTGGCGCTAACCCGTTAATTCAAAACGAGTTAAACAAGAAAGTTGACGAGCCTTACCCCCGGCACTGGCTCCACAGTTAGGGCTGCTTGGTTCCCCACCTGACCCGGTTGGCCGCTTCACCATGCGGGGAGGCCCGTCACCCGCGATTGTAGGCGAGGGCCGGGGGGCTCGGGCCGGGGGAGGGTGGCCCCGCCCCGTAGAATCGCCGGCATGTCGTACCTCGTCCTGGCCCGCAAATACCGTCCGCGCACCTTCGGCGAGATGGTCGGCCAGGAGCATGTGGTGCAGGCCCTGACCAACGCGCTGACGCAGCAGCGCCTGCATCACGCCTACCTCTTCACCGGCACGCGCGGCGTGGGCAAGACCACCGTCTCGCGCGTGCTGGCCAAGTCCCTCAATTGCCAGGGCGCCGACGGCCAGGGTGGCATCACCGCCGAACCTTGCGGTGTGTGCCAGGCCTGCATAGACATCGACGCCGGCCGCTTCGTCGATTACACCGAGCTCGACGCCGCTTCCAACCGCGGTGTCGACGAAGTCCAGCAGCTGCTGGAACAAGCCGTCTACAAGCCGGTGCAGGGGCGCTTCAAGGTCTTCATGATCGACGAGGTGCACATGCTCACGGGCCACGCATTCAACGCGATGCTCAAGACGCTCGAGGAGCCACCCGAGTACCTCAAGTTCGTGCTGGCCACCACCGACCCGCAGAAGGTGCCGGTGACGGTGCTCTCACGCTGCCTGCAGTTCAACCTGCGGCCCATGGCCCCCGAGACCGTGCAGGAACACCTGGAACGGGTGCTGCAAGCTGAAGGCGTGCCCGCCCAGCCCCCGGCGCTGCGTCTCCTGTCCCGCGCCGCGCGCGGCTCCATGCGCGACGCGCTTTCGCTCACCGATCAGGCCATCGCCTTCGGCAGCGGCCGCATCGAAGAGGCCGCGGTGCGCCAGATGCTTGGAAGCGCCGACCGCGGCCACGTGCTGCGCCTGATCGACGCACTGGCTGCGTCCGATGGCGCCACAGTGGTCCAGACCTGCGACGCCCTGCGCCGCAACGGCCTGAGCGCGGCCTCCACCCTCGAGGACATGACCGCGGTGCTGCAACGCATGGCCGTGATCCAGGCCGTGCCCGCCGCCGCCGAGGGCGCCGACCCCTCCGACCCCGAGGCCGCCGAGATCGCGCGCCTGGCCGGCGTCCTGCCCCCCGACGAGACCCAGCTCCTGTACAGCCTGTGCCTGCATGGCCGCAGCGAACTGGGCCTGGCCCCGGACGACTACGCGGCGCTCACCATGGTGCTGCTGCGGTTGCTGGCGTTCAAGCCCGGCGCATCGATCCCGCCCTCGGGCCTGGCTGAAAAAAAAAGCCCGCCTGAACCCCTGAGCCGCCCGGCGGCGGCACCGCGTCCCTCCGCCGCTGCGCCCGACGTTCCTGGCCCCCAGGGTGCGACCGTCGCCGTCCCCACCATCGCCGCCGTGCCGGCCGTCGACGCACCGGCGGGGCAGGTGCTACCGGTGGTGGCGCCACGTGTGCGCCCCGAGCCCGGGCGTGCCCCTGTGGCCATGGACGGCCGCCCCGCAAGCCCGGTGCTGGGCGTGCCAGTGCGCGTGCAGGTCGAATCCCCCCGCGAAGCGGCAGCGGTACGACCAGCCACCGGCTTCGTGCACACCGAGGAGGGCGATGTCTGGCATGCCACCGTGCAGGCGCTGGCTGCGTCAGAGGCCATCACCGCGCTGGTGCGCGAGCTGGCCCTGCAATCGCAGCTGGTGGGGCGTGACACCGACCACTGGCTGCTGCGGGTCGAGCGCGAATCCTTGAACCAGCCCGCGACCCGCGAGCGCCTGCAGGCGGCTTTGCATGCGGCCGGTCACCCCGTCACCCTGGGCGTGGAGGTCGGACCCGTCACCGACAGCCCGGCCCGGCGCAACGCCCACGCCGCCTCCGAGCGCCAGCGCGAGGCCGAGGCCCTGATCCTGGCCGATCCCTTCGTGCAGAAAATGATCCAGGACTTTGGCGCGAAAATCGTGCCTGGCAGCATCAAGCCCGTTCAGGCGAACGGCCCCCACAGCTAAAGGAAAACCAACATGTTCAACAAGGGACAACTGGCCGGCCTCATGAAGCAGGCCCAGGCCATGCAGGACAACCTCAAGAAGGCCCAGGACGAACTGGGCACCATCGAGGTCAGCGGCGAGTCCGGCGCCGGCCTGGTCAAGGTCACCATGACCTGCAAGCACGACGTGAAGCGCGTGACCATCGATCCGAGCCTGCTGGCCGACGACAAGGACATGCTCGAGGACCTGGTGGCCGCCGCCTTCAATGCCGCGGTACGCAAGGCCGAAGAGACCTCGCAGGAAAAAATGGGCAAGCTCACCGCCGGCATGCCGGGCCTGCCCGGCGGCATGAAGTTCCCGTTCTGAGCGGGCACGCAGCCCGGTGTCTCACAGCCTTCCCGCCCTGATCGAGGCCCTGCGCCGTCTGCCAGGCGTGGGCCAGAAGACGGCCTCGCGCATGGCCTATCACCTGATGCAGCATGACCGCGAGGGCGCCCAGATGCTGGCCCAGGCCCTGCAGGTCGCCGCCAGCCGAACGCGTCACTGCGCTCTGTGTCACACCTTCACCGAGGACGAGGTCTGCGAAACCTGCAGCGACCCAGCGCGTGACCGCAGCAAGCTGTGCGTGGTGGAAACTCCGGCCGACCAGTCGGCGTTGGAGCGCACCGGAGCGTTTCGGGGGCTGTACTTCGTCCTCATGGGAAAGCTCAGCCCGCTCGATGGCATCGGCCCCAAGGACATCGGCCTGGCCACGTTGTTCGAGCGCGCCACCGCAGGCGAGGTGCAGGAAGTGATCCTGGCCACCAACTTCACTGCCGAGGGCGAGGCCACGGCCCATGTGATCGGCGAAGCCCTCAAGGCCCGCGGCCTGTCGGTTACGCGGCTGGCGCGCGGCGTCCCCGCCGGCAGCGAGCTCGAGTACGTGGATCTGGGCACCATCGCCCACGCCCTGGTGGACCGCCGCTGACCCCTCCCCTACACGCATCGACTAAGGCCTTTCGTCATGACCGTCTCGCATTTCACTGTCTCTTACGCCTGCCTGCTGGTTGCAGCGCTGCTGCCCATCGTCTGTGTGGCCTTGGCCAAGCAACCGGGCTTTGGCCGCCCGCGCCGCGAGGGCGGCTATGACAACGTGAACCCGCGGGCCTGGCAGGCGCGACAGGAGGGGCGCTCGGCCTGGGCCTATGCGGCCCAGGCGAACAGCTTCGAGGCTCTGCCCTTGTTCGTGGGCGCGGTGCTGGTGGCACACCAGATGGGAGCCACGCAGACCCTTGTCGATGCCTTGTCGGTGGCCTTTGTCACTTTGCGCATCATCTACATCGGGGCATATCTGACCGGGCGCGCCTCCCTGCGCAGCGTGGTGTGGGTGGCGGCCTTAGGCGCGAATATCGCGCTGCTTTTTTCGGGCCTGTTCTAGGAAGGTTCCCGGTCTTCGGTGTAAACCCCGACGGGGATCGCCCCGATGCGGGGCGCGTGCGCCCGCCTTACCCTTGAGGCTCCCCCAAATCGGAGAGCCCAAGCCCCATGAACCCCGGACGCATTCGTCGACGCACCTTCGCGGCGGCTGCAGTCCTGGCAGCTTCGGTGGGGGGGGCGCTGCCCGTTCGCGCGCAGCCGAGGCTGGAAAAAACCCGCGTGGGCATCGCCGTGCCAGGCAAGGCCGAACTGACCTTTCTGCCCCTGACCATCGCCGAGCAACTGGGCTACTTCAAGGCCGAAGGCCTGGAGGTCGAACTGATCGAGGGTCCGAGCGGTATCGCCGACCTGTCCTGCGGCACTTTCGACCACGTCATCGCGCTGCAGGTGCGTGGGCAGGCGGCACAGTCCATCGTGCTCCAGGGGCGGGCGCCTGCCATTGCCCTGGGGGTATCGACACGCACCGTGCCGAATTACCGCAGCGGCGCGGACCTTCGCGGGCTGCGCATCGGGGTATCCGCCCCCGGTTCCACCTCGCACCTCATGGCCAAGCGGGTACTGGCCCTGGCCGGACTCAAGCCCGAAGACGCGAGCTTCGTCAGCGTGGGCAGTTCCGCGCTGGCGCAAAACGCCTTGCGCGGGGGACAGATCGACGCCCTGTGCCATCCCGACCCGGCCATGACCGTGCTCGAGCAGCGGGCCGAGGTGCGCATCGTGAGCGACGCACGCACTCTCAAGGGAACCGAGCGCGTGTTCGGCGGCCCCATGCCGGCGGCTTGCCTGTATGCACCCCAGGACTTCGTCGAGCGCCACCCGCAGGTATGCCAGGCCCTCGTGCATGCCACCGTGCACGCCCTGAAGTGGCTGCAGACAGCGGGTCCACGTGACATCGTGAAGACCGTGCCCGAGGCTTATCTGCTGGGGGACCGGGCGCTTTACCTGGCTTCATTCGAGAAGCTGCGCGAATCGATCTCGCCTGACGGCATTCTCAGCGTCGAAGGCGCGCGCACTGCGCTTCGGGCGTTGTCGGCTTTCGACGCCGGCGTGGCGGCCGGTCGGTTCGACCTGGCCCGCACCTACACCAACGTCTTCGCCCGACGGGCCAAGGAACGCTTTCGGGCCTGAGTGGCCAGGGGCGCGGCCAGGGGGCGCTGTGGCTCAGCGGGCTGCGATGCGAGCAGCCGGCTTGGTGCCGGACTTCGCCGCGATCGCCTTGTTGCCCCCGGCCTTTGTGCCGCCGGCCTTGGCAGCGCGCACCGGCAGCTCCAGGGCGACAGCCTGGCCAGGCTGGAAGCGGGCCGCGACGTCCACCGAGTTCCAGCGCGCCACGTCGGCCGCCTTCACCCGATAGCGGGCAGCGATCGATGCCACCGTGTCCTGCTTGCCCGCCTTCACCGTGGTGCGGCGGGTGCCGGCCTCGGGGGCGAGACTCAGTTGCGCGTTGTCAGCGATGCGGCTGGTGACGTCGGCCACCACCGTCGCCCCGCGCGGGGCCAGCAGGGTGGAGCCAGCGCGTATCAGCATGCGCGGGGGAATGTTGTTGATGTTGCGAAACTCGGCCTCGGCCATGCCCACGCGTCGCGCGGCTTCGGCCACCGTCATGGTGGCCGGGGCGGTCCAGGCCGTCCAGCTGGCATAGCGGCCTGTGGTGTGGCCTTCGAAGTTGCGCTGAAAGATCGTGGCGTTGTCCCAGGGCAGCAGGATCTGCGGCGTGCCCGCCGCCAGGATCACTGGGCGGTTCAGGGAGGGATTGAGCGCCTTGAAATCTTCCAGCCGCACGTCGGCCAGTCGCGCGGCCAGTGCCACGTCGATATCGCGCGTGATCGTGACGGTCTGGAAGTAGGGGTGGTTCTCGATGAGGGGCAACTCGGCGTTGAACTGCGCCGGGTTGGCCACGATGTTCTTGACCGCCTGCAACTTGGGCACGTAGTTGCGCGTCTCGTTGGGCATCTGCAGGTCGATGTAGGTGGTGCCCAGACCGGCGCGCTGATTGCGCGCGATGGCGCGGCTCACGTTGCCCTGGCCCCAGTTGTAGGCCGCCAGCGCCAGGTGCCAGTCGCCGAACATCGCGTGCAGCTTTTGCAGGTAGTCCAGCGCGGCACGGGTAGAGGCCAGCACGTCGCGGCGATCGTCACGGAACACGTTCTGGCGCAGGTCGAAGTCGGCACCGGTGGCGGGCATGAACTGCCAGATCCCTGCCGCCCGCGCGCTGGAGACGGCCTGCGGGTTGAAGGCGCTCTCGATGTAGGGCAGCAGGGCCAGTTCGGCGGGCATGCCGCGCCGCTCGAGTTCCTCGACGATGTGAAAGAGGTACTTGCGCGAGCGCTCGGTCATACGCTGAAGGTAGTCGGGGCGACTGGCGTACCACTGTTCGTGGTGACGCACCAGATCGCCTTCCAGCGCGGGCATGGTGAAGCCGCGGCGAATACGGTCCCACAGGTCGGGTGGCGTCTCCAGAAGCACCACGCCGCTGCTCGAGGCCTGACCCTGGGTGATCGGCTGCAAGGGCCCTGCGGGTAACAGCGTGCTACTGGACGTCGTCCGCGCGGGGGGCGCCGGCGCGGTGGCTGCCGGGGTGACTGTGGTTTCGGGGGCGGCTGCCACCGGCGCGGACTGCGTGTCCGGCGCTGGCGTCGGACCGCTGGCGCAGCCAGCCAATCCCAGGACGAGGGCCACGGCGGCCAGGGGCAGCATGGGTTTCATTTGAATTCGTTCTTCCACTGGCGGATCGCGGCGAAGACACCGGCCTCGTCGCCGGGTTCCGCGCCGTTGAAGGCCTGCGCGGCTCGGACCACGGCGGGCTCGCGTGTGCGCAGGAAGGGATTGATGTGCCGCTCCGTCCCCAGAGTCGAGGGCAGGGTGGGCTGATGTCGCGCGCGCAGGTCTTCGCAGTGCGACAGGTAATGGATCAGTTTTTCGTTCGCCGGTTCCACGGCCCGCGCGAAACGCAGGTTGGACAGCGTGTATTCGTGGGCGCAGCACACGCGCGTGGCGTCGGGCAGGGCGGCCAGGCGGTCCAGCGAGGCGAGCATCTGCGCGGGCGTGCCTTCGAACAGACGCCCGCAGCCACCGGAGAACAAGGTGTCGCCGCAAAAGAGCAGGGGCGCGCCGTCGACGTCGGGGCAGTAGTACGCGACATGGCCGGCGGTGTGGCCTGGTACCTCGATCACGGTCCACGTCAGGCCCAGGGCCTGCACCGTGTCGCCGTCATGCACCGGCACAAAAGGGGCGGGGATCGCCTCGCGTGCAGGGCCATAGACCACCGCGCCCGTCGCCTCGTACAAGGCACGCACGCCGCCGGTGTGGTCGCCGTGGTGGTGCGTGACTAGAATCGCGTCCAACCGCGCTGCGGCGTGCCGCAAGCCCTCATGCACCGGCTGCGCGTCTCCGGGGTCCACCACCAGCGCCTGCGGGCCGTCTTGCAACAGCCAGAGGTAGTTGTCCTGGAAGGCCGGCAGGGGAAGTAACTTCATGAGCGAGCGAATTATAGGAATGCAGCCCTGGTTCGAATCTCCTCCGGGGCGCTACCTGCTCGCCTGGGAGCAGGCCGCCTTCGACGAGGCCGTCGCCGACCTGTTTGGTTACCACGCGATCCAGGTGGGCCTGCCGGCCGTCGAGGCCCTGCGCGCCAACCGCATGCCGCATCGCTGGCTGGGTCTGGAGCCCGGGGAAGACAGCGGCGGGCGCCAGCCCGATGTCTTGATCGACACCCACACCTTGCCCTTTGACGCCGCCAGCCTGGACCTGGTGGCCTTGCCGCATACGCTGGAATTGAGCGCGGACCCGCACGCCACCCTGCGCGAGGTCGAGCGCGTGCTGGTGCCCGAGGGGCGGGTGGTGGTGTGTGGGCTGAACCCCACCAGCCTCTGGGGCCTGCGCCAGCGGCGCGCGCACCTGTGGCGCCGCGCGGGCGTGGGCGAGTTGTTCCTGCCCGAGGCGGGTGATTTCATCGGCTACCGCCGCCTGCGCGATTGGCTGCGGCTGCTCAATTTCGAGGTGGAGGTGGGGCGCTTCGGTTGCTGGCGGCCGTCTTTCACCACGCAGAAGTGGCTGGACCGCTTCGACTGGATGGACCCGCTGGGAGAGCGCTGGTGGCCGATCCTGGGGGCTGCGTATTTCATCGTGGCCGTCAAGCGCGTGCGTGGCGCCAAGTTGATGGGGGCCGCTTGGAGGCAGCGCGCTCGTATCGCCGCTGCGCCGGTGCCCGTGGCGAACCGGCGCCACCGTGCGCAGCGTCGACGCGATCCCTGTTCCTGAGACCTCCTGCCCGCCGAGACCTCCCCCATTCCAAAAAGACACCTGCGTGAATCCCATCGAGATCTACACCGACGGCGCCTGCAAGGGCAATCCCGGTCCCGGGGGCTGGGGCGTTCTGCTCAAGGCCGGCGGCACCGAGAAAGAGTTGTTTGGCGGTGAACGCGCCACCACCAACAACCGCATGGAGCTGATGGCGGTGATCCAGGCGCTGACGGCCCTCAAGCGCCCCTGCGACGTCACGCTGTTTCTGGACAGCCAGTACGTCCTCAAGGGCATCACCGAGTGGCTTCCGGGCTGGAAGGCCAAGGGCTGGCGCACCGCCAGCAAGCAGCCGGTGAAGAACGTGGAGCTGTGGCAGCAGCTCGATGCGCTGGTGCAGGAGGGCGGCCACCGGATTGATTGGCGCTGGGTGCGTGGCCACAACGGCGACCCCGGCAACGAGCGTGCCGATGCCTTGGCCAACCGCGGCGTGGAGATGGCGCAGCGACGTTGAGGGCGAGGCCGCAGCCCGGGATTAGGAGAGCGTGGCACTGGGTTGCACGTGATGCCCCCAATGCGGTTCTGGTCCGGCACTGATACATTGGCCGGTTGGGTGGCGACGCCCGCCCCGCGCTTGTCATAAGAAAGTTCTCCCTCATGGCTTCCAAACCGCTTTACCTCGTCGTGGCCGTTGTCGGCATCGCTGCCGCCTCGGGCGCTGCGTGGTGGTATCAGAACCAGCCCGCCAAGCCCGCCGCCGCAGCCGATGGCAAGCCCGCCGCGCCAATGGCGGGCGCACCCGCATCGGCAGCTTCGGGGCCGCGCGCACCCGGGGTCGAGGTGGCCCAGGTCGCGGTGGCTCGGCTGGTCGATGACACCCAGGCGGTGGGCACGCTGCGCTCGCGCCAGAGCGTGATGCTGCGCCCCGAGGTCAGTGGGCGCGTCGCGCGCATCAATTTCCGCGACGGCGACCGCGTGCAGCGGGGTCAGGTCATGGTGCAACT